>ERZ1066123.112-NODE-112-length-68298-cov-10.297437_pt1 | contig 68298 bp, 60 predicted proteins | sample MGYA00382770_ERZ1066123 | MGnify/ENA primary metagenome ERZ1066123 (study PRJEB33369, sample SAMEA5778353) | biofilm metagenome | biome: Industrial cooling water; feature: Water cooling tower basin; material: Biofilm | place: United Arab Emirates | collected...
CCGTTGGACTGGTAGAGGGCGTTCACGGGGAAATTCCACGCGGGGCTGCCGATGTTCGCGAGCGAAATCGTCACGACCTCCTCGCCGAGATCGCGCTCGATATCCGCCGCGACATCGCGCACGAGCGCGGTCGTGCGTTCGAGCGAGGTGCCCGGCTCGGCGCGCACTCGCAGCCGGAGCTGGCCCGCGTCGGTGCGGGGGAACAACTCCGTGCCCAGCCACAGGGCCGGCGTCACGGCGACGACAGCGAGGACACCGTAGATCAGCAACGTGCGGCGCGGTGCGGTAACGGCGGCACGAACCCGGGCGCCGTACCACGACTGCAGGCGCGCGAAGCGGCCGGTCGACACCTCGTCGTGCGCGTGCACCGCACGGTCGCCGAGCAGCCACACCGAAAGCACCGGCACGACCATCGACGAAATGAGGAACGACGCGATCATCGAAAAGCCGACCGCCAGGGCGAGCGGCGGAAAGAGCGACGCGCCGATGCCGCTCATGCCGAAGGCCGGGATGAAGACGGCCAGCACGCACAGCATCGCGAGGAAGCGTGGTGCCATCACCTCGGCCATGGCGTCGACCACGGCACGCCGCACCGGAATGCCGCGGCCGAGATGGGCGTGGATGTTCTCGATGGCGACCGTCGCTTCGTCCACCAGGATGCCGACGGCGAGCGCGAGGCCGCTGAGCGTCATGATGTTCACCGTCTGGCCGGACAGGCGCAGCGCGATGAAGACGCTGAGGAGCGAGAGGGGGATCGTGACGACGACGATGAAGGCCGAACGGCCATCGCGAAGGAAGAGCAGCACCACGAGGCCGGTGAAGACCGCACCCAGCAGCCCCTCCTCGAGCAGTCCCTTGATCGCGTTGGTCACGTACGTGGACTGGTCGAACTCGAGTCGAAGATCGATGCCGTCCGGGAGCTGGGCTCGCATCTGCGGGAACGCATCCTTCACGGTGCGCACCACGTCGAGCGTCGAGGCGTCCGCGCGTTTCGTGATCGGCATGAACACGGTGCGACGCCCGTTCGCGAGCGCCACATTGTAGACGAGGTCCGCGCCATCCTCCAGCCGTGCCACGTCGCGCACGAACACCGAGGGCGTCCCGCCGAGGCGGACCGGTACGTCGCCGAGCTCGCGTGGCGACGTCACCATCGAATTCAGGTCGGCCATCGAGATGCGGTCGCCATCGCGCACGTTGCCGGCCGGGAGCGTGAGCTCGCTGCGCGCGAGCGCCGTCGCCACCTCGTCGGGCGACACCCGCAGTGCACGCAGGCGCGACGGATCGAGGTGCGCGACGATCGTGCGCACCTTGCCACCCGTGGGCGGCGGCGCAGAGACGCCGGGCAAGGTGGCCAGCAGCGGACGCACTCGATTGAGCGCCGCGTCCTGCACCTCGGATTCCGACCGGTCATCGGACGTGAAGATCAGCTGCCCGACGGGAATGGAGCCGGCGTCGAAGCGGACGATGAACGGCGGCAGCGTGCCCGGCGGCATCATGGACGTGGCACGGAAGGCCATCGCCGTGACCTGCGCCATCGCCTGCCCGATGTCCGTGCCGGGGTGGAAGTAGATCTTCAGTACGCCGAGTCCCTGCAACGCCTCGGACTCGATGTGCTCCACGCCGGCGACGTACAGGAAGTGATACTCGTAGTAGTACACGAGCTGCCCCTCGATCTGCGACGGATTCAGCCCGGCGTACGGCTGCATCACGTAGACCACCGGGACCGACAGCTCGGGAAAGATGTCAGCGGGCGCCTCGCGGACGGCGAGCCAGGCGCCGGCGACGATCGCGAGCATCGCGACGAGGACGGTGAAGGGACGTTTGAGCGCCCCGATGACGAGCTGCATCATCGGCCACGCTCCGTGTCCACGAGCTTGAGGAACTGTGCGAGGTCACCGTTCGCCTGCGCCTGCCGCAGTCGCGCCGCGATCACCTCGAGCTGCGCGACCGCGTCATCCATCTCGGCGCGCGCGAGCTGCCGCTGCGCGTCGGCGACCTCCACGTGCGTGGTGAGGCCGGCGCGGTAGCGGGCGAGGAACTGCTCCAGCGTCGCGTTGGCCGCGCTCACGAGCGCGGCGGTCCGCGCGGCGATCCGCTGGGCCCCTTGCAGCGCGGCCTGGGCCTCGGCTCGTTCCGCTGTCAGCGTGTTGTGCACCGTGAGTGCGCGCGCCTGCGCCGCGTCGGCCTCGGCCTCGGCACGGCGCTGCTCCGCTCGCCACGCCGGGACGCCCGTGAGTGGCCACGAGGCGATCACACCGACCGCCCAGTTGCCCACGTTCGGCGCGATGCCGCGCATCGGGACGGCCGACGGAATGCCGATCACCGGCTCACCGCTGCCGCGGGCGAAGGCGGCGCCAAGCAGATCGATCCGTGGAAGCCAAGCCGTCGCGGCGACGCGCTGCTGCGCCGCGGCGGCTTGCATGTCCGCATCGGCCACGCGTTCCGCCGGGTGCCGCACCTGCTCCACGATCCCGATGGTGCCAAGCTGGATCGCGGTGGTATCGATCTCGACCGACCCGTCGGCGCCGATCGCGTTCGCGACACGCGCAAGCGCGACTGCGACCACCTGCTCCGCGCGCGCGACGTCGATCTCGGCGGCCGCCACGTCGGCCGCTGTACGCGCGCTGTCGGCGCCGGGGCGCAGCCCCTGTCGCGCGAGCGCTCGAGTCAGGGAATCGATCGCGAGGGCCCGTTCGCGTGCGGCGTCAGCCACGCGCACCTGCGCCCGTCCGGCGCGTGCTTCGAGATACGCCGCGGCCGCGCGGGCCGCGACCTGCAGCTGGGCGTGCTCCAGGCGAGCGACGGCAGCCTCACGACGCGACGTGCTCGCCTCGATCTCCCGGCGCGTGCGCAGCAGTCCTGTGATCGGCATCGACGTGACGAGCGCCGCGGTCGCGCCCCAGACGCCCTCGCCTGGTGAACGGTTGCCGGGCGGTCCGCCCACACCGGGCAGGCCATCCATGCCGAAGTGCGTACCTGCGACGGCGCTTCCGGTCGCCCGCAGTGTCTGCCACTGCCCTTCAAGGCGCGGCAGTTGCGCACTTCGCGCGATCGCGAGGTCACTCGCGGCCGAGCTGGCGTCGGCACGCGCCTCTGCGAGCCGAGGGTGCGCCGCAAGCGCCGCGCGGATGGCTGTGCCTAACGTCAGGACGGGCGCCGGCGGCCCTGATGAAACTGGAGGCGCCGGCGGTTGGGAGGACAGGGTGGTGGTGGCCAGCATGAACCACACGCCGGCGAGGCAGGGGAAGGCGCGTCGTCGCGTCATCAGGGGGCGGGGTGCGAGCGGGTGGCGTCCGTGGCGAACGCCGTGAAGAGCAGGTCGAGCAGGGGGGTGGCGCGTTCGATCCGCGCCAGGTCATCCAGCGTCTCGGCAGCGACACCTTCGAGGACGCGCCGAAATCCGGCGGTCTCCGGGCGCTGGTAGCGGGCGTCCCGGCAATCCAGGTCGTGCACCATCTCGCCGATCGCGCGGTGACCGGGTTCGTCGAGCGAGAACCGAAGGCAGAGCGTCTCAAAGGTGCAGCGGTCCTCTTCGTGTCCGAACTCGCCACCGCGAATGTCGAACCGGAGTTCGCCGGCGCTGACGGGCTCGAGCGAGGGGTCGATGAAGCGGAAGATTGCGGCCGGGTCGATGAACCGGCGGATGAGCCACGCGCTGGTGATGCGATCCACGAACACGCCGCGGCGCGTGACCCACGTCCGGCCGCGATAGCCGCCGTCCGGATGCGCGTCGTGCGGGTCGCGCAGCAGCGCCCGCAATTCGGTCATGGCGAGCTCGACCTCGCGCTGGCGTGGCGTGGGCACGAAGGTGATCGCCCGCAGTTCGGCGAGTCGACGCTCGAGCGTGCTGAACTGCCGACGATGCGTTCCATCGGGGTCGCGGACGGTCGAACGTGTTCGCGTGCGGCGCGGGCGGAGTACACGGTGCAATCGCTCGACATCACCGAGCAGCGCGTCGTAGTCGCCCGTGCGGGCGTCGCGGAACTGCTGCTCGATCTCGGCGTCGGTCACACCGTCCAGCAGGCTCGCGGCGAGGATGAGACACTGCGCGCCGTGCCGTGCGACCTCCGCGGTCAGCGCCGTCGCCTGCTGCTGCCGCTCCGGCGTGCCCGGCAGCAGCCAGACGCCGTGGCGCAGCAGCAGGGCGCCGCTGCGGGAGAGCAGCCGCCACACCTGAACGCGGACCGAGGCGTCACCATCGGGCACCTGCGGCATGAGCAGCAGCCAGCGCCCGGTCGGGTGCGCGGGATGCTCGGCATTCAAAGGGGTGTGCGAACGTAACAGCTCCATGTTGCAAATATAACACGCCAGTGAGCAACCCGCGTTCCCGCCGCACGGATCGTGACCTCGGGGTGACGCGGCGGCACTGGTCGCTGCCGGCGGGCCACGCGAGGATGGGCGATCGCGCGCGTCCGTCGCGCGGATCACCAGCGAATCACCGACGCGCGCGACCGCGTGGCTGCATCATGGCGCATCCCGACGCACTCGGTGTTCCAGCACCACCCGCGCATTGCGCTGCAACCCCGCCAGCTTCGCCCGCTTCATCGCGCTGCCGCGGAACGCGGCGCGGTACGCGTCCTCGTCCATCGCGAGGATGTCCGTCGCCAGCGTGCGTGCGTCCTTGCCGCTGAGGAATCCCCGCGCCGCATACGGCGACCCCTCCGGCGCCACCCGCGCGAACTTCACGTTCCACGGACACACCTCCTGACACACGTCGCACCCGTACAGCCACTCGCCAACGAGCGCGCGCAGCTCCTCCGCGATCTCGCCGCGATGCTCGATCGTGAGGTAGCTGATGCACCGGTTCGCATCGAGCACGCGGGGGCCGGTGAACGCCTGCGTGGGACACGCGTCGAGACAGCGCGTGCACGTGCCGCAGTGGTCGGCCGTGAACGGGGCGTCCACCGGCAGCGCCACGTTCACCACCAGCGCGCCGAGAAAGAAGAACGAGCCGCGACGCGGATTGATGAGCATGGTGTTCTTCCCGAACCATCCGAGCCCCGCGCGCTGCGCGAGGTCGCGCTCGAGCAGCGGCCCGCTGTCCACGTAGGGACGCGCGTCCACCGGCACGCCGAGCTCGGCCTCGAGCCACGGCACGAACCCGCGCAACCGCTCGCGCATCACCTCGTGGTAGTCGTCGCCGCGCGCGTAGCGCGCCACGGGGCCGCTCGGCTCGCGACCGCCGTAGTCCATGCCCACCACGATGGCGTGCGTGGCGCCGGGATGCGGGCGTCGCGCGTCGGCGCGTAGCTCGGCACCGCGCGCCAGATAGTCCATGCCGGCGTGATGGCCGGCCTCGAGCCACGAGGTGAAGTGCGCGTAGCCCGAGGGCACGCCGAGGTCCGTCACACCAACGAGGTCGAAGCCGAGCCCGTACGCCTGTCCCTCGAGGCGCGTGCGGAAGCCGTCGCGTACCACCGGCGCGGGGCGATCGCCCGCCGCGCGCGCGGCCGCCCGGTTGGTCCCGGTCAGGGCTGCCGGCCCGTCCACCGCGCGTACGCGATGATGTCCTCGGCCGGTGGAATCGCGTCCTCGTCACCGTAGGCCGTGTACATGCGCCAGCGCACGTAGCGCCGGCTCGGCACCGGCAGGAACGGGAAGCGCGCGTACCAGCCCCGTACGCGGAACCGCCACGCCACCCGCAGCAGGTCGAGGGCGAGCGCCGGGTTCACCAGCGCGCGGCCGGCGAGCGAGAGGACGAGAGGAGTCCACGACATGCGCGAAAGCTAGCCGATCCCGGGCACCGCCGCCGCACCGCCTCGCTCGTAGATTCCGGCATGGACCTCGCCACCTACCAGCAGCTCGCCGCCCGCACCCTCGGCCGCGACCGCACGCACGAGCAGCAGCTCGCCAACGCCGCCCTCGGCCTCACCGGTGAAGCCGGCGAAACGGCCGAGCTCATCAAGAAGCATCTCTTTCACGCCACGCCGCTCGATCGCGACGCCATGGTGAAAGAGCTGGGCGATTGTCTCTGGTACATCGGCGCGTTTGCGACGGTACTCGACATCCCCATGGCCGAGATCGCCGAACGCAACATCGAGAAGCTGCGCAAGCGCTACCCCGATGGCTTCGATCCCGAGCGCAGTCGGAATCGCACGGAGTGATCGAACCCGATCGCGCCTCAGCGCACGACCTGGAACACTACCGTCGTCCCGCTCACCTCGAAGCCCACCATGAGCAGCGGCTGGCCGTTCGGTGAGCGATCGGCCGGGATGAACGCGAGGCCCTCGGGGCTGCGATCGCCGTGCGTGGCGAGCGTGTTCACGTAGGTGATGAACGTCGGTGCGCTCGGGACGGTGACATCCCACGCCATGACTCCGCCGGTTCGCTCGAGCGCCACGAACACCACGGTGCGTCCGCCCACGTTGCCCAGCACGAGACCTTCGGGCTCCGGCCCCCGATCGTCGCTGCGAACATCGAACGGCTGCGTGTCGTCATCGCCGTTGAAGGGCACGCCGTCGAGTTGCGCGGTACGCTGTTCGATGGCGTCACCCGAATCCCACACGAGTCGACCGTCAGTGTGGCGAATCGAGAATGAGCGCGTGCCCGACATCACGAGCGTGTCGAAGCGCCCGGTGAGCGCGTTTCGACCACGATCGGCGAAGACGTGAAGCCGACCCAGCTGCGTTTCGTTGGTACACGGACCACCACACACGTCACGCGAGAACACACTCGTGTCGAGCGGCAGCGTGCCGACGCGGACGAGTTCCTCGCGTCCGCCCCACGCGCGCGTGTCACCCTCGTTGGCGTGCACGAGGTAGGTGACGCCATCGGCGACCCACGAACCGATCGCATCCGGCTGGAACAGCGATCGCACGGGCCACGGGCGAATACGGACCACGCCGTCGCGGTCGCTCGCGTCGAAGCCGTGGCCATCGCGTGCGTGGTCCTGTTCGCCGAGTGGCAGCACGTCGGTGACCACCGCCGTGGCAATGTCCACGACGGCGAGTGCGTTGTTCTCCTGCAACGTCACCCACGCCGTGCGCCCATCGGGGGCGACCGCGACGTACTCGGGCTCGACATCCTGCGCCACGCTGACGCCGGCACCAGCCAGTCGTACACCGCGTGCGCGCAACTCGGCCGCGCGACCGTTGAACGGATCGAACTCGGCCGTGCGCACTGTGGGACGCCGCGGATCACGCACGTCAATGATGCTGACCGAACCGACCGGATCGATCGTGCCGTCGTCGCTTGGCTCGCCTTCGTTCGCCACGATGAGTCGCGTTCCATCGGGCGTGAACGTGAGCATGTCGGGGAGCGCGCCCACTGCGATCGTGGCGACGGATTCGAGCGTGGCCGCACGCACAAGCTGCACGTATCCGGGATCGGTCTTCACGGCGGCCTGCACGGCGATGGCCACGAGACCATCCCGCGCGGCAACACTGTTGGCTGCGCCTCCGCCGAGTTGTGCGGCCGTGATCGTGCCAACGCGAACCGGTGCCGTCGGGTCGGACAGGTCGAGCACATCCACGCTGCCGAGCGCGCCGTTGACCACGAACGCGCGACGTGCCGTGTGATCGTACGCGGGGATCTCTGACGCCGTCGCGCCGTTGCTTTCCACGCGACCGATCGGCACCAGGCGGAAGTTGGCGGGTGTGGACGGTGCGCTGTGATCCGCGGTCGCTCCGGCGCCGCGCCACGGATCGGGGGCGCAGCCGAGGAGCACCAGCAGTGCGGCGAGACGGCATCGCGCGAGCGACGTCAGCGCCATGAGCGACCATCCAGCTGCGCGGGTGCTGGCAGGCCCAGCAGGTCGAGTGCACTCGGCATCACATCGGCACTGCGCAGCGGAATGCGCGCGACCGGCGCATCGACCAGCAGCGGCACCATGATCTGGTCGCGATGCAACGCACCATGGGTGCTGCGGTGTGGCGTCGGTTCGAAGCGATCGCGCAGGTCCCATCCCGGTGCGGCGGAGAGCACGAAGTCGCCAGCGCGTCGCGAAGCCACGACGTCACCGAGTTGCACGATCGCGTCCGGATAGTCGCTGTGCGAACAGGCCGCGTGTGCCTCCTCGGCGGACGCAGCCTGCACTTCGGTGCCGAGCCCGAGCGGATCTCCGCTGTCGAAGCGATACGACCACCGCGCTGTCGGGTCATGCAAAACGCCGTCGCGCACAATCGTGGCTGCGCCGCGGTGCACGTGGCTCAGGCGCACCGTACGTTCGTCGAGCGCGACCGCCACCAGATCCACACTGTCGCGCCCGACGAGATCATCGTGCAGCTCACGCCAGCGATCGTCGAGCGCACTCCACCAGGGACGACGACGCTCGTGCAGGTTCACGTAGATGTGCCCCATGGCATTCCCACCCACCATCACGGCCGCATCGGGACGACGGATCCACACCTGCGGATGCGACAGCACGCGCAGGCCGTGCGCACGCACCCCATCGGCGAGTTCATCGTGCTGCGTGATGTCAGCGTGCCCGTGATCGGCCACAAGCCAGACGTGCAACCGGTGCCCCCACCCGCCGCGGGCTGCGATGTCCTCGACCTCGCCCACGAACGTATCCATGTCGCGCAAGGCGGCACGCACTTCCGGCGCGCGCGCACCGTAGGCGTGCGCAAACTTGTCGGGGGTGAGAAACGACATCACCACGAATCGCGGTCGATCGTCGCGGAAGAAGCGCAGCACGCGATCGGCAATGCGTTGCTCCACGCGTCGCCATCCCGCGAGGTCGCCGCGAAAGTGCGGCAGGAACGCCCGGATGGCCCATTCGACGCCACGACCGGGATGTCGCGCACCACGCGCACCGCGACCGAGCAGCGTCGATCCCGCCACGCTGGGCGTGGCGAGCTCGAGGAGCGTCGGTGCGTGCACATCGAGATCGTGGTCGAGCAGACGGATCTCCGGGCCCACGTAACTCCGCGCGAACGGCGGCCACCGACACGCCTCGCGTGCCCGATCGTACCAGCGCAGCCCTGGCAAGCCCACCGACGCCGGAAAGCGTCCCATCATGAACGGGGCGTAGGCCGGACCGGTGACCGACGGAAAGCAGCTCGAGACGGCCCCACTGAAGCCGCGTGCGGCGCGCGCCGCGAGCCGAGGCAGGTGCCCCGCCGCCATCTCCTCCGCCAGCACATCCGGTCGGACGCCGTCGGCCACGAGCAGGAGCAGGGTATCGTGGGGGGCGCTCATGGCAGCGCTCCGCGACACGCCGCTCCGTCTCCTGACGCCACTGCATGGTGGCGTGCAGCGTTGGCGCTGTCGTAGGTTGCACGCGGGCCGCCGCCGAACGGCAACGTCACCGGGCGGACCCGTCGAGCGCGCGCGGGCGCTGTGGCCGGCCGCGACTCCCTCCTCCTCACCCCAGCGTCATGGCCCGCTCTCGTCGTTCGGCCGCGCCTCGCGCAACGACCGCATCCCCCAAGCCCACCACATCGGGGCGCGAGACGCCCGCGCCCACCCCACGCAAGCGCAATGGCCCGCGCACGGCGACCGGCAAGCCGGCGTCGCCTGCCACGCGTGCGGCCGCCGAGCAGGGCAGTGTCGCGGCGTACGAAGCGCGCACGCAGGAGGGGCACCGCCTCGCGGGTCGCGATCCGCAAGGCCTTGCCGACCATGTGTCCAAGGGGCCGCGTGTGGAGCGCAAACCGCGGCGCGCCCTGAGCGATGTGGATGTCGCCATTCGCAGCGTGCCCGTGCTCACCGAGGACGAGAAGCTGCTGCACAATCCCGACGCCAACGATCGCTTCACGCAGAGCGATCCGTGGCGCGCAATGCGCGTGTTCAGCGAAGTGATCGAGGGCTTCGACGCGCTCGCGCACGTCACGAAGGGTGTCTCGATCTTCGGCAGCGCGCGCACGAGTCCCGACGATCCGCACTATCACAATGCGCGCGCCGTGGCGCGCATCCTCGCCGAGGCCGGCTTCGCCATCATCACCGGCGCCGGTCCCGGCATCATGGAAGCCGCCAATCGCGGCGCGAAGGATGTGGGTGGCGAGAGCATCGGCTGCAACATCGAACTGCCGTTCGAGCAGGGTGCGAACCCGTACGTCGATACGCTCGTCAACTTCCGCTACTTCTTCGTGCGCAAGACGATGTTCGTGAAGTACTCGAACGCGTTCATCATCTTCCCGGGCGGCTTCGGCACGCTCGATGAACTCTTCGAGGCACTCACGCTCATCCAGTGCGGCAAGATCTACCAGTTCCCGGTCATTCTGTTCGGTCGCCACTACTGGGCGGGGCTGCTGCGCTGGCTGCAGTCGCGCGTCGCCGCCGAAGGAAAGATCTCGCCCGGCGACCTCGATCTCGTGCTGCTCACCGACGATCCGGCCGAAGCGGCGCAGGCCGTGATCGATGCCCACGCCGCGCAGCAGGACCACGCCAGTGTCTGACCCCTCCCCGTTCGTCGCTGCTCCCTTCACATCGAGGCCCGAGATGTCGTTCGATCGAGTGTGCGGCCCGCTGCGCCGCTGGCGTCGTGCAACCTACTGGGTTGCCACGCTGAGTGCTCTGCTGCTGTCCCCGTCACCAAGTCAGGCGCAGGCGCCCGAGTTCCTGCGCGTGCGCGTGGACGAGACGCGCAACAAGCTGCTGCTCGAAGTGCCCGTCGCGCAGCTCGGTCGCGAGTTCCTCTACACCAACACCCTCGCGACGGGACTCGGCACCGGATCACTCGACCGCGGCCAGACGGGTACCAGTTTCCTGGCACGTCTCGAGCGGCGCGGCAATCGCGTGCTGCTGGTGCGCGACAATCTGTACGCCCGTGCGCTCTCGGCCGATGAGAACGGCCGACGCGCGGCGAGCGATGCCTTCCCGCGCTCGGTGTCGGCGTCGATGCCGGTGGACGCCGAAGCGAACGGTGTGCTCACGCTCGATGCAACCAGCTTCTTCCAGAGCGATGTGTACGGCGTGGCCGCGTCGCTGCGCGGCGGGCAGGGTGGTGGGGCCTATCGCGTGGATGCATCGCGCAGCTGGTTCGACACCGAACGCACGAAGAGCTTCCCGCGCAATGTGGAAGTGCACAGTGTGCTGACCTTCACGTCTGACGCACCGGCCGCCACGGCGCGACGCGTGGCTCCGGACGCCGGCGCGATGGTGTTCGAGCAGCACCATTCGCTGATCGTGCTCCCCGATTCGACGGGCTTCCGCCCGCGCGCGTACGACGGTCGCTCCGGCTACGGCGGTACACAGTTCGCCGATCTGTCGCTCGGCTTCGATCAGCAGTATCGCGGCGGGTACATCAATCGCTGGCGCCTCGTGCCCAAGGATCCCGCGGCGTACGCGCGTGGCGAACTCGTCGAGCCGGTGACGCCCATCGTGTACTACCTCGATCCCGGCATCCCGGCGCCCTATCGCGAAGCCTTCCGCGAAGGCGGCAACTGGTGGGCCAAGGTGTTCGAGGCCGCCGGCTTCAAGAACGCGTTCGTCGTGCGTGATCTGCCGGCAGGCGCCGATCCGATGGACGCGCGCTACAACATGCTGATGTGGGTGCACCGGACCGGACCGGGGCCGTCGGTGGGCCCGAGCTACAGCGATCCGCGCACGGGCGAGATCGTGCGTGCGGTGGTACGCATGGATGCGTGGCGATCGCTCGTGGACTACAACATCTGGGCGGGCACGGTGCCGGCGTCCGGCCCGAACGGCCCGAACGTGAGTGCCGAAGCGTTCACGATGGCGCGTCGTCGGCAGCACACGGCGCACGAGATCGGTCACACCCTCGGGCTCTCGCACAACTACATCGCCGCCTCGCAGGGCCGTTCGTCGGTGATGGACTACCCGGTGCCGCTCATCACCGTGGGACGGGACGGTCGCCCCGATCTGCGTGATGCGTATCGCACGGGACCCGGCGCGTGGGATTCGCTGGCCATCAAGTTCGGCTATCGCTGGTATCCGACGGCGGAGGCCGAACGCGCCGGCAATGCCGCGGTCGTGAAGGAGATGATCGATCGCAACGTGCGCTTCATCAACGACACGTACGCCAATCCCAACGGCTCCATCCCCGAAGTGACGCGCTGGGTGGAAGGCGCGACGATGTTTGACGCGGTGGAACGGACGAGCCGCGTGCGTCGGCTGCTCATCGACAACTTCGACGAGCGTGCGATCCAGCCGGGCGAACCGATGGCCATGCTCAACATGCGCTTCGCGCACGTGTATCTGCATCATCGCTACTCGCTCGAAGGGCTCGTGAAGTATGTCGGCGGCATGGACTTCCGCTTCGCGATGCGCGGCGATGGCCAGACGCCCACCACAGTGCTGCCCGCAGCCCAGCAGCGTCGGGCACTCGGCATGGCGCTCGATGCGCTCGCGCCATCGGAGTTGGCGGTGCCGGCCCGCATCAGTGCGATGATTCCGCCGCCGCCGCCCGGGATGAGCAATGAGCTCTTCTGGATCAACGGCAATGCGGGCACTGCGTTTGATCCGATCACACTCGCGGGTGGACTGGCCACCGAAGTGATGGGCTATCTGCTCGATCGCGATCGCGCTGGCCGTCTCATCGTGTTCAACGCGCAGGACCCGAACCAGCTCGGGCTCGACGAAGTGGTGCGCACGATTCTCGAGCGGACCTGGCGCGCGCCATCGGCATCGCAGACGGCGCTGCAACGGGCGGTGGAGCGCGCCGCGCTCGATGGGTTGCTCGACCTTGCCGGTGATGCGTCCGCGATGCCGGAAGCGCGCGCGATCGTGAGCCTGCATCTCGAGCGCTTGATGGAATCGCTCGAAGACGCGGAGGATGCCGCACCGAGTCCCGCGACGGCGCACGCGCGCGCCGCTGTGCGCGACATCGAGCGCTTCCTCGATGGTGAGGACGTCCCCGCGCAGCGCACGCGCTTCCCCGTGCTCACGCTGCCGTGGCCCTGAGATGATGGCGCGTCGCACGAGGGCTTGAGTCCCTGCTCGGCGCGCGCTATGATAGAGCAACGGACGCGCCCGGCCTCCCAAGGCCGGGCGCTCCTTTTCTTATCCTCCCGTCTCGCGCACATCGGTTGCGCGGCGGGGCCCGTGCCACTCACCGGTGCCCGTCATGCTCGAGGAACTCAAGGCCAGACTTCGCGGCGAAGTCGAACGACTCACGCACGAACTCAACGTCGTCCTGCCCGCGGAAATCCGTCGCGCGGTGGAGATGGGGGACTTGAAGGAGAACTCGGAGTACAAGGCCGCGCTCGAACGACAGCAGTTCGTGCAGGCGCGGCTCGGGCAACTCAACATGCGCCTGAGCAAGCTCGGCCAGATCGACATGGATCAGATTCCGGCCGACAAGGTCGGACTCGGCTCCAAGGTGATCGTGGAAGACGAGGACAAGGGCGGACGTGAGACGTACCACCTCGTGTTTGGCGATTCCGCCGACTTCGAGGAGGGGCACGTCACGATGGGCTCCGCCATCGGGCGCGCGCTCGCGGGCAAGGGCGTTGGCGAGACCGCCGTGCTCCGTCTGCCGGCGATGACACGTCGCCTCAAGGTGGTCGAGCTCACCACGATTCACGACGACGCGCTCGGCGAGGGCTGAGCGCGTCAGGGCTCGTCGATCGTGAAGAGGCGCGCGACGTCGTCGCGATAGTGCGCGAGTTGTCGCGCGGTCTCGGCGTCACTCCACCCGAGCCGTGCGGCCACGAGCGGGGCGACGCGCGCTGCCGCTGACACGCCGTGATCGCGTGTCGCGAACGCCAGATGGGTGCGACGCACGAGCAGGTCGGCGAAGGTGCGTGCGTACTCGCGATCGATCGCGTGCGCGAACTCCGCGCCGATGTACGGCAGATCGCTGCTCACCCGTTCGCGCAGCGCAGGTTCACGTTGTGCATACGACCACACGTTCTGCCACCGGGATCCGTACGCGCGGGCGAGGCGTTCCGCCACCGCCTGATCGTGCGTGCGTACGAGCGCGTCGTGCACCGTGTGCTCGAGCGAGATGATGTCGCCGCCCGGTAGCGGCTCGTCGCGACTGCGGGACTGCAAGGCGCTCGATGCACGCGTGCCGGTGGCACGATCCACGATATCCGCGGCCATCGCGCGCCAGGTGGTGAGCTTGCCCCCGGTGACGTTCACGAGGCCGTTGGCCGCGCGCTCGACGACGTGCTCGCGGGACGCCTGCCCCGTATCGCGGCCCGTGCCGGCGCGCGCGTTGGCGAGCGGTCGGATTCCCGCCCACGCCGCAATCACGTCGTCACGCGTGAGGGCGGCCCACGGAAATCGCCCGTTCACCGAGCGCAGCAGATAGTCCACTTCGGCGCCACTCGCGCGCACGGTGTCGGGTCCGCTCGATGCCGGCCGCTCCGTTGTGCCGATGATGGCGTGCGGCCCCGCCGGCAAGACGAACATCACACGGCCGTCCACGGGCGAATCGAGCGTGATGGCGTCGCGATTGCCGACGCGCTGGCGCGGCACGGCGATGTGTGCGCCGACGGCACCGCGGACACCCTGCGTCAACGGCAGGCCGGTCAACGCCGCCGTCGCATCGCTCCAGGGGCCGGTGCAGTTGATGACGAGCGCCGCGCGCACAGCGAACGTGACGTCGAGCTCACGCTCACGCACCAGCACGCCAACGAGCTGCGTCCCCTCGTGTACGCCCGCCGTGACATCCGCGTGATTGAGCAACACCGCCCCGGCCTCGCGCGCCGCGAGCGCGGCACTCAGTGTCAGCCGCGTGTCATCGGTGCCCGCATCCCAGTAGCGAAAGCCGCCGAGCAGCGCGTCCGGCGCGAGCTCCGGCTCGGCGTCGCGCAGCTCCGCCACCGAGAGCGACGCGTGACGTCCGACGTTGCGAAAGAGCGCCAGTGCGTCGTAGAGCGCGAGACCAGCGCGCAGCTTCCACCGCGGGACGCGTGCACCGCGGTACACCGGCCAGGTGAACGCGAGCGGTCGCACCAGATGCGGCGCGAGGGAGTGCAGCTGCAGGCGGCGTTCGCGACTGGCCTCGAACACGAGGTGCAGATGCCCGTGTTCGAGGTAGCGTACGCCGCCGTGGATGAGGCGCGACGAGCGGCTCGACGTGCCGGCCGCGAAGTCGTCACGCTCGATCAGTGCGACCCGCAGCCCCCGCAGCGCGGCCTCGCGCGCCACGCCGCAGCCGGTGATGCCACCGCCAATCACGAGCACGTCGAATCGCTCGTGCGCGAGCGCGTGGCAGGCATCGCGACGGACGACCGACGCGTGATCCGGGAGCGGCATGCATGGATCGTACCGGCGAGCGCGGCACCTCGCCAGCCGACCGCTTGAAGACGACACCGGGAATCGCCGAATTTCCGGGGTCCGAGGTGACTGCGGCGCGCGACCACGCGATCGCTCCGTGCGCTGCCAGTCGAGCCGAGTGAATGCTTCGCTTCAGAGGAATCCGTTGGCCATGTCGTCCATCGCCGTGCCGCACATCCTTCGCTCCGTTGTTCGTTCGACGTTCTGCGCCGCGCACCAGCGGACGCGCCTGCGACGCGTGCTCGCTCTCGCCGGACTCGGCGCCAGCGTGGCCATCAGCGCCGCGTGTGCCGGAGGCGACGTTGGCTCGGTCGCCGTGGTCGGCGAGAAGACGGGCGTTCTCATCTGGCATCCGGTCGAGCGCGCCGAGTCGTATGAGGTGGCGATCATCGTACCGACCGATTCCGTCGTACACGCACTCACGACCGCCGATACCGTCGCGCCAATGCCGCCGAGCTTCATGCCGGTGAAGGGGACGCAGTGGACTGTGCGCGCGCTGCGCGGAGCGCGTGTCCTCGCGGAGTCGGGGCGGCAGCCGATCTATTGAGCGTACACGAACGGGGCGCGACCGGTTGTCCGATCGCGCCCCGTTCGAGATGCCGCAGGCGGCGCGCGTCAGCGCGCGGCGTTCAGCGAGAGTCCGTGTGTCGCGAGCGCACTTTCGAGCGCGCGCGCACGCTGCAGCACTGTGTTTGCTTCGGTCATGGCCGCTCGAAGATCGGCGACGGCTGAGGCGGCCTGCGCGCGCGAGCCTTCGCTGGGGGTCTCCCAGATGCCGGCAATGAGTCCCTTGATCTGCCCGACACGCGCGAGCACGTCGGTGTTGGTGCCGGCGCCGAGCCGTCCAGCCGCACCGCCACCACCGCCACCCCCGGCGGGCGGACCGCCGGGCGCTGCGGCGGCGCCCGCCGCACGACCCGGCGCCACGCCGAACTTCACCCGCACGCTGTCGAACGCCTGCGCGAGCGCGGTGAACTGCGACTTCGTGGCCTCGGGAACCGCGCTCATCGAATCGAGTCGTGCCTTCACGGTCGCGATCGGGTTGGCCAGCGCCGTCAACGACGCCGCCACATCGGCGCCCGCCTGCTGCTGCGCGTGCAGATCGCGCAGGAAGCCGTCGTACGCGACGCGCGCCTCGCCCGTGAGCGTGACCTTGGGATCCATGACGACGCGCAGCGTCTTCGTGCTCACTTCGGTGCCGTCCACGACGAGCGCGATCGTGTAGTCCCCCGGCGCCACGTACGGGCCGGCGTTACCGCCCGCGCCCCCGCCGAATCCACCGCCGGGGCCACCTGCGGCGCGACACGGGTTGCTCGACTGATAGCCGGCGCTGGGCAGCGGGGTTGGCATCCCCTCGATCGCACGAGCGCGACCGCCGGGCCCGCCACCACCAGGACCGCCACCGCCTCCCGGACCGCCTCGCCCACCAACGTCGGCCGGTGCGGCGGTACGAATCGGCGCGCTGCGCAGGTCCCAGCAGATCTGCTGCACACCCGCCGCTCGCCGAGCGGCCGGCACCTCGAGTTCGCGTACCAACGCATTTCCCTGTCGGACGCGCACCGACATCGCCTGCGGTGCGCCCTGTACATGCATCGTCAGCACGGCCTCCACCGGCGGATTCTCACCGATGAAGGTCTGGTGACCCCAGAACTCGTCGTTGCGATCATCCTTGTACTTCCACTCGAGCGCAGGCGCCGGCGTGAACAACGTCGACGTGGCCACACGCTGCGCCGCCGTGTACTCCTGAATGGGCGCGAGGTCATCGAGCACCCAGATGGAGCGACCGTGCGACGCGACGATGAGGGCGTTGTCGCGCGGATGAATCGTGAGCTCGTCAACACGTACGTTCGGGAAGTTGTCCCCCTGCAGCTTGCGCCACGACGTCCCACGATCGAGCGAAAGGTAGATGCCGTCTTCGCTGCCGATGTACAACACGTCGCGGTTGCGCGTGTCTTCTGTGAGCGTGCGCACGATGCGCTCACCGAGTCCGCCCGACAGGACGCGGAACGTGCGACCAAAGTCGGTGCTGACCCACGCGTACGCGCCGTAGTCATTCTCACGATGGTTGTCGACCGTGACGTACACCGTGCCCGCATCGAAGCGCGATGGCACGACCTCCGAGACGAACGCGCCCTTCGGAAATCCGGGCAGGTTGCCGGTGATGTCGGTCCACGTGGCGCCGCCGTCGCGCGTCACGCTCACGGTACCGTCGTCGGTGCCGGCGTAGATGACGCCGGCCTGCGCCGGCGACTCCGCGAGCGACACGATCGCGGGCCACTGCGAGATGCCGTCATTGCGCGCCAGACGGATTTCGGTCCCCTTGCGCCCCATCGTGACGATCGTGTCGCGGTTGGCGTTCTTCGTGAGGTCTGGGCTGATCACCGTCCACGAATCGCCGCGGTCGGTCGACAGGAAGACACGGTTGGCCGCCACGAGCAGCACACCGGGATTGTGCGACGACAGGATCATCGGCGCGTCCCAGTGGAAGCGGAAACGCTCACTCGCCGGAACTGCCGGTGAGACGTTCTGCGGCGTGGGCCGGATGCTGCGCGATTCACCGGTGACGATGTTGCGGCGAATCATGTTGCCATCCTGCGACTCGGTGTACACGATGCGCGAATCGCGCGGATCGGGGAGCGCGACGAAACCGTCGCCACCGAGAATCTGGAACCAGTCGTAGTTCATGATGCCGGCGCCGAGTCGCGAGCGGCTCGGTCCGCACCAGTTGTAGTTGTCCTGCATGCCGCCGCACACGTTGAACGGCGTCTCCATGTCGTACGACACATGATAGAACAGGCCCACGGGGAGGTTCGGCACCATCTGCCAGGTGTACGCGCCGTCCCACGAGATCCCGATGCCACCGTCGCCACCGATCATGACGTGCTTCGGATTGCGTGGATTGACCCAGATCGCGTGAATGTCATCGTGAATCACGAGCGACGCGTCCGTTTCCACCGTCTTGCCACCATCGTGCGAGACGTGCATGCCCACGCCGCCATAGTACACGCGCTCCGGATCGGTGGGGTCGATCACAAGTTTGCTGAAGTACATCGGGCGCGGATTGACGCTGTTCACCTTCGCCCACGTTGCACCGCCATCGTTGGAACGCCACAGGCCCGTCTGCGGCTGCGCCTGCACCGGGGATTCCACGAGCGAATACACCACGGAGGGATTCGACGGCGCAAACGCGACGGCGAGCCGACCGAGTTCACCCGCCGGATAGCCGCCCGCCACCTTGTTCCACGTCGTGCCACCGTCGGTGGAGGTCCAGAGCGCGCTTCCGACGCCACCGCCGTTCATGCAGCACGTCGTGCGACGCCGCTGATACGTCGTCGCGAAGAGCACCTGGGGATTCGTGGGGTGCATGACGAGGTCGTTGGCGCCGGTGTCATCATCCACGTGCAGCACACGGGTCCACGTGCGCCCACCGTCGGTCGTCTTGTAGACGCCACGCTCTCCGCCAGCACCGAAGAGCGGTCCCGTCGCGGCCACGAACACGACGTCCGGATTCTCCGGATGAATCACGATCGCATCGATGTGCTTCGAGGCACGCAGGCCGACGTGCGTGAACGTCTTGCCGCCGTCGGTGCTCTTGTAGACGCCGTCACCCCACGACGTGCTCTGGCGGTTGTTCGATTCTCCCGACCCCACCCACACGATATCCGGGTTCCCCGGCACCGTGGCGACGGCCCCGATCGACAGCAACCCATCGTGCTGCAGCAGCGGCGTGAACAGTGCGCCGTTCGTCGTGGTCTTCCACACACCACCGTGGGCGGTGCCAACGTAGTACGTGGCCGGGTTGGCGGGATCGACCGCCAGCGCCGAGATGCGGCCCGACATCGTGGCCGGGCCGATGGAGCGGAAGTGCAACGCCTTGAACTCGTTCGCGACCGGTACAGCGGCCGGTTGGGCGGTTGCGGTGGTCGACACGCTCGCGACCAGCACACCGGCGAGTGCCGTGAGAGAGAGGGGGGCGCGCGCGACGAACGGGCGCCTCGATCGGGGGGACATGCGGAAGACTCCGGGTGGTGGGGAAGCGCACAGCGCGTGCACCGTCATACGATGCAGCCGGCGGCATCGCTGGGCCAGTCGGCGCGCCCACCCGGTCTGCCCTCCCCGCGCGCTTCCCGGACGGTACCTTTCAGCATGTCTTCCCTCGGAGTTCCTGGACGTCGCGTCGCCATTGTGGCTGGTGTGCGCACCCCCTTCGCGCGCGCGGGCACGGCCCTCAAGGACTACTCGGCCCTCGAACTGGCCCGTCACGCGGTGGCGGCGCTCATGCAGCGCACCGAACTCGACGGCGCCTCCGTGGATCTGGTCGTTTTCGGCACCGTGCTCCCCTCGGTGCTCACCCCCAATCCGGCGCGCGAAGTGGCGCTGCTCCCGCACTTCCCGCGCGATGTGCAGGCCTTCACCGTCGGGCGCGCCTGCGCATCGGCGAATCAGGCCATCACTGACGCGGCCGATCAGATCCTGCTTGGGCATGCCACGGTCGCCATCGCCGGCGGTACGGAGTCGCTCTCGCAGGTTCCCATCCTGCACTCGCGACGCATGAGCGACACGCTCGTGGCGGCCAGCAAGGCGAAGTCGCTCGGCGAACGCCTGTCGACGCTCGCGCGTGTTCGGCCGCGCGATCTGGTGCCGGTGACGCCGGCCATCAGCGAGCCGAGTACCGGTGAGACGATGGGTCAGTCTGCAGATACGATGGCCAAGCTCAACGGCATCACGCGCGACGCGCAGGACGCGTTTGCGCTGCGGTCGCATCAGCGCGCGGCGGCCGGGCTCGCGGATGGCCGACTGACGGCGGAGATCGCCCCCATCACCGTGCCACCGCGACATACGGAGGCGCTCGCGATCGACAACGGCGTGCGCGCCGATTCATCCCTCGCCCAGCTCGCCGCGCTCAAGCCGGTGTTCGATCGCGCGTACGGGAGCGTCACGGCCGGCAATGCGTCGCCGCTGACCGACGGCGCCTCGGCGGTGTTGCTCATGCGAGAGGATGTCGCGCAGGCGCTTGGCTACACGCCGCTCGCCTTCATTCGGTCGTACGCCTACGCCGCCATCGATCCGGCCGAACAGCTGCTGCAAGCCCCGGTGTTCGCCGCGCCACGCGCACTTGCGCGCGCTGGCCTGACGTTGGCCGACATGGATCTGGTGGACATGCACGAGGCCTTTGCCGCCCAGGTGCTGAGCAACCTGCACGGATTTGCGTCAACGGCCTGGGCCGTGCGCGCCGGCCTCGACGCCCCGCTCGGTGAGATCGATCCGGACCGACTCAACGTGCTGGGCGGCTCGTTGTCGATCGGCCATCCCTTCGGCGCCACCGGGGGACGCATCGTGACCACGCTCGCGAATGAATTGGCGCGGCGCAACGCGGCGTTCGGCCTGCTGACCGTCTGCGCGGCCGGTGGCATGGGCCACGCCATGGTGCTGGAGCGCGCATGACGAGTGCTCTGTCTCCGGTGACGCTGTCGGTCGAGGATCAGATTGCCGTCGTCACGTTCGATGCACCGGGACCGGTCAACGCGCTGAACTCGGGACTGGCGACGCACTTTCAGTCGATCTTCGAACGCATCGATCGTGACGATGCGATTCGTGCTGCCATCCTGGTAAGCGGCAAGACGGACACGTGGATCGCCGGTGCCGATATCGACGAGCTGGCCGCCGTCTCGTCGGCGAGCGGGGCCGAGGCCATTTCGCGCGCTGGCCATCGGTTGCTCGACCAACTCGCGGCGCTTCGCAAGCCCGTGGTCGCCGCGATTCATGGCGCGTGTCTCGGCGGAGGTCTCGAGGTCGCGTTGGCCTGTCACTGGCGGGTGCTCAGCGATCATCCGAAGTCGACCTGTGCGTTGCCCGAAGTGCAGTTGGGGCTGCTGCCAGGCGCCGGTGGCACGCAACGCCTGCCGCGCCTCATCGGCTTGCAGGCCGCCCTCGATCTGATCCTCACCGGGCGCACGGTGCGTCCGCGCAAGGCAAAGACCCTCGGTCTCGTGGATGATCTGGTGCATCCCGCGATTCTGCGGCGTGTCGCGCTGCAGCGTGCCCGGGAGCTTGCCGAGCGAACGCGTACACGTGTGGCGCGTCCCTCGGGTGCAGCGGAGCTGCTCCTCGAAGACAATCCGATCGGTCGCGCGATCGTGTTTCGCAAGGCGCGCGAGTCGGTGATGGCGAAGACACGTGGTGCGTATCCGGCGCCGCTCGCCGCGCTCGAGGTGATCGCCGAGGGGTATGCGCACGGTGTCGCGCGTGGACTCGACGCGGAGGCGCGGGCCTTCGGGCGACTGGCGATGACGCCGCAGTGCCGCGAACTCGTCTTCCTCTTCTACGCCACGACGGCTCTCAAGAAGGAGGGTGGGAGCGTGACGGCGGTGGCGCCGCGGCCGGTTCGTCGGCTCGGCATCGTGGGTGGTGGCTTCATGGGGGCGGGCGTTGCGAGTGTTGCCGTGCAACAGGATCTGCTCGTGCGCGTACGCGATGCGTCATCGGAGCGCATCACCGGCATGCTGCGCACCGTACGCGATGTGCTTGATGCGCGTCGTCGGCGAAAGCGGCTCACGCGTCAGGAACACGAGCAGGCGATGGCGCGCGTGAGCGGTGGCACGGATCTCACCGGCTTTCGACGCGCTGATCTCATCATCGAGGCCGTGTACGAAGATCTGGCAGTGAAGCACGCGGTACTGCGCGACATCGAGGCGGTGGCGCCCGATGCGGTCTTCGCTTCGAACACCAGTACCATTCCGATTGCGCGCATCGCCGAGGCGGCGTCGCGCCCGGAGCGCGTTGTGGGGATGCACTTCTTCAGTCCGGTCGACAAGATGCCGCTGCTGGAAGTGATCGCCGCGCCGGCCACGAGTGACGAGACCGTCGCCACGGCAGTGGCGTGCGGACGGACGCTCGGGAAGACCGTCATCGTGGTGCGAGATGGTCCCGGGTTCTACGTCAATCGTGTGCTTGCCCCGTACCTCAACGCGGCGGGAGCGCTGCTCGACGAGGGCGCGTCCGTGCCTGCGGTCGATGCGGCGCTCATCGCGTGGGGCTTCCCGGTGGGGCCCTTCACCCTGCTCGATGAAGTCGGACTCGATGTGGCGGGCAAGTCGGGCGCGGTGCTCGCCGAGGCATTTGGCGAGCGCATGCTCGCGGCCAGTTCGCTCGCGCGATTGATCCAGAGCGGCCGGCTGGGGCGCAAGGGCGGACGGGGCTTCTACACATACGACGACGGCACGCGAGGCGCGGTCGACAGTGGCGTGTACGCGCTCACGGCAGTCGGTGAGTCGCGCCAGGCGTTCAGCGATGACGATGTGCAGATGCGCTGTGTCCTGCCGATGCTGAATGAAGCCGTCCGTTGCCTCGAGGACGGCATCATCCGTGCTCCCCGCGTCGGCGATGTTGGTGCCGTGTTCGGCATCGGCTTCCCGCCGTTTCGTGGCGGTCCGTTCCGCACCATCGACGCGCTTGGTGCGGCCGAGTGTGTGCGGCAACTGCTCGCGCTCGACGCCCGCTTCCCCGGGCGTTACACGCCGGCCGATATGCTGCGCCGGATGGCGGAGCATGGCGAGCGATTCTACCCCGCAACTGGCAAGCCCCTGTGACCGATACCTTGCATCCCATTCTCGCGGCCATCGTGAACGAACTCACGTTGGAGCGCGCGCGATTGCTCGACGCGGCCGAGCGTGTGCCCGAGCAATGGCGCAATGCTGCCCCGTCCCCCGATCGCTGGTCGGCGGCGCAGGTACTCGGGCATCTGGTGAAGGTCGAAGCCTCGAGCGGACGTTTGTTCAGCGTGCACGCCCGGCAACTGCGCGAATCGGGTGCACCACCGGAGTCGTCCACTGATGCGCAGGCGGTCATCGAGGCGTTCGCGGTGCATCCGGTGCACCGTCGCGATCGGCCGATTCCGGCGCCCGAGATGGTGCAGCCCGACGCCGATGTGACCTTCGAGGATGCACTGGACGCGCTGCGCGACGGGCGCGTGCGATTGCTTGACGCCATCACGAAGGCGAGTGGCTTGCCGCTGGGGAGCGTGCGCGCGCCCCATCCGCGGCTCGGACCGCTCACGATGTACGAATGGCTGCTCATGATTGCCCGCCACGAAGCTCGCCACATCGGGCAGCTCGACGAATTGGCTGACGCCTGACCTTCACTCTGTTCTTCCATGCGTCTCACTCTCACGCTGTCGCGTCTGCTCGGCTGGTCGCTGCTGAGCGCGGCACCGCTGCTCGCCCAACTCCCGGTGCCGGCGACGCGCGCCGAGCGGACGAACTACGCCGAAACGTCGCATCACGCCGACGTGCTCGCCTTCCTCGATACGTTGCAGGCGCGTCGTGCCCCACTCGTGGTGACCGAGCTCGGGCGCAGCAGTGAAGGGCGGGTGCTGCCGCTCGTGATTGCGTCACGACCGCAGGTGCGCACGCCGGCGGAGGCGCGCGCATTGCGACGTCCCATCGTGTACGTGCAAGGGAACATCCACGCGGGTGAAGTCGAGGGAAAGGAGGCCGTGCTCGCGCTGCTGCGCGATCTCTCGTTCGCGCGCGGCCCGAACGTGCTCGACTCCATCGTGCTGCTCGTGGTGCCGAACTACAACGCCGATGGCAATGAGCGCTTCGCCGACCAGGCCCAGCAGCGCGGCGCGCAGAATGGTCCCGCGCTGGTGGGACAGCGACCGAACGCGATGGGACTCGATCTGAATCGCGACTACATCAAGGCCGAAGCGCCGGAGACGCGCGCCGCGCTCGCGGCCTTCGTGGCGTGGCAGCCGGATGTCTTCGTCGATCTGCACACCACCAACGGCAGCTACCACGGGTACCAGCTCACGTACTCGCCGTCGTTGCATCCTTCGGCGCCGCTCGCGGCATTCACCGGGGATACGATGCTGGTCACGATTCGTGAGCGCATGCAGGCGCGCCACGGATTTCGCATCTTCCCGTATGGCAACTTCACCGGCGAATCGCGTCGCTCCATGACGGACACCCTCAAGACGGGGTGGGTGACGTACGAGCACAAGCCGCGCTTCGGGACGAACTACTTCGGGCTGCGTGGTCCGATTTCGATCCTGAGCGAGGCCTATTCACATGATCCGTTCGCGGTGCGTGTGGCCTCGACGCGGGCGTTTGTGCAGGAGATCCTCTCGTACGTCGCGGAGCGGCCGCGCGCACTGCTCGACCGGGTCGCGTTGGCGAGGCAGGCGTCCACCTTCGGTCCACGCGGGGCCGCGCCGGCGTTGGCGCTGCGGTCGCGTTTCGCGTCGCGACCGGATACGCAGCCCGTCCTTGTCGAAGTGCTCGAGCGGCTCCCGGATAGCACCGCGCGCGACGAACCCGGCATGCCGCTCGGCCTGAAGCGGACCGGACGATTCGCGGCCGTTCGCATGCCCGTGGTGGACCGGTTCGAGGCCGAGCTCGAACGGCGGCCGCCCGCCGGCGGATGGGTCATCGAGGCTGCGGTGCTCGATAGCGTCGGTCCGCGCCTCGCGGCGCACGGCGTGACGGTGCAGCGCGTGACGCGCGCGTTCGAGACCGAGGTCGAACAGTTCCGCGTGGACAGCCTGGCGCAGGCCGCTCGGCCGTTCCAGGGGCACCGGGAGGTGACCCTCGTCGGACGCTGGGAGCGACGCCGCGTGACCGTGCCGGTGGGTGCCGCGCTGGTGCGGACCGGCACACCGCTCGATCGGCTCGCCGCGCTGCTGCTCGAACCGGAAAGCGACGACGGGCTGGCCACGTGGAATCTGATGGATCAGGGCCTGCAGGTCGGGCGTTCCAGCCCGGTGTGGCGCCTGCTCACCACGCCCTGACCACGGGCGGCGCCCGATATATTTGGACAGCCCCTGCCGATGGGGGTGGTGGGGACGCACCGTGCGCGTCCCGCGGCTCATCCTGCTTTCATGCTGCGCAACTCACTGCTGTATCTGTCGCGCCAACAGCGCATCTTCGATTTCATTCGCGGCAACGGCTTCGCGCGTCGCATGGCGTCGCGCTTCGTGGCCGGCGAGACCATTCAGGACGCCTGCCACGCGGCGGCGGAGCTCAACGCCCTCGGGATTTCCGCGACGCTGGATCTGCTTGGTGAGAGTGTCACCAACGAGGCCGAAGCGCGCGAGACCGGTCGACAGTATCTCGCGCTGCTCGACGCGATTCACGAGCAGCAGCTCAACTGCAACGTCTCGGTCAAGCTGACGGCGCTCGGTCAGGACATCAGCGACGCGCTGTGCGTTGAGGTCGTGACGGCGATCCTGCAGCGGGCCGAACAGTACGACTCGTTCGTGCGTCTCGACATGGAGTCGAGCGAGTATACCCAGCGCACGATCGACACGTTCGAGCACCAGCTGTACAGTCGCTTTCCGAAGCGCGTCGGCATCGTGCTGCAGAGCGCACTGCGCCGCACGCTGGATGATGTGGAGCACGCCATCGCGCTCGGTGCGCGCGTGCGTCTCTGCAAGGGCGCCTACCAGGAGCCCGAGGCGGTGGCATTCCCCGAGAAGCGGGATGTGGACGCGACGTATGTCGACGCCATGCAGCGCCTGATGACGCGCGGCCATTACCCCGGGCTGGCGACGCACGACGAAGTGATCATCGAGCAGGCCAAGCGGTTTGCGCGGGAACAGGGCATTGCGCCGAATCGGTTCGAGTTCCAGATGCTGTACGGCGTGCGCCGCGATCTGCAGGAAGCACTCGTGCGGGACGGCTGGCGGGTGCGCGTGTATGTGCCGTTCGGGACGCAGTGGTATCCGTACCTCATGCGGCGCCTTGCCGAGCGCCCCGCGAACATTGCGTTCATGACGGGCAACATCGTTCGCGAGGCCATGCACGGCGGGGCACGTCGACCGGCGCGCGCCTCGCGCGCGTCCACCAGCCGCTGAGCGCTCGCCTTCTGATTGCACACGGCGGACATCACGAGCCTCCCGATCACGCGGCCGGCGATGAAGCGACGCTCGGTGGCTACCGGGCCGTGCACAAGCGCCCGCCGGCGTTCGAAGGCGTCGATGGGCTGTCGTATTCCGTGGACATACTGGTCGACACGACGGATGATCCGACCGCTCCCGTCGGGGCGTTCCTGTTCTTCCTGCAATGGGGACGAGGCGAGCCGGAAGCGAGCGGACATCTGGAAACGGGATTCCTCGCGCGCGGGCACAGTGAGGCGGCGGTGCGCGACGCGGTGGGTCGGATGTCGCTGCTCGTGGTCAAGGCAACCCTGGACGGCCTGATTCGGGCTCGCACCATGTCCGAGGGTTCGGCAATGGAACGGCCGTGAACGACCGGAGCACCGTAGCCCATCCGGGCACGCCCGGGATCGTCCTGTCCGGGACCGGCGGGGTCTGGCAGGTCCAGCTCGGAGACGGCGTCACCGTTGACGCGACAATGCGCGGACGGCTGAAGCGCGACGCCGAGCGCGCCGGTGGGCGCCGCCGAGCGGGATCCCCGCGCGAAAGTGGTGGTGTGCTCAAGCTTGCCGTGGGTGATGCGGTCACCGTCGTCTCGGAACCGGGCCCGGATGGACTGGTGGTGCACTGCATCGAGGAGATCGCGCCGCGCCGCTCGCAGTTGGCGCGCCGCGCGCCGGGGGGCGCGTATGGTGAGCGTGTCGTGGTGGCCAACCTCGATCAGGTGCTCGTGGTGTTCGCGGCGGCGAACCCCGAGCCGCATCCGCGTATGCTCGATCGCTTTCTGGTGATTGCCGAGGCCAATGCACTGCGCGCGCGTGTGGTGGTGAACAAGTGCGACCTGCGCAGCGCCCCGGAGTCGCACGCGCTCTTTGCCGACTACGAACGTGCAGGCTACCCCGTGCACTACACGAGCGTGCACACGGGCGCGGGGCTCGACGCGTTGCGCGAGGTGGTGCAGGGGCGCGTGTCGGCACTCACGGGACCGTCCGGTGTGGGCAAGTCATCGCTCATGAACGCGCTCTTCCCCGGGTTGACCCTGCGGGTCGGGGCCATCAGTGAGAGTGTGAACAAGGGACGGCACACGACGGTGGGCGCACTGCTGCACCCGCTGCCCGGCGGCGGATTCGTGGCCGACACGCCGGGATTGCGCGAGGTTGGACTCTGGGGGATCGACGTGCGTGAGGTGGCGGTCTGTTTTCCCGAGTTCGCGCCCTACCTCTCGTCGTGCCGTTTCGCGGACTGTACGCACCTCGTCGAGCCGGGGTGCGCGCTGCGCGAGGCAGTGGAGGCCGGCGACGTCAGTCGCTCGCGTTGGGAGAGCTACGCGAAGCTGCGCGACGAACTCGCGATCGCGACGGCGTCGAGTTGGTAGTCGGCTGACCACCTCCGCTCCGGAGTAACGGCGCGTTCGAATCGGATGCATATTGGCCCGGTGCGGCGTGTCTCCCGATTGTCTGGTGCTCGCCGTTGCCCCCGATCCGGAGCCCGCCGTGTCCCACCTCGCCCCATCCGATCGCGCGCGCCACGAGCGGCGCCTCGACCTCGAGACCGCTGACGCGGGCTCTCCGTACGCACCGCGTGACGCGTGCGGTGTCGGCTTCATCGCGCGACAGAGTGGTGAGCGCACGCACGAAGTGGTGCAACTCGCGCTCGCCGCCGCCGCGCGCCTGGCGCACCGTGGTGCGCAGGGGGCCGACCTCTCGGCGGATGGCGCAGGACTGCTCGCGCAGATCCCGCGTCGATTGTTCATCCTCGCCGCGTCGCGACAGGGCATTCACCTGCCGGCCGACGCGACTGTGGCCGTGGGCATGTGCTTCCTGCCTACCGACACCGACGCGCGCGCACTCGCGGAACGCGTGATCGAAGACGTGCTTGTGGCCGATGGTCTGCCGTGTCTCGGATGGCGTGATGTCCCGACGGAGCCGTCGGTGCTCGGTCCGTCGGCGTTGGCGGCGATGCCGTGCATTCGCCAGGTGCTCGTGGGTCGACCGAGTGGCACGGCCGATGACGCGTGGGAGCGTGCGCTGTATCTCGCGCGCCGAGAGATCGAGCATCGCATCGATGCCCTCGGCATCACGCCGTTTCACATCGCGTCGCTGTCGTGCCGAACGATCGTGTACAAGGGGCTCGTGACCGGTGCGCAGCTGGCGTCGTTCTTCCCTGACCTGCGTGATCCGGCGTTCGAGACGGCCATCGCCGTCTTTCACGAGCGCTACGCGACCAATACGCTGCCTCGCTGGGAGCTGGCGCAGCCGTTCCGGTTGCTGGCGCACAATGGCGAGATCAACACGCTGTGGGGCAATCGCAATGGCTTTGCGATGCGTGATGGCCTGTTGGCGACGGCCGCGTTCGGCGAGCACGCCGGACGGGTTCGCCAGCCGATTCGTCGCGGCGGCAGCGATTCCGCGAGTCTCGACAACGCGCTCGAGCTGCTCGTGCGTGGTGGACGCTCGCCGGTACACGCGACGATGATGCTCGTGCCGCAGGCGTGGGAGCGCTATCCGGACATTGATCCGACGGTCCGTGCGTTCTACGAGTATCACCAGTGTGTGATCGAACCGTGGGATGGGCCGGCCGCCCTCGCGTACAGCGATGGCGTGCAGGTGGCGGTCTCACTCGATCGCAACGGTCTGCGTCCGTGCCGCTACAAGATTCGCGCCGACGGCATGGTGATCGCGGGCAGCGAAGTCGGCATCGGTGGGTTCGACGCGCGCGACATCGTGGAGAGTGGCAAGGTGGGACCCGGGGGTGTGCTGCTCGTCGATACGGCGGGGCATCGCATCGTGCGCAATCTCGCGGCCAAACGCGAAGTCGCGGCGCGCCGGCCGTATGCGAAGTGGCTGTCACATCACATGGCGACGCTGCCCACGAGTGACGGTACCGAACCGCTGGTGCGCGGCAGCGATCAGTTGCGCCCGCTGCAGGCCGCGTTCGGCTACGGCCACGAAGATCTGCGCCTCGTGCTCGAGCCGATGGCCACCACGGGCGCGGAAGTCGTGTGGAGCATGGGTGATGACGCTCCACTGGCCGTCTTGTCGCGTCTGCCACAACCGCTGTTCAGTTACTTCCGGCAGCGGTTCGCGCAGGTGACGAACCCACCCATGGATTCGCTGCGCGAGTCGATGGTCATGTCGCTGCGCATGCATCTGGGTCAGCGCGGATCGCCATTGCTCGAGAAGCCGGAGTTCGCGCGCAAGCTGCGCATCGAACATCCCGTGCTGCTCCCCGAGGAGATGGCCGCGTTGCGTGCGTTCCCTGGCTTCAAGGCGGTCACGCTCGATGCCACATGGCCCGCCACCTCGCGCGCCGACACGCTCGACGCAGCCCTCGATTCGTTGTGCCGCCGGGCCGAAGCGGCGATCGGGAAGGGGGTACGGCTGCTCATCATCAGTGACCGCAAGGCGAGCGGCGATCGCGCGCCCATCCCGTCGCTGCTTGCGCTCGGTGCCGTGCGTCAGCATCTCGTGCGTACCGGGCTGCGTGCGCAGGTCGGCCTCGTGGTGGAGACGGGCGATGCGGTGGAGCAGCATCATGTGGCGACGCTGTTCGGCTACGGTGCCGAAGCGGTGCATCCGTGGCTTGCGATGGAAACCGTGGCCACGCTGTTCGCCGAGGCTGCCGCGCATGGCCGTGACGACGGCAGCGTCGAACGTCCCGGCCCGGCCCTCGCGCAGTCACGGTTGCGCGCGAGCCTCGAGAAGGGACTCCTCAAGATCCTCGCGAAGATGGGCGTCTCGACGCTCGCGTCGTACTGCGGGTCGCAGATGTTCGAAGTCCTCGGGCTGGGCGCCGAGGTCATCGATCGGTGTTTCGCCGGTACGGCATCGCCGATCGGCGGCATTGGCTTGCGCGAAATCGCGGAAGATGTGCTTTCCCGCCATCGCGCCGCGTACGAGGTGGCACCGGGTGACGATGTGTCGCTCCCCGATCTCGGACGCGTGCGGTTCCGCAAGGAGGGCGAAGCGCACGCGTGGGCGCCGGGCACCGTGCGACAGCTGCAGTTGGCGGTCGGCAGTGCGCGACGGGCGCGCGACGGTGGCCCTGATGACGAAGCGTGGCGCAGCTTCCGACTGCTCGGTGACGATGGTCCGCCCATCGCCGTACGCGATCTGCTCGCCTTGCGTGAGGTCGCGCCGATTGCCATCGACGCCGTCGAATCGGTGGAGTCGATCGTGACGCGGTTCGTCTCGTCTGCGATGTCACTCGGTGCGCTCTCGCCGGAAGCGCACTCGGCGATCACCGTGGCGATGAATCGACTCGGTGCGCGCAGCAACTCGGGCGAGGGTGGGGAAGATCCGGCGTGGTTCACACCAGTGAACGGTGATCGGCTCGACAGCCGTATCAAGCAGGTCGCCTCCGGTCGCTTCGGTGTCACCACGGGTTACCTCGCGCGCGCCGACGAAATCGAGATCAAGATGGTGCAGGGGGCCAAGCCTGGCGAAGGTGGCCAGTTGCCGGCGCACAAGGTGACGGCGCTGATCGCGCGGTTGCGACACTCCACGCCCGGCGTGCAGTTGATCTCGCCGCCGCCGCATCATGACATCTACTCCATCGAGGATCTCGCGCAGCTTGTCCACGACCTCAAGGCCGTGAACCCGCGTGCGCGCATCGGGGTGAAGCTGGTCGCTTCGGCGGGTGTGGGCACGGTGGCGGCCGGTGTCGCGAAGGCCTACGCCGACTACGTGCTCATCGCCGGTCACAGCGGCGGAACGGGCGCGTCGCCGCTCTCGAGCATCAAACATGCGGGGGCGCCCTGGGAGTTGGGGCTGGCCGAAGCGCAGCATGTCCTCGTGCAGAACGGATTGCGGCATCGGCTCGAGTTGCGTGTTGACGGTGGATTCCGCACCGGGCGCGATGTCGTGCTCGCCGCCTTGCTCGGTGGCGAGACATTCGGTTTCGGCACGGCGCCGCTCGTGGCGATCGGCTGTGACATGGCGCGGCAGTGTCACCTCAACAGCTGCCCCACCGGCATTGCCACGCAGCGCGAGGAACTACGCGCGAAGTTCCGTGGCACGCCAGAGCACGTCATCGGCTACTTCCTGCGCGTGGCGCACGATGTGCGCGAACACCTGGCGTCGCTCGGGGCGCGCTCGATCGACGAGATCGTCGGACGCAGCGAACTGCTGCGTCGGGCCGATCGTCCGGAGCTGCCACGCTCGGCGATGCTCGACCTGTCGCTGCTGCTCACACCGGCGCGCCGCGAGGGCGTGCCTACGCGGCGCACAGCCGAACGCAACGTACGTCCGGATACACCGCTCCTCGATGAGCGCATCATCGCGGAATTGACGCCGGCTTTCGAGGCCGGGCGTCCGTTCGACGGACAGTACGAGATCTACAATCACAACCTCACCACCGGTGCACGCGTCGCCGGCTGGCTGGCCGATCGCGTCGGTGATGCCGGCGTGCCTGCGGGTCAGGTCACGCTGCGCTTCCACGGAACGGCGGGACAGAGTTTCGGTTCATTCGCGCTGCGTGGCATGCGCCTCGAACTCGAAGGCGAAGCCAACGATTACGTGGGCAAGGGACTCACCGGCGGTGAACTCGTGATTCGACCATTCCGCAGTGCGCGGTATGGCGGCGCGAGTCATCTCAACATGATTCTCGGCAACACCGTGTTGTACGGCGCGACGGACGGCATGTTGCTCGCGGCCGGTCAGGCGGGCGATCGCTTCGCCGTGCGCAACTCGGGCGCGTGCGCGGTCGTCGAAGGCGTCGGCAATCATGCGTGCGAGTACATGACGGGTGGCGTGGTGGCCGTGCTCGGGCGCACGGGGCGCAACTTCGGCGCCGGCATGTCGAATGGACTCGCCTACGTCTTCGACGAAGCGGGCACGTTCCCGAGCCGCGTCAACCATGAGCTCGTGCAGTTGGCCGGCCTCGATCTCGAGGATGAGCGCCTGCTGCTCGCGCTGCTCACGCTGCATCGGGAGCGCACCGGCAGTCCGCGCGCGCGCGCGTTGCTCGAGGGGTGGAACCGCCTGCGTCGGCAGTGGCGTGTCGTGCAGCCGCGTGGCGCGAACGAACATGCGGTGGCCATTCGTTCGCGCTGGACCGAGCGCGTCAGTGCCCTCATCGGGACGTTGCCAGTGGGCCTCTCGGCGGGGTAAGGTTCGGCATGGCACGCACCATTACGCAACCGTCCGCCACGGCCAACGCGGGGCCAGCCGGCGAGCGAGCCGCGCTGCAGCGACGCGGGTTGCTGCTCAACGCGCTGACGATCGGCTACAACGTCGTCGAGGCGCTGCTCGCGCTTGGCTTCGGCGCGGCGGCCGGGAGTGTCGCCCTCATCGGGTTCGGCATTGATAGCGTGATCGAAGTGTCGGCCAGTCTGGCCGCTCGGTGGCGACTGCGCGCCGATGTCGACGCCGCGCGTCGGGCCGCGGCGGAGCGCCTCACCCTGCGACTGGTTGGATGGAGTTTTCTGGCGCTGGCTGCGTGGGTGGCGTGGGAATCGGTCGAAGCTCTGTGGACGCGTGAGGCGCCCGAGGCGACGTGGTACGGTACCCTGCTCGCGGCGCTGTCGGTGGTCATCATGCCGGTGCTGGCACGAGCGAAGCGGCATGTCGCGATCGGGCTCGCGAGCGGCGCGCTTGCCGCCGAGGCGACGCAGACGAGCGTCTGCGCGTGGCTCTCGGCGATTGTGTTGCTCGGAGTGGGGGCCAACGCGTGGTTCGGCTGGTGGTGGGCCGATCCGATGGCCGCGCTCCTGATGGTGCCCATCATCGCCTACGAAGGCGTGCAGGCCGCTCGCGGCGTCGTCACGTGCGCCGACTGTGCTGGCGCGTGTCACGCGGCTGCTGATCCCGTCGCGTAACTGGGGCCATGTCCGCCGGCGATCTGCGCGTGTTCGGCGGCACGTCGTCGCTCGGGCTCGATGTCGAGCTGCGTCCCGACGTCTTCTGGCAGAAGCTCGGTGCAGTGATGCAACTGGTTGCCTGGTTGGCTGCCATCGCCGTGCCGGTGGCGCTGCTGCGAGGCGGCCCGGAGGCGCTCCTTGCGGCGATTGGTGCATCGCTCACGCTGCATGCACTTGGCTACGTGCTGCGCCACACGGTGCAGCATCTCGTGGTGCCCCCGAACGCTCGCATCGTTCGCTCGGAGCAGCGTATTGGCGCGTGGCGCGTCCCGTTCACCGCACGCGCCGTGGACGTCAGTACCCGCGGTGCGATTGTCGTGGTGCGTGATCGCGAACCGGTAGGCGGCGATGGGCCGCAGTGGATCTTCGTCGTACGTGCTGTTCCCGATGCCCGCGGCACGCACTCGACGGCGGTGTTTTCGACGTTCGATCAGACCGAAGCACTGCAGGTTTCGTCACTGCTGGGCAAGACGCTCGACGTACCTGCGCACGATCGCACGGCCGAGAACGAGCGATCGCGCTGAGTCGCCGCGACATGGGCGCGGCGCCGAACGCCTCGGTCAGCGCGACCGCACCGTGCCCAGACCGCCATCCACGCCGATCTCCTGTCCGGTCACCCAGCTCGCATCGTGGCCGAGGAGCCACACGTACGCGGGGGCGACGTCATCGGGCTCGCCGATTCGGCCGAGCGCGTGCATCGACGCGCTCGCCTGTTCGGCGGCCGGTGTGGCGGTGATGCGCGCGGCCATCGGTGTCCGCACGAGACCGGGCGCCACGACGTTCACGCGCAGTCCCTTGCTCGCGTAGGTCGCCGCTGCACTGCGCGCGAGCGCGATCACGCCACCCTTGGCGGCCGCAATCGCTTCGTGATTCGCCAGACCGTGTCGCGCCGCGGCGGTGGCCGTGAGCACGACACTGCCGCCGTTCGGCATGGCACGTGCGGCTGCGCGAACCGTCGCAAACGCGGTCGTCAGATTCTGCGCGATCGTGGCGTGGTATTCCTCCTCGCGCGTGAGGTGCGCGGGCTTGAGCACGATCGAGCCGACAAGGTTCGCGACTCCGGTGAGCGGGCCGAGGGCCGCCTGCGCGGCGGCAAAGGCACCGTCCACCGCGTCGAAGGTGGTGAGGTCGGCGACATGCATGCCAACGCCGAGTTCGGCGGCGAGGGCGGCGAGCGGCGCTTCGGAGCGACCGGCGAGGAAGACGCGTGCGCCAGATGCGACCAGACGCCGCGCAACGGCGGCCCCGATGCCGCCGGCACCACCAAGCAGGAGCACGGCCGGAGTCTTGAGTTCAGTCATGCCCACACAATCGGAGCCGGATCCATGAGGTTCCCTCGCCGGGTGGTCGTGACCGTCGTATGGCGTGCTGGTGGCTGCAGGCGAGCGACGGCGATAGACTCCATGGTCGGACACGCGACGTCGCGTGCCGGCGTCGTTCCGCTCCCGCTCACGTTCCCCGCCATGCGCGTTTCGCTTCGACTTCTCGGGACCACCGTGTTGCTCGCTGGCCTGTCGGCGTCCTCGGTATTGGCCCAGTCGCATCAGCATCAGCCCGGCATGACCCATGATGCGCCCGCCGCAAAGCCCACGGAAGTCGGGCAGGCCGCGTTCGCATCGATTGCCGAAATCGTGCGTCTGCTCGAAGCCGATCCGAAGACCGATTGGTCGAAGGTGAATCTCGAGGCGCTGCGTCAGCACCTGCGCGACATGGATCTCGTGCTGATGCGGGCGCGCGTTGCGACGAGCGAGGTCACCGCCGGCGTGCGCCTTGAGGTCACCGGTGACGGCGAGGTGGTCGAGGCGATTCGCCGCATGCTGCACAGCCATGGGCAGGCGCTCGAGGCCGAGCTGCCCGTCACCACGGCCATCGCGCATCATCCGCAGGGGCTCGTGCTCACGGTGACCGCGAAGAACACCGCCGACACGGCGTACGTGACGAAGCTGCGCGGCCTCGGATTCGCGGGGCTGCTGGTGACCGGTGATCACCACGGCCCGCATCACGTCATGATTGCGCGCGGACTCGGTGGCTCACACACCGATCACACGAAGCACTGAGGTTGTGTCGCCCTGAACCTCAGGGCGACAGCCGCCGCCGCACCCACCGTCCGCCTTCGCGCGCGTACGCGATGCGATCGTGCAGTCGGCTCTCGCGTCCCTGCCAGAACTCGAACTCCTCCGGCACAACGCGAAAGCCGCCCCAATGATCGGGGAGCGGCACGTCGCCACTGCGGAACCGCTCCATCATCTCCTCGACCTTGCGATCGAGCGACTCGCGATCGGGCAGCACACTCGACTGGTGCGACACCCACGCACCGACGCGCGCGCCGTACGGCCGCGACGTGAAATAGGCGACGGATTCGTCGCGGGTGATGCGCTGCACCGCGCCAACGACGCGCACCTGCCGCTCCAGTTCGTGCCACCAGAAGCAGAGCGCGGCGTGCGGGTTGTCGGTGAGCTCCTGCCCCTTGCGGCTTCGATAATCGGTGAAGAACACGAAGCCGCGCGCGTCCACGCCCTTGAGCAGCACCATGCGCGCCGACGGATACGCGTCGGGTGTACAGGTGGCGAGGGTCATCGCGTTCGGCTCGACGACCTTGGCCTCCTGCGCTTCGTGAAACCAGCGCTGGAACTGCACGATCGGATCAGCATCCACATCCTGCTCGCCCAGGGCGGCGAGCCGGTACTCCTTGCGCAACTCGGCGATACTCACGCGCGATTCTCCAGGTCGAACAGCAATTCGGTCAGACTTCCACCAGCGGCAGCTTCGCGCGCGGGTACTCCTCGGGGACACCGGCGAACGGATCGCCAGCGTACGGCTCACCATCGGGCGTTTCGAGCACGAACCCGAGATCCTCGATCATGCGCAGGTCATCGCGTGCGGTCTGCCCCTGTGTGGTGAGGTAGTCGCCGATGAAGATCGAGTTGGCCGCGTACAAACCGAGCGGCTGCAACGAGCGCAGATGCACTTCGCGACCACCGGAGATGCGAATCTCCTGCGTGGGCAACAGCAGGCGATAGAGCACGAGAATCCGCAGGCAGCGACGCGGATCGAGCTGTCGCACGTCGGCCAGTGGTGTCCCCTCGACCGGAATCAGAAAGTTCACCGGCACCGACTTGACATCCATCTCGCGCAGCGCGAGCGCCAGATCGATCACATCGTCGTCGGTCTCACCCATGCCCAGAATGCCACCGGAGCACGTCTTCACGCCGGCCTTCTTCACCGCCTCGACGGTCGCGACGCGATCATCGAACGTGTGCGTGGACACGATCTCCTCGGTGAAGCGCTGCGAGGCGTTGAGGTTGTGATTGATGGTCTCGACGCCGGCCTCCTTGAGGCGGCCCACCTGCTCCTCGTTGAGCAGACCGAGGCAGGCGCAGATCTTGAGGTCGTGCTTCTCCCGCACGGCGCGCACCGCGTCGAGCACCTTGCCGAAGACGCGCTCACCGGGCGAGCGCCCCGAAATCACCATGCACAGCGTGCCTGCCTTGAGCTGCGCGGCGCGGTCGGCGGCCTCGAGGATCTTCTCCTGCGCCAACATGGGATACTTCTCGATCTCCGCCGCCGAAATCGCCGACTGCGAGCAGTAGCCGCAGTCCTCGGGGCACAGGCCGCTCTGGGCATTGAGCAGGAAGTGCAACCGCACGCGATTGCCCCACGCGGCGCGGCGCACGCGGTACGCGGCCGCGAGCTGATCGAGCAGCAGCGCATCGGGCGCGGAGAGTACGGCCCGCGCCTCGTCGCGCGTGAGCACCCCGCCGGCGAGCGAGCGATCGGCGAGGGCGTTCCAGTCAGGCCACACCGCAGTGGTGTCGGAATGCGTCGTCATGAGTCTCGGAGAATGCGATCGAAATAAAGAGAGATACCAGGAGGTGTTCCTACACGCTCGGCACAAGCAGCTCGGCGAAACCGGCGCCTTCGGCCGCTGCCGCGAGCGCGTCCGGATCCTCCCACCGATCCACCCACGGGAAACGCAGACAGCGAATGTGCGGGACCAGTGTGACGAGCGCGTCGAAGTTGGTCGCTTCGGCGACGGTGGCGTCGCGCCCCGTGAGCGACGTGAGCACAATGGCACGGACCCGGAGACCAAGCGACTCGGCGGCCTGCACGGTGAGCAGCGTGTGGTTGAGGACGCCGAGCCGGTTGCCCGCCACGATGATCAGCTCACACCGCCACTGCGAGAAGAGGTGTCCGTAGTGCATCGTGGGAGTAATCGGCACGAGAAACCCTCCCGCGCCCTCGACGATGATCACGTCGCGATCGGCGCGCAGTTTCTCGAAGGCACGGTCGAGCGCTGCGAGATCGAGCGTGCGGCCGGCGCGTCGCGCCGCGACCATGGGCGCGAGTGGCTCCACCAGTGCGATGGGGCGAATCAGCTCGAGCGGATCGCTCACCCCGGCGGCGTCACGCAGACGATCGGCGTCGCTGCGCATCGACGGCCCGTCCACGCGCGTGCGCTCCATGACGCCCGTCTCCATGGGCTTCATCACGGCGCGCGACAGACCACGCGCGCGCGCGAGCGAGGCAAGTGCGCACGACACCACGGTCTTGCCGATTTCGGTGTCGGTGCCGGTGACGCCAAGCCGCACGGTCCGATCAGTCGACATCGCCTGCGCCCTCGTCGTCCGCGCGTTCGCCGTCGAGAAAGCGCGCGATCACGTCATGCGCCTGCGTCAGTGCCTCGGCGCCGATGCAGTAGGGGGGCAGCACGTACACCACGTTCCCGAGCGGACGCAGCAGCACCCCTTCCTGCAAGGCAAACGCGCTGAACGCACGTCCGACCTCGCTCAGGTAGCCCGGAGTACCCGCCAGCTCGACGGCGGCGACCGTGCCGAGCTGCCGCGTGGCGCGCACGCCGGGGTGGCCGCGCAGCGCCTCGAGATGGTGCGCCTGCGCGACTTCGATCATCACGCGTGCGTCGTCACTGTCGTCGTCGTGCAACGTGAGGGCGGCGCGCGCCGCTGCACACGCGATGGGGTTGCCCGTGTAGGAGTGCCCGTGAAAGAACGTCTTCGTGCGCTCTCCGAGAAACGCGTCGAAGATGCGCTCGGTGGCGGCGGTGGCGCCGAGCGGCAGAAAGCCGCCCGTGAGTCCCTTCGAGAGGCACATCAGGTCGGGCGCGACATCCGCGCGTTCGCACGCCCACAACGGTCCGGTGCGACCGAAGCCGGTGAGCACTTCGTCGGCGATCAGATGTACATCGGCGGCCCGAGTGCGCGTGCGAATGCCCTGCAGCACCCGTTCATCCCACACGCGCATGCCGCCGGCGCCGAGCAGCAGCGGTTCCACGATGACCGCCGCGAGTTCGGTGCCGCGCGCGTCGATGAGCGCGTCGAGCGCAGCGAGTGTATCGCCCTCGGAGGGATCGGGGAGCCGCGCCACTTCGAAGAAGAGCGGTTCGAAGGGCGTCGTGAACACGCCGCGGCCGCTCGCGGCCATCGCGCCGAACGTATCGCCGTGGTACGCGTGATCGAGTGCCGCGATGAGACGGCGCGGCGTGCCGCGGTTGGCAAACGCCTGGAGCGACATCTTGATCGCGACCTCGACGGCCGTGGATCCGTTGTCGCTGAAGAACACGCGTGCGAGACCACGTGGCAGACGCGCGATGAGCGCGGCGGCGAGCTCCGCCGCCGGCTCGTGCGTGAAGCCCGCGAACATGACGTGATCGAGCGTGCGTGCCTGCTCGGCAATCGCGGTGGCGATTTCAGGTCGGCAATGCCCGTGCGTGGTCACCCACCAGCTCGAGATCGCATCGAGCACCGGACGTCCGTTGGTTTCGTAGAGCCACGCACCATCGGCACGGGAGATCGGCAGCGGCAGCGCCATGCCCTGATGCTGCGTGTACGGATGCCACGCGTGCGCCTGATCGAGGAGCAACAGCGATTGCTCGTCGGCGGAGTACGCGCGCGACCCGACGGTCGCGCCGAGGGGCCCATCGGCGTGGCTCATGGGCGCGTCGCCCCCGACGCCGCGAGTGCGTCGATGAGGTTCGCCGCGAGTGCGTCAATGAGTTCGGGCGGATGCATGGCGCTCACGGAAATGCGGAGGCGGGACGTGCCGGCCGGTACGGTGGGCGGACGCACGCCGCCGACGAGGAATCCGCGGCGCCGCAGATCGGCCACAATGCGCATCGTGCGCACGGGGTCACCCACGTGCACCGGTACGATGTGGCCGTCGGCCATGCCAGGCACCTCGCGGCCATCAAGTCGCAGACGCTGACGCAACCGACTCGCGCGCGCACGCACCGCCTCGCGACGCCAGGGTTCGTTCTGTGCGATCCGCATCGCTTCGAGTGTCGCCGCCGCCATCGCCGGTGGGGTACCCGTGGTGAAGATGAAGGAGCGCGCGCGATTGAGCAGCAGCTCGATGAGCGTGCTCGAGCCGGCGACGTACGCGCCTGTCGTCCCGAGTGCCTTGCCAAGCGTACCGACCACGACATCGACCTGCCCGAGCACACCGCACTGCTCGAGCGCACCGCGCCCCGTCGCACCGAGGACGCCGGTCCCGTGGGCATCATCAACGTACGTCCACGCGCCGTGCGCGCGGGCGAGCGTGACGAGTGCCTCGAGCGGAGACAGGTCCCCGTCCATCGAGAAGACACCTTCGGTGATGATGAGCGAGCGACGGAATCGCCCGGCATCCTCGCGCAGGAGGCGCTCGAGCGCGTCGAGATCGGTGTGCGGCACGACACGCACGGTGGCGCGCGACAGGCGCATACCGTCGATGAGGGACGCGTGGTTCAGCGCGTCGCTGTAGATCACATCGTCGGGGCCGACGAGTGCGGGAATCGTGCCGACGTTGGCCATGTACCCGCTCGGAAAGAGCAGGGCCCGTTCGACGTGCTTGAAGGCGGCGAGTTCGCGCTCGAGCGCCTCATGCACCGGGTGGTTGCCGGTAATCAGGCGCGCCGCGCTGGCGCCGGTACCTTCGGACTCGAGCACGGCAGCGGCGGCGCGCGCGAGGCGCGGGTCGGCGGCGAGCCCGAGGTAGTCGTTGGAGGCGAAGTCGGCCGTTCGCTCGCCGTCCAGCAGGACGGTGCCGGCGCGGCGCTGACGGACGGCGCGGAGGCTGCGACGCAGGCCGCGGGCGGCCAGCTCCTCCAGCTCCGCGTTCAGCGCCTCGTTGAGCGAGGGCGACGGTGAAGGGGCGAGAGAGGCCATGGTGGCAAAGTAATGGACCGGACGGGGGGGCGGTGCCCGGTCGCGCCCACGAACACGGTGCCGGCCCCGTCCCGAGCGCGCGACGCGCATTGACGCGGCCCGTGTGAGGCCACAGCGTATCCCGAGGTGGCGCGCCGCGGTGGACGCGGTTCGTGGCGCGACCCCACCCGGCTCCGACCAACGGCTCGGTCGAACGCCACCCGATGACTCCCCCAGCTCCCCCGTGTCATGCCGATGAAGGAAGCCATGCTCGCGCGCAACAAGGCGTGGGCCGAGTTCGAACGCGCGAAGGATCCCGACTACTTCAAGCGTCTCGAGAACGTGCAGTCACCCGAAGTGCTCTGGATCGGATGCAGTGACAGCCGTGTGGCCGCAAACGTCGTGACCGGTACCCTCCCCGGCGAAGTGTTCGTGCACCGCAACATCGCGAACATGGTCGTCAACACCGACCTGAACATGCTGTCGGTGCTCGAGTACGCCGTGAACGTGCTCAAGGTGAAGCACGTGATCGTGTGCGGTCACTACGGCTGTGGCGGTGTCGCGGCCGCAATGACCAACAAGTCGTTCGGGCTGATCAACAAGTGGCTGCGCAACATCAAGGACGTCTACCGGTTGCATCAGGATGAACTCGAGGCGATCGAGGATCAGGCGGCCCGCGTCGATCGGCTCGTGGAGCTCAACGTGATCGAGCAGGTCTACGATCTCGCGAAGACGACGGTGGTGCAGCGGGCGTGGAAGGATCGCAACGCGCCGTACCTGCACGGCTGGGTGTATCGCCTGAGCGACGGCATCATTCACCCACTCGTCGAGCGAGCGCCCGGATCGCCCGTCGAAGACATCTACCGATTCGATTTCGACGACTGAGGCAAGAACAAACGGCCGGTGCCCACGCACCGGCCGTTTGCGTTCATGGCAAGGAGCCAGCGACGCCTACCACGTGGCGCCGCGCACCGAGAAGACGACGAGCGATTGCACCTCGGTGTCCGGATCGGTGTCGGCGTACAGCACGCGTCCGTTGCGCAGGAAGCCGAGCGGCGCGCCACGCCCGACGATCGTCCCGAGCAGGGTGCCATCGGGTTGCAGCACATCGACGCGCTGCGTCGCGCTCGTGGGCTCCCATCGTTCGGCCCACAGCGTCCCATCGGGCGCGACAGCGATGCGTCGCAAGGCGGGCACCGTGGCCGCCATGCCGCGGACGTCGCCGGCTTCCTGCGCGGGTACCGTGCAGCGATTACTCCCGAACTGGAACGTCAGCGTACCGTCCACCTCGGCCTCGAGCAGCGCCGCATCGGGCGTCCGTGCGGGCACGTCACGCGTCCACACTTCCACGAGACGCGCGCCCTCGTACCAGTCAACGCGCCACGCGGCGGTCCGCAGCGCCGCGATACCACGAGGCGTGCGCGCAGTGGACAGCTCCGGACTGAAGTACGGCGGCAGGCCGGAAAGCCGCAGCATCGGACAACTCGGAAAGGCCACGTCGCGCTTCACCAGCTCGGACTGTGTCGCCAACGACGCGGTGTCGCGCTCCGTCGCGAAGCGCAGCGTACGCCGAATCGAGTCGCCCTCCATGGTGCGCGACACGAAGGCGAGTCCGCCGGGCACCGCGCGCACGGGTGACTCGGACGTGCCGACGCTGTCGTCGGGCAGTCGTAGCAACGGCAGCGGCGCCCCGGTGGTATCGAAACGCACGAACGCGGACTGCTGGTAGTCGAAGATCCACACGGCGCCATCCGGACCTACGGAGAGATCACCCCCGAATCCGATTTCGCCCGGGCCTGCGCCGCGTCGTCCCCACGCGCCGAGCGCGCCACCCGTGTCGTCGAACACCACGATGCGCGAGTCGTCGTTGTGGAAGACATACACGCGATCGGCGTCGTTCGTGGCCACATTCCCGTGGTAGAGCGCACCGAACGACGCCACTCCACTGTCGGCGGGCGTGATGCGCACCACTTCCGTGAGCACGCTGTCGAGGACCTGCTCGGCCGATGGTATCGTCCGCCAGCGGACACCCGCCGAATCGACGGTGGTGGTGCGAGCGGTCGTCGTCGCGTCGGAACTCGCGTCGCACGCGATGAGGAGCGCCGAGCCGAACGCAAGCGTGAGCCGTTTGAGCATGGTCGGGGGAAGACAGGTGAGCATCAACTGCGGCTGCGACGTTGGACACCACGCGGTCACGGTACGTTGCCGCAGCCGGACCCGAAGCACGTGTCCGCTCTACCGCACCACGAATGTCAGGGTTTCACTCGTGGGATGCACACTGCAGAGCCCGGTGTAGGTGCCCGGCGTGGGCAGCGTGTACTCCACCGTCTGGCCAGGGGGCGCGGAAAAGAGGCCGAGCTGGTGCGTTGTGGTGTCGGCGTTCGTGATGCGAACCCGCGGACGACCACCCGCGGCCACCACGATCGTGTCGGGCATGGCCACCACGCGGCCGAATCGCTGGTGCAGCGCGGCAAATCCACCGCGCGGAATGCGGATGTCCACGGCCGGTCGCGGCCACAAGGCGAGCGCGAGCAGCACCACCGCGCCTGCGCCGGCCAGCCCGAACAGGAGCGTCCGAACGCGCGATCTCATGTGGTCAACGCAGCAGCTGCCGCAGATCGGCGAGCATGGCCGAGGACGCGCCGTTGAACGGATACATCGTGACGAGTCGTCCGCCCTCGTCGAGTGCAAACACCTGCGACGAGTGCGACACGAGATAGTCGGTGTCACTCGCGCCTGGCGTCAGGTAGGAGGTCACGCCGAAGGCGCGCTGCATGTCCGCGATCGTTGCGCTATCGCCGGAGAGGCCGACGAAGGCGCTGTCGAACTGCTGTGCGTAGGCCTGCGCCACGCTCGGTGTATCGCGCGTCGGGTCCACCGTCACGAAGTACCAGCGCACGCGCGCCCCGTCGGCGCCCAGCTCGCGCTTGATCTTCGCCCAGTCGGCGAGCGTGAGTGGGCAGACATCGGGGCAGTGCGTGTACCCGAAGAACACCATCGTGGGACGGCCTGCCTCGGGCGCGGTGCGCACGGTGTCACCGTTCGACAGCGCGAACGTGAAGCTCGGGACCTCACGCGGCGGATCGATCGCGATGCCTTCCCACGTGGGCGCACCACACGCCACCAGTGGAAGCAGGAGCAGCCCGATGGAAGCGACGCGGAATCGCCGCGTCAGGCGGCGCACGAACTGCACAGGCCGTACAGCACCACTTCGTGTCGCTCGATCGTGAAGCCGGCGGGCGGATGGAGATCGATGGTGCCCGTGCACCCGTGAATCTCGAACACGCGCGCGCACGTGCGGCAGCGGAAGTGGTGATGATGTCCCTGACCGGCCACTTCGTAGCGCGCAGGCTCGCCCGGCAGCTCGACCGGCGTCAGCCACTCGGCTTCGACGAGGGACGCGATGGTGCGATAGACCGTCGCGATGCCGAGGCCACGCACATGCGCGCGACCGGCATCGAGCACTTCGGTGGGGCCGAGCGGGCGGCCGGCCTCCTCGAACACGCGACGAATGGCGTCGCGCTGACGGGTGCGTCGTTCCATTCTCAATAATAATCAGGACGCGCGTCCGTGTGCGGTCACTGGTGCGATGCGCGTGTCCCGGATTGATTCCGCCGCGTGTCGACGCCGCTACTCTCTCCGCCGCCGGAAGGTCAAGCCACGTCGTGGGGACGCTTCCTGCTGATCGCCGCCGCGGTCACCGCAGGCGCGCATCTGCTCGACGTCTGGGCGTGGGAATCGCTGCGTGACCCGCGCGTGAACGAGCGCGACTGGGGTCGCCTGCTGCGCTCGGCCGGCTACGTCCCCACGTGGTTGTTTGGTGCACTGGCGCTGTGGCTCACCGGTCGCCGCGCCGCGGCGCGCGTGGGGTCGGGCGCTGTGCCCGCGTTGGTTCGCATTGACGCCTGGCTGCTGGCCCTCGTGCCGGCGCTGTCCGGTGGCGTGGCGGAGCTCGTGAAGATCGCCGTGCGACGGCTCCGGCCCGCGGCGGAATCGGCCGCCTACACGTTCCGCCCGTACGACGTGGACTTCTGGAGCACGCGTGGCCTCGGTTTCGCGAGCAGCCACACGGCGGTGGCGGTCGGGGCGGCCGCGCTGCTCGCGCGTCGGTTTCCCGGGTCGGCACCGGTGTGGTATGCCCTCGCGATCGGCTGCGCGCTCACGCGTGTGCTCGCGGGCGCGCACTACCTGAGCGATACCGTCGGCGCGGCCGCCCTGGGGTGGCTGCTCGCCGAGGCGGCCTGGCGGTGGCGAGAGCGTCGCCGCGTTGCCTTGGTCGGCGCGGCCCCCTGAAACGACGACGGCGGACGACGCCTGAGGCATCGTCCGCCGTCGTGACGCGCTGGGCGCGGATTACGCGCGGCCGTAGCGCTTCTTGAACTTGTCGACGCGACCCTGCGTGTCGATGAGGCGCTGCGTACCCGTGTAGAACGGGTGCGAGTCGGCCGTGATTTCGAGCAGGATGAGCGGATACTCGTTGCCATCGTCGAGACGGATCTTCTGCTCGCTGGTCATCGTGGACCGCGTGAGGATGATCGCGCCCGTCGAGGCGTCCTTGAACACCACCGGGTGGTACGGCGGATGAATGCCTTCCTTCATGTCCTGCAGCTCCTCGCGCACCCATTGCCGGCGGGCACGCTGTGCGTCGGGTCGCGACGCGTGGGGGTGAGCCGGTCCAGCCATGGACGCGGCACCCGGCCCGGGTGCCCGCCGCACTGCTCGATTCTGGACCAGCGGTGTCGGCGATTCGGCATGACGCCCGGTCGCAGACAGTCTGAATGAATTGCGAAATCCGGGGCGCCGGTCAAGCGCCCGGCCTCGCGGTCAGTGGCCCGCAACCAGCAGGGCGACCATGACACCGCCGGCGGCGACCCAGCCCACCCGACGGACCGGCAGCACCCCGTCCACCGGCGGCAGCACCGAGCGCGCCACCGTGCCGCCGATGTACAGCATGGTCCCGGCCGCAAAGGGGAGCACGTACGACGCCAGCGTTTCGGCGCGACTCCCGATGAGCAGCGTCAGACCGGCGCCGGCGAGGGCAAACAGCGCCGTCAGGGCGTTGAAGAGCACGGCCCGACGCGGCGAGAGCCCCCCGTGCACGAAGAGACTGAACGTCCCGATTTCGCGCGGCAGCTCGTGCAGCCCGACGGCCAGCGCGGTCAGCATGCCGAGCTCGGGGCGCACCAGAAACGTGGCCGCGATCAGGATGCCGTCGGTGAAGTTGTGCAGTGCGTCGGCCCCGAAGGCGATGGGCAGGATCGACCGCGCGGCGCCGGCGTGGCGCGGTGGGTGCGGCGGATGTGCGGCGTGCGGCGCGCCCATGGCGAGGCCGTGCACGTGATCGTGATCATGCCCCGCGAGCAGGCGCTCGATCACGTAGAACGTGGCGAATCCCACACCCGTGATCAGCGCCGCGGCCAGCAGTCCGTGGTGCTCCACCGCCTCGGGGACCAGATGCAATCCGGCCGACGCGAACAGCACCCCCACGCCGAATGAGAGCAGGTTCGGCAGCTGTCGCTTCACCAATCCCGCGTTCTGCGCGAGCAGCATCGTGGCCGCGAGCGGCACGGCGCAGACGAGCAGCACGGCGAACACGGTGCGGAGCCAGAGTGGCATGAAGCGGACGCGAGAGAACGAGGCAGCGAACGGAATCAAGTAATGATAATATATTCTCGCCATTTCCGGCCAGTCCCTCTCCCGTGCCCTGCGGTCCATGCGCTCGTCGCCACGCGTCCGATCCCGACGTTCCGTTGTCACACGATCGCTGCTGTGGGCGTGCGGTCTCGCGCTGATCGGGTGTGCATCCGCGGTCTCCGCGCCGCGCGTTGCCGGCCCGAACGCCGCGTCCAGCGCCGCGTGCTTCAGCAGCCGTGACGCCGACTCGGCACGCATCCGTCGCGCCGACGCGCTGTTGCTCGACGCGAGTGATGGCGAGGGGCTCTACACGTTGGCGGGTGGACTCAAGCCGCTGTCGAGCGGTCGCGCGTTCAGTGTGCGCATCGCGCCGACGCTCGATCGCGCGGCGCTCGATTCGCTGGAGGCGGTGCGGCAGGCAGTCGCACTCCTGCAGTGCGGTGACATCGGTGCATTCGTGCATGGCTTCACGACGCCACAGGGCGACAGCATCGTGCGTCGCAGCTTCGACGTGATCGTCTATCATCGCGCCGCCGTGGCGCGGGCGATCGAACGCCATGCGGCGTTCTTCGGCACGCTGGGTGTCACCCCCGGCGCCGATGTGCGCGAAGTGCTGGCTGCCGTCGAGAACGCGCCGCGCGCCGAGCGGTGGCGTGGGTATGGCCTGCTCTTCGGATACCCTGACGACGCTGTGGAGTTCTTCGTGCGCGCGGGCATCGAGGGGGACCGCACGAAGACGATCGTGCCGCGCGATTTCCGGCGCATCGAGACGTATCGCAAGTTTCCGATCGAACGCGACGGACCGCCGCTGGCGTCGTCGTTCGTGTACGCGGTGCCGAAGGATGCGCCGGAGTCGACGGCCGATCGCGCGCTGCGCGATGCGGCGGCGCCGATCTATGCGCGCTACGTACGCGAACGCGCCCGTCGAATCGGTGCGGATTCGACGGGCGCGCTGGCGCTGTGGCGAGAGTGGCTCAGCGGTGATTGACGACCGACGTCACTCCTCGTCGATCGACGCCATCGCAAACTCGGGGAACGGATCGGCAAACGCCTGCCACCCGGCGTCACCGAGCGCCATTTCGTCGTCGGTGAGCAGACACGCGTCGAGCATGGACACAATGCCGTCGCGATCGAGGTCCTGCCCGATGATGGCGAGCTCCTGACGTCGATCACCAAACTCGGCGTGCCAGAGTGCGTCGAGCTGTGCGCGCGCGTCATCATCGATGGCCCATTCGTCCGACGGCGTAGCTGCGTACCAGTGGCCTACCGGCTGGATCTCGAGCATCTGCCCCGCCTGGGCCCACGCGATCATCCACTCGGGGCGGGTCGCAATCCAGAAGAAGCCCTTGGCGCGGAGCGTCCCGGGGATCCCTTCGAGCACACGTTGCCACAACCGTTCCGGATGAAACGGCCGGCGCGCGCGATACACGAAGCTGCCGATGCCGTACTCTTCCGTCTCGGGGATGTGGATGCCCGCGAGCTCCTTCTGCCACCCGGGTGCCGCTTCCGCCTTGGCGAAGTCGAAGCGTCCGGTGCCGAGAATGCGCGACGGATCGACCACGCCACGTGCGGTGACGATGCGTTCGGCGTCAGGATTGAGGTGCGCGAGAATGGCCTCGACTCGACCGAGCGCTTCGGCGGAGACACGATCGGCCTTGTTGATGACGAGCACGTCGGCGAACTCGACCTGATCGACGAGCAGGTCGGCGATGGTGCGTTCGTCCTCCTCGCCGAGGGCCATCTGTCGCGCGCGCAGATCGTCGAGCGAGCCAAGGTCCGCGACAAAACGCTCGGCATCGACCACGGTGACCATGGTGTCGAGGCGCGCGACCTGCGAGAGTGACTGTCCCTCCTCCGTTTCGAAGGTGAACGTGGCCGCGACGGGCATGGGCTCCCCGATGCCGGTGGACTCGATGAGCAGGTAGTCGAAGCGCCCTTCGCGCGCGAGGCGACTGACTTCCTGGAGCAGATCGTCACGCAGCGTGCAGCAGATGCAGCCGTTGGTCATCTCGACGAGGCGCTCTTCGGTGCGCGAGAGGGCCGCTTCGCCACCTCGCACGAGTTGCGCGTCAATGTTGACCTCGCTCATGTCGTTGACGATGACGGCGACGCGGAGCCCCTGCCGATTGGCGAGCACCTGATTGAGGAGCGTGGTCTTGCCGGCGCCGAGGAAGCCGGAGAGGACGGTGACGGGTAGCCGCCCGTCGGTGGCGGGGGCGATCACTTGCTCTCCTTGAAGAGGACGTGGCGGCGCACGAGGGGGTCGTACTTGCGCTTCTCGAGGCGCTGGGGCGTCGTGCGCGGGTTCTTGGTGGTGACGTACATGAAGTGGCTCTCGGAAGAGCGGAGCTTGACCTGAACACGTCCGGACTTGGCCATGATCGCCTCGGGCATCGGGTTGCGACTGATATGGCTATATCAATAATCGCAACGTCAAGGGGAGGCACAACGGGCCGGTCCGGAAGGGACCGGCCCGTCTGCGCGGCCGTCTGCGGAGCGGTAGGCTCAGGCGCTCGCGTGCACCCGCACGATCGTCTCGATGGGGAGGTTCGGATCGAGCGTGTCGCGCACCGAGCAGTACTTGGTGACGGCGAGCTCGACCGCGCGCTCGACCTGTGCCGCCTCGACACCCGGACCGGCCACGTCGTAGGTGAGCGTCACGCGGGTCACGCGCCCCGGCACGCCGTCGAATCGGTCGCCATGCACGGCGATGTCGAGACGGGTCAGCGGCGTGCGACGCTTCTCCATGATGTCCACCACGTCGTAGCCGGTACAGGCGGCCAGTGCGAGCAGCAGGCCGTCCACCGGACTCGGGCCCTGCTGTGCGTCACCGTCGAGCACGATCGACGGCCCGCCCGGCCGGCCGCCGCTGAACGCGTGGCCGCCGAGCCAGGACAGCTGCGTGATTGACGGGGGCTTGCTCATGGATTCGCTCCGGTGGTGATGGGGACGCGCACCGCATTGCCCCATTCCGTCCACGATCCGTCGTAGTTGCGGACCTGCTGGTAGCCGAGCAGGTACGTCAACACGAACCACGTGTGAGACGAACGTTCGCCAATGCGGCAGTAGGTGATCACATCGTCGCTCGGCGCGAGGCCGGCCTCCTGCTCGTAGATCGTGCGCAGCGCGTCGGCCGACTTGAAGGAGCCGTCGGCCTCGGCCGCGCGTGCCCAGGGGACACTCTTCGCGCCCGGAATGTGCCCGCCGCGCAGCGTGCCTTCCTGCGGATAGTCGGGCATGTGCGTGCGCTCACCGGTGTACTCCTGTGGTGAGCGTACATCGATCATGGGCCGGCCGGCCTGCTGGTGCGCACGCGTGTCCGCGAGATACGCACGAATGCGCGTGTCGTCGCGTTCACGCGCCACATGCGCCGACGGGGCGAATGTGGGCACATCGGTAGTCAACGCGCGTTCCTCGGCGAGCCACTTCGCGCGACCGCCGTCGAGCAGCTTCATGTTGGTGAAGCCGAACAGGCGGAACACCCAGAAGGCGTACGCCGCCCACCAGTTGTTCTTGTCTCCGTAGAACACGACCGTCGTGCTGTCGTCGATGCCGAGCCGGCGCAGCAGCGATTCGAACGCCGCACGATCGATGTAGTCGCGCTCGATGGGATCGTTGAGGTGAATGTGCCAATCGATCTTTTGTGCGCCGGGAATGTGCTCGAGATCGTAGAGCAGGACATCTTCGTTGCACTCGAGGAGCCGGAGCGACGGCTCGTCGAGGTGGGCCGCGAGCCAGTCGGTGCTCACGAGCACCTCGGGGTGCGCGTAGCCCTTCGCGACGATGATCGGATCGGGGGAGAACGACATGGCAGTGGCGGTTCGACGGTGAGACGTTGGCCTCCTCCACTCTAGCAGCGTGGTGGCTACCTTCCAACCATGCCAGCGAACACGACGGTTCCCGACCCGCGCACCGGCGCGGTGCACGTCGATGGTGCCGCCATCGTCTATCGGCTGTTCGACATCGGCTACGAGATTGCGCTCGAGCGCGCCCTCGACCTGCTCGCGTCGAGCGCCCCCGAGCGCGTGCGCCCGGTGCGGGGCGAGGGGCAGGCGCTGCAGATCGCGAATCCGCCCATTACGGTGATGCTGGGTAGCGAAGTGCTGCACATCGATGGCGTGGCGTACGACGCGGAGTTGTCGGCGCGCATCTTCGACTTTGGTGCGGTCTCGCTGCGTGTGCGCGTACACGCCGCGCCGGCGTTGCCGTGGCCGGCCTTCGTGGCGTTCGCGCGTGCGCTGCATGATGCGGACGCTGTGTCGGGCATGGTGGCGCATCACCTGCGGCTCCTCACCGAGCGCATTGCACCGGCCATCGTGCGGCCGCGTGTTGCAGAAGTGCACGAAGACTACACGGTGTACCGGATTTCGCGCCTGTTCGACCAGACCGGAGCACCGCTCGCGCCGGACGTGCTGCAGGATGAGCACGTCGTGCCGCTGCTGCTCGACGAGACGCGCCCCCTGTCGGTCGAAGCGCGACGCGAACTGCTGCCACATCGTTTCGCGTACTACAACGACGATCTCGCGATTCTCACCTGGGAACGTGCGCTCATGGTGGAACCCGGCGGGGCCGACACCGATGTGCAGTACATCCTCGAGTTCGCGAACGCGCAGCTGCTCGAACTGCGCTACTACGACGCGTTGCTCGACGTGGAAATCCCCCAGCTCTTCGATCGCGTGGCCGATGCGAGACGCGGCCGCCGCGTGTTTCCGGGCCGTCGCTACGCCGATCTGCTCTCGGGGCTGCAGCAGCAGGTGGCCGACTACACCGAGCTCGTGGAGCGCGCCGAGAACGCGCTCAAGGTGACGGATGACGTCTATCTCGCGCGCGTGTACCAGACGGCGCTCGAACTCTTCCGCGGCCGCACCTGGCGCTCCGGGATCGACCGGAAGATCGGCATTCTGCGCGAGACATACGCCATGCTCAACGACGAGAGTCAGGCCGCGCGCTCGGAAACGCTGGAGCTGGCGATCGTGTTGTTGATCGTGTTGGAGATTGTGCTCGCCTTCATTCCCCACTGAGTTCAGGGTGTCGTTCATGCGCGTCTCGTCCGCGCTGCCGCAAATGGAGCCATACGCCCGGCACGTGCTCGTGTGCACGGGTGGCTTCTGCACCGAAGACCGTCGTGGTCGGGCGCTCTACAGTCGCCTGGCGTTCCTGCTGCAGCGCGAAGGGCTGCTCTTCGGCCCCGGTCGCGTGAAGCGGAGCGAAGCGCCGTGTCTCGGCGTGTGCAACGGGGGACCGATCGTGGCGGTGTATCCCGAGGGGATCTGGTACGGCCGCGTCGACCCGGAACTGCTGGAGCGGATCGTGGTGGAGCACCTCAAGGGCGGTCGCGTGGTGGAGGAGGCGATCTTCCATCGCCTCGCACCGCCACCAGTGACACCCGCCGAATAAGCGAAAGGGCCGCCGCCCGACTGGACGACGGCCCTGTTCGTGTGCGCCTGCGACGGGTTCAGCCCATGCGCGCGGCGAGCGCCTCGAGCTTGGCGACCCGTTCCGCGGTGGGCGGGTGCGTGCTGAAGAGCTTGCCGATGCCGAGCCCCTTGAGGGCGGCGAGCGGATTGACGATGGCCAGGGGCGCGACCGCTGGCGACACCTGCATGGGGATGCGGCGTGCGCTCATCTCGAGCTTCTGCAAGGCGCCGGCCAGGGCCAGCGGGCGGCCGCAGATTTCCGCGCCCACCGCGTCGGCCTTGAACTCACGCTGCCGGCTGATGGCGAACTGCATGATCATGGCCGCGATGGGGGCCACGATCGCGAGCGCGATCGCGGCGGCCGGGCTGGGCCCGTCCTCGTCGCGGCTCGCGCCGAAGAACATCGCGAACTGCGCGAGGTTGCTGATCGCGGCCGACATCGTCGCGGCCATGGTCTGCAGCAGCATGTCGCGGTTCTTGATGTGCGCCAGCTCATGGGCAATGACGCCCTCCAGCTCCTCTCGCGAGATGAGCTGCATGAGTCCCTCCGTCACGCACACCACCGAGTTCTCGGGGTTGCGGCCGGTGGCGAACGCGTTGGGCTGCTGGTGCGGCGCAATGGCAACGACCGGCATGGGCAGGTCGGCGCGCTGGCGCAGCCGGTCCACCATGCGATAGAGCTCGGGGGCCTCGGCCTCGGTCACCACGCGCGCGCCGTACGACTTGAGCACGAGCTTGGACGAGCCCCAGAGCATGCCGAGGTTCATGAGGGCAGACAAGCCGAAGGCGAAGACGGCTCCGTTGGTGCCGCCAAAGACCTGTCCGAGGGCGACGACGAGCGCCGTCAGCCCGGCCATGAGCACAAAGACCTTCACGTTGTTCATGAGTCGCGCAAAGTAGGTCGCCCCGTGGGTGCCACCGGTGCGGCGGGCGAGAAGACCCGCACCATCTCCCAATTTAACCCCGATCTGGCGCTCGGGTTTCGTGGTGCCTTCGGGCGGCGCGGCGGTCGAGTTCCTCCTCCACCGCGGCCAGGAGGCGGGGCCACAGGTAGCTGGCGCGGGCCCGGAAGTGCCGCCAGGTGTCCGGCTCCTCGGCGAGGAACTCGGTGTGGCGGCGGTGCCCCTTGCGCGCGTTGCAGGGGCCGCAGGCGGTCACTACGTTCCCCGCCGAATGGTCCCCGCCGCGTACGCGTGGCTGGACATGATCGACACTGAGCGTTTCGGCGGTGCCTTCGGCTCCGCAGTAAACGCACCGGTAGCCATCCCGCGCGAAGACGGCCTCGCGCGCGAGGGTGACATGCCGAGGTGTCGTCTCCCTGTCTCTCACCGGCCCGCCAGCGTGAAGATCCCGGATCCGATGCGCCGCCACATGATGACGCGGCTGACACGCTTCCTCGATCCCGACGAAGCGCACGTGGCGACGCCGACCGACCTGCCGCCGCGACTCACGTACACCGCCCTCGAGGCTCTCCGCATGTCCCGTTCCCGCGATCGCATCCTCGCCAATCTCGAGGAGATGTACACCGAAGCCTTTGCGCGTGCCAAGGAGACCGGCGACGCGGCGCAGATGGCCGCGCTCGATTTCTCCTATCGGCGCGAGCAGTTGTACTTCGAGATCCTGCTCGACGTGCGGGACGCGATGGAGCGGAAGTAGGCGCTGGCGCCATCCCCTACCACGCGGGCTGCTCCCGCGTGTCGTGCACGCCCTGCGCGGCGTCGCGCAGGGCGGCGGCGTCGAGCGTTTCGAGTGGGAGTCCGAGCAACGCATCGACGCGCTCGGCGAGAGCGGCGTACGTCGCACTGAACGCGCGCTGCGCGGCGCCGGCTTCCGTCTCGTCGGCGGGGTCGGGGAGCCCCCAGTGCACCTGCGCGCGAGCGCGCGGATAGTACGGGCACGCTTCGCGGGCGTTGTCACACACCGTGATCACGAGATCGAACGCGGCGTCGCCCAGTGAGTCGATCGTTTTCGGCACGCCGTCGTGCCACGTGATGCCGTGCGCGGCGAGCGTCTGGACGGCCCACGGATTGACGCGGGCGGCGGGACGCGAGCCGGCGCTTGCCGCCTCGACCCGACCCGCCGCGCGGTTCGCACCGCGCGTGGCAAGCAGCGCCTCGCCGATCTGACTGCGCGCCGAGTTGCCGGTGCAGAGCACGAGGACGCGAAAGGACATGCTCAGGCCTCCGGCTTCGTGGCGCGGACGAATGCTGCCATCACCTTGCCGTCGATCTGATCGACGTGCGCGTCCACATCGATGCCGGCCTCGGTGAGGAACTGCCGAGCGTCTTCACTGCGATAGAAACGCGTGGGTTCGATGTCGACGTTCGTGAAGCCCACCGACTCGAGCAGGGCGCGGAACTCGCCCTCTTCGAGCGCGCCGGCCACGCACCCGACCCACAGCTCCATCGAACGACGCACGGCGGTCGGCACCTCGCCGCGCACGACCACATCGCTCACCGCGAAGCGACCGCCGGGCTTGAGCACGCGGAACGCTTCCGCGAGCGTCTGCCGCTTGTCGCCGGAGAGATTGATCACGCAGTTGGAGATGATCACATCCACCGAGGCGTCGGGGAGCGGAATGTGTTCGATCTGCCCCTTGAGGAACTCGACGTTGGTGAGCCCCGCTTCGGCGGCGTTGCGGCGCGCAAGGGTGAGCATGTCATCGGTCATGTCGAGACCATACGCCTTGCCCGTCGGGCCGACGCGGCGCGCGGAGAGCAGGACGTCGATGCCGCCGCCGGAGCCGAGATCGAGCACTGTCTCGCCCTCGTGCAGCGCCGCGAGCGCCGTCGGGTTGCCGCAGCCGAGCGACGCGAGCACGGCGGCCGACGGCAGTTCGTCGGTTTCGCCGCTCACGTAGAGGTTGGACGTGATGGGGTCGACGCTGCCGTTGAAGGCCGCCCCGCCGCAGCAGGAGTTGAGTGGTTCGCAGCAATCGGCGGCGGCAGGTTCGCTGACCTGGAGGACGCGTCGGGCGGCTTCGCCGTACTTCTCGCGCACGATCTCGGTGACGTTGCTCATGGGGCGCTCCGATCAAAAACGGTTGATGGGTACGACGTGAGGTGAGGCGATGGACGAGTGGACCGAGTGTGCGGCGCTACTCGCAGCAGCGGCCGAAGACGCGCAACGATCGGGTCCCGCGCGCGGGCGCGGTACCGAGCAGACGCGTGAGGTCGTGCACCTCGGCCAGCGCGTCGTCCTGCAGCGTGTAGTAGCTCCAGCGACCCTCGCGGCGGTCGCTCACGAGGCCGGCCTCGCGCAGCACGCGCAGGTGGAACGAGAGCCGCGACTGCGCCGCGTCGAGCGCGTCCTGCAGGTCGCACACGCAGCGCTCGCCCTCGCGCAGCAACTCCAGCACGGCGAGGCGCGTGGGGTCGGAGAGCGCGTGAAACAGCGTGGCGGCGCGGGCGAGGTCGAGCGCGGGGGCGGCTGGCATGTCTGCATTATATCAAGAAAAGTTGATCTTGCAAGCCGTTGGTTCGCTCACCGACTGTCCCGGTGCGAGATTGGCGTCATGCTTCGCCTCTCGCGCCTGCTGCTCTCGCTGCTCGGCGGTGTGCTGTTCGCCGCGTGCGCTCCCGATTCGTACCGTGCCGCATCCCCTATGACCGACCTGCCGTTCGCCATCGTCAACGCGCGCGTGTGGACGGGCGACGCGCAGCGCCCGTGGGCCAACGCGGTCGCCATCGCCGACGACACGATCATGCTGGTGGGCTCGAGCGCGGAAGTGCGCAAGCGCGTGCCGACCGGTGCGCGCGTGATTGACGCGCAGGGCGGCCTCGTGACGCCGGGCTTCATCGACGCGCATGTGCACTTCCTCACGGGCGGCTTCGCCCTCGCGAGCGTGCAGCTGCGGGACGCGCGCACCCCGGCGCAGTTCGTGCAGCGCCTCGCGGAACACGCGCGCACTCGACCGGCGGGCACATGGATCAAGAACGGCGACTGGGATCACGAGCTCTGGGGCGGTGAGCTTCCCACACGTGCGTGGATCGACAGCGTCACCCCCGACCATCCGGTGTGGATCAACCGACTCGATGGCCACATGGCGCTCGCCAACACGGCGGCGCTGCAGGCGGCCGGGTTGAGCCGCGACGTGGCCGATGTGGCGGGCGGTGAGATCGTGCGCGATGCGTCGGGTGAACTCACCGGCGTGTTCAAGGACAACGCGATGTCGCTGGTGGAGCGGGCGATTCCCGCGCCGAGTGATGCCGAGCTTCACCGCGCGCTCGATGCAGCGATGACGTACGTGGCGGCGCAGGGCGTCACGACCGTGCATCACATGGGCTTCTGGGACGACCTCCCCGTCTTCCAGCGCGCGCGCGTCGCCGGGACGCTACGCACGCGCATCTACGCCGCCGTCCCGCTCGCCACACACGAACGGCTGGCGAGGCACGTGCGCGAACAGGGACGCGGTGACGATTGGTTTCGTGTCGGGCTGCTCAAGGGGTTCGTGGACGGCTCCCTCGGCTCGCACACGGCCGCGATGCTCGAACCGTTCACCGACGCGCCGACCGACACCGGCTTCTTTGTCACCGATCCCGACACGATGCTGGCGCGTGTGCGCGCGGCCGACGCCGCCGGTCTTCAGCTTGCCATTCACGCGATCGGTGATCGGGCCATCCGATCGCAGCTCGATGTGTTCGCGACCGTGGCTCGCGAGCACGGACCGCGCGATCGACGCTGGCGTATCGAACACGCGCAGCACATTCATCCGAACGATGTCGGACGCTTCGCCGAGCTTGGTGTGGTTGCGAGCATGCAGCCGTACCACGCCATCGATGATGGGCGCTGGGCGGAGAAGGTGATCGGCGCCGAGCGTGCGCGTCGGACGTATGCGTTTCGCGCCTTGCTCGATGCGAAGGCGACACTGGCGTTCGGCAGCGACTGGTTTGTGGCGCCGCCCACGCCGATCGACGGGATCTATGCCGCCCTGACGCGACGCACGCTCGACGATGCGCATCCCGACGGCTGGGTGCCGTCGCAGAAGATCACGCTCGAGGACGCGTTGCGTGCGTACACCCAGGGCGCGGCGTACGCGGGCTTTTCGGAGACGCGCACCGGCACGCTCCGTCGAGGCATGCTGGCCGACCTGGTGCTGCTCGACACCGATCTCACACGGCTCGCCCCGGAGCGGCTGCGCGAGGCGCGCGTGCGCCTGACCGTCGTGGGCGGGCGCATCGTGCACGAAGCGCCGTAACCGCGCCCGCTACTCGCGGATGGCGGTGTCGCTGATGCCCTCGAAGAGCGCGTCGATCTGCACGGTGACGCCGCGGCCGCCATCGGGCGGTGACCACGTCACTTCATCCGTGACGAGGCGCTCGGTGGGCGCTTCGGCGGTGGCGACGTACAGGCAACGATCGCGCAGATCAACGCGCCAGAACTCGCGCACGCCGGCCGCGAGATAGGCCGGTCGCTTGTAGTCGCGATCGTAGATGCGAGACCCTCGGCCCGAGACCTCGATGGCCAGCAGGTGACCGGAGACGCCCAGCCACTTTGCCGGCACCTGCGTGAACTCGGGCATGAGCAGGAGGTCGGGCTCCAGGTGCGTGCCGGGCGCGATCTCGACGGTCCCACCGGTGAGCACCATCAGGCCGGGGTGATCCACAGTCCACGCGGTGAACACGCGCAGGAGGCGCCACGTCACCATCTCGTGCGGCGGCAGTGGCTTCGGGGTCACGAGCAGGTGCCCCTCGACGAGCTCGTACCGGTACCCGTCGTCCGGGAAGCTGGCGAGATCCTCGATGGTGTAGCGGGGCAGCAGCGCAGGCATGGCCATAGCATATGGCTCCTCGGCGGCGGCGGCAACTCGGCGCGCGGTGCGGGGTAGGGATGGGGCGGCGGTTCCGTCACGGTATCGCCTCCGGCCCCCGACCGTGTCATCATTCGGGTGCGCTCGGTGCCGTGTGGTTGCGCGGGCGCCTTCCTCCTCACTCCCTGCTCGAGAGCGTGTCATGCTGATGCGTCGTATTCGTTCGGTTGTCGTGCCAGTCGCGGCGTTGGTCGCGTTTGTGTCGGTGACGTCCACATTGTCGGCGCAGGCGGCGGGCGCGGGTGCGGGCCATGGCGCCGGTCACGGGGCGGGACATGGGGCCAATCACGGCGCCGAGGAATCGCACGAGGCGAGCGGCTGGAAGGAGCTCGACGCGTTTCACGGCGTGATGGCCGCGGCGTGGCATCCGGCGCGCAACGACTCGCTCGCGCCGGCGCGCGCGATGGCGAGCAAGCTGGTGGAACAGGCCAGGGCGTTCGCACGCTCGACGGCGCCCAAGGCGTGCGACTCGCCGGCCATCAAGACGGCCGTCGCTCGTCTCGTGCCGGAGTCAGAAGCGGTGGCGGCCCTCGTCGCGCGCAAGGCCGACGATGCGGCGATCAAGGCCGCGCTCAAGACGGTGCACGACACCTTCCACGTCGCCGAGGACAACTGCAAGCCCGCGAAGTCGTAAGACCGGGCTGCAGGCACTCGCCCGCTCGATGCAATCGGCCCACCGGCCAGCGTCGGGCGGGCGTGTTGCGTAGTTCCGGCAACCTTCCCACCCGGAGACGTTCGCATGCTTTCTCGTCGTGATTGGTTCGGAGCCGTGGCTGGTGCGGGCGCCTCGCTCGCGTTGTCGCCGCGGTTGGTGCGCGCGCTCGAGGCCAGCGCGCGGTTGTTGCCGCAGGGACAGTTGATCAAGCGGGCCGTGCCCTCAAGCGGTGAACTGCTCCCGGTGATCGGGCTTGGCAGCTCGGCCACGTTCTCGCAGGTGGCGCGTCAGGAGGACAAGACGGCGCTCAAGGACGTGCTGCGCACGATGATCGAGCGCGGCGCGACCGTGTTTGACACGGCGCCCAGCTACGGCGCATCAGAGGCGGTGGCGGGCGAGATCGCGGCGGAGCTCGGGCTCACGGACAAGGTGTTCTGGGCCACCAAGGTCAACGTGGCCGGACGCGGGACGGGCACGGCCGATCCGGCCGCGGCGCGGGCGCAGATCGACGCGTCGTTCAGCAAGCTCAAGCGCACACCGATCGATCTCATTCAGGTGCATAATCTTGGTGACGTGCCCACACAGCTCGGTATTCTCAAGGAGCTCAAGGCGCAGAAGAAGATCCGCTACACCGGCGTGACCACCACGAGCGATGGGCAGTACACGCAGCTCGCCGACATCATGCGCAACGAGCCGATCGACTTCATCGGCGTGGACTACGCGGTGGACAATCGTGGTGTCGAGGAGGTCATCCTGCCGCTCGCGCAGGAGCGGAAGATCGGTGTGCTCGTGTACGTCCCGTTCGGTCGCACGAGTCTCTTCCGCCGGACGGCCAACACGCCGCTGCCCGAGTGGGCGAAGGAGTTCGACGCCACGACGTGGGCGCAGTTCTTCCTCAAGTTCATCATCTCGCACCCGGCCGTGACGGTGGTGACGCCGGCGACGAGCCAGGCGAAGAACATGATCGACAACATCGGCGGTGGTATCGGTCGCCTGCCGGACGCGGCGACGCGGCAGAAGATGGCGGCGCTGGTTGACGCGCTGCCCCCCGCGACGCGCTGACGTTTGGGGGCGGTCCGCTACGGACCGCTGCAGGTGCAGAGTGAACCGCCGTGACGTAGCTTTGATGCACGTCACGGCGGTTCTTTGTCTTCTCCGACCTGCTCCCGTCTCATGTCGATGCTCTCGTGTGTTCGCGCGTCGTTCGCGCGTGTGTCGGTTCCGGTGGTCCTGTTGGCGTCGCTCGCTGGTTCGGCGAGTGCGCAGTCCGCTGAACTTCCGCTGGGCAAGTCGCAGCCTGGTCGCATTACGGATGGCGAAGGCGTGACGTACCGCGTCACGGTGCCAGCCGCCGGTGTGCTGAGCGTCGCCGTCGAGGGAGCGGGCGATCTCATGCTGCAGGTGCTCGATGCCGATGGCCAGCCGCTGCCCGATGGGCGCGCGGATGCCGATCTCGACGGCAAGATGGGGCGCGAAACGGTGAGCGTGCGCGTGACCGAGGCGGGTGTGTATCAGGTGCGCATCGAAGCCTTCGATGATGAAGCCGGCGCCTTCGACGTGGGCGCGTCGTTCCTGTCGTTCCCGGCGTTCGCGAAGGCCGCCGACACAGACGGTCGTCCGTCACAGGCACGAGCGCTCGACGTGGGCAAGGCGATCGAGGACGCGCTCGATGCGAATGCTGGTGATCTGCGCGATTGGTACGTGCTGACGCCGTCGCAGGATGGCACGCTGGCGCTCGCGACGCGCAAGCTCGGCAGCGATGACGAACTTGATCTGGTGCTCGAAGTGTTCAATGCGGGCGCGTATGCCGAGGCGGTGCAGCAGTCCGACAACGATCTCGAGGAAGACACGTCGCGCGAAGGGGTCACGATGGCGGTGCGCGCCGGGCAGAAGGTGTACGTGCGCGTGCGGCTGCAGTCGGGCGGGGCGGGGCGGTACCGGCTGTCGAGCAGCTTGATGCCGTGAAAGGGGGGCGGGCTTGATGCTGCGAGTGGGAAGCCTGCGAGCTCCTGCGGCTGATCAGCTAGCAGCGCAGCTCCCGCAGCTGATCAGCCAGCTGAGCAGCTCAATCAGCGTGATGGTCTCACGGAAACCGGCTGAGCCGTTCGCGCGCGTCATCGCGTCGCCAGCAGCAGTTCAGGGAACATCCAGCCCGCCTCGGCTGCCATCAGCTCCGTCAGCGCGTCACGAGGCAGACAGTTCAGCTGATCAGCTGAAGCGTGTCATCCCGCCATGCGCTGATGGAGCTGATGGCAGCCGAGGCGGGCTGGATGTTCCCTGAGCAGCTGCAGTCGATCCGCCCCTATCTCCGCCCCACCACCACCACCACGGGCCGGTGATCCGACGCCACGTGCTCCTCCACCACGGTCGCCGTTGCTGGTCGCCAGGCGCTCGCTGGTGCCATGAACACGAAGTCGATCTCCTTGGTCGGTTCCGTCGACGAGAACGTGAAGCGAGCGTTCGCCGGTTTGCGCGCTTCGCTCGCACGTGCGGTGAAGAGCGCGAGCGTACGTGATCCGGGTTGATCATTGAAGTCGCCAAGAATGATCCACGGACGCGAGAGCGTATCGAGCACGCTCGTGAGCGCGCGTGCCTGCGCGTAGCGCAGCGTGTCGTTGTCGACCCAATCGAAGTGCACGTTGATCGCGGTGATCGTATCGCCGGCGGGAAGTGCGATGTCGGCGACAAGTGCGACGCGGGGTTCGTTGCCGTCGGGCAGGCGCACGGGCGTGGCGCGCACCACAGGATGCCGTGACAGGATGGCGAGTCCGTATTCGCCGCCCTGATAGGGCATGAATGCGCCGAACGCGGCGCGCATGCCGAGCAGCGCGCCGAGCGAATCGGCTTGTGCGACGCCGCCGGAGCGCCGGACGCGGTGATCCACTTCCTGCAGGCCGATCAGATCCGGTGACAGCGCCCGAAGCACCGCGGCCGTGCGGGGCAGATCGATGACATCATCGACACCGGCGCCATGTCGGATGTTGTAGCTGACGACCGTGAGTGGGCTGCCGGCTGGCGTCGGGCGAGTCGCCGGTCGACAGGCGGCGAGGCTGGCGAGGAACAGCACGACCGCGCGGCACCAGGGACGGCGCGGGTGCGGCGACGGAGGCAGGTCGGCCATGAGGACGATCCGGGAGCTGAGCGGGACAAGACGCGCGTGGGCGATGCGGTCCGGAACTTCGTCAGGCTAGCGGTCCTTTCCCTAATGCGCTACCGTATGCGCGACCTCCCCACGCTGGCCCCTCCGAGCGCGATCGACGCCGTCGAGCCGATCCGCTCACCCGCAGTTCCCCCCTCCGAGCGGTATCGACGCCGTCGAGCCGATCCGCTCACCCGCGGTTCCCTCCCTTCCCCCCATCTCCCACTTCGTGGAGGACGGTCCCATGCGACACCCGTGGCTCAGCCGCGCGGTGCTTGTCGCGTTGGTCGCCCTGGCCGTGCCCGATCGCGCTCCGGCGCAGTCGCGCACACCCGGTGGCATCAGCGTGACAGTCACCGACGCGGCCACGCGTCAGCCCGTCGAAGCGGCGCGCGTGTTTCTCGCTGGCACGACGCTCGGCGGTGCGACGAACGCCGAAGGCAAGCTCACACTGCGGCCCATCGCGCCCGGCAACTACACCGTACGCGTCCTGCGCGTCGGCTACGCCGAGCGGACGGCCCCCGTCACGGTCGAGCCTGGTGGGACGGCGACGGTGGCGGTCTCGCTCAGTGCGGTGAGCGTCAGCCTGCAGCAGGTCGTCACCACGGCCACGGGTGAACAGCGCCGCAAGGAGATCGGTAATGCCACGGCGAACATCGACGTGAGCAAGGTCGTGGAGACGGCACCGGTCGGCAACCTGAGCGATCTGCTCAACTCGCGAGCCCCTGGCGTCACGGTAACCAGCGGCACGCAGACGGGCACTGGCTCGCGCATTCGCATTCGTGGCATCAACTCGGTGAGTCTCAACAACGAGCCGATCTGGATCATCGATGGCATTCGCATGACGAGCAACAATGCGAGCTTCTCGACGGCGACGGGCAGCGGTGGCGGAACGGGTGGCAACGCTCCCAGTCGCGTCGGTGATCTGAATCCGGAAGAAATCGAGAGCATCGAGATCGTGAAGGGACCGTCGGCGGCCACGCTTTACGGTACCGACGCGGCCAACGGTGTGATCCTCGTGACGACCAAGCGTGGTCGCGCCGGTGCGGCGCGCTGGAATGTGTACGCCGAGGGGGGAGCGATTACCGATCGCAACTGGTATCCCACGGCCTACTCCACCTGGGGCCGGCGCACCGACATTGCCAACTCGACGTCGGCGCGCGGATTCTGCAACCTGCAGCGTGTTGGCATCGGTCAATGCACGCTCGACTCGGCGAGCGCGCTCAACATCTTCGACGAAGCCGATCTCACGCCGCTCGGCACGGGCAATCGCAATCAGTTGGGCGTGCAGGTGCAGGGCGGTACGGAGACGCTGCGCTACTTTGTCTCGGCAGAGAACGAGACCGAGATCGGCGTGCTCTCGCTGCCGCAGTTCGAGCGCGAGCGCTTCGCCGAGCAGGGGCTGCCGATCCGCGAGTGGACGGACCGTCCGAACGCGCTTGACCGGCAGTCGATTCGCATGAATCTGAACGCGGCCCTCAGTCCCAAGCTCGACGTCGCGATGAACACGAACTTCGTGACGGTCGATCAGCGCTACTCCCTCGAGTCGAACGCCACGGCCGGCCTCGGTTCGCATGTGTTCGGCGGCCCCGGTACGCGAGAGAACGGCGGCGTTTCGGGGCTCAATACGCCGCTCAATGGCTACCGCGCGTGGACGCCCGGTTACATGTGGCAGGAGAAGACGGCGCAAACCGTGAACCGCTTCATCTGGTCGATGAACGCGAACTACCGTCCAACGAGCTGGCTCTCGACGCGCGCCGCCGTCGGTAATGACTGGACGGGTCGCACCGACGAAAATCTCCTGCAGCGCGGAGAAGGGCCGCCCTTGACGGCCGTGACGCGTCTTGGATCCCGCGGCATCAATCGCGTCAACATCCAGAACTTTACCGTCGACCTTGGCGCTACTGCCAACTACAACTGGCGAACGTGGGCGGCGCTGAAGACGACGGTTGGCGCGCAGTACATCGCGTTCGAGTCTTTCGGGGCCACAACGGGCTCGAATCAGCTTGCGCCTGGCGCGCAGAACGTGGCCGCCGGCACGCAGCTCTCCGTCGGTGAAAACACGACACGACAGAAGACGTTCGGTGCCTTCGTGGAGCAGGCGCTCGCCATCAACGACCGCCTCTTTCTCACGGCGGCGGTACGCAGTGACCAGAACTCGGCCTTCGGTACCAACTTCCAGAGCATCGTCTACCCGAAGTACTCGGCCTCATGGATGCTTTCGGACGAGAGCTTCTGGCGCGCGCCTTCCTGGGTGAACAGCATGCGGTTGCGCTACGCCTACGGGCAGTCGGGTGTGCAGCCGGGTCCGAACGACGCGCTGCGATTCTTTTCGTCCGGGACGACGAACATCGAGTCCTCGGATCAGCCGACCATCACGCAGGCGGCGTTGGGTAACCCCGATCTCAAGCCGGAGCGCTCGGCCGAACACGAGATGGGCTTCGAGACCACGATGCTCGACTCCCGACTCTCGCTCGATTTCACCTACTACAGCAAGATCACCACGGATGCACTCATCAGCGCCGTCCTGCCGCCGTCATTCGGCTCCGTCACGTCGCAGCTGCGGAATCTTGGCTCGGTGAAGAATGCCGGCGTCGAGGCCTCCATCACGGCGCAGTTGCTGCAGCGGGACGTGCTCGGATGGGACATCGTGCTGGCGGGTTCCGCGAACGACAACAAGGTCGTGTCGCTCGGCGATACGCCGCCTCAGATCGGAACCACCTCGCGCACCGTGGCGGGCTACCCGATTCAGGGGCTCTGGGCGCGTCCGATCACGGGCTGGGAAGACAAGAACGGCGATGGGCTGCTCACGTGGTTTGCGGACCCGGCACGCAACGAGGTCTTTGTGGGTGACTCCGCGATCTTCCGCGGGTATCCCACGCCTCGGTACACGGCGACGCTCACCAGTGGCTGGGATCTGTTCACGCGTCGCATTCGCGTTCAGACCATGTGGGACTATCGCGGCGGCAGCAAGTGGTACAACAACACCGAGCGTATTCGCTGCACGCGGCCCAACTGCAGCGGCCGCATGAACCCGGATGCCTCGTTCGAGGACCAGGCGATGAACATCGCCGCCAATGAGCACTCGGCTCGCACGCTCGACGGTTTCCTCCAGTCCGGCGCCTTCGTCCGGCTGCGTGAAGCGTCGGTCCAGTACACCTTCCCGGCGGCGTGGGCGCGTCGCCTGGCGCGTTCGCAGTCGCTCAACGTGGTCCTCACCGGCCGCAACCTGGGGCTCTGGACGAAGTATCGCGGCACCGATCCGGAATCGGGGTTCAACACGGCACAGGGCACGGATGCGCCGAGCGAGTTCCAGACCATCGGACCGCCGAGCTACTTCGTGTTCCGCGTCAACATCGGCTTCTGAGGACCACCCATGACCAACACCAAGACTTGTCGTGTGCGTCGGCGGGTGCGTGTGAGCACCATGCTGGTGCTCGGGCTCACCGCCGCCTGCAGTGAAGCCAATGAACGCCTGCTGGGCGTCGTCGATCCGGACATCATCAATCCGGCCGACGCCGCTTCGGAAGAGGGCGCGACCGCCATCGCCAACGGTGTGATTGGCACCTTCCGGAGCATCACGGGCGGTGGTGAGAGCACGTGGCTGTTCGGCGGCCTGCTGGCCGATGAGTGGTCGACCAGTTCGACCTTCATTCAGAATGACGAGACGGACCAGCGAACGATTCAGGAGTTCAACTCGTCGATCACCGGCATGCTGCGTCAGCTCTATCGGACGCGCACACGCGCCGACGAAGCGCTGGCCGCGCTCACCGAGTATCGACCCACCGCGCGATCCTTGATCGCCGAGATGTACTTCGCGCGCGGGTTTGCAGAAATGCAGCTGGCGAGCGACTTCTGCAACGGTATTCCGATCAGCAACGGGAATGCGTCTCCACCGGAGCCCGGCAATCCGCGCTCAACCGCCGAAGTGTTCGTGCTGGCGGCCGCGTCGCTCGATTCTGCCATCGCGTTTGCCAATGGCACCGACGCGGCGTCCGTGCGTGTGAACCAGGCGGCGCGCATCGCGCGAGCGCGCGTCGCGCTGGCGCAGGGCCAGTTCGCGCAGGCCGGACAACTCGTGACGGGCATTCCGACGTCCTTCCGGTATCAGCACACGTTCTCGCTGACCACCAGTACGAACACGATCTGGGGACAGGGGCTGAGCGCACGCCGGTACAGCGTGGGTGACAGTGTCGAGGGCAATGCGCGCAACATCCTGGTGCGGAACGCCATTCCGTTCGCGTCGGCGCGGGATCCGCGACTGCCGGTGGTGATTCCTACCACAGGAGCCATCAACGGCCAGGATGGCCAGACGTACACGCGCACGACGACCATGTGGGGACAGCTGACGGCGGTCGACGTGGCCAACGGCATTGATGCGCGCATGATCGAGGCGGAAGCCGCACTGCAGGCCAACAACCCCACGCAGTGGCTGGCGATTCACAACGCGCTACGCGCGACACCGCCAGCGCTTGCGACCGTGCAGCCTGCGGCGATGCCGGCGCTGACGGATCCTGGCACGACCGAAGCACGGGTGTCGCTGCATTTCCGGGAGAAGGCGTTCTGGACGTTCAGTCGGGGCCAGCGTCTGGGTGACTTGCGGCGCCTGATCCGCCAGTACGGACGCACCGAAGCCAACACGTTCCCGCAGGGGGTGCATTACAAGGGCGGCAACTACGGGTCGGATGTGAACCTTCCGGTCGTCACCGACGAACGGAACAACCCGAACTTCCAGGGCTGCACCGACCGCGCACCCTGAGCGCGCGAGTACGTGTTCGAGTACGGAACGGGGCCGGTCACTCAGGTGACCGGCCCCGTTCCTGCGTTACACGTCAGCGATCGTCCGGGACTGGTGCTGCGGACGCCGCGCCAGCGCGTGCCCCGGCGTTTGGTAGCGTGCCAATCACATCGCGCCAGTTGAAGAGCGACCCGCGACCGCGCACGTAGTAGTCCATCCACGCCATCTCGCTCACCGATTTCACGAGCCGATTGCGGGGGTCGGGGATGCCGTGCGTGTCTCCGGGGTACATGAAGAGCTCCGTCGGCACGCCGATCTTCTTGAGCGCCATGTGCAGTTCCACCGACTGCGGGCTCGGCACGCGCGGATCGCCTTCCACGACGTGAATCATCGTGGGGGTCTTCGCGTTGCGGATGTACTTGAGCGGACTCTGATTCCAGTAGGCGTCGAAATCATCATAGGGCAGCTTGTCGCCGAGGTAGAACTGTCGATTGCGCTGCACGTCGCTCTGCGCGTACATCGAGATCCAGTTCGACGTGCCGGCGCCGGAGCTGATGGCCTTGAAGCGATCGGTGCTCACGAGCGTCCAATTCGACCAATGGCCGCCCGCGCTCCAGCCGAGCATGCCCATCTGTGTCGAATCGACAATACCGTCGCGAATGAGCTGGTCGACACCGGTCATGATGTCGTCGAAGCCCGGCTTGAAGTAGTTGCCCACGATGCCGGTCTTGTGTGCCACGCCGTAGTTGGTGGAGCCGCGATAGTTCGGCTTGAGTACCACGTAGCCGGCACCCGCGTAGACCTGCGAGCCGTAGCCGCCGTTGAAGCTGAGCAGATCGGCCGACGCCGGTCCGCCGTGGACGGCCACGATGAGTGGATAGCGGCGCCCCGCCTGATAGCCGACCGGGAGGTTGAGGACACCACCCACCGGCTTGCCGTCGGTGGAGGTCCACGTGATTTCGCGTTCCTCACCCAGTGCGAGTGCGCGCACCTGTGGATTGGCGTCGGTGAGCGCGGTCCACGACGCCCGATCGTTGATGCGCGCGAGTGACGCTGCGGCGTAGGTGGTGGGGGGCGTCGCGGGATCGGAGTAGCTCACGAGCAGCAGGCCGCTCTTGTCGTCGCGAGTCACGGTGAGCGCTGCCGGCAGTGTCGTCAGCTGCCGCACGACGTCCTTCACGACATCAAGCGCGAGCAGCTGTCGTGTGGCCTTGATCCCCTCGTTGAAGTAGATCGTGTTTCCGTCCGCCGACCAGAAATCGATGCCGACGTTGCCATCAAAACTGGCGCCGAGTTTGCGAAACGGCGTGCCACGCGCGCTGACATCGCGGAGATACACCCGCTGATTCGACATCGTGTAGCGCGTCAGGTCGTCGGGAGCCGAGAAGGCGATGCGGCGGCTGTCCGGCGAGAAGGACAGGTCACCCTCACTGACCTCCCGATTCTGCGTGAGGCGCTCGATCTGGCCGCTCGCGACCTCGAGCAGGAACAGGTCACCGTTGATGCCGGCCTCGGTGATGTTGCGCTCGTAGCGGGCTGCCGAGCCGCCGGTGAAGCCGACCCAGCGGCCGTCGGGCGAGACGACCACGGTCTGCACCGAGTAGGTCGAGTCACGGGTGAGTCGTGTCACCTGCTTGTCGGTGAGGTCGACGCGCCAGAGACTCGCGATTGGCGTCACGGCGTTGCGGATGTCGACAGTAAATCGCTGCTCACGACGCGTTCGCTCATCGGGCGTGTCCGCATCGGGCCCCGTAAAGAAGACCCGCGTGCCGTCTGGTGAGAGCGTCCAGCTGCTCACGCCGCCGGTGTGGCGCGTGAGCGCCTCCGGCGAGGGGAGCGAGTCGCCGATCGGGAGCGTCAGGCGGTGCAGCTGCTGGTCGGCGCTGCGGCCGGCACGGAGGACAATCGCACGCCCATCACGCGTGAAAGCGAAGTCGCTCACGCCACCCGGAACATTGGTGATGCGCCGCGCTTCGCCGCCGTCCGGTCGCATCAGGAACAGCTGTCGGCCACCATTGGGAGCTGTCGATTCGCGATCGGAGAGAAAGGCGAAGTAGGCGCCATCGGATGACCAGGCGGGCGCGCTCTCGTTCTTTTCCTCCGTGAACGTGAGCCGTCGTGTCGAGGGGACCCCCTCACGCACCGAGACGAGATACAGATCGGTCTGCGATCGCGCATTCACCCAATCGGGGACCGACAGCGTGTAGAGCACACGGTTGCCGTCGGGGCTCGGTGTGAGGGCGCCCGCCGAGCGGATGTGCTGCATGTCGAGGAACGTCATGGGGCGCGGCGCAGGCTGGGCGGCGCCGGTCGCGGCAGCGAGCCCGAGGATCAGCGGCGTCAGGCCAAGCGTGCTCGGTAGGCGTAGTCGCATATGGACTCCGAGGAAGAAAGGCGGAGGGAGGGGGGACACTGCCGGAAACTACGCCTGCGCCGCACGCTCGCGAGGGTAGCCCCTGTGTGAACGCAGACGTGACTGTCGCCTTCTCGTGACGTAGCACCGCGTCCGCTGTGACGCGTTGACCCGATCCTGTCCGGGTCGAGTCCGGGCGATGCTGTCCCGGCTCTGCGTCTGCTGTCTCCCGCCCCTCGAGGTCTGCATGCTCGCCCGCTCGCGCTCTTCGCTCGCTCTGCTTTCCCTCGCCGCCGCCGGCCTGCTCGGCGCGTGCACCGATGATGATGCCGGTGACAACGGACTCGGTCCCGCGCCAACGACCGGTGCACAGCTCGCCAACCGCTCCGTGACGCCGGCCCTGATCAAGAACCTCGCGGCGGGCGCTCGCGCCTTCACGCTTGTGTCCTCCGACGACACCCTCTCGGCCACGGCAGGCTTCATCTTCGGCGGCTCGGCGGACGGCGCCGGCATGATCAAGAATCCGGACGGGACGTTCACGCTGCTCACGAAC
>ERZ1066123.114-NODE-114-length-66964-cov-16.494702_pt1 | contig 66964 bp, 70 predicted proteins | sample MGYA00382770_ERZ1066123 | MGnify/ENA primary metagenome ERZ1066123 (study PRJEB33369, sample SAMEA5778353) | biofilm metagenome | biome: Industrial cooling water; feature: Water cooling tower basin; material: Biofilm | place: United Arab Emirates | collected...
AATGCCTGACCGGCGACATTCTCGGCAGCCTCAAATGCGATTGCGGCCCGCAGCTGGATGCCGCGCTCCATGCGATGGCGCATGAGGCGCGCGATCAGGGCGGCTGGGGCGTGCTGCTTTATATGCGGCAAGAGGGGCGCGGCATCGGGCTGATCAACAAGCTGCGCGCCTATCGGTTGCAGGACCAAGGGTTCGATACGGTCGAGGCGAACCAGCGCCTTGGCCTGCCCGATGAAGCGCGCGATTTCCCGGTGGCCGCAAGGATGCTGGAACTGTTGGGGGCAAAAACCATTCGCTTGCTCACCAACAATCCAGCCAAGGTCACCGCGCTTGAGGCCGCGGGCGTGAACGTGGCCGAGCGGGTGCCCCACCAACTGCCCGAAAACCCGCATAATGCGCGCTATCTCGCGACCAAGCGCGACAAATCGGGGCATTTGCTGCGCTAATCGGCGCTCCGCTCGCAATGATGCACCCGGCGGTGCAATTCTCTCTTGGCCTTGCCCCCTGCGCATGGCTAAACCGCTTGCCAGACGGGGGAGCCGGACAGGCTGCCTCCCACCACATGAGGAGAGCCCACCATGAAGAAACTTGCCACTTTTGCTGCCGCTGCCGGTTCGGCGCTGTTGCTTGCTGCTTGCGGCAGTGCGGATGACGCTTCGACCGAAGCGCGCGCCGACACCGTCGAAATGCCGGCCGATGAAGCGCTCGAACCGGTACCGGAAGAGCCGGTTGCCGATCCGACGGCCAATGCCGCCGAACCGGCTGAAACCACCACCCAGACGACCGAGCAGGCCGCAGAAGCGGCGGCCAATGTCGCGGCAGAAGCGGCAGCGGCCGCGTCGGCCGCGGAAGCCGTCCCGGCCGAATAAGCCGCACCGTGCTGGCTCTCGCCCGCACGCTGGCCCTTGCCGCGCTGCCGGTGCTGGCCTTGGTCGCATGCCATGCGGCCACGCCGGAACCGGCAGGCAAGGTCAGCACGGGCGAGGCCAAGGCGCTCGACGAGGCGGCGGCGATGCTGGATGCGCCCCGTCTGCCGCCCGAAGCGCCGCCCGCCGAATTGACAGGCGACACAGACCCCGCGCGCCCGTAGGCGAGCGGGGGCGCCCCTTCCAAGGACGATTGCCACCATGAATGCTCCCGCCACGCTCGCCGCGCCAGTCAACCCCGGCATGGACGAAGACACCTTCGAACAGTTTGCCGAACAGCTCACCCGCTATGTGCGCGAGCGGCTGATCCCGGCCGAGCCGCAGGTGATCGCCGAGGACCGCATCCCCGACGAGATCGTGGGCGAGATGCGCGAGATGGGCCTCTTCGGACTTTCAGTGCCTGAGGAATATGGCGGCGCGGGGCTCAACATGACGCAATATGCCCGCGTCGTGAACATCATGGCCTATGCCGCCCCGGCTTACCGGTCGATCTTCTCGATCAATGTCGGGATGTTCGCCAGCGCGCTCAAGAACGGTGCCACGGAAGCCCAGAAGGCCGAGTGGTATCCGCAGATCGCCGCAGGCAAGATCGCCTGCTTCGGCCTTACTGAGCCCAGCTCGGGCAGTGACAGCGCGGCAATGGCGACCACCGCCGTCCCCGATCCGGACGGCAATGGCTGGATCTTGAACGGCACCAAGCGCTATATCACCAACGCGCCCCACGCCGATGTCGCGCTGATCATGGCGCGCACCAACAAGGAAGCGCTGCCCAAGAACGCGCATGTATCCGCCTTCCTGGTGCCGATGGACAGCCCCGGTATTTCGCGCGGCTCGCCCGACAAGAAGATGGGGCAGGCCGGATCGCACATCTGCGACATCATGCTCGATGATGTGCGCGTGCCGGGTGACGCCCTCCTCGGCGGGGAGACCGGCAAGGGCTTCGTCTTCGCGATGAAGAGCCTCGACAACGGACGCATTTCCGTGGGCGCGGCGGCGACGGGCTATGCCCGCCGCGCGCTCGATTCGGCGCTGCGCTACGCCAACGAGCGCAAGGCCTTCGGCGAACCCATTGCCAATTTCCAGCTGATCCAGCAGATGCTCGCCGATAGCGAGATCGAGATCTACGCCGCCGAGGCAATGATGGCCGATGTCACCGCCCGCGCCGACCGGGGGGAGAACATTCTCGTCAAGGCCGCCGCCTTCAAGGTCTTTGCCTCCGAAATGTGCGGCCGCGTGGTCGACCGCGTAGTGCAGGTCTACGGCGGGGCGGGCTATCTCGCCGAATACGATGCCGAGCGCTTCTTCCGCGATGCGCGCATCTACCGCATCTACGAGGGCACGACGCAGATCCTCCAGCTCCAGATCGCCAAGCACATGCTGCGCGAGTGGAGAGAGAATGTATAATCTTCTCAATGACCTTTCGATTGTAGAGGTTTCCAGCTTCGTCGCCTCGCCCACCGCGGGGCTCTATTGCGCGCAGCTGGGTGCGGAGGTGATCCGCGTTGATCACAAGGCAGGCGGGCTCGATTACAACCGCTATATGCTCACCCGCGAGGGGCGCTCGCTGAGCTGGGAGAACCTGAACCGCGCCAAGAAGTCGGTCGCGCTCGATCTGCAATCGGGCGAGGGGCGCGAACTGCTGGTGGCGCTGGCGGCCAAGGTCGGCCAGTGCATCACCAACTTGCCCGAGCAGTCCTTCCTCAGCCACGCCGCCATGGCCGCCAAGCGCGCGGACATGATCTCCTTGCGCGTCATGGGCTGGCACGACGGGCGGCAGGCGATGGATTTCACCGTGAACGCTGCTGCGGGCTACCCGCTGATGTGCGGGCCGGAGGAGTGGGATCCGGCCACCGCGCCGCCGGTCAATCAGGTGCTCCCCGCGTGGGACTTCATCACCGGAGCCTATGGCGCTTTCGCCATGCTTGCCGCGCTGCGCCACCGCGACCGGACGGGCGAGGGCAGCGAGGTGCGCCTGCCGCTGGGCGACGTCGCGATCGGGACGATGGCGAATGCGGGGCTGATGGCCGAGGTGCTCTACCGCGGCGGCGACCGCGAGCGGCTCGGCAATGCGATCTGGGGCGCGTTCGGGCGCGATTTCCGCAGCCGGGACGGGGTGCGCTTCATGGTCGCCGCGCTCACGCCCAAGCAGTGGAGCGGGCTGGTCAAGGCCTTCGGGTTGCAGGACGGCATCGCCGCTCTGGAAGCGCAGCACGGTGTGCGCTTCGCTGATGGGGACACCCCGCGCTTCCAGCACCGCGCGGCGCTGTTCGATCTGTTCCAGCGCGCCGCCGAGACGATGGACTATGCCACGCTCGAAGCGCGCATGGCCGCCGAGACCTGCACCTTCGAACGCTACCGCACCGCCTACGAGGCGGCGAATGATCCGGTGCTGGTGGCGGGCAACCCGCTGTTCGGCCCCTCGCCCGCCAACCCCTCGGGCTTCGCCTACCCCGCCACCCGCAGCTTCGCCAACCTGCCGGGCCGCGAAGCGGGCGACCCCGCGCCTGCGCCCTACCTCGGGCAGCATTCCGAAGAAGTGCTGGCCGAGAAGCTGGGGCTGAGTTCCGGCGCCATCGGCAAGCTGGTCGATGCAGGGACCGTGGCTTTGAGCGACAAGTGACACCCCATCCGTTCGTGTCGAGCGAAGTCGAGACACCCGGCACGGCCTCTCGACTTCGCTCGAGGCGAACGGAGGATTGGAAGGATTGAGAGAATGACCAGACGCGCCGCCATCTGCACCCCCCTGCGCACGCCCGTAGGCAAGTTCCTCGGCGGGCTTTCCAGCCTCAACGCGGGCCAGTTGGGCGCGGTGATCCTCAAGGCGCTGATCGAGCGCAGCGGCATCGATCCGGCGCGGGTTGATGACGTGGTGTTCAGCCAAGGCTACGGCAATGGCGAGGCCCCGGCGATCGGCCACTGGAGCTGGCTCGCGGCGGAGCTGCCCATCGAAGTCCCCGGCTTCCAGCTTGACCGGCGCTGCGGTTCCGGCGTGCAGGCGGTGGCGACCGCGGCGATGATGGTCGAGACCGGGATGGCCGATGTGGTCGTGGCGGGCGGCGTGGAATCGATGTCCAATGTCGAACACTACACCCTCGCCGCGCGCGGGGGTGTGCGGATGGGCGACATGGTGCTGCATGACCGCCTCAGCCGCGGCCGGGTGATGAGCCAGCCGGTCGAGCGCTTCGGGGTCATCACCGGCATGATCGAGACAGCGGAAAACCTCGCCAAGGATTACGGCATCACCCGCGAGGAGGCCGATGCCTTCGCCGTTCGCTCGCACCAGAACGCGGCCAAGGCCTGGGCCGAGGGCAAGTTTGCCGAGCAGCTCGTCCCTGTCAGCATCCCGAGCCGCAAGGGCGACCCGGTGATCTTCGATCATGACGAGGGCTATCGGACTGATGCGAGCATGGAGACGCTGGGCAAGCTCGCCCCCATCGACCTTAAGCGCGATCCGCAAGCCATCGTCACCGCGGGCAATGCCAGCCAGCAGAACGACGCGGCCGCCGCATGCCTTGTGGTCGCGGAGGACAAGCTCGAGGAATTGGGCCTCACCCCGATGCTGTGGTTCGGCGGCTGGGCGGCGGCGGGCTGCGATCCGTCGCGCATGGGGATTGGCCCGGTGCCTGCCGTGGAGCGCCTGTTCGCGCGTCGGGGCTACACCTGGGACGATATCGGCCTCGTCGAATTGAACGAGGCCTTCGCCCCGCAGGTGCTCGCCGTGCTCAAGGGCTGGGGCTGGAGTGCGGACGATTCGCGCCGCGATATCCTCAACGTCAACGGCTCGGGCATCAGCCTCGGGCACCCCATCGGCGCGACCGGGGGGCGCATCCTTGCTGACATGGCGCACGAGATGCACCGGCGCGGGGTGCGCTACGGGCTCGAGACCATGTGCATCGGCGGCGGTCAGGGGATCGCGGCGGTGTTCGAGCGCGCGGCATGACGTTCGACGCTTGGATCGGGCGCGAGGCGCGCGCCAAGGACCGGCTGGGCGATGCGCTGGCCGCGCGTTGGCTCGCCACCTTCGATCTCGCCAAGCCCCATCCGCCGATCATGCCGCAGGGCATCCACTTCGCGCTCTGCACCCCCGAGGCGCCCACCGCGAGCCTCGGAGAAGATGGCCATCCGGCGCGGGACGACAGCCCCGGCAGCTTTCTGCCGCCCTTGCCCCAATTCGTTTCTGGGCCGCGCCGGATGTGGGCGTCCTCCAAGATCGCCTTTCACGCCCCCATTGCCATCGGAGCGGTGATCGAGCGCGTCAGCCGCGTTGCTTCGATCAGCGAGAAGGAAGGCTCCACCGGCCCGCTCGCCTTTGTTGATGTTGAACACACCACGAAGGCGAACGGCACCATCGCGGTGATTGAGACGCAGACGCTGGTTTACCGCGAACCCGCCGCGCCCGATGCGCCGCTCAGCCCGCCGCCGCTGGGTAACGGGCGTTTTGCGCCCGAAGGCTGGGATGCGCACCGCACCCTCACCCCCGATCCGCGGCTGCTATTCCGCTATTCGGCGCTGACCTTCAACACCCACCGCATCCACTACGATGCGCCCTATGCCGAAGAGGTCGAGCGCTACCGTGGGCTGGTCGTGCATGGCCCGCTGACCGCGAGCCTGCTGCTGCAACTTGCGGCGCGCGAGCTTGGCGAGAACCGCCTGCGGACGTTCCAGTTTCGCGGCCTCTCCCCCGCCATTGCGGGCGAGCCGCTGCATCTGGTGATGCGCGCCAAGGACGAAGGCTACGAACTGGCGGCCTTCGCCGGGGACGGGCGGCAGGTGACGGCGGCGAGTGGAGGCATCTGACCCGCCCTCCTCTTTAGAGGAGGGCCGCGAGACTTGCCGAGCAAAGCGAGGCTAGTCGCAGCGGGGTGGTGCCTTCTTTTGCTCGCTTCGCTCGCCACCACCCCCTGACCCCCTCCCTCAAGGGAGGGGGGACTAGCCCTCCCAGTCCGCGATTGGCTTCAGCACCTTGTATTTCTCCTTGGCGGGCTCTCGGCCCAGCTCGGGGAAGTCGATCGCCTCGGGCTCCTCGTGCGTATCGGGAATGCGCGAGAGCAGGTCGCGCACCAGCGTCAGCCGCCCGCGCCGCTGGTCGTTGAAATCGACCAAAGTCCACGGCGCGTGTTCCGTGTGGGTCGCCTTCAGCATCGCCTCGCGCGCCTTGGTGTAATCGTCGTATTTTGCGCGTGCGGCGAGGTCGATCGGGGAGAGTTTCCAGCGTTTCAGGGGATCCTCCAGCCGCTCACGCAGGCGTTCTTCCTGCTTGTCCTGATCGGCGGCGAGCCAGTATTTGAATAGCAGGATGCCGTCATCGACGAGCAGCTTCTCGAAGGCGGGGACGGCCTTCAGGAAGGCGTCCACCTGCTCTGCGCTGGCAAAGCCCATCACCTTCTCGACGCCCGCGCGGTTGTACCATGAGCGGTCGAACAGCACGATCTCGCCGGCGGTCGGCAGGTGGGCGACATAGCGCTGGAAATACCACTGGCCCAGCTCCGCCTCGGTCGGCTTGGTCAGCGCCACCGTGCGGCACTGGCGCGGGTTGAGTTCCTGGCGCACCGCGCTGATCGCGCCGCCCTTGCCCGCCGTATCGCGCCCTTCGAACAGCACCACGACCCGCGCAGCCGTAGCCTTGACCCAGCGCGCCATGCTGACCAGTTCGAGCGTCAGCGGTTCGAGCGCTTCTTCATATTCCTTGCGCTTCATGCCCATGAGCGTCCTTCCCCGTTTGTCATGCGCGGGCGACGGTAGTATCATCTGCAACCATATGGCCACGCTTGCAAACCCCACCCCCGATTTCGCCACCCTGCCAGAGATGGCAGCCGATGTCTTCACCGCGCCGCTGGCGCGCCCCGCGCACGTGGGCGAGGACTGGTTGGAGCCCGCGCAGACCGCCTACACCGCTGAGGATCACGCCGTCTGGGACGATCTCTTCGCCCGCCAGATGGAGGTGCTGCCGGGACGGGCGTGTTCGGCCTTTCTGGCGGGGCTGGAGAAGCTCGATCTCGGGCGGGGCGGTGTGCCCGACTTCGGCGTGCTGTCGGAAGAACTGGGCGCGCTCACCGGGTGGAGCGTGGTGCCGGTGCCGATGCTGATCCCCGATCACGTGTTCTTCTGGCACTTGGCCAACCGGCGCTTTCCCGCAGGCAACTTCATCCGCACGCGCGACACCTTCGATTACATCGAGGAGCCGGACGTCTTCCACGACGTCTTCGGCCACGTGCCGATGCTCACCGATCCCACCTATGCCGATTACATGCAGGAATATGGCCGCGCCGGGTGGAAGGCGATGCGCTACAACCGGCTGAAGGCGCTGGGCGCGCTTTACTGGTACACGGTCGAGTTCGGGCTGATCGAGGAAGCGGGCGAGGTCCGGGCCTATGGCGCGGGCATCCTCTCGGGGCCGACCGAGGCGAAGTTCGCGGTCGAGGCCGAAAGCCCCAACCGCATCATGCTCAATGTCGATCGGGTGATGCGCACCGACTACGTCATCAGCGATCTGCAACCGACCTATTTCGTGATCGAGAGCTTTGCCGACCTCTACCGCCAGACGGTGGAGCGCGATTTCGACCGGCTCTACCGCAGCCTGCCCGCGGGGTTCACCTATGCCAACTCGGCGGTGATCGATGTCGATAATGTGCTGCACCGGGGGACGCAGGAATATCACCTGCGCGGCGGGCGCGGCAGCGGGGCAGTGCCGGTCTAGGAAAGGATCAGGCTTCGGCCTTGATGCGGCGGCGCGTGAAGATCGCGTGATAGAGCACCAGCGTCACGCAGGTTGCGGCCAATGCGGCACCAAGTGCGAGGAACGACAGGCTACCCAGCATCGTCCCGTCATTGAGCAACACGCCTGCCACCAGCGAGACCACCACGCCCGCGCCGATCTGGCGGAAAATCTGCCCCGGCGCTTCGGTGCGCGCGAGGATCGAGGCCAGCCAGCCCAAAGTCACTCCCAGCACGATCAACACCAGAACCGCCATCTGTCGCTCAATTCCCTTTAAACCACTTGCCTTGCGTTGGTGCGAGAACCCGCGAGCCCGCCGCTGGTTCCGCGCCAGATGCCCTAGCGCAGCAGCAGCCAGGCAATCGCCGCGCTGCCGATGACAATCCGATACCATGCAAAGGGAGCAAAACCGAAGCGGCTGACATAGGTGACAAAGGCGCGGATCACGACCAGCGCGGCCAGGAACGCGGCGGCAAGGCCAATGGCGATCTCGCTCCAGCCGATCAGCCCGCCACCGGCGAGCAGCTTTTCCGGCTCGGAAAGGATCTTGACGGTCGCCGCGCCTAGCATGGTCGGGATCGCGAGGAAGAAGCTGAATTCCGCGGCGGTCTTGCGGCCCACGCCCATCGCCAGCGCACCGAGGATCGTCGCGCCCGAACGGCTTGTGCCGGGGATCATAGCGAGGCATTGGACGAACCCGATCCCGACCACCTTGGCGAGCGGCACATCGGCGACACCCGTATCCGCGCCGGGCTTTACCGTCCGTTCAAGCCCGAGCATCGCGATGCCGCCGATCACCAGCGCCCAACCCACCACGAGCGGGGTTTCGAGCATGGTATCGATCTGATCCTTCACCAGCAGGCCGATCACGGCCGCGGGCATGAAAGCGATCAGGAGGTTGCGCACAAACCGCACCGCCACCGGCTCCCAGCGCAGCAGGCCCATCGCCATGCCCCACAGGTAACGGAAGTAGGTCACGACCACCGCGAGGATCGCGCCAAGCTGGATCACGACATTGAACTGCGCCCATTGCGCGGCGTCATACCCGAACAGCTCGGTCGCAAGGATCAGGTGCCCGGTCGAGGAGACAGGGAGGAATTCGGTCAGCCCCTCAAGGATGCCGAGCAGGATCGCTGTGATGATTTCACCCATGGGCCCACCGCTTCAACGAGCCACACCGCCCTGTCAAACCCAAAAGGCCCGCCCGGTTGATCGGGCGGGCCTTAGAAGGGCTTACCAGATGCGGACGCGCTTTTCCGGCGGGATATAGAGCGCGTGATCGGGGGTGATGCCGAAGGCTTCGTACCAGGCGTCGAGATTGCGCACGACGCCGTTGACGCGATATTCCTCGGGGCTGTGGTTATCGGTGCGCAGCCGCGTGCGATAATTCGCCTCGCGCTGCGTCGAACGCCAAACCTGTGCCCAGGCGAGGAAGAAGCGCTGATCGCCGGTCAGCCCGTCGATCACCGGCACGTCCTTGCCCTTGGTCGCGATCTTGTAGGCGCGGTAAGCAAGGCTCAGCCCGCCGACATCGCCGATATTCTCGCCCAGCGTCAGGCGGCCATTCACGCAGGTCTTGCCGTCATCAAGCGGGCAGAAGGCATTGTATTGCGCCACCAGCGCATCGCCGCGCGCATCAAAGGCCTTGCGGTCTTCATCGGTCCACCAGTTGCGCAGCATGCCCTTGGCATCGGACTTGGAGCCCTGATCGTCAAAGCCATGGCCGATTTCGTGGCCAATGACGCCGCCGATCCCGCCGTAGTTCACCGCGATATCCGCTGTCAGGCCAAAGAACGGCTGTTGCAGGATGCCGGCCGGGAAGACGATCTCGTTCTTGGTCGGGTTGTAATAGGCATTCACCGTCTGGGGCAGCATGAACCATTCGGTGCGATCGATCGGCTTGCCGAGCTTGGCGATGTTGTCGGCCATGCCCCACTTGGCCGCAGCCATCCGGTTGGCAATCGGATCGCCCGGCGCAATTTCGAGGCCTTCATAGGTTTCGAGATTGTCGCGATACCCGATCTTGGGATCAAAGCTGGCAAGCTTGGCGCGGGCTTCGGCCTTGGTCGCCTCGCCCATCCAGTCGATCTCGTTGATCGATTCGGCGAGGGCAAGGCGCAGGTTGGCGACCAGCTCATCCATCGCCTGCTTGCTCTCCGGCGGGAAGTAGCGCGCGACATAAAGCGCGCCGAGCCGCTCGCCCAGCATGCCTTCGGTCGCGGCCACCGCACGCTTCCAGCGCGGACGCTGTTCGGGCGCGCCGCTCAGCACCTTGCCATAGAACGCGAAATTGGCCTCGTCGAAGCGCGCCGGCAGGACTGCGGCATTGCCGTTGAGGAACTGCTTGGTCATCCATGCCTTCAAGGTGGCGACCGGCACGTCCTGAAGCAGCTTGAGCATGCCGGGCAGGCCGCTGCCGATCTTGGCGCGGGTGGCGGCATCAAGGCCCAGCGCGGCGGCGCGCTCATCCGACGGCGGCATGGTGCTGACAACGAAGCCCGGGCTCTTGTCGAGACCGGTCTTGGCCAGCATCGCCACCAGCGGCGCGCTGCCCGGCAGGGCGGCGATATCATCGGCCGTGAGGAGGTTGTAGGTCAGATCGCGGTTGCGCTGCACGGTGCGATCCCACGCGATAGTGCGGGCGATGCGATCTTCGAGCGCATAGACCGCATCAGCCGCCGCGGTGGCATCGGCATAGCCTGCCTCCCCCAGCAGGAAGGCAATATAGGCCTTGTATTGCGACTGGATGGCGCGGCCCTTCTCGCTTTCATCGAGATAGTAATCGCGATCGGGCAGACCCATGCCGCCAAAGCTGAGATAGGCAATGTGGCGATCGGGCTGCTTGGCATCGACATTGACCCCGCCGCCGATCGGGCTGGCGAAACCGGGTTCGGCCCACAGCTCAACCATCGCCTCAAGCGTGGTCGCGCTGCGAATACGATCGAGATAGGGCATCGCGGGCGCCATGCCCGCCTTCTCGATGGCGTCGGTATCGAGGAACGCCTTGTAGGCCTCGACAATCCGGCGCTCGTCATAGCTAAGCGTGGTGGCAGGCTTGGCAACGAGCTCATCGAGCAGCGCCTTGACGTCTGCCGTGCTCTTTTCGCTCAGCAGCGTGAAAGCGCCAAAGCGGCTGAATTCGGCCGGGAGCGGATTGGCATCCAGCCACGGCTTGTTGACATAAGCGAAGAAATCATCGCCCGGATGAACGGTGGTGGACAGCAGCTTGGGATCAACACCCCAGCTGCCAAAGCTCATGGTCGGCACTGGCACCGCGGCCGGCGTTGCGGCTTCCGCTCCGGCAAGGAGGGTGTGCACCCCGGCGTGATCGTGATCCTCATGTGCGGTGTCTTGTGCGAAAGCAGGCGTGGCCAATGCCAAAGCGGCTAGGCTCACCCCGAAAAATGCGGTCGTGCGGATCATGGCAAAATCTCCCCGAGTCTTGGCTTCAATCAAATGAAGATGCAGCGGCATACACCAGCCTGTCGGCGGATCACCGCAGCTTGTCAGGTCAGGTCCGCGCTTGGTCGAAAAATCGCGCCCGCGATCAGGCTGCCGCCTCGGCCGCGAACTGCAACCGGGCAAGCCGCGCATAAAGCCCGCCGGCCTTGGACAGGCTATCATGCGTGCCCTGCTCGACAATCCGGCCTTCATCCATCACGATGATGCGATCCGCCGCGCGGATCGTGGCCAGCCGGTGCGCGATCACCAAGGTGGTGCGCCCCGCCATCAGCCCTTCGAGCGCTTGCTGGACCAATTGCTCGCTTTCGGCATCAAGCGCGCTGGTTGCCTCGTCGAGCAGGAGGATCGGTGCATCGCGCAGCAAGGCGCGGGCAATCGCCACACGCTGCTGCTGGCCGCCCGAAAGCTGGGTCCCGCCTTCGCCAAGATAGGTGTCGAGGCCATTGGGGAGGCGCTTGAGGAAGCTTTCGGCATTGGCCGCGCGCGCGGCCTGCCAGATGTCCTCATCGGAGGCGTTCCAATTGCCGTAGCGCAAATTGTCGCGCGCATTGGCGCTGAACAGCACGCCATCCTGCGGCACCAGCGCGATCCGCGCGCGCACATCGGCGGGATCAGCCATGGTGAGCGGCACGCCATCAAGCCGGATCGTGCCGATCTGCGGATCATAGAATCGCTCGACCAGTTGGAAAATCGTCGACTTGCCCGCACCCGAAGGCCCGACAATCGCAATCGTCTCGCCCGGTTCAATCTCGAGCGTGAAATCCCTGAGCGCCGGGGTATCGGGCCGCGCCGGATAGCGGAAGGTGACATTGCGGAACGACAGGCTGCCGCGCGGCGGGCTGGGCAAGGCCTCGGGCCGCGCCGGAGGGGCGATGGCAGGCCGGGCTTCGAGCAGTTCGGCAAGGCGGCTGGCCGCGCCCGCACCGCGCAAGAGATCGCCATAGACCTCGGTCAGCGCGCCGAAGGCACCGGCGACCAACCCGCCGGTGATCACGAAAGCCGCGATGGTGCCGCCGCTGATAGCGCCTTCGGCCACCGCCAGCGCGCCGCGCCACATCACCATTGTCACCCCGCCGAACACCAGCAAAATGACAATCGAGGTCATCACCGCGCGCAGCAGGATGCGCTTGCGTGCGGTCTCGAAGGTGCGCTCGACCACGGCGGCAAAGCGTTCACCCTCGCGCTGCTCCTGTCCGAAGCTCTGCACGATCTTCATCGCCGACAGCACTTCTGTGACATAGGCGCCGACATCGGCAATCCGGTCCTGGCTTGAGCGCGAGACAGCGCGGATCTTGCGCCCGAAAAACACGATCGGTGCGATCACCAGCGGAATGCCGATCAGCAGCCCCATGGTCAGGCCGGGGGCCAGGTAGATCAGGAACAGCGTGCCGCCGATGCCGGTCAGCGTGTTGCGCAGGGCGACGGAAATCGTCGTCCCCACCACGGTTTCGATGATCGCGGTGTCGCTGGTCATCCGGCTGGAGATTTCCTTGGGGCTGTTTTCCTCGTAGAAGCCGGGCGAGAGGCGCAGCAGATTGCGCTGCACCTTGAGACGGATATCGGCCACCACCCGTTCGCCGAGCCAGCTCACGAAATAGAACCGCATCGCCGTGCCGAGCCCGAGGATGACCACGATCATCATCAGATACTGGAAGGCGTGACCGATCGCCTCGGTGCTCGCGGTGCCGCCGAACGCTTCATCGATGATCACCTTGAACCGCCACGGGATCGCCAAGGTTGCGGCCGCGGTGATGACCAGCGCGAGCAAGGCGAGGGCGATTTCGCGCGGATATTGCGCGGCGGTGCCGAACACCATGCGCAAGGGCGCGAGCGAGCGCGAACGCGGCGTGGCCGCTGCGGGCTCTCCCGTTTCTGCCATCTCGGGGGCCGTCACATTGCTGCTGACCGCGCTGGTTTCGCTGATTTCGCCGCTCATCCTGCGTCATCTAGGCGCTGGCTGCCGGAATTTCACGCGCAAAAAGCGCAAATCCCCACAGGCCATGCCGGCGCCTGCGTAAATTGTGCGTTGCACAATCGGCCAAACAGGCCCATTTGCTGGTGCCAAGCGCTCCATCGAGAAGCGCAAGTGTTCGTCACGCCAGCAAGGGGCCGCAGCACATGCTCTACCACGCCTATGAACTCCAGCGCACCTGGATGTCGAGCGCCAGTGCCTTTGCTGCGATGGGTGCCAATGTGCTGGCCGGGCCGGCCAAATCGCTCGATTATTTCGGCATGGGCCCGATGATGGCGAGCGCATTGGACGTCTTCGCCCACGCCACCGCGCATTATGGCAAGCCGGAATTCGGCATCACCCATGTCGAAATCGAGGGCACCTCGCATCCGGTGGTGCAGTCCACGGTGCTCAAGCGTCCGTTCGGCGATCTGCTCCGCTTCCGCGTCGAGGGTGTGCCACATGATCGCCCGAAGCTGCTGATCGTCGCCCCGATGAGCGGGCATTATGCCACGCTGCTGCGCGGAACGGTTGAGCGGATGCTCGAATCCTGCGAGGTTTACATCACCGATTGGGCTGATGCCCGTAATGTGCCGCTATCGGCGGGCAAGTTCGATCTTGATGATTACATCGACTACCTGATCGACTTTGCCGAATTCATCACTGAGGCCAATGGCGGCCACCGCATCCACATGATGGCGGTGTGCCAGCCGAGCGTGCCGGCCTTTGCCGCAACGGCCTTGCTCAATCTGCATAAGTCACCCGCCGCGCCGCTCACGCTGACCATGATGGGCGGGCCGATCGACACCCGCGAATGTCCCACGGTCGTCAACAACATGGCGATGCAGCGCCCGATCGCATGGTTCCGTCAGAGCGTGATCGCCACCGTGCCGCTCAAATACCGGGGTTCGGGCCGCCGGGTTTATCCCGGTTTCATGCAGCTTTCGGCCTTCATGAGCATGAACCTGTCGAGCCACATGATGAGCCATTACGAGATGTTCAAGCATCTCACCGTCGGCGACGAAGCGAGCGCGCAGGCGACCAAGGATTTCTACGACGAATATCGCAGCGTCTGCGACATGACCGCCGAATTCTACCTCCAGACGGTGGAAGAGGTGTTCCAGAAGCACTCGATCCCCAAGGGTGAGTTCCGCCACAAGGGGGAGCTGGTTGATATCACGCAGATCACCGATACCGCGCTGCTCGCGATCGAAGGCGAGCGCGATGATATTTCAGGCCTCGGCCAGACCCGTGCCGCGCTCAAGCTGACCCCGAACCTGCCCGAAGCGAAGAAGCGCTACTACATGGCCGAAGGCGCGGGCCATTACGGCATCTTCAACGGGAGTCGCTGGCGCAACAAGGTTGCCCCCGTGGTCGAAGAATGGATCGCCGCGCACCCCGGCTAACGGGCCGCTAGCCACCAGCCAGCTTGCGCTTTTCCAGCCACGGCAGGAACGGGAACAGCCACTGCTCCCGGATCGAAAGGCGCTTGCGTTCATCCTGCCCGACAACCGCCGATTCCCCTTCGCGATAGGTGCCGAACACACGGTCCCACAGGATCACCGAATTGCCGTAATTGCAGCGGGTGTCTTCATAGCTGAGCGCGGTGTGGTGCAGGCTGTGATTGCGGATCGTGGTGAAGAGGAAGCCATACCAGATCGGCGGATCAGCCCGGACATTGGCATGAGCATAGGTGGCGATCACGCCCGCGCCGGTGATTGCAGCGAACAGCGCGTTCAGATCAACATCAAGCAGCGCAATCATGCCGAGGCTGATCAGGAACAGCTCGATCGGATTGCCGATAAAGCCCTTCATCGCGTTGAGCTGGGTGACATGATGATGCGGCGCATGGGTCAACCACAGCGGATGCCAATTGTGCATCGCGCGGTGCATCCAGTACTGGCCGAATTCGAACAGCAGCATCACCGCCAGCACCTGCACAAGGAACGGCATATCGGCAAGCCACGGCGTGGCGATGCCAAGCTCCTGCTTGAGTTCGCGCAGCGGCGAATTGACCAGGCTATCGCTGAGAAAGCCGATCACCCCGTAGCCGAAGGCAACATAGAAGATATCCGTCGCCAGCTCGCGGCGATTGATGCGCCAGCCTTCGTGCCGTTCGAACACCAGTTCCATCACTTGCACGAAAGCGATCACGACAAGGCCGACCACGACGATCGTCCACGGCGCTTCGACCCAGGCTTGCGGGGCAAAGGCCCAGAAAGCGAACACCGCCGCAAGTGTCGCGGGCGGCAACAGATTGACAAGCCCCTGTTTCATCGCACGTCCCTTGCCAGATGGTGGGCTGACACCCCTAGGTAGGCGATCCGGAGGAAGAAATACGCCATTTTGCGCATCCCGTCGAGTGAGCGGGAGATGCCACAGGAAGCTGCATGGCGGGAAGCGACGGCGCGCGTGCCCAGCAACCGAGTTTCCTTTCAAGGCGATGGTGCTATCGGATCGGAAATTGCAAGCCAGCCGTGGGAAGGTTGAGGCGGGATGGCACGGGAACACGCATACACCTGCCGGATCGACTGGACCGGCAATCGCGGCGAGGGGACGCGGACCTATCGCGGCTATGATCGCACGTGGGATGTGGTGACGCCCGGCAAGCCGGTTATCCATTGTTCGAATGATCCGCTCCTCGGCGGCGATCCGGCCCTGCCCAATCCGGAAGACCTGCTGCTGGCATCGCTCTCGAGCTGCCACATGCTGTGGTATCTCCATCTCGCCAGCAACGCCGGGATTGTCGTCCACCGCTACACCGATGATCCGCTTGGCATGGGTGAGGTGCACGCTGATGGTTCGGGGCAATTCCTGCGCGCGACCTTGCGGCCGATGATCGTGGTCGCGGACGGCACTGACCTTGGCCTGGCCGAAGCGATCCATCACGATGTCCATCGCTATTGCTTCATTGCACGGTCGGTGAACTTCCCGATCACTTATGAACCAAGGTTTGAAATCCTGACCGGCTGATCCCGCCACAAGGCTGCGCCCTACGCGAGCGCGCCTTGCCGCACACCACGCGCGCTCAGGGCGCTTCGTCCAATTGACGCAGCCATTCCACCGATCTTTCCAGCGCCAGCCGCCCCGCTGCCGTGGCCAGATCAAACTGGTATTCATGCCCCAGCGCTGGCTGATGATCGGACGGGAAGAACAGCGTCTCGACCGGCACCCCGGCGGAGGCCAGATTGCGGGCGAGCACCACGGATTGCGGGCCGAGGGGATCGGCATTCCCCGCACTGACAAAGGCAGGCGGAAAGGCTTTGGTCAGGTGCGGGGCGAGCGACATGGTGAGGAACTGGCGGTCATTGCGCCAGTCGCGCTTGCCGCTATAGGCCCAGCCCGCCGCGCCGACGAACCAGCCCAGCAGCCCCCCGTCGCGGCCCATATCGGCGATATCATAGACCCCGCAATGCAGCAGCGCCCCGGCAATGCGGTAGCCGCCCGGCTCGGGCGTCACTCCCACCAGCCGCGCATAGGCGGGATGGGTAACGACCGCCGCGGTCTGCGCGGCGATCTGCGCGCCCGCGCTGTCGCCCGCCAGCACAAAGCGCTTGCTCGGCAGTCCGAGACTTGCACCTTCGCGGTCGAGGAAGGCCAACGCGCGCAGGGTCTGGCGGATCGGGCCGGGATAAGTCGCCTCGGGCGCGATCGTGTAATCCATGTTGACGACAGCAAAGCCGTTCCCGGCGAGGATCTTGGCGTAATTCGTGATGTCCCCGCGCCGGCCCGAAACAAATCCGCCGCCGTGGATCCACACCACCACCGGCGCGCCGGCGACCAAATTGGCAGGCCGGTGAATATCGAGCATCGCCTGCGGATCAGCCGGATCATAGCGGTGGCGCGTGGTCGTGATGGAGTCCGAAACAAGGTTCGCAAGCTTGGCCGAAGCCTCGGCAGCCCCGCGATCAAAGACCGCGCGGATGATCCAAACACTCGGCCACGGACTGACGAAAAATGCCGCAACAAAAAGCGCGATCAGAACCGCAAATCCGCCGATCCCTCGCTTCATAGGACCCCCGCTGAAGACCTGTTCACCCGTGCCATCTACACCAGTTCCGGTGCGAAGTCCTGCAATCTGCGTGGCTACATGCCGCGCCAGATCTTCGCGGGCGTGCCATCCTTCGCGCCCCAGCGCCCCACGGTGCAGCGGGTCGGGCGGAACCGCGCCGAATAGCACAGGCGGATTTCCTCGAGCCAACCGCGCGCGTTGAGCTTGACCCCGATCGCGCTCACCGGCCAGCCGGGATTTTCCGCGGCAAAGGCGCGGCGGATGGCCCCGGCCGTAAGCGCCTCCTCGCGGCTAAGCCGGTCGTAATCGGGAATTTGCAGCGATTGCCACAAGATTCGGGTGACGCCGAGATAGGTCGCAGGCCGCTTGGTCATGCAGGCTCCGTGCTTCGCCCATTGCCGGGCAACCAGCCGGTCCGACGGCATGATGCACAGCGCGCCGCGCACATCGGCAGGGGTGAGCTTTGCCTCGGAGGGGCACCACTGCGGCCAGCCTTGCCCGCTTTCCGGCCACAACCCATGCACCACCAGCCCGAAGCTGCCCTGCGCGCCCGAACACTGGAACGCATGGGCGCGCGCGTCTTGGCGCGGTTTGCAGAATTCCGGGCTCCACGACAGCGCAAGCGTGTAGCCGCTTTCAGGCAGGACCCGGCGCGGGCCATCGGGGGTGATCGCAGGGACGCGGGCCACCTGCGGCGCGCGGCATTGATAGGCCTGGGCATGGGCTGCGGCGGGCAGCGCCAGCGCGGCCAGAGCCAGCAGGCTATTCGAACACCGCAGGATCAATCTCCTTGGGCCGAGCAAACCATTGCTGGCTCGCAGGCAGGAACAGCATCACGACGCCGAGCACCGCAAAGGCGAAGCTGATCAGTCGTTCTGCCTCGCCATTGCCCTCGATCAGCACGGCCACGCTCGCCAACGCGCCGGGAGCCTTGAGCAGCGTCATCGCGCTCACCAGCCAACGCGCAAAGGGCGCCGCCAGCAGCCACACCATCGCCAGCGGGATCAGGGCAATCGTGAGCCAGCTCGATAGCCAGATGATCACGCGGTCGCGGTCCCACGGGAAATAGGGATATTCCACCTGCAAGCGGGTTTCCGTCAGCGCGAGATCGCTGATCCCGTCGAGAAATGGCACCAAGGCCGCCGTAAAGAACGCAGCAGCAAAAATGTTGATCACGGTAGGGCGAGGCTGCGACAGCGGGATCATAGGGGCTTGAAGTCTAGCCCGATATCTGCGGCGGGCGCACTTTGTGTCAGGCGTCCGACCGAAATGTAATCAACCCCGCTCGCAGCCTTGGCCGCGATGGTCTGGAGGTTCACCCCGCCGCTCGCTTCGGTCGGCACCCGGCCCGCCACCATCCGCACGGCTTCGGCCAGCATGTCCGGCGCCATGTTGTCGAGCAGCAGGTGATGCGCCCCGGCAGCGAGCGCCGGTTCGATCTGGGCGAGTTCATCGACTTCGCAGATGATACGATCCACACCTGCGGCGCGCGCACGCCGCACCGCTTCTTCGACAGAACCGGCAACAGCGACGTGATTATCCTTGATCATCGCCGCATCCCACAGCCCCATGCGGTGATTCTGCGCCCCGCCCTGCCGCGTTGCGTATTTTTCCAGTGCGCGCAGGCCGGGGATGGTCTTGCGGGTATCGAGCAGCGTGCAGGCAGGATTGCCGCCCGGCCCGCGCATCGCGGTGACATAGGCGTGGGTCAGGGTGGCGATGCCCGAGAGATGCTGCACCGTGTTGAGCGCGCTGCGCTCCGCCGTCAGCAGCGCGCGGGCGCGGCCTTCGATCCGCATGAGATCGGTGCCCGGCGCGACCTGATCGCCATCATGCACCAAGCTTTCGATGGTGCAGTCCGGATCAAGCTCGCGGAAGAAGGCCTCGGCCAGAGGTAGGCCCGCGACGACAATCGCATCGCGGCTGTCCATCACGCCCGAAAAGCGCGCATCGGCGGGGATCACGCTGTCCGAGGTAACGTCGCGCCCGCCGCCGGGCAGCCCCTCGCCAAGATCTTCGGCGAGGGTTGCGCGAACGAACCGGGCGAGGTCGAAGCCGGGGAGGGTGAAGGTCAAAAGTTAAACTCCGTTCGCCCTGAGCCTGTCGAAGGGCTGTCCTTGTCTTTGGTAGAAGGAAAAATAGTGCTTCGACAAGCTCAGCACGAACGGTGTTTGTTCACACTCGGAGCCGCAGGCTCCGCAAGGGCGACCGCCCGCCCGCAGCGGGCGCAGCTTGCTGCGCGTCTAGCGAGGACGAGCCCGCGGAGGCGGGCTCGCACACATCAATGCACGAAGCGGGCGACCACGTCGCGGTAGCTGCGCGACACCTTTACCTCGGCACCGCTTTCCAGCACCAGGAAGCATTCGCCATTGGTATGCGGGCGCACCTGCCGCACCAAATCGAGGTTCACGATTGTCGAACGGTGGACGCGCTGGAACTTGCGCGGATCAAGCCGGCGTTCGAGATCCTTCATCGTCTCGCGCAGCACCAGCGAATTGTCGCCGGTCGAAATGATCATGTAATCACCCGCCGCCTCGATATGTTCGATGGTATCGACCTCGACCCGGAAGATCTGCCCGCGATCCTTCACATTGATCAGCTTTTCAAAGCGGTCAGCGGTATCCACCGCCGTCGACGCCGTTTCGGCGAGATCGGCGGCGATATCCGGGGCCACTTCGGCGAGCACATCGCGCAATTGTTCGGCATCCTCGGCGGATTTCTTCTCGGCGAGGCGCTGGCGCACGCGCTCGATGGTGTCGGCAAGCTTCTGTTCGTCAACCGGCTTCATCAGATAATTGACGGCATTGGCCTCGAAGGCGCGGATCGCGTGTTCTTCATAGGCGGTGACAAAGACGAACAGCGGCGGTTCGATATCCATCACGCCCTTGACCACCGAAAAGCCATCGAAACCGGGCATCTGGATATCGAGGAAAACCAGATCGGGCTTTTCCGTCTTGATCTTGCGGATCGCCTCGCGCCCGTTGGCGCAGGTGTCAATAATCTCGACATCTTCGAAGGGCTGGAGACGCAATTGCAAACCCTGAATGGCGAGCTTCTCGTCATCGACGAGGATCGTGCGTATCGTCATAGGTCTTTAGGATCCCGTGGAGCGCTGGGGATTGAGGGGGATGATCCGCCCGGGCTCAGCGCCGGAAGCCTGGGACGGGGTGGCCGCTGATGCGGGGGGTGCGGCGGCCTCGGGCGGTTTGGCCCGGACATAGGGAATTTCGATGAGGACCGTGAACCCGCCGCCCGGCTCGGAGCGGGTTTCGAAAAGCTGGGCATCGCCATAGGCCTGGATCAGGCGATTGCGGATATTGGCAAGCCCGACCCCGGTGGACACGGGCTGGCCCGGCTCGCTCACGGCGCGCAGGCGGCCGGGATCGAGCTGATCAAGCCTGAGCGGCTCTTCCGTCCCCGGCCCGGTATCCTCGATGGTGATGCGGAGACGCTCGCCCAGCACCCGCGCACTCACCGAAATGCGCGCACCTTCTTCCTGCGGGGTGACGGCATATTTGATCGCGTTCTCGACCAGAGGCTGCAACAGCATCGAGGGCAGCTGGGCCCCCAGCGCGGCATCGTCGATCTCGAAATGGGTGCGCAAACGCTCTTCAAAGCGCATCCGTTCAATATCGAGATAGAGCTGCAAGGTCTCGATCTCTTGCGCGAGGGTGACAAGGCTCCCCGGCTCGGTGATCAGCGTGTGGCGCAGAAACCCCGAAAGCCGTGTCAGCATGGCATTGGCGGGTTCGGTCTGCTTGAGCAGCACCAGCGTCGAGATGGAATTGAGCGTGTTGAACAGGAAATGCGGGTTGAGCTGATAGCGCAGCATCGCCAGCTGGGCTGCGGTGGTCTGGGCTTCGAGCCGCTCCAGCCGGTCGGCCTGTTCCTCAACGGTCAGGAAGAAATTGATCGCGTAATAGAGCGCGCTCCACCCGCCCAGCAGCGTAAGCGGGAACAGGATCAGCGCGATAAAGCGCTGGGCAAAGGTGATTTCAGCGGTGTTGGGGTAATAGATGCCCTGTACCCAGGCATCGATCGAAGCGTGGCAGATCACCGCCAGCATCAGCGCCAAGGTTGTCACGCCCCAGGTGATCAGAGGGCGGCGGTGGATCAATTGGCGATAGACCACCGAAAGAATGCAGCTGATCGAAAAGCCGGTGATCGTGGTCAGCAGGATCAGCACCAGCACGCTCGGCGGCTGACCGCTCACGATCTGCGAAGCGCCGCGCAGCACGAAAGCGCCCCCCCAGCCCGCCAGCTGAAGGTTCCAGAACGCCCTGTTCTTGCTCGCAAAGAACGGCGCGGGCTGGATTGCAAGCACTGCCATAGGGGATGAGCCTAGCTGATTTTGCGAGGGCCTGCACCGCCTTTCGCGCGCCGTGGGCAGCGAAAGGCGCGCATATGCCACCATTGGTCGCAGATCAGCGGCGGTCACCCGCCATCGTCGGGGACGATCTCGCGGCGGAAATGACGGCGCCAATCGGCCTGACCTTCAGCCGCGCGGGCGGCAGCGATCAGCGGCAATTCCGCCGCAATCGCCCGCACCCGCCTGGTCCAGCTATCATGCGTGGGTGCGATCAGGCGCCGTGCAGGAAGGCGCGGCCCCCATGCCTGCATGAAGCCCACCGCCACCTCGGGCGCAAAGCCGGCATTGGCGAGCAGCCATGGCATCAGGCGATCAGCCTCACGCTCGGTGCGCCTGATCTGGCGCGCGGCCCGGCCCTTGCGATCAAGCCAAGCGGCATGGCCCAGCAGATTATGCGCCAGCTCGTGGGCGAGCATGGCCGCGAACGTGGCATCATCATCGGCAAAGCCGGGCGCTTCGATCCCGATCACCACGCGCGTGCCATCAGCCACCGCGGCGGTGCCTTCGCCCATCAGTTCGAAGCGGGTTGCGCAGACGAGGGCAGGCTGAACGCGCACTGCTTCGCCATCGGCAAAGCCGATCGCGATACCGCCATGCTCGGTCAGCATCGCGGTGATATGGTCATGCGCGCGGGCGAGCCTTTGCCAGTCCAGCTGCGCGCCCGCCGGCCAGCCATTGGGATCAAACCGCTCCAAGCGGGTGATCTCGCGGTTGCGGTTGAGGCTTCCTGCCTGCTGCGCCGGGGAGCCCGCAGCCACGGTCTGCACCGCGAAATCGCCGGTAAGCCCGAGCGCGGCACGGGCGATCTCGGGGCGGCCATAGCTTGCCGCGTCCTGCAATTGCAGCCCGATCGACGGGATCACCTGCGGGCAGAATGCCGCATTGCCGCGCACCAGCCGCCAGCCCATATCCTGCAAGCGCTGATCATGATCCTGAAAGCGAGCGATGGCAGCGCGTTCAGCGGCAAGGTTGGTACCCTCAAGAGGTGGCGGGGTCGCAGCGGCCAGCGGCGTCGCCATGATGGCGACAAGAACACGCAGCGTGCCTGCGTGCCGGGGAAACGCAACCACGGCTGCCCCACCGTTCAGCTTGCGCTGCTATCCTCAAGCGCGCGCTTCAGCGCCGCATAGCCGACCGCACCGGAAATCGTCTGCCTGCCCGCGATCCATGCCGGGGTGCCATTGAAGCCCATCGTCCGGGCGAGTTCGGCATTGCGCGCGAGTTCATCGTTGACGGCCTGCGACATCCCGTCGGCTTGCGCCCGCGCCATGTCGAGCCCGGCGGCGCGCGCGGCTTCGGCGGGATCGCCGATACGGAACATGGCTTCGTGAAAAGCGCGATACTTGCCCTGCATTGCGGCAGCCAGCGCCATCCGCGAGGCAATGTCGCTGCCCTCAAAGATCGGCCATTCGCGGATCACGACCTTGAGGTCGGGGTCATCCGCGACCAGCCGCTCCACATCTTCCAGGCTCTTGGCGCAATAGGGGCAGTTATAGTCCGTGAATTCGACCAGCACCCGCTTGCCTTGCGGATTGCCTATCACCGCGCCGGGAAAAGGCGTGAAGACCTGGTTGTCGATATTGGCGAGCCGCTTTTGCGCTTCCTGCGCTTCGTAGGCCGAAACCATCTGCGGCAGGAGATCGGGATTGGCGAGCAAGTAGCTGCGGGTGCGGCTGTCACCCAGCCCGGAATAAGACCAGATCGCCGCGCCAGCGAAGCCGAAGATCAGCGCGAGCAGCGCGGTAAGCAGGGTGTGCGACCAGCGCAGCGGCTGGCGGGGGTTCGGATCGGTCATCAGAGGTCCTTAGCGCTGCTTGCTCAGCCGTTCCAGTTCGGCGCGCGCCTGCAAGGAGATATCCTGCGCGCGGATCCAGTCGGGCGAGCCATAGGGCAGCGCAGCCTCGGCAGCCTGTGCGTTGCGCAGCGCTTCGGGATAGCGGCGGTTCATCACCTGCTGTTCGGCACTGGCCAGCCGCGCGCGGGGAATATCACCGCGTTCGGCATAAACAACGCCGAGCTGATACCACGCGAAAGGATTGAAGCGATCACGCGATACCGCAGCCCGCAGCACGCGCTCGGCCTCGCCGTGGAAATCGCTGTCCTCGGTCGCGATCAGGGCATGGCCATAGACCGAGGCGATCAGGGGGTGATTGCGAGTCAGCTCGGTCGCCCGCTTGAGCGGCTCGAGCGCTTCACGCACCCGGCCTGATTCAAGCAGGACCTGGCCTTTCAGCTCGAGGAAATAGGGATTGTCGGGCTCGCGCGCGATCAGGGCCTCCACCTCAGCGAGCGCTTTGTTGATCTGCGCGTCCTTGTGGTAGGCATAGGCCCGCGCATAGCGCGCCGGGATCGTCGTATCGGAGGGCGGGAAATAGGTCAGCGTGCGGCGCGGTTCGGCAAGATAGCCGTACAGCTTGGCCCGCACCCGGACAAAGCGCTCCTGCAAGGCGGGATCATCGGGGGCATCCCACGCCGCGTCCTCTTCAAGCAAGTCGCGCAGGGTCTGGATACGATCACCCGTCAGCGGGTGGGTGCGCATATAGCCCGCTTCTTGCGATTGGCTGAAACCCCGGCGGATTTCATTGCTGCGCAGACGTTCGAAGAACCTGATCATGCCGCGCCCGGAAATGCCCGCGCCCGACAAATAGCGCGCCCCGGCAAGATCGGTGGCGGCTTCCTGATCGCGGTTAAAGGCGAGGAAGGAGCCCATTGCCGCGGTCTGACCAGCCATGATCGATCCGAACGCCGCTTCCGGCGCGCCTGCCAAGGCCGCCCCCACCCCGATCAGCAGCGAAAGGATGCTGATGCCGGTGGCCGCCTTGGTGCGTTCCTCGAACCGGCTGACATGGCCTGCGGTGATATGGCCGATTTCGTGCGCGATCACGCCCTGCACTTCATTGGCGGTATCCGCGGCATTGAGCAGGCCGGAATGGACAAACACCATCTGCCCGCCCGCGACGAAGGCATTGATCGAGCCGTCATTGATCAGCACGAGCTCAAGATTGCCCGGCTCGAGTTCGGAGGCCGCCACCAGCGGGGCGGCCAGATCGATCATAAATTGTTCGGTTTCCGCGTCGCGCAGGATCGATTGCGCTGCGATCGGCTGCACCACCAGCGCACTGGCTGCCAGCATCGCAAGGACGCGAGCGAGCAGGCGGAACGGCTGAAACGGGGGTGAAGCGCGCATTACCCACCCGCCTTACAAGGTTTTGGCCTGAACCGAAACTGAAGCGTGCCCGCAGGCGCGCTTTTAGCCGACCAGTTTACGCGCGGCCCGTTCGATCATGGCGACATCCTCGGGCAGTTCGCCGAGAATTTCGACACAGCCAACCTCGTCGCGGCGCACCAGCACCAGCGCGAATTCGGGGCCGCCGCCATCGAGCTCCTCGAGGCTCATCGCTTCGAGCGCGCGCAGCGCTTGCGCGAGCGCTTCACGCACCGCGCCATCATCCTCGACTTCCTTGCCCGCCTCGCCACGGCGCAGGCGGCGCTCGGCCTTGACGACGGCTTTGAGCCCGCCGTCATAATCCTCAAGGAAGCGCGCCAACGTGCCGCGCTCCAGCGTGAGCCGGTGGGCATGGCTGAGGACGGCGGCATATTCGGTAAGCCGCGTCTTGTCGTAATCCGCGCCAAACACCAGCTTGACCACAGGGGTCATCGGCGCACGCTCTTGGACCGTAAGGCCCGCCTCGGCGATCAGTTCGGCATAATCTGCGGGCGATTCCTCGGCAGCGAGCGAGAAATCATAGGCCCGGCTCACCGCCGCATAGAGCGCGCAGCGGCTGCGATCCTCGGTCGTGGTAGCGGCGTAAGCCAGTTCACGCGCGGCGGCGAGGAAATCATGGAGATTGGCATCCGCGCCAAGTTCAGAGGCTGCCACCGGGACCACGTCGGCGGCCTCGTGCGGTTCGTCGTCCGCATGATCCGACTCGAAAGCGGTGTAACCCGGCTCGACAGCAGCGTAATCGGCACCCGCGTCATATTCGGGCGCGTCATCCTCTTGCAGCACGAAGGCGCTGGGATCGATCGCCTTCTTGCCAGTGCCTTCGACACACTTTGTCAACGAGGCGAAGCTGTAGGACGCGCTGGCATCCTCTGCACCTTCTTCTTCGTCGTCATCCTCGTCGAACGCACCTTCAAGCGCGTAGCGCGCAAAATCGTCCTCGGCCTCGTCCTTATCTTCCCCGGCACTTCCGAATTGCGGCATCGGGAAGTCTTCGTCGAGGTTCACCGGGTAAGCACCAAGGCCAAGCGACGCGATATTCGAGTCGTCGCCCGCCAATTCCGCAGCGGGTGAATCGGCCCAGGTCGTAAGCGCATCGGGCGCCCGGCCGGGTACTTCCTCATTCTCGCCATCGTCCTCCGCCATGGCGGAACCGAGATCGAGCGCCTGATCAATTTCGAGCAGCAGTTCGTCAGCAGCGACCTGATCGGCGATCTCTTTCCAGTTGATCACCCCATAGAGGAAATCAATGGTCTCACCATCGCTCGAATAGGGCAGCAGAATGCCGCGATAGAGCGTCGAAGCGCCACGCTGGTTGACGAATTCGGCCTCGAACCCGATCGGCGCGTGGTTCGCGAGGATTTGCAAATAGTGATCGGTGATGCGCGAGAGCAGCGAACGCGGCGGCACATCGGACAAGTGCTGGATCGGCCCAGAGGCGCCGCATTCAGCGGCAAGGCGATCGCCGAGGAACTGCACCGCCGGGTCTTCGATCCCTCCGGTGAAGTCGATCAGCACGCTAAATGGGCCGAAATCGGCGAGACTGGCGGGATCGAGATCTTCGATCAGCGGGAACATCCGGTCTTCAAGCTGGCTGGCCCAATGGTTATAGGCGCGCACCTGCATCCGGCGCTCGTCCTGACCAATCGCGCTCACCGAGACGGTTCCGGCAGCAGACGCGCGCGCTGCCACGCCCTCATCCTCGGGGCTGTCTGCATCATCCAGGCCGGCCGAGTCGCCCGAACCGAAAGTGCCTCGCAAAGTGTCCATGGCCGCAACCTGCCCCTTATGTCGATCTCAGGGCAAAGTGGCAGGTTGTAGTAAACATTGCGTTAAGTGCAGCGCGAAAGTCGTCGCATGCCCGATCAGGCATGCCTGCGTGGTGGAGCGCTAAAGGAAATAGCGCATCTTGACCGTCAGGCGCTGGGAGGTCTCGCCCTGTTCGAACACGGCGTCACGGAACTTGGGCGGAGCCATGCGCACGGGCGCATCGCGGGAGAAGCCATAGCCTTCATTGGGCATCATCCCCATCGCACGATCCGCCTTGCCGTTGTTGTTTTCATCATGGAGCAGCGCGATCGCATAGCGGCCGGGTTTGACGCCGGTGAAGCGGATTTCGACTTTTTCGCCGGCAGGCACCACCACGCGGTGCGATTCCGGGTCCTTGATGCATTTGGGAAAGACATCCTCGCGCGTGGTCATACACGCCCGCACCACGCCTTTGGTGCTGCGCAGATCGGTGACGGTGATCACCACCTCGCCAGCGCTCGCGGGGGCCGCAGCGAAGCCTGCTCCGATCAGGCCCGTGAAGAGCGCGAGCCGCTTCACTCGGCGGGCACTGAGGCGGGCGAAGGGACGGCGCGCCCCACCGCTTCGACGATCCGGCGCGACAACCCGCGGTCCGTGCCGCACAGCCGGTCCCAGAAGCGGAAATAGAGCGCGTAATTGCATTGGTAATCCTCGTGATGCCGCTCGTGATGGCTGGCGGTTATCAGCCAGTCGCCCAACCGCGAATGAACAAGCCAGCGCGGGAACATCTCCCATCCCATGTGATTGGTGACGCCCATGACAGTCGCCACGGTCAGCACAGTAGCAAGCGCCGACAGGTGGATCGGCACGAGGAACACCAGCAGCGGGATCAGGAGCGCCCCGCTCACCGCCTCGATCGGGTGAAAGCTCATCGCGGTCCACGCCGTGGGCGGGCGGCTGTGATGATGCACCGCATGGGCCAGCCGGAACAGGCGCGGGCGGTGCATCGCGCGGTGGCTCCAGTAAAACCACGTATCCTGCGCAAACAGGTAGATCAGCACCGAGACCGGCCAATACCACGCGGGCAGCGCGTCCCACGCCAGCGTGATCTCGGTCCAGCCGAACTTGCGCCAGCCCCACAGCACGATCCCGGCTGGCACGCCGTAAATCGCGGCAGACATCAGCGACCAGCGGATCTCCTTGCCGATCTGCGCCCGCTTGCCATCGTACAGACCGGGGCGGACCCGATGCGTCAGCCAGGCAAACAGCCCGCTGGTAAGGAGGTAACGCAGCGCGACGATCAGGGTAACGGCAAAGCCAGCGACGAACAGCGCCAGCGGGACAGGCCAGTGAGCAGGGATCATGGTGGCATCATGGCGCAATTTTGCGCGGCGCGACAGCGGTGAAATGCGAGCGAGGCTAATCCAGCACGGCGCAGAGCGGATCGATTAGCGCGGCATGTCGCCGCAGCGCGATCCGCGCGAGGTGTTCGACCTGCACCTTCCGCCGCGCGGCGGCCAGCGGAGCCAGCGGGGCCGGGCGAAGGATCTCGCCATCATAGCCATCGGCGACAATCACGCCGCAGGCCTCGGGCCGGAAGGCATCGCTGGCGAGCGGTGCGCGGTCCAGCAGCGGCGGCACCCCCCAGTAAAATCGGTCGCAATAGTCGAGGTAATCGCCCCATTTGCCATCGCCCAGCAGATCGCTGCGGGCGACCTTGATCTCGACAATCACCACGTGTCCGCGGGCATCGATCCCCATCAGATCGGCGCGGCGCCCGTTGCGCAACGGCACTTCGCCAAGGCACCAGATGTCATTGCGGGCAAACAGCCGCGCGATTCCGCGCGCGACATCGGCAGCGCCAAGCGACGAATCAGAAGGGGCAGGCGCGGGCTCGACCATGGCCTTGCATGGAACATAGATCGAACATCGGTCAAGCCTGCGATAGGCTCAGGCGGTGGCCGTGGCCGTGCTCTCGTTGGCGAGGCGCAACATCGCCAGCAGGTTGCGCTGCGCCGCATCGACTTCGCGCCACAGCGTCAAAGCCGGGATGCGCGGCGCGATGCCCCGGCTTTCCAGCACCGCCAGCGCCGCCATGCCGGCATCGAGCATCGCGGCCATGTCCTCGACAGCCTGCCAGGCGAGTTCGCGCTGCCAGTCCCCAGCCTGTTCCAGCGCGGTGATGAAATCAGTCTCGCCAAGCGGCAGGCTGTCCTGCCCGAGCTCGGCCAGTCCGGCCAATTTGCGTGCGCTGTTCCGGATCGCATGCCAGCGGGCGATCATCGAATCGACCGGGTGCCGCGCGGCAAAGGCGGTCTGGCGCAGGTTGCGCATGTCATCAGGGGTAAGCGCAGGCATGAGGCGAGAATAGGCCCCTTGCCTTGAAGATTGGTTAAGAGCGCGTCGCCGCGGATGCGAGGCCACGGCGGCGATTGCGGCGCCGCAGGCAATTCCGGGGCTAGCGCTGCAGCCACAGGCTTGCTAATCGCGTGCCGTGCTGCCAACCGCGTCCCGGCGCAGGTCCAGATGCACCCGTAGCTCAGCTGGATAGAGCGCTGCCCTCCGAAGGCAGAGGTCACAGGTTCGAATCCTGTCGGGTGCGCCATTTTTTCAATCACCTCAGGGGCGACCGCTTCGGCCAGAGCGAGGCTGAACCAGCTCCATGCCGGTCCCAATTCAGCACCGCAACGAATGTCAGCGGCGAAATTTTGCGCCGAAGAGGACGGAACGCCCTGTTGGAGCTGCCTGCACGGAAGATCGAGAGCCTTGGGCGTAAATTGGCTTGGCGCAGGAAGAGTGTTCGCGGTCGCAGCTAACTTTCTGGCCCAAAGAGCTTCACTCGGCTGGAAAACTGGTCTGGTCGTAGCATAGCCTTCCACCTTCTACCCATCATGCTCGACAATTCTGCTCGCCCGTTGGGCGTTCGACCACCTCAGCCCACCAACCAGGCAACTCTTATCAGGAGGCGCGCGAGGGCACGCGGCGACGCGCCGCTGCGGCGATCCCGCTGCCGACCAGCAAGACGCCAAGGACATGGAACCAGCAGATCGGTTCCGAGAGCAACAGGGCAGCCAGCCCGGCCCCGATCACCGGCATGATGTTGAGATACATCGCAGCGGCAGCCGAGCCGAGCAATTCCACCCCGCGATTGAAGAAGAGATAGGCAATCAGCGACGGGAACAGGCCAACATAGGCAATTGCCAGCCAGCTTTCCGGCTGGTGCGCCATCACTCTGCCGCGGGCGATTTCGGCGAGATAGAAGGGCGCGATCACCATCATCCCGATCAGGAAGGTCGCGGCGAGAAAACTCAGCGGATGGACCGCCGGGCGCTTGCGCAGCAGTATCGAATAGAAGGACCAGACCACCACTGCGGCGCAGATCACCAGATCACCAGGGTTGAACTGCCACTTGGCCAGAGCAGCCAGATCGCCGCCGAGCACAATCAGCAAAGCGCCCATCATGGCAAGCGCGATCCCGATGATCTGCGGCCCGCGAACGGCCTCGCGGAACACCCATGCGCCGAGCAAGGTGATCAGCGCCGGTTGCAAGGATTGGAGCAGCAGACCATTCACCGCCGTGGTGGTTTGCAGGCCGGTGTAGAGCAGCGTGTTGAAGCCGCCGATGCCGAGCGTTCCCAGCGCGAGCAGCCATTTCCATTCCTGTTTAAGAACGCCGAAATCCCGTCGCAGATAGGGCCAGGCGAAGGGGAGCAGGATCACCAGCGCCAAGGTCCAACGCCAGAACGCCAAGGCCACGGGCGGCATGACATCGCGCGCGGCCCGTCCGACCAGCGAATTGCCTGCCCAGAACAGCGCGGTGAAGGTCAACAGCAGGTACGGGCGTGACCAGAACCAGCTGCGCAGGCGTGATCCGGGGGAGGGCATGGCGATGTCGTCCTGCATCTCTGATCGGGCGCGCCGCAGCGGCACCCGTCGCTATCCGGCGACCTGTTCGAGCGCCGCCCGCGCGCAGTGATCATCGCTGGCAGAGCCACCCGATCCTGCCACCCCGATGCCACCGATGGTTTCTTCACCATGGCGGATCGGCAGCCCGCCGCCCAGCAACAGCAGCTCGGCAACCGAAGTCAGATTGCGTGATCCGGGATCGGAGGCTGCGCGCTCGGCAAGGCTTGCCGTGCTGGTTTTGGTCGACAAGGCGGTAAAGGCCTTGCGTTCGGCAGCACGCGTATTGTGCGGCCCAACCTGATCGCCGCGTTGCAACACGACGAGATTGCCGCCGCGATCCACAATGACCACCACTGCATCCCGGTCCACCGCGCGGCAAGAGGCGAGCGCCGCATCGGCGAGAGCCTCGGCCATCGCGAGCGAGACCGTCCGCTGTTCCAGCGGGGCGTGCGGGGTGTGCGGGGCGGCGGCAAGCGCCAGCCCCAGCGTGATGGCAGCCTGCATGGTCATCATCAGTTGCCGCGATAGGTGGAATAGCCAAACGGGCTGACCACCACCGGGACATGGTAATGGCCGGCCTGATCAGTGACCCGGAAGGTGACGGTGATTTCCGGGAAAAACGGCTGCGCCGCGGCATCGGGATAGGCCGTCATGTCGAATTGCAGGCGGTAGATGCCCGGCGCGAAATCCGCGCCTTCCTCGAACCGGCGCACCCGGCCGTTCGCGTCAGTGCGGGCCTTGCCGACCTCAACCCAGTCGCCGCGCGCATCGCGCTGCGACAGCGTGACAGGGACATCGGCGCCCCCGACCCCTCCGGCGAGATCAAGCACATGGGTCGAAATCTCTGCCGCCGTCGCGGGAACGGCAAGCAGACTGAGCGCAAGGGGAGCAAGCAGGCGGGTGATGGTCATCGGTGTGATCCTGAGATGGGGCAAAGCGGCCCTGGGGGGTGGAGGTCACAATAGGCTCGCAGCATTTCATTTGCGAATTAAATGATTGGATATTTATCATTCGCATTTGTAATGATTTGGGCGTGTTTGATCACAAGCTCCTCCTGACCTTCGTGACCGTGGCTGACACCGGCAGCTTCACTGCCGCGTCCGAGCGACTGCATTCGACCCAATCGACGGTCAGCCAACAGATCAGCCGCCTTGAAGAAGGGGTGCGCGCGGTGCTGCTCGATCGCAGCGCGCGGCCGGTCAGCCTGACTCCGACGGGCGAGCGCCTGATCGGCTATGCGCGCCGTATTCTCGCGCTGCAACGGGAGGCCGAGCTGCTGCTCACCGATCCCGCGGGCACGCGCACCATCAAGCTTGGCGTGCCCGATGATCTGGTGACGGCCCGCATGAGCGCCGAGTTCGCGCGCTTCATTGCAGCATTCCCCGAAGTGCGCCTCGACGTGACCACCGGGCTCAGCCGGGAGCTGGCGCAGCGTTTCCGCGAAGGCGCATGCGATGTGGTGATCGTCAAGGAACCGCAGGCGCAGGCCGATGCCCGCGCCAGCTTTCCCGAACCGCTCGTCTGGGTAGAAGCCGCCAGCCGCGCCGCGCCGTGGCCCGATCCGCTGCCGCTGGTGGCCTTCCCGCCGGGAGGCCTGTATCGTGATCAGATGATCGACCTGATCGAGGCGGCGGGGCGGCGCTGGTATCTGGCCTTTACCGGCAACAGCCTGATGAGCGTCCTGCGCGCGGTGGAAGCCGGACTGGGTCTGGCGATCCTGCCGCGCGGCACAATCGGCGGCTATGCCGTCCGGGAATGCACTGCGCTGGCGCCGCCTGCCCCCATGACCCTATCGGTCTATGCGTGGGAACAGGATGCGGTGACCCGGGCGTTGCTATCAGGCGTGATCGCGCAGGTCACACGGGATCGCACCGGCGAGGCCGGGTGATCCAACAAGGTGGGATGAGAAATCACCATGACGAACAACCTGCGGCGGATGCTGCGCATGATCGGACCCGCCATGCCGCGCCCGCGCGCGCCCGAGGCCTTGCGCGCTGCCTGTGGTGCTGGGCTGGCCTTGACCCTGTGCGGCGGGCTGCTGGTGATCCTGCATGGTTGGCACGGCGACATAGCCAGTTTCCTGCTGATCGCGCCGCTTGGGGCGACCGCGTTCCTGCTTTTTGCCGTCCCCAATTCGCCGTTGGCCCAGCCGTTCTCGGCGGTGGTCGGCAACACCGGGTCCGCACTGGTGGCGATCGCGGTGCTCCAACTGGGGTTGCCCGCCGAAATCAGTGTCGGGCTTGCCGTAGGCGGCGCGATTATCGCGATGGCGGCGATGCGCGCCATGCACCCGCCGGGCGGCGCGGTGGCACTGGCGACGGTGTTGCTTGCGCAGGAAGGGACACACGTCGGGCTGGCCTTTGCCATCTCTCCCGTGCTGCTCGATACCGCGCTGCTGGTGCTGCTGGCGATTGCCTATAACCGCCTGACAGGGCGCCACTACCCCTTCCGCCAGCCGGATGCGCCGGGAGTGCATGCCACCGCCGATGCCGGGCCTGAGAGAAGGCTCGGCCTCTCCGCCAGCGCGCTCGAACAGGTGCTGGCCCAGTTCAATCTCGGCGCGAATATCGGGGCCGAGGATTTCGGGCGCATCCTTGCCGCGGCCGAAGCCGAGGCGGCCCGCCGCCATTTCGCAAACCTGACATGTGGGGAGATCATGTCGCACGATGTCGTATCGGTCGGGCCGGAAACCGGGCTGGCCACCATCGCGCGGTTGTTCCGCCAGCATCACTTCAAGACTCTCCCGGTTGTCGCTGCCGACAAGCGGTTGCTCGGGATCATCTCGCAGAATGATCTGATCCAGCGCGCGCAAGGACTGCCCTTTTCGGGAGCAGGCGGGTTTAGCCAAGCCCTGCGTCGCCTGTTCGCACCTGCGCTTGGCCAACAGACCGCGCGCGACATCATGACCCAACGCTTGCAAACCGTCAGCCCGGCCGATGGCATCGGCGTGCTGGTGCAGATGCTGGCCGATGGCGGGGTGCAGGCAGCACCGGTTATCGCGCAAGAGCGGCTGGTCGGCATCGTGACCCGATCCGATCTGCTGGCGGTACTGGCTCGCCAGACCGTGCTGGCCGGAGCAGGCGCGGCGACGCCCTAGCGCCGCGCTGCCACGCACGGCACGGCGTCAGGTCACCGCCGCGCGTTGGCGGAAGGCCGGGTTCTGCCATTCGCCCCCGGTCACCACTTCGGCGAGGTGACGGGCAGCCTCGGCCACATCGGCAAAGCGCAGATAGGCCGGGGCAAAGCCCAGCCGCAGCACATCAGGCGCGCGGAAGTCGCCGATCACCCCGCGGGCAATCAAGGCCTGACAGATCGCATAGGCATCGGGATGGCGGAACGAGAGCTGGCTGCCGCGCTGCGCGCTCGCCGCCGGGCTGACAAGCGCAAGCGCCACATCCAGATCCGCAAGGCATGCAAGGAAGAACTCCGACAGCGCGCGCGATTTGGCATAAAGCGGGGCGACCCCGATCTCGGCAATCAGATCAACCCCCACTTCGAGCGCGGCCAGCCCCAGCACCGGCGGGGTGCCGCATTGCAACTGGCCGATGCCGGACGCGGGCTCGTAATCATCGCTGAAGGCAAACGGCGCGGCATGGCCGAACCAGCCGGTCAGCGGCTGCGCGAAGCGGCCATGGTGCCGCTCGGCGACGAAGGCAAAGGCGGGCGCGCCCGGCCCACCGCAGAGATATTTGTAGCCGCAGCCCACCGCAAAATCCGCAGCCACACCGCGCAGATCAACCGGCAGTGCCCCCGTCGAATGCGACAGATCCCACAGCACCAGCGCCCCCGCTTCGTGCGCAGCGCGGGTCAGGGCCGCCATGTCATGCAGTGCACCGGTCTTGTAATGGACATGGGTGAGCATCAGCAGCGCGACATCCTCGCCCAGTGCTTGGGCCAGCTCTTCGCGCGGTGCCAGTCGCCGCTGGGCCAAGCCTTGCGCCTCGAGCCCGGCAATCATGTAGAGGTCGGTCGGGAAATTGCCGGGCTCCGACAGGATCACGCTGCGCCCCGGACGCATCTGCAAGGCCGCTGCGATCAGCTTGAACAGGTTCACACTGGTCGAATCGCAGGCGATCACTTCGTGCGGGGCAGCGCCGACCAGCGGGGCAATCTTGCCGCCGATCCGTGCGGCCATGTCAAACCAGCCCGCGCTGTTCCACGAGCGGATCAGGCCTTCACCCCATTCCTGCGCCACCACGCGGGCGAGCACATCGGCGGTTTTCACCGGAAGCGCGCCCAACGAATTGCCGTCGAGATAGATCACGCCCTCCGGCACGGTGAACGCCGCGCGGTAGGCGGCCAGCCAATCAGCAGCATCAAGCGCGCGGGCGCGTTCGGCAATGCGGTCGCGAGGCGTCATGCGCGGCGAAGACCTTTCAGTTTTCCGGTTGCGAGAGCGGGAACAGCGGATGCAGGCCCCATTGGTTGGCCTGATAGCCACGCACCGTGCTGCGCACCAGCGACCAGCGCACCGGCGCACCCAGCGGGATAAACACCTCGGCCTTCACCAACGCTGCGTGCGCTTCGGCGAGCAGACGTTCCTTGGCACCGGCATCACGCTGCACCAGCGATTGGCGCACCAGTTCATCGGCTTCATCCGAACACAGCCCGGCTTTGAGCGCGCAGTGAAACTGGTTGAGGAACCAGCGCGGCGAGGCATAGCGCGCCAGCGTGTCGCGCAGTTCGAGATCGGCAGGCTCACCCGGCCGGACGCGCACGGTTTCCACGCCGATATCGGTCCAGGCCGTGGCCAGCTGATCGAACAGCAGATCGCTGCCCGGCCCTGGGGGCAAGGCAAGCCGGACGCGCGCCTCGCCGCCTGTTTGCGCCTCCCACGCGCTGATTCGCGAACGGGCCAGCGCGCGCCGCTGATCGAGCGACAGGTTCTCCCAGCGCGAGGCAGGATAGGGCGGTGTCGCAAACAGCTCGGGTGGCACTATCCAGCTGCTCGGTTGCCAGCCGCCAAGCCCGAAAGGCTGGATCAGCGCCGCGCGCTCAATCGCCATTGAGAGCGCCTCCCGCCGCGCCGGATCGGCCAGCACGCCGCTGTCTGTCACGATGACAAGGCCAAGCAGGCCGATCGCCGGATCAACCTGAATGGTCCCGCGCGATAGCGGCCCCACACGGGCGAGCGGGAAATCAATGATCCGGCCGTTGAGCACCAGATCAACCTCGCCATTGGCAAACGCCTTGACGGCTTGCTCGGCTGGCAGCGCGCGTACATCCAGCGGGCGAGACAATTCCTGCCAGTTCTCGCGCGGGGGCAAGCCACGCGTCTCGGGCGGGAGCGCGCTGAGCCGGGCAAGGCGCGCGGTATCATCGCGCGACAGCACCATCGGGCCTGCCCCGCTGCCGCTTTTGACAAAGCCCATTTCCGGCTGGGCGAGCAGGCGCAGGAAATCCGGCATCGGGCCCGTCAGACGAATTTCGATCACCCGCGCGGTCATCGCGCGCACCTCGGCAACCTTGGCGAAATCGAGCCCGAGCGACGTGCCTCTGAGACGCGCCATCGCCTCACGCAGTTGCACCCGCACATCGCTCGCCGTGATCGGTTCGCCATCGGGCCATGTGCTGTCGCGCAGGCGGAAGATGTAGCTCAGACCGTCATCGGTCACGATCCAGCGTTCGGACAAGGCCGGCACCACTTGCCCGGCAGGATCGAGCGCAACCAGCCCTTCGTAGCTTGCCGCTCGCATCGCTTGCGCCGCCGGGGCAAGACGGACGCCTTGCTGGAACAGGCTTTGCGGCTCGCCGATGATCGCCACACCAAGCGGCCCACTGCCCGAAGGGCCGCAGGCACCAAGCACAAGAATGGCCGCAAAGATCCCGATCATGCGCCGCATGCCAAGCCTCTAGCAGCTTGGAGCGCGCTGGTCAGGCCTGCATGACGGGAAATTGCAGCAGTTTTTGCGGATATGGCCGCGCGGCTGCATGGCGCAGCCGTTCTATGCTGCAGCGTCGCTTTCGCTGGTTTGGCTGCTGTCGGCCTGCCGCGAATCAATCGGCGAATCAAAGGCAATGCCGAAGCGATTATCCTGCACCCAGGCGACACTGCCGCGCACCGCACCCAGATCCCGCAGTTCGACCGTCACCCGGTGGCCGCGCTGAACGCGGGTGTTGGTGGCTTCGGCCATCATGCCGCCGTCGGAAAGGTTGCGCACCCGGACGCGGTGGCGTTCGGACTCCTGTTCGATCTGGACGCTCGCGAGCTGGAACAGGCTCTCGCGCGCTGTGCTGCGTGATTCCGTTGCTGTCATCGCTGCCCTGCCTCCGTGAACTATCCGCCGGGCGATGCGTACGCCCTTTCGTGTGTCGCCCTTCCTCTTGCGACAACACGGTTAATGAGGCGTAAAAACGCTGCAACGCCTGCATCACCGTGCCAATCTGGCACTGTGATGCAGAAAACACCAGCAAGGGAGACTTGCAGGGCCAGCAGGCCCGCCTTCAATCGTCGCGGGAGATCTTCTCGCGGCGTTCGTGGGCTTCCTGTGCTTCGACTGTCATGGTCGCGACCGGGCGGGCGATCAGGCGCCTGATCCCGATCGGATCGCCGGTGACTTCGCAATAGCCATACTCGCCTTCATCAAGGCGCCGCAGCGCGGAATCAATCTTGGCGATAAGCTTGCGCTGGCGATCACGTGTGCGCAATTCGATTCCCCAGTCGGTCTCGCTCGACGCGCGATCCGTGAGATCGGCTTCGCGGATCGGTCCGTCCTGGAGGGATTGCAAGGTCTGGCCCGCGGCGGAATGGATCGAGCGTTTCCATTCAATCAGCAGCATCCGGAAATAGGCCTGCTGCGCCTCGTTCATATATTCCTCATCCTCGCTCGGTGTGTAATCCGGAGCAAGCATGCGCTTGGCTTTTTCGAGTACGTCGATGTCGTCAGACAGTGCCGATGGCATATGGCCCTCTAATCCCATAGGCCTCGCACGCAGCCATCTCAGAACAGCACCTGAATTTTTTCATTGGCACACCTGACCAACCGCAAGTCGAAGCGTTGCCAGCGCCTATAGGCAAGCCCCTTGGGGCGCACAAGCGGCTTTGCATGCCTATCCCCGCGTAAACCGTCTCACACACCCCGAAATTATCGTTAACCATTTGTTAGCCATGTTGGGCGAATTTCAGACCTGTCGGCGGCACCAGCACAGGCCGCGAAGCCGGCACATCAAGGGGGAATTGAAATGCACCTGACCGCGATTGCAACCAACCGGGCCACTGTCATCGCTCCGGCCATTACCGATCTGACCCTGGCGCGCGCGCTTGCCAACGCGGCCCGCGGCGATGCCAATGCCTGTTTCGATCTCGGCGTTGCTTTTTCGACCGGCGATCAGGGCGCTGCCTGCGATCTCATCGAAGCGCACAAGTGGTTCAACCTCGCCGCCGCGCGCGGCCACGAAGAAGCGGCCGATTGCCGGGCGGATATTGCCGACGAGATGACCGCGCGCGAAATCGCCGAAGCCCAGCGCCGCGCCCGCGAATTCCTCGCCGCCGAAAGCCGCAAGGTTGCCTGATCACGCCTTCCTGAAAGGGGTGCGTGCGTCGAGGTAGAGTTGATCCGATGCCACCCCTGCCCGCTCGCGGGCGAGGAAATCGGCAATCGCGGCGCGAAAGCCCGGATCGGCGATCCAATGGGCTGAAACCGTCTGCACCGGCTCATAACCGCGAGCCAGCTTGTGCCCGCCCTGCGCGCCCGCTTCGACCCGCGCCAGACCCCGGGCAATCGCGATGTCGATCGCCTGATAATAGCACAGCTCGAAATGGAGGAAGCGCACCTCGCGGGTGCAGCCCCAATAGCGCCCGTAGAGCGCATCCGACCCGGCAAAATTGAGCGCGCCCGCAATCGGCGTAGCGCCGTCATAGGCAAGGATCAGGATGATCCGATCCCCCATCCGCTCTCCCAGCAGGCTGAACGCCTCGCGGGTCAGATAGGGCCGCCCCCATTTGCGCGCGCCGGTATCCTGATAGAACACCCAGAACGCGTCCCAATGCTCTTCGCGGATATCCTTGCCCGAAAGGTGCCGGATGGTCAGACCCGCGCAGGCCGCCGCGCGCTCCTTGCGCAGATCCTTGCGTTTGCGCGACGTCAGGGCACCCAGGAAATCGTCGAAGCTTGCGTAGCCGCGATTGAGCCAGTGAAACTGGATATCGCTGCGCATCAGCCAACCACCCGCTTCGAACAGCCCGCGCTGTTCCGGGGCGATGAAGGTCGCATGCGCCGAGGACAGGCCATTATTGGCGCACACCGTCTCGGCCGCTTTCAAGAGATGCGGAGCGAGGCTTTCGTCTTGCAGCAGCAGGCGCGGCCCATTCGCCGGGGTGAAAGGTGCCGCAATCTGGAGCTTGGGGTAATAGCGCCCGCCTGCCCGATGCCAGGCATCGGCCCAGCTGTGATCGAAGACATATTCGCCCTGGCTGTGGCCCTTGGCGTAGGAAGGCATGGCGGCCACCAGCTTGCCCGCACTGTCCGTGATGACAATCGGCACCGGATCCCAGCCGGTGCCCTCACCCACGCTGCCCGAATCTTCCATCGCAGTGAGGAATTCGTGCGAGACGAACGGATTGCGATCGCCGCCCAGCGCGTTCCATTCCGCCGCGGCAAACTGGCCGACCGAGGGCGCGAGCCGGACCGTCAGCTCCTGATCACTCACGCGAGGCCCGCCCCTTCGGCAATCAGCGCATCGGCATGGGCCAAGCCCCGCGCGCGGGTTTCGGGTGAGCGCACTGTCCAGGTCAGCAGGGGACAGCCCGTCTCACGCCACAGGCCCGTGAACGCATTGGGAAGATCGCGGACATCGCAGGCGAGAAAATCCGGCTGGGCGTGTTCCAGCGCATGCGGCGCGCGCCACGCGCTCTTGAAGCCGTGGTCAAGCGTATCGGTGATCACCAGCCCGCGCGGGGTTTCGGGCGCGTGCTTGGCAAACCATTCGCCCATGCGCGGGTCAAAGCTCATCACGGCATAGGCCCCGTTATAGCTTGCCAGCACCTTCGCAATCGCGATGCAGGCTTCGGGCAGCGCGAAATCGGGGCGCGATTTGACTTCGATCAGCAGCGGTACGGCGCCCGCCACATGATCGAGCAAATCCTCCAGCCGCCATAGGGTCTGCGCCGTTTCCGCAAGAGCGATACGGCAAAGATCGCCCGACGGACGCGCCGCCACCTTGCCGCGCTCGCCGGTCAGCCGGTCAAGCTCCCAATCGTGGAACACCATCGGCACGTGATCGCGGCTCATCTGGATATCGCATTCGATACCCATGCCCGCCGCGATGGCCGCCGCCGCCGCCGCCTGCGAGTTTTCGGGAACGCCGGGGGCATGACGCCCGCGATGGGCATATTCCCACTGCGTCAGCCATGCCGGAGCGCGCCGCGTCTCCATCGCGGATCAGGCCGACTTCAGCGCCACGATCGCATCGACCTCAACCGCCGCGCCAAGCGGCAGGGCCGCCACCCCGACAGCGGCGCGGGCATGCTGGCCAGCCCCGCCAAAGACCTGCTCCATCAGATCGGAAGCGCCATTGGCGATCTTGGGGTGATCGGTGAAATCCGCGGTCGAATTGACGAAAGCGCCAAGCTTGACCACGCGCTCGACCTGTTCGAGCAGGCCAGCCGCTTCAAGCTGGGCCAGGATCATCAGCCCGCAGGCGCGCGCCGCGGCAATGCCATCTTCGAGCGTGACATTCTCGCCCAGACGCCCCTTGATCACATGGCCGTCGTGGAACGCGATCTGGCCCGAGACATAGGCCATGCCGCCATGCACCACCACCGGCACATAGCTCGCAACCGGCGCCGCAGGGCGCGGCAAGGTGATGCCGAGATCGGCGAGACGGGCTGCAATAGTCATCCAATTTCCTCCACATGGGCTGGTTCTTCAAGGCGCTGGAGAATCCACGGCAGCGCCTCGTCCCAGCGATCAATCCGCGAATGGGCATGGCCTGCCTTGTGCGCGCAATCAATGGTGTGCGCGATCATCGGTTCGCCGCACATGTGCAGCCGCGTGACCTGGGGTGCGGTTTCGGCGACCGAGGCGTGATGCTGCGCCAGATCATCGATGAATAGCGCCTTCGAGGGCGCATGTTCGGCGATGATCTTCTGCAAGGCCGGGCCTTTGGGCCCCTGATTGGTATAGACCTCGGCATGGATACCGATGGCTGCGAGTTGGGCGGCGCGCTTGTCGCGCCGTTCATCGATCAGATTGGTAAGGATCACCACATCGGCCACTTCGGCAAGCGTGTTGATCGCCTCGACCGCCCCCTTGATGGGTTGCTGTCTGTCCATTTCGGTATCGAAGAACCGCCCCAGCATCCGCCAGATATCGACCGGTTGCAGCAATTCGCCGCTGGTCTGCCAGCGTAGGGCTTCGGCAAAATTGTGCCCTTTAAGGTGGAAATTGACCCCTTGGCTCGTCTCGAGCCATTCCTTGAAGTGCACGACCATGTGCAGCAGCACTTCATCGCAATCGCTGATGATCAGAGGGCGGTTCATCGGTTCAGTTCCTTGGCAGCGAGAATCAGGTCTTCGGGGTCGACGGCAAGTGCTTCGGCGGCCGCTATCAGATCAGGCTCGTGCGCGCTCAGGAATTCGAGCGCGCTGGCCAGCACCACCGGATTGCCGAGCCCGGCGCGCAGGCTATCGGCATCAAGCCCGGTCAGATCAAGATAGCGCTGCGCCCGCGCTGGTTCCCCCAGCAGCCAGCCAAGGGCTGCCAAAGCGAGCATGTCGGGCGCAGTCTCGGGGAGGCTCTGCGACATTTCGGGTCCTTGCGGGATTGTGGTTACCTCGAAGCGGGGTTAGGCAGGGGTATGTCAGATGCGGGGCCAGCAGTGACAAAACGTATCATGGTTGTCGAGGATAACGACCTCAACCGCAAATTGTTCTGCGATGTGCTACGCGCCAACGGGTTCGCGGTTGAACCGGTGTCGGATGGCCATCTGGTGCTGGAAACGGCACGCCGCGTTGCGCCTGATCTGATCATCATGGATATCCAGCTTGGCGGTGTGTCGGGCGTTGATCTGATTGCCGCAGCCAAACAGGACAAGGCCCTGCGTGCAATCCCGGTGCTGGCCGTAACCGCCTTTGCGGCCAAGGGGGACGAGGAACGCATCCGTTCTGCAGGCGCCGCGGGCTATCTCGCCAAGCCGGTCTCGATCAGCCCGTTCATGAACGCGGTGCGACAATTGCTGGCAGCCGAAGACGCCTGACATCCGCGCAGGGGGCGTGGGGTTACAGCGCGGTCTCGATCAGGAAGATCGCCAAGGTCAGCCCCAGCCCGCCCAGAAAGATCCGGTAGGCCATCGCCAGATAGCGATACTTCCGGCGATGCAGCACCAACCCGTCCTGATAGAGATCGCGCAGCATCGCGCGGTAAATCTGTTCATCATCGCGCAACCGTGCGAGCATGTTTTCGGTCCACTCCTGCTCGCTTTCAAGCGAGAAGTGACTGAAGAACAGGGGGTTGAACTGGTCCTGCGGCACCGCTTTGGCACGGGTTGGCGGGGTGATCGCGAGCACCGCGCAGATCGCTGAGGCAAAGGCCGTCACAGCCAGACAGATCACCGACCACTGGATCTCATCGCCAAGGACTTTGGTGACGACCAGCGAAAACACCACGAAGGTCGCGCCGATCAGGATGTTGGCCTTGCCATCTGCCATCTGCGAGAGCGCGAGCGTGTTGACCTGCGCGGTGCGGATAAGATGCACACCTTGCTGCGAAAGCGGCGCGCGCTCAGACCGTTTCTCGCTGTGCTGCGGGCTGCTTTCGTCCATCCCTATGCCCCCGAGAATGCGCGCAAAACTTGACAAGCTGCATCATCCGCCGCTTTGCAGCCGTAATAGCGGGCTAAGGCCTGCCCCACAACCAACCGAACAAGAGCCATTCGCCGCTATGAGCCCAGCCGATATTGACGCGCGCATCCGCACTCTGGTCGAGCCTTTCAACAAGAAGGCCATCGCCATCACGGACGCCACGACCTTCGCCCATGATCTCGAGTTCGACAGTCTGACGGTGATGGATTTTGTCGCCGAGATCGAAGACGAATTCGACGTGATCATCTCGATGAACCAGCAGGCCGAGATCGAAAACTGGGGCCAGCTGATCACGGCAGTCCACAAATTGCAGGATAGCTGATAATGGCGACCGCCATGACCGAAACGACCACCGCTGCCGAGCCGGTTGACCTGCTCGCCAAGTTCGATCCCATCATCCAGACCCGCGAGAGCTTGCTGGCGAGCGGGGTGGAAGATCCGTTCAACCTGGTGATGGAGCAGGTTCTCTCGCCGACCCGTGCGATCTGCAACGGGCGCGATACGATCCTGCTTGGCACCTATAACTACATGGGCATGACCTTCGACCCTGATGTGCTCGAAGCGGGCCGCACGGCGATGACCGAATTCGGCGCCGGCACCACCGGCAGCCGCGTGCTCAACGGCACCTTCCGCGATCACCGCGATGTCGAAGCGGCGCTGCGCGAATTCTACGGCATGGATCATGCCATGGTGTTTTCAACCGGGTATCAGGCGAACCTTGGCATCATTTCGACGGTGGCGGGCAAGGGCGATTACATCATCCTCGACATCGACAGCCATGCCTCGATCTATGATGGCTGCGCGATGGGCCGCGCCGAAGTCGTGCCGTTCAAGCACAATGATATCGAAGCGCTCGAAAAGCGTTTGAAGCGCCTTCCGCCCGAAGCGGGCAAGCTGGTGGTGCTCGAAGGCGTCTATTCGATGATGGGCGATGTCGCGCCGCTCAAGGAAATGGTCGAAATCTCGAAGCGCTACGGCGCCATGGTGCTGGTCGATGAAGCGCATTCGATGGGCTTCATCGGCGAGCATGGCCGCGGCGTTGCCGAAGCGCAGGGTGTGATCGATCAAGTCGATTTCATCATCGGCACCTTCTCGAAGAGCGTCGGCACGGTGGGCGGGTTCTGCGTGTCGAACCACCCGAAATTCGAAGTGCTGCGGCTGGTGTGCCGTCCCTATGTGTTCACCGCGGCGCTGCCGCCGAGCGTAATGGCGAGCTCCGCCACCTCGATCCGCAAGCTGATGCACGGCGGGAACAAGCGGGCGCATCTGTGGGAGAATTCCCGCACGCTGCATGCGGGCCTGACGGCACTTGGCTTCAAGCTTGGCACCGATACCCCGCAGAGCGCGATTATCGCGGTGATCATGCCCGATCTCGAAAAGGGCGCGATGATGTGGGAAGCGCTGCTGCGCGAAGGGCTTTACGTCAATCTCGCGCGCCCGCCGGCAACCCCGGCCGGGATGACCTTGCTGCGCTGTTCGCTCTGCGCCGAACATTCGGCGGAAGAGGTGCAGACGATCCTCGGCATGTTCGAACGCGCCGGCAAGGCGATCGGGATTATCTAATCTCCGCTCCTCCGGCCGGGGAGCGGCCGGGGTCGGCGGCTCAACCCCTCAATGCAGGGTGATAATCCCGTCAACGGCGCGCCATTCCTGCGGGCCGATCAGATGCTTGTGCGCGACCCGCACAGAATGCAGCACCCCATCGATCTCGCGCCGCCAGAAATTGAGGAAGCGGTCAAGCTCGGGAAATTGCGGGGCGACATCATATTGCTGGATCACAAATTGCTGCAGCAGGCTGCGGTGATCGGGCATGAAATAGTGGATCTGAACGGTGGTAAGGCCGTAGCCTTCCATCTGGCGGATAAAGTCGCGATCGCTCATCAACACTCCTCTGGTCTAGGCTGAGAAGGGCCGCCATCAGAGTGTCACAAAATGTCGCGGATTCAATCCCGCTTGGTAGATTCACATAGGATTTACGCAGCGGGCTGTTGCAAAGCTGCCGCAGCGCAGGGATCGCCCGCCTTGTCTTCGCCGCCGCCAACCTGGGTGATGAGAAAGATCCCGCCAATCACCAGCGCGACGAAGCCCGCTGTCACGAGGCCGAGATAGCGATCGATGAAGCTCTTGATCGGCGCACCAAAGATGCGGAACAACACGCCCACGGTGAAGAAGATCATGCCGCGCCCGGCAAGGCTCGCCAGCACGAAGGTGACAAGGTTCATCCCGATAAAGCCGGAGGTGATGGTCATCAGCTTGAACGGCACCGGGGTGGCCCCGGCAATGATGATCGCCTCCCAGTCATATTGCTTGAGATAGCACGCCGCGACCGGGAATTGCTCGGCAAGCCCGATCGCACCCAGCAGCCATTGGCCGACCGAATCATACAGCACCGCGCCGATCAGATAGCCGAACAGCCCGCCCGCCACCGACGACAGCGTGGCGATCACGCCAAAGCGCATCGCCTTGCTCGGCTCGGCAAGGCACATCAGGCCCAACAAGGGATGCGGCGGAATGGGAAAGAAGCTGGCTTCGATAAAGCAGAAGAACGCCAGCCAGGCCTGCGCATGCGGATGCGCGGCCTTGTCCATCGTCCAATCATACAGATTACGCAGCCACGCCATATGCGATCCCCGACAGGCCCAAACGCTGCGCCCCTAGGCGAGGCGGCGCGCCCGCGCAAGCCGCCATGATTAACCTATATGGTTCTTTATTCTTGACATCGTAACGCTATTGGGTTAGAAAAGGACATCATCACAAAAGTGTGATTCGCCGACAGGCGGCCTTCCGGCAGCGGAAGCGCCGCCTTTTTGCGTGTCTGCAAGTGGGAGAGCGATCATGGACGATGCAGGAGAGACCGGCCCGTCCTGCCGGCGCTGGCGGGCACGTTTCCTGGCCTGCCTCGCGGAAAGCTCGAATATCACCGAAAGCGCCCGCCGGGCCGGGGTCAGCACCAGCAAGGTCTACAAGGAGCGGCGGCACGATCCCGACTTCGCCCGGGCATGGCTCGCCGCCTTGTGGGAAGGCTATTTCCTGCTCGAGATCGAAGTCCTGCGGCGGCTGCGCGAAGGCGATCAAAAAGCCAAGGATGGCGAACGCTATGACTTTGCCAATGCCCTGCGCTTGCTGGTCGCGCACCGCGAAAATGCCGCCCACGCCGCAGCACAGCAACGCAATGTCAGCGCCGCCGAAGTGCGCGCCTCGATCGATCGCAAGGTCGAAGCGATCCGTCTGCGGCTCGAGCGCGAAAAGGCGCTCAAAAGTAACGGCGCATGATCAGCGACCGCTTGCAATGGATCGATAAGGACTATCCGACCGCCGCCCGCGAGATTTCCCGGGCGCTCAATCCGGCCGAAAAGTCGGAATTCGCCTATCACTGGGGCATGCAGGCGCGCGCCGAGCAATTGCCTCCGGGGGGCGACTGGCGCATCTGGCTCATTCTTGCCGGGCGCGGCTTCGGCAAGACCCGCGCAGGCGCGGAATGGGTCCGCGCCACTGCCGAAGCCTGCCCCGAGGCGCGCATCGCACTCGTCTCGGCAACCCTGGCGGAAGCCCGCGCAGTGATGGTGGAAGGGGAAAGCGGGATCATCGCCTGCTCGCCGCCGGAACGCCGCCCGGTGTTCGAAGCCTCGCTCAAACGGCTGCGGTTTCCCAATGGGGCGCAGGCGGTGATCGACGGTTTGATGATGCGATCGGTGGCAGGCGCGCTGTCCGCACCGCCTCAGGCGCCGCAGGATGGGGAGTGTTATCGCATCGCCGCGCCCGCCACCGGGGCCTGGGTAGGACGGGAAAACCAATTGGCGCTCGCCATCGCTGGTGATTGGCATTTTGTGCGCCCCAGCAGAGGAAATCTGCTCTTCGACCGTTCTCTCGAGCAGTTCATTGTGTTTGATGGCGATTGGCAGCGTGCCAGTCTGCCTCCCGCTGCAGCCACCGGGACAACCGTCGACGCGGAGGCGCGCGCATTACTGGCACAGGTCATTGACGCCCTTGCCAAACTGGGGCTAGTGGCGACCGAACCAGCATGATTCAGCTCCCTGGAATGTGCTGGTGAAGTTTTGTTGGATCGGTAATCCCACGCAACACAGCTGTATGAGGCTTTATTGCAACACCTGAGTGGCTTTGATCTTTACGATATCTTGCCTCTTGGTGGTGGAAAAGATACAGACCAATAGTGCCTAAGTTTGATAACGAAGGGGAATAACATAATGCGCAAAATTGTCATCGGGATGGCAATGGCCTCGACCGCGCTGACTGCACCCGCCATGGCCCGTGAAGGCCAATGGTATATTGAGGGTAATGCCGGTGCGATGATTGTTGAGCAAAGCGACGTTGATGTGGCTGGTGTCGAAAACGTTGCTCGCCTCAAGTACAACACCGGTTATGACGTCGGTGGTATCGTTGGCCATGACTTCGGTCCGTTCCGTTTGGAAGCCGAAGCCAGCTACCGTCGCGCCACGATCAATGGTGCAAACGCTCAGGCACCGGGTCTCCCGGTCGCTCGTACAGGCACCACCACCCGCTTCTTCAGCGGTCAGGCACCTGCCGAAGGCAGCATTGACGCGCTGAGCTTCATGCTCAACGGCTTGGTCGACCTTGGCGACGATGACGGCCTCCAGGGCTTCATCGGCGGCGGTGTGGGCGTCGCTCGCGTGGGCCTCGAAGGAACCTATGACCGTCAGAACGCTGCTGGCACTGGCTTCATCAACGATTCCGACACCGGCTTTGCTTGGCAAGTGCTCGCGGGCATCCGCGCGCCGATCAGCAAGTCGTGGGACGTTGGTCTGCGTTATCGCTACTTCAACGCACCCAGCCTCGGACTGGTTGATCCGGTTGGCCGTTCGTTCGAAACGGACATGACGAGCCACTCGATCCTCGGCACCATTTCGTACAACTTTGGTGGTCAGGAAGCGCCGCCCCCGCCGCCGCCGCCGCCGCCTCCGCCGCCCCCTCCGCCGCCGCCCCCTCCGCCGCCGCCGCCGCCTCCGCCGCCGGCTCCGTGCAACACCGGTCCTTACATCGTGTTCTTTGATTTCGATTCTTCGGCTATCACTGCTGAAGCCTCGGCTATCCTGAACAGCGCTGTGACGGCTTACGCGAACTGCGGCACGGCGAACGTGATGCTGGCTGGTCACACCGACCGCGCCGGTAGCGCGACCTACAACATGGCACTGGCTGGCCGCCGCAACGCGGCTGTGAGCGAGTACTTGGTTGGTCGCGGTGTCCCGGCTGGCCGGATCTCGGGCGAAGCCTTCGGTGAAGCCAAGCCGCGCGTTCCGACCGCTGACGGTGTGCGCGAACCGCAGAACCGCCGCGTGGAAATCACCTACGGTCCGGGTTCGGGCATGTAATCGGTTTCCAACCGTATCTTGAAAGGGGCCGGAGCGATCCGGCCCCTTTTTTGTTGCCTTGCCCATATGCAGCAATCAATCGCAGTGCCGGGGCGACGAACGATCTTCTCGCGATAGCAAAGCGCCAAGGATCGGGACTTGCTTGGCTGTCAATCACGCAAGTCCCGATTACCCCACTGCTTCTTGCTTCGAAGCAGGGAACACAGCCCACCAGATGAGGTTCGGAGACTGTTACCAAACCAAGAGACTGGCACGCCGTCGCAGGCCCAAGGCGTCAAAAGCGCACTTCCGACGCTTACAAGGGCCCATAAGCCATCGCGCTAATCGCGACGCCACTTAACCGGACACCTGACCGCCTGCGCCCTAGCATGGAACGCTTTGCGCCTAGCAGGGCACATGCGCCCTAGCCGCTCGCAGCCGTCCCCATTGCAGCACGCGCGCGTTGCGCGATCGTCGCTTCCGCCTTCGGCAGGACGCGATAGGCATAGATCAGCAACACCAACGAGATCGGCGCAACCCCGATCAGCGAGAGCACCCCGATCCGCAGACTTCCGCTGAGATCAGAGATCGCGCCGACCATGAACGGCCCCAAGCCCAGCCCGACCAGCGTCGTGGCGAGAAAGAACGAGGCCGTGGCCGTCCCCCGCATTCGCGGCAACACAAGGTCCTGCGTTGTCGCTGCCGCCGCGCCCAAAGCTGTCGCCGCGAACATCCCCGCAAGGAAGTTCATCACGTAGAACACCAGCGCGCTCGCGGTGGTAAAGCCGATCCAAATCGGAATGACAGGCGCAACAATCCCGAACATGATCACCAAAATCCGTCCCGATGGATTGCGCTGCCGGAGCCAGTCGGACATCCGCCCCCCAAGGATCACGCCCAGGAATCCAGAGGTTGCCCCGCAGCCGCCCAGAATGAAGGCCAGTTCATCCTTGGGCAGCTTCAGCACCGTCTCGGCGTAGGGCGCCGACCAGAATGCCAGCGCATAGGCGCCCAGTGACACCAGCCCGTAGCCCAAAGCCGTGCAAATAAAGGCCGGAGTCCCCCAGATCAGCTGGAAGGTTGCCGGATCATGACGTCGCAGGGTCGAAGCCCACGAAAACACCGCGTAGTAGCCAAAAGCGATCGAGCTCCACTGCGGGATATTCCCGGTCAGCTTAATCATCACCAGCGCGAAGACAGTCATCGCCACGGCCGCGAGCAGATTGACGAGCAAAGCCTTTGGCCCGCGTAGGAGGGCATGGATGAGCGTCAGGGGCGGCAGCAGCATCGACAGATCTATGAAGAAATCGATGAGAGGATGGCGCGTCCCGCTGGCCGCATCAGGCTGGCGAACGGGTTCGCGCAGCGAGGCAACCCATATCGCGAGCAACACGCCCGGTAGGCCTACCGCCAAGAAGGCCGCCTGCCAGCCCACCAGCCCGCCGATCCCGCCTCCGGGGTAGGCTGCATCCCACCACTTGGAGATATTGGCGCCAATCAGCAGTGAAACCCCTCCGCCGATATACAGGCCCGAGGAATAGATCGCGAGCGCGGTCGCACGCTGGCGCGAGGGGAAGTAATCGGAAATCAGCGAATAGGCGGTCGGGCTGGCGGTCGCCTCGCCCACGCCGACGCCCATGCGCGCGAGCGATAAGGTGGCAAAGTTGCGGGCAAAGCCCGAAAGCGCCGTCATCGTCGACCACAGCAGCAGGCCGACGGTCAGCAAGCGCACGCGGTTCCAGCGATCCGCGAGCCGCCCGAGCGGCACGCCGAACAGCGCGTAGAACACCGCAAAAGCCGCGCCCCCGAGAAAGCCCAGATCACCATCCGACAACCCGAGGTCGCGCTTGATGTCGACCGCGAGGATCGCAAGGATCTGCCGGTCGATGAAGTTGAGGATATAGACCACCACCAGCACGCCCAACACATACCAGCTGTAGCCAGACGCTGCCTCTTCGCCGCGGCCTTGTGCCGCCGTCGCTTCGTCGCTCAACGAAAATCCCCAATCCCAAGACTTGCCCGGCCGCAACGACCCGAGGCGCGCTTATGCGCGGTATGGGGTGCTATCGATAATTCCCGCTTCGGCAAAACCCTTTTTGCGCAGCCGACAGGAATCGCACAATCCGCAAGCCGTGCCTTCAGGGGTCGGATCATAGCACGACCAGCTCCATGCCGGGTCAAGCCCGAGCCGCGCACATTCCCGCGCGATGTCGGCCTTGGTCATGTGTTGCAAGGGCGCGTGAATGGTGAAAGGGGATCCTTCGACCCCCGCCTTGGTGCCCAGTCGGGCCGTTTCGGCGAAGCTGGCGATGAATTCCGGCCGGCAATCGGGGTAGCCCGAATAGTCGAGCGCGTTCACGCCGATGAAGACGTCGCGTGCACCGGAGGCTTCGGCAAAGGCCGTGGTCAACGCGAGGAACACCAGATTGCGCGCCGGCACATAGGTGACAGGAATATCCTTACCCACGCCGCCTTTGGGGACATCGATGCTATCGGTCAGAGCCGAACCACCAAAGGCCCGCAGATCGAGTGGGATCTCGACATGGCGAGCAGTCCCGAGCCGCGTGGCGATCCGCCGCGCCGACTCCAGTTCGAGCCGGTGACGCTGGCCGTAATCGACACTCAGCGCGTGAACAGCGAAACCCTGCTCCTGCGCCAGCGCGGCGGTGACCATCGAGTCCAGCCCGCCTGACAGCAGCACGACCGCAACCGGGCGGTTATCCATGTCTTCGCCGGAATGCATGCCGCGCTCAGCAACGCCCGGTGTGGCGCGCCTCGGCCGTGAACTGGAACGGCAGGCCATCCGCAATGCCCTGGCTTTCGAGCTGGACCAGTCCGGCCGTTTCGCGGCGGACACTGGTGCGGCCAAAACCATTATTGGGGCAAGTGTACTGCACCGTTACTTTGGCTTCGCCATCTTCGATCACGAATTGGCTACACCCGCTTTCCGGGTGGCGCAGCTGGATCAGCTCCTGACCGCTGCGCACGCAGATCTTGCGATCAGGCGAGCCATCACGATGCTTGACCGTCCACTGCCCTTTGGTGAGCCGCCCGAGCATGGCGAGACCCTGTCCTTGGGCAGCGGCCTCGGACAGGACAAGCGGGCCAAGCCCCCCCGCCACAGCAAGAACGCCCACCAGTCCCGCGGTGATGGCTGCGCGCCTGTTCATGCCCGTTGGTCCATCATGCACCACCCTTTTGTTCGAGGCAGAGAATAGGCCCTGCGACCTGCAGATGTCTTGGCTGGATTCGTCACAGCGTAAGTTCGAAAACACGCGAACAGAACGCGCAGTCAATCGCGATGATCCCCTCCGCATTGCACATCTCGCGCTGTTCCTCTTCGGGAAAGCGCGCGATCACAGAGGCGTAGTGCTCCAGCGTGCAGCGGCAACCCCGGGTCAGCGACGCGCCCGCCTGGACGCGGATCTCGTCTTCCTCGTGGAACAAGCGCCAGGCAATCGCCTCAAGCGAAAGCGTAGGGTCCAGCAATTCCTGATGGCTGATACTGCCGCCGAGGATCGCCACATGCTCCCAATCGGGGTGATCCATCCGCACATGGAGCCGCTCGCGCCCTTCCTCGCCATCGGGGAGGTGCTGGATCAGGATGCCGGCAGCCGAACGCTTGCCGCCAACCGCGCGGCTGGCGACGCGGATCAGAGTCGGCACCTGTTCGGACTGGCTGAAATAGATCTCGCAGGCCTCGGCCATGCTGTCGCCCTCGAGCGGAACGATCCCCTGATAACGCTGGCCGTGCTCGGTCTCGAACGTCACCGCGAGATAGCCGGCGCCGAACAGCGCCGCGAGCGAGGGATTGGCCCCCAAAGCCGCAAGCCGCTCGGCATCGAAATCGGCATAGCCGCGCACCGCGCCGTCGCGATAATCGCACACCAGCAGGTTCACGATCCCGCCCTGGGTTTGCGCCTGCATGGTGAGCTGCGCCTTGTCGCCCTTGAGCAGCCCGCCCATCAGCGCCGCCAGCACCAGCGCCTCGCTCAGGAGATGCGTGATCGGTGGCGGATAATCATGCGCCGACAGCACCGCATCAAGCAGCGCATCAAGCCGCACCATGCGTCCGCGCGCACCGCGCGACGGCAGGGTGAAGCCCAGCAACTTGTCCGAAAAAGTCTCGGCAGAAGGTTCGATCAGATAATCCATCACGGGCCTATATGGGGTTGCAGAGCGCAGGCGTAAGCCCTGCTCAAACGCTGAGCTTGCCGAAAGCCCACAACAGCACGGATTTCTGGGCGTGAATGCGGTTCTCGGCCTCGTCGAAAACGACCGATTGCGGCCCTTCGAACACCTCTTCGCTCACCTCGTCGCCGACATGCGCGGGCAGGCAATGCAGGAAGATCACATCCGGCTTGGCCTCGGCCATCAACGCCGCGTTGACCTGATAGGGGGCCATCGCCGCAAGCTTCTCCTCGGCCTCGGCCTGCCCCATCGAAATCCACGTATCAGTGACCAGCACATCCGCGCCGCGCGCCGCTGTTGCCGCATCCTGCGTCAGCGTGACCGCCGCGCCGCCCGCACGGGCCATCGCGACAAAGGTCGGATCGGGCTCATAGCCTGCAGGGGTCGCCACCCGGACATTGAACTTCATCAGCCCTGCGGCTTCGAGGATCGAATGCAGCACGTTGTTGCCATCGCCGAACCACGCCACCTCCAGACCGGGCAGGGCCTTGCCATGCTCGATCACCGTGAGGAGATCGGCGACGATCTGGCACGGGTGCGAACGATCCGTCAGCCCGTTGATGACCGGCACGCTGGCGTGGCGCGCCATCTCCTCGATCTTGGCGTGATCATCGGTGCGCAGCATGATGCCATCAACCATGCGGCTGAGCACGCGGGCCGTATCGGCCAGGGTTTCGCCGCGCCCGAGCTGGCTTGATGCCGAATCGAGCAACAGCACCGAACCACCCAGTTGGCGCATCGCGATATCGAAGCTGACCCTTGTGCGGGTCGAATTCTTCTCGAACACCAGCGCAAGCACATGGCCTTTGAGCGGCGCATCGGGATCGGGCGCCGCTTTGGGAAGGCCAGCCCGCGCCGCCTTTCGATCAAGCGCATCATTGATCATCGCCGCCAGTGCATCGGCACCGGCATCGCTCAGATCGAGAAAATGCGCCATCTCACGCGGCCTCGGGGATGGCGAAGCTGGCCGCGCCAGCGGAAAGCTTGTCGAAGAATTCCTCGATTTCGGCATCGCCGATCACCAGCGGGGGCAGGATGCGGATGGTGTTGTCGCCCGCCGCCACGGTCAGCAACTGATGATTGTCGCGCAGGTGGACATAGAAGGGGCGGCTTTCGAACTTCATCTTGAGCCCGAGCATCAGCCCCTTGCCGCGCACCAGTTCAAACAGATCGGGGTAATTGCCGATGAACTGTTCGAGCCGGGTGCGCAGGCGTTCACCCTTCTCGCGCACCGCAGCCAGAAATTCCGGATTGGCGACAGCTTTCATCACCGCCATGCCCGCCGCCATGGCGAGCGGGTTGCCGCCATAGGTCGAACCATGGGTGCCGAAGGTCATGCCGCGCGCGGCTTTTTCGGTGGCAATGCAGGCCCCGAGCGGGAAGCCGCCACCAATGCCCTTGGCCGTGGCAAGAATATCGGGTTCAATGCCATATTGCTCATAGGCATAGAAGGTGCCAGTGCGCGCGACACCGCATTGCACCTCATCGAGCACGAGCATCAGATCATGCTCGTCAGCAAGCGCGCGCAGGCCCTTCATGAATTCATCCGAAGCCGGACGGATGCCGCCTTCGCCCTGGATCGGCTCGACGAGGAAGCCCGCGGTGTGCGGACCGATCAGGGCCTTGGCGGCTTCGAGATCATCGAAGGGGGCATATTTGAACCCGTCGAGCAGCGGGGCGAAGCCGTGATGCATCTTGGCTTGGTTGGAGGCGCTGATCGTCGCCATGGTGCGGCCGTGGAAGGCATTGTGGAAGGTGATAATCTCGAACCGGCTCGCATCACCGCCTTCGGCGTTCTGGTGATAGGCGCGCGCGGTCTTGATTGCGCATTCGACCGCCTCGGCACCGGAATTGGTGAAGAACACCGTATCCCCGAACGTCACATCGACCAGCGATTGCGCCAGCGCTTCGCCCTGCGGGCTGCCATAGAGGTTCGACACATGCATCAGGGTGGCCGCCTGATTCTGGATCGCGCGAATCAGCCCTTCATGCGAATGGCCGAGCAGGTTCACGGCAATCCCGCTTGCGAAATCGAGATAGCGCGTCCCGTTCTCATCGATCAGATGGCAATGCTCGCCGCGCACGGGCCTCACCCCGCAACGCGGATAGACAGGCATGAGCGGCGTGATCGACATGGCAATTTCCCGATGATTGTTACGAAAGACTGGAAAGATACGGAGTCAAAAAGCAAATGGCGGCCCCGTTGAGAGCCGCCATTGGCGTGTCAATAATCCTGCCCGAAGCGCGCGTCAAACGCGGCGCCCGTCAGGACAGGATCAGGCCTCGATCGGAACGAGATTGACCGCCGAATGCTTGCCACGTCGGTCAACTTCCAAATCGAATTCGTAACGCTCGCCTTCGTTGATGCCCGCAAGGCCCGAACGTTCGACGGCGCTGATATGGACGAAGGCATCCGGCTGCCCATCATCGCGCACCAGAAAGCCAAAGCCCTTGGTGCCGTTGAAGAACTTGACGGTGCCCGTCACCCGCTCACCCGTCAGCTCGCGTTGCGGAGCCGCAGGGGCGCGCGGAGCGACAGCGATCACATCGCCGACGACCTGCAAATCCTGTGCGGAAATCTTGCCGCCGCGATCAACGAGGTTGAATTCGAGCTGCTGACCTTCGGCGAGGCCTTCAAGCCCGGCACGTTCGACCGCGCTGATGTGCACGAACACATCTTCGCCGCCGGTTTCCTGCTGGATGAAGCCAAAGCCCTTTTGCGCGTTGAAAAACTTCACCACGCCCTTGCCGGTGCCGACAACCTGGGCGGGCATGCGGCTGAAACCGCCGCCACCGCCAGCACCACCGCCGCCGGGGCCACGCGGGCCACCGCCGCCGCGCGGGCCGCCACCGAAGCCGCCACGATCACCGCCGCCAAAGCCACCGCGATCATTGCCGCGATCAAAACCGGAGCGCTCGCTGCCGAAGCTGCGCGGCGGCGGGAATCCGTCCATGCCGCCGCCAAACGGATCGAAACCGTCTTCGCCGAAGCCGTCACGCTTGTCTTTGCCGCGACGGCGCCCCCTATCATAACCCATAAATCAATTCATACCTTGTCACACCGCCACTGAACTTTCACGCAGACTATGGCGGAGCGGTGAGCCATGGCCGACGCAAGACCCCAGTGCCGGGAAGCACACATAGGTCGTCATCTGGCACATAGCGCACAAAGAGTTACTTTGCGAATAATTTTACAGAGGCGGCTCTTTTTGTAAAAAAGTGCAATTGTCGGGCAACACCGCGCGCCCTTGCAGCATGGTCACAGCGCGGTACAAGCCCGGTCGCAACCACCGGCGCCCTGCGCGCCGCCGAGAGAGGAAGTCGACGCCATGAGCGCTTTTCGCAAGCTGTCCGAAACCATGCTGGCCAGCCCGCAGATCGACCTTGCCGATGTGGCCGCCGCCAAGGCCGCGGGCGTCACCCTGATCATCAACAATCGCCCGGACGGCGAAGACCTTTCGGCGCCGCAAGGGGATGCAATCGCCGCAGCCGCCGCGGCCGCAGGGCTTGCCTATGTCGCGATTCCGATTGGCCATGCGGGCTTCAGCGAACCGCAGGTCGATGCCCTGAACGCCGCGCTCGACGCCAATCCGGGGGTGGCGCTGGGCTATTGCCGGTCGGGCACGCGCTCCACGCTGTTGTGGGCGCTGGCGCAGGCAAAGCGTGGCATGGCGCCTGATGCGATTGCCGCCGCTGCCGCGCAGGCGGGTTACGATATCAGCCCGGTGCGCCCGATGGTGGACATGCTGGCCGCGCGCTAAGGCCATTGCTGGCGCATGGACCTGCCGCCGCTCCTGATCCAGACCGCCGGATCGCTGGTGGCGATTCTCGCGCTGGCCGGGCTTGCCCGCTGGATGAAGCTTGGCAGCGCGCCGCGGATCGAGAACGCAGCCGATGCCAGCCGTGCAGCGCATCTCGTCGAGGATGGCTTTACCCCGGTTGATTCCGCCTGCGATGCCGCAGGCGCGGGCGCGCTGGTGCGCGATGCGCAGGGGCGGATCATGGTGATCCGCCGCCATGGCAACCACTGGGCGGGCCGGGTGTTGACGCCACAGGCGCGCGCCACTTGCGAGAGCCATCCCGGCAACGGCACAATCGTGATCGATTGCGGCGAGATGCGCTTCGGCCGGACCGTTCTGACCATCCCCGATCCCGAGACTTGGGCCGCCGCGATCAATCGGGTAAAGGACGCGCACGATGCCTGATCTCAACCCCACCCAATATGCCGTGCCGCTGTTCGTGATCGCGGTGCTGGCCGAGATGATCTGGGCGAAGTTCCGCGCGCCGGCAGCCTATGAGCCGAGGGACACTCTTGTCAGTCTTGCCTTCGGGCTCGGATCAACCGTGGCGGGCGCGCTTCTCGGCGGCGTCGCGGTATGGGTGTTCTTCGCCGCCTACGCATATCGGGTCTTTGATCTGGGGGCCCAGTGGTGGACCGTATGGTGGGCGTGGCCCGTCTGTTTCCTTCTTGATGATTTCAAATATTACTGGGTCCACCGCGCCGGGCACCGCATCCGCTGGATGTGGGCGGCGCATGTGAACCACCATTCGAGCCAGCATTACAATCTCTCGACCGCGCTCCGCCAAACCTGGACGGGACCGATCACCTTCGGGTTCCTGTTTGCCGTGCCGCTGGTGCTCTTGGGCTTTCACCCGGTGATGATCGCGATCTGCGGCGGGTTCAACCTGATCTACCAGTTCTGGATCCACACCGAAGCGATCAAGCGGATGCCGCGCTGGTTCGAAGCCGTGATGAACACGCCGAGCCATCACCGGGTCCACCACGCCACCAATCCGCGCTACCTTGATCGCAACTACGCGGGCGTCTTCATCGTGTGGGACAAGCTGTTCGGCACCTTCACCCCCGAAGTCGATCACGAGCCGATCCGCTATGGCATCATCAAGCAGCTCGGCAGCTTCAACCTCTTGTGGGCGGTGTTCCACGAATGGATCGGGATGATCACCGATATCTGGCGTGCGCCGTGGCGGCACAAGCTGTCCTATCTGCTGCGCGAACCCGGCTGGAGCCACGACAACAGCCGCGAGACCTCCGACATGATCCGCGCGCGCTGGGAAGCCCGTGTTGGCGCCGCTGTTGCGCCCACTGCAACATCAGTGGCGGATCGAAACCGGATTGCGGGCGCGCAAGAAGCTGCCTAGTCTCTCGCCCCATACAAGGGAGAGAGCATGGAAAGTTTCGACTACATCGTGATCGGCGGTGGCAGTGCGGGTAGCGCGGTGGCAGGGCGTCTGGCGGTTGATGGAACGCGGCGGGTGTGCCTGCTCGAAGCGGGCGGTCGCAATGACAATGTCTGGATCAAGACGCCGGGCTTCATGCCCTTCATCCCGGAAAAGTCGAACTACCGTTATGAAACCGTCCCGCAGAAGGGTCTAAACGGCCGTACCGGCTATCAGCCGCGCGGGCGCGGGCTGGGCGGCTCCTCGGCGATCAACGCAATGGTCTATATCCGCGGGCACCGCTGGGATTACGACAATTGGGCTGACATGGGCTGCACCGGCTGGGCCTATGAGGATGTGCTCCCCTACTTCAAACGCGCCGAGGCCAATGAACGCGGCGGCGATGACTACCACGGCAGCGGCGGACCGCTGTTCGTCTCCGATCAGACCGCCGCCAACCCCGCCAGCCACGCCTTTGTCGAGGCTGCGGCCGCGCTGCAATTGCGCACCAACCCCGATTTCAACGGCGAGCGGCAGGACGGGTTCGGGCTCTATCAGGTGACCCAGCACAAGGGGGAACGCTGGTCCGCCGCGCGCGCCTATGTCGAGCCGATCCGCGAGGCGGGGAATTTCGCGGTGCGCACCGATACGCTGGTGGAAAAGCTCGTGATTGCCGATGGCCGCGTCACCGGCGTACAGGTGCGGCGCGGAGGCGCATCCGAGGTGCTCCACGCCCGGCGCGGGGTCGTGCTGTCGGCGGGCGCGTTCAACTCGCCGCAGATCCTGATGCTGTCGGGCATCGGCCCGGCTGACCACCTCAGGCAGCATGGCATTGATGTCGTGCTCGACAAACCCGCCGTTGGCAGCAACCTGCAAGACCATATTGATTACGTCTCGGGCTGGGAGACGCAGAGCGATGTGCCGATTGGCAGCACGCTCAAGGGCAGCCTGCGAATGGTCGCGGCGATGATCGAACACCGCCGCAAGCGCACCGGGGTGATGACGACGCCTTATGCCGAATCGGGCGGGTTCTGGCAGGTCATGCCCGATAGCCCGGCGCCCGACATCCAGTGGCACTTCGTTCCTGCCGTGCTCGAAGATCATGGGCGCGAGAAGGTGAAGAAGCACGGCTTCTCGCTCCATGCCTGCGTGCTGCGCCCAGAAAGCACCGGCACGGTGCGGCTGGGATCGCGCGATGCCGGCGCAGCGCCGGTGATTGATCCCAACTTCCTTGATGATGACCGCGATCTGGCGGTGCTGCGCGCGGGCGTGCGCCTGTCGCACCGGATCGTCGATACCCCGCCGATGCAGGCCTTCGGCCCGACGGATCGCCATCCGGTCGATCTAAACGACGATGCCGCGCTCAACGAAATGATCCGCAACCGCGCCGATACGGTCTATCACCCGGTGGGCACCTGCCGGATGGGCGCGGATGAGGCAGCGGTGGTCGATCCGACGCTGCGGCTCAAAGGGCTCGATGGGCTATGGGTGGCCGATGCCAGCATCATGCCCAAGATCGTGGGCGGGAACACCAATGCGCCGAGCATCATGATCGGCGAACGCTGCGCCGACTTTGTGATGGCGGGGGAACGGGGTTGAAACCTCAGGCCCTGATGGTCGCCCTGTAACGGCCCCGCGGAGGCGGGGTCCCAATCTTCCAAAAAAAAGAGGCCGGAGGGTTTTTACACCGCTCCGGCCATGCCTAGTTTGTTCGTTCGCAGGAGGAACAAGGTGAGGCGGGGAGAGGAGGAGAGGGAGAGAGGCCTCACCCCGCCAAACTGGTGAAAGGGTTGATCTAGTTGTAGGCGCGCTCCCCATGTTCGGAGATGTCGAGGCCGTTGACTTCGTCCTCTTCGTGGACGCGCAGCCCGATGGTCGCCTTGACGGCAAAGCCTGCGATCAGCGTGCCGGCGGTGGCCCAGCCGATTGTCACCAAAACGCTGAAGATCTGCACCCAGAGCTGCTCGGCCAAGGCCACCGAGCCATCGCCGGGCCCGCCGAGGAACGGCTGGTACACCACGCCCGTGCCAATCGCGCCGACAATGCCGCCCACACCGTGGATGCCGAAAGCGTCGAGCGAGTCGTCGTAGCCGAACTTGGCCTTCACCTTGGCGACGAAGAAGTAGCAGATGACCGAGGAAATAATGCCGAGCAGGATCGCGCCGAACGGCCCGCTGTTGCCCGCGGCCGGGGTCACCGCCACCAGCCCGGCGATCACGCCTGAACAGAAGCCCAAGGCCGAACCCTTGTGGCCCGCCGCCCGCTCCACCACCATCCAGGCAAGCGCACCGGCAGCCGTGGCCACGAAGGTGTTGATCATCGCGAGGCCCGCCGAGCCATCGGCTTCGAGCGCCGAGCCCGCGTTGAACCCGAACCAGCCCACCCACAGCAGCCCGGTGCCGACCATCGTCAGGGTGAGGCTGTGCGGCGGCATCGGCTCGTTCGGCCAGCCCCGGCGCTTGCCGAGCAGGAAGGCAAGGACAAGGCCCGAAACGCCCGCATTGATGTGCACCACGGTGCCGCCGGCGAAATCGAGCGCGCCGTCTTCGAACAGCAGGCCGCCGCCCGCCCACACCATGTGGGCAATCGGGAAATAGACGATGGTCAGCCAGATCGGCACGAACATCATCACGGCCGAGAACTTCATGCGCTCTGCCGTCGCGCCGAGAATCAGCGAGGCGGTAATTGCCGCGAACGTCATCTGGAAGCTGATGAAGACATATTTGCTGATGACTTCATCGGTGAAGGTCGCCGCGGTGCTCGATGCATCCGAGCCGGCGAGGAAATAGCTTCCGCCGCTGACAAACAGGCCGAGCGTGCCTTCATACGTGGTATCACCAAAGGCGAGACTGTAGCCCCACATCACCCAGATCAGCATGGCGAGCGATGCGGTCGCACCAATCTGCGTCATCGTTGACAGCATGTTCTTCGAGCGGGTCAGACCGCCATAGAACAGCATCAGGCCGGGCAGGATCATCATCAGCACCAGCAGGGTGGATGTCATCATCCAGGCATTGTTGCCCGGATTGGGCACCGGCGGCGCCACAGGTGCGGCAAGGGCCGGCGCAGCCAGAAGTGCTGCCATCCCCAGACCCGCCAGTTTCACAAGATCACGCGTCATGCTGTTGCCCCTAAAAATCGCGGTCACAGAGCGGTCTCGCCCGATTCGCCGGTGCGGATGCGGGTGGCGGACGCCAGATCGAACACGAAGATCTTGCCATCGCCGATCGAACCGGTGTTGGCGGTCTGCTGGATGGTTTCGACCACTTGTTCGGCGACCTCGTCGCTCGCGGCGATTTCCAGCTTCACCTTGGGGAGCATGTTGGTGGAATATTCCGCGCCGCGGTAAATCTCGGTCTGGCCTTTCTGGCGGCCGAAGCCCTTGACCTCGGTCACGGTCATCCCGGCAACGCCAATCGCGCCGAGCGCTTCGCGCACCTCGTCAAGCTTGAACGGTTTGATTACGGCGATGATGAACTTCATCACATACCCCTGTGACCCGCCGGGCGATCCGGCTTGTCAGGGGATCAGCAACAAGCGTGCCAAACCAGATTCACTGGTGAATGCCGGGGTAAAGGCGCGGTTCTTCCGCACCTGCGAACGCAAATTTGCCTAGAATTTAAGCGTCCGCCTGATTTTTAGGCAAATCTTGCCGCAATCTTACAGGAAATCCCGCAACGTGGCGATGAAGCGGTCGAACTGGTCGTGGTGGAGCCAGTGGCCCGCTTTCTCGAACTCGATCACGCTTGCGGTCTTGAAATGGGCGATGCGCCCGTCCTTTTCCGGGTTCGAAGCCCAGCTGTCCGCGCCGTACAGCAGCAGCGTCGGGCAGGTGATCGCGCTCCAGAGCTGCTCGATGAATTCATCGCCGATATCCTCGACCGGCCAGACATTGAGATGCGGATCGAACTTCCAGCTATAGGTGCCATCCTCGTTGCGGTTGACGCCGTGGACGGTCAGGTGCCGCGCCTGTTCCTCGGTGAGGTAGGCGTTCTCCTCGATCATGCGGGCGAAGGCGGCCTCGATGCTTTCATATTTGCGCGGGGTGCGCCCGGCAGCCTTGCGCTTTTTTGCGATCCATTCGGCGAGGCGCTCAGGGTAGGGCTGGCTGCGCTGCTTGGCGCGGTATTCGGGCGAAGGGCCGAGGCCCTCGATCGCAACCAGCTTGGTGACCATGTCGGGGAAGGCCCCAGCATAGCGCAGCGCGACATTGCCGCCCATCGAATGGGCCACCATCCGCACCGGGCCGCCGCCCAATTGGTGGATGAGCTGGGCGAGATCATAGACCATATCGCCTGCGGAATAGACCCCGTCCGAAACCCAGTCGGAATCGCCATGCCCGCGGTGATCCATCGCGATGACGTGGTAGTCCGCACGCAGCGCCTCGGCGGTCCAGTCCCACGAGCGCGCATGATCGCGCCCGCCATGCACCAGCACCAGCGGCGGCTTCCCCCGCCCGCCCCAGTCGAGATAGTTCAGCTTGAGGCGCTGCGAGATGAAGCTTTGCGAAGTCGGGCCGGTGTCGTGCATGGGGATGCTTTGGCCAAACTGCGGGGTTTGGGCAAGTCACCCTGATCCGTTCGTGTCGAGCGCAGTCGAGACACCTGCGCACAGGCCTATCGACTTCGCTCGAGGCGAACGGGGTTTTGTTCAGCGTTCCTTGGTGGCCGAGAAGGTCAGCTGCGGGTTCTTCTCGACCTGATAGCTGACGTCCCACGGGCTTTTTGCCATGAAGACGAGATCACCATCGCGATCACGCGCCAGATTGGCGCGGTTGAAGCTGGCGAATTCGTCCAGCGTTTTGTCGTCCCCCTTGATCCAGCGCGCAGTGGCAAAGGGCGAAGGTTCGAGCGCGGCTTCGACCTTGTATTCGGCCTCGAGCCGGCTGATCAGGACCTCGAGCTGAAGCTGGCCGACCACGCCGACAATGTGGGCCGAGCCGATTTCGGGATAGAACACCTGAATGACACCTTCTTCCGAAAGATCATCCAGCGCCTTGCGCAATTGCTTGGTCTTGGTCGGGTCTTTCAGCTGCACGCGCCGCAGGATTTCCGGCGCGAAGTTGGGCAGGCCCGTGAAGCGCACCTGATTGCGTTCGGACAGCGTGTCGCCGACCCGCAAAGTGCCGTGATTGGGGATGCCGATGATGTCGCCCGCTTCGGCGGTGTCAGCCAGCTCGCGGTCCTGCGCGAAGAACAGGATCGGCGAGTGGACCGCAATCGGCTTGCCGAGCCCACTGGGCGTCAGCTTCATGCCACGTTTGAAGGTGCCCGAAACCTGCCGCATGAAGGCGATCCGGTCGCGGTGGTTGGGGTCCATATTGGCCTGCACCTTGAAGATGAAGCCGGTGACCTCGTCGCGGCTCGGCTCGATCTGGGTATCGCCCGCGGGCTGGGGGCGCGGCGGCGGGGCGAAGCGGGCGATGGCATCGATCAGCTCGGTGACGCCGAAATTCTTGAGCGCCGATCCGAAATAGACGGGCGTCAGGTCGCCGTGGCGGAAGGCTTCGAGGTCGAATTCGGGATAGCCGCCGCGTGCCAGCTCGATCTCGTCGGCGAAGCGCTGGGGGATCGCGGCGGTGTCGCGGGTGCCGAGGAATTCGCGGCTCGGACCCTCGGGGCGGCTGATGGTTTCAGTGGCGAAATCGAGCAGGCCCTCGAACTCGCCCCCCATGCCGATGGGCCACATCTGGGGCGAGACGTCGAGGGCCAGCATGTCGGCGACCTCGTCGAGTGTCTCGAAGGGATCACGGCCCTCGCGGTCAACCTTGTTGACGAAGGTGATGATGGGCACGCTCCGCAGGCGGCAGACCTCGAACAGCTTGCGGGTTTGCGGCTCGATGCCTTTCGCCGCGTCGATCACCATCACCGCCGAGTCCACCGCCGTCAGCGTGCGGTAGGTGTCCTCCGAGAAATCCTCGTGGCCCGGTGTGTCGAGCAGGTTGAAGACGATCCCGTCCTTCTGGAACGTCATCACCGAGGAGGTGACGGAAATCCCGCGCTGCTGCTCGATCTTCATCCAGTCCGACCGCGCCCGCCGCGCTTGCCCGCGCGCCTTGACCTCGCCCGCAAGGTGGATCGCGCCGCCCTGAAGCAGGAGCTTTTCGGTCAGCGTGGTTTTCCCCGCGTCAGGGTGCGAAATGATCGCGAAGGTGCGGCGGTTGGAGGTCATCTTTGGTCTCTAGATAGCAATCTCAACACCCGCTCGTGCTGAGCTTGTCGAAGCACCGTCTTTTCTTCAAGTGCGGTGCGGGGAAAGAAAAAACAGCCCTTCGACAAGCTCAGGGCGAACGGGAAAAGACAGTGCAGGCTAGTTTTCTCGCGCCACCCGGAAGCCCGCGAAGTCCTGGTTGACCGGCATCAGCTCGATGCGGTTGATGTTGAGGTGCGGCGGCAGGCTGGCGATCCAGCCGATGGTGTCGGCGATGTCCGCGCCGGTCATCGGGTTGACTCCCGCGTAGAGCTTGTCGCTGGCTTCCTGGCTGCCGGTGCGCACCAGCGTGAATTCGGTCTCGACCATCCCCGGCTCGATGCTCGTCACGCGCACGCCGGTGCCGTGGAGGTCCGCGCGCAGGGCCAGCGTGAAGTGGTTCACGAAGGCCTTGGACCCGGCATAGACGTTCCCGCCCGGATAGAAGTAATTCCCCGCGACCGACCCAATCGCAATGATCGCGCCCTTGCGCGCGATCAGGCCCGGCAGCAGCTTGCGGGTGAGCACCACCATCGCGGTGATGTTGGTGTCGATCATCGTCTGCCAGTCATTGAGATCGGCATCCTGCGCGGGCGAAAGGCCTTGGGCGAGACCCGCGTTGTTGACCAAGAGGTCGATCTCACGGAAGCCCTCGGGCAGCGCGGCGAGTGCGGCATCGAGCGCGGCGGTGTCACGCACATCGAAGCAGGCGGCATGGACCTTGTCCGCGCCCAGCTCGGCAACCAGTGCGTCAAGCCGCTCCTGCCGCCGCCCGGTGGCGACGCAGCGCCAGCCGTCCTTGACCAGACGGCGCACCGTGGCGAGGCCGATCCCGGCAGTCGCGCCGGTGACGAACGCGGTCTTGCTCATCCGCGCAGCTCCGCGCCAAGTTTGGTGGCAGCGGCCACGACCTTCTCGGCGATCGCCTTGAGGTCGGCGTCCTTGAAGCTCGCCTCGCCCGGCTGGAGCGTGACTTCGACCGCGATCGACTTGTGCCCCTCGGGCACACCCTGCCCGGCGAAGACGTCGAACACGCGCACGCCGGTGATCACCGCCTTGTCCGCGCCTTGGACAGCGCGCACCAGATCGCCCGCCGCGAGGCTCGCGGGGACGAGGAAGGCAAAGTCGCGCGTCACGGCTTGCAGCGCAGGCGGGGTGAAGCCCGGACGGGCAAAAGCCGCGCCCTTCTTGGCGGGGATCGCGTCGAGGAACAGCTCCACGGCGGCAATAGGGCCGTCAACGTCGAAGGTCTTAAGCGTCGCCGGATGCACCATCCCGAAGCGGGCCAACACCACCTTCGGGCCGAGGCGCAGGGTGGCGGACTGGCCGGGATGGAACTGCGGCCCCGCCTCGCCCATCACCATGAGGTTCGCCACCGGCGCGCCAGCGGCTTCGAGCAGCTGCATCGCCAGCGCCTTGGCGTCATAGGCGTCAAACGGCTCGGCCTTGCCCGCCTGCCATCCGCGAGGGGTCTTCTCGCCCGCGAGCACAATGCCGAGCGTCGGCTTCTCGTCGGAGAGGCCGTTCGCGCCCCGGAAATAGCGCCGCCCGATCTCGAACAGGCGTGATGACGCCGCGCCGCGATCGGCGTTGCGCTTGGCCGCCATCAGCAGGCCGGGCAGCAGCGAGGGGCGCATCGCCTTCATGTCCTCGCTGATCGGATTGGCGAGCACCCAGAGCGGCTGACCCTCGGCAGCGAAATGCTCCGCCGCCCATGTGGGGAGGAAGGACCACGTCACCGCTTCGTTGAGCCCGCTCGCGGCGGCGGCACGGCGCAAGGACCGCTCGAGCTTCTGCTGCGGTGTGGCGGTGGGACGGGCGACGCCCTCGACACGGGGGAGCGCGACGCTCGCAACCTTGTCGAGGCCGTGGATTCGCACGACTTCCTCGACCAGATCGGCGGGGCCTTCGATGTCGTGGCGGCGCAGCGGGCAGGTCACCTGCCAGTCGGCGCTGACGCTGAAATCGAGGCTTTCGAGGATGCGCTTTTGCTCTGCCTCCGGCACCTCCACCCCGCCGAGACGCAGCGTCAGGCCGGGATCAAAGGCGATCACCTTGGGCTCCGATGGCGGCGAACCGGCACGGATGACTTCGCTCGGGTTGCCGCCCGCCAGCTCGACGATCAGCCCGGTGAGCAGATCGAGGCCCGCATCCAGAAACTCGGGATCAACCCCGCGCTCGAACCGCGTGCGCGCGTCCGACGACAGGCCGAGCTTGCGCCCGGTCGCGCCGATGCGGGCGGGATCGAAATAGGCGATTTCGAGCAGCACATCGGTGGTGTCGTCCTGCACCCCCGAATGCTCGCCGCCCATGATCCCGGCGATGTCGTGCACTTGCACGTCATCCGCAATCACGACCATTTCGCTATCGAGCGTGTAGGTCTTCTCGTTGAGCGCCAGCACCTCCTCGCCATCCTTGGCGCGGCGCGCCAGGACCGCGCCTTGCAATTTGGCAAGGTCATAGGCGTGGGCCGGACGGCCAAAGCCGAGCATCAGGTAATTGGTGAGATCGACCAGCAGTGAGATCGGGCGTTGCCCCGCGCTCTTGAGCCGCGTCTGAAGCCAATCGGGCGAAGGGCCGTTGGTCACACCTGTGATGACACGGCCATAGAATGCCGGGCAGCCATCGGGATCGTCGGTGCGAATGGCGACCGGACATGCGCCCGAGGCCGCGAAGGCGGGCATGGCGATCGGCTTCAGCGTCCCCAGCCCCTTGGCCGCCAGATCGCGGGCAATGCCGTAGACGCCCATGCAATCGGGGCGGTTGGGGGTCACGGCGACTTCGATCACCGGGTCGCTGCCGTGGTAGGCGGCAAAATCGGTGCCGACCGGCGCGTCCGCGGGCAATTCGATGATTCCGTCGTGATCATCGCCCAGTTCGAGCTCGCGGGTCGAGCACATCATGCCGTTCGACTCGACCCCGCGGATCGCGCTCTTGCGCAGCACCATGCCGTTGGCGGGCACCGTCGCGCCGGGGAGCCCCAGCACGCCCTTCATCCCAGCCCGCGCATTGGGCGCGCCGCAGACGACTTGCAGCGGATTGCCGTCTCCGGTGTCGACGGTCAGCACCTGCAGCTTGTCGGCATCGGGGTGGCGCGCGGCGGTGAGCACATGGGCAACACGGAAGCCCGCGAGCTTCTCCGCCGGGTCTTCCACGCCTTCGACCTCAAGCCCGATGGCATTGAGCGCGTCGCAGATTTCCGCAACGGTGGCGGTGGTTTCAAGGTAGTCCTTGAGCCAGGTCAGCGCAAACTTCATGCCTTTGCTCCCACGCCCGCAGAGAGGGTCGGCTGGTCAAACGGCGAGAAGCCGTAATGCGCCAGCCAGCGCGGATCGCCGTCGAAGAAGGCGCGCAGGTCGTTCATCCCGTATTTGAGCATCGCGATGCGGTCGATACCGAGGCCGAAGGCGAAGCCCTGCCACTCCTTGGGATCAAGCCCGGCGAATTCCAGCACGCGGGCATTGACCATCCCGCTGCCGCCCAGCTCCATCCACGCATGGCCCGGCGCATCGCCGTGCCCGCCGACCACGCGGCGGCCACCTTCGGTCGAATAGCCAACATCGACCTCGACGCTCGGCTCGGTGAAGGGGAAATAGCTCGGGCGCAGGCGCAAGGTGATATCCTCACGCTCGAAGAAGGCTTTGAAGAAGGTCTCGAGCGTCCACTTGAGGTGACCCAGGTGAATATCGCGGTCGATCACCAGCCCTTCGACCTGATGGAACATCGGCGTGTGGGTGGCGTCGCTGTCCGAACGGTAGACCCGGCCCGGCGCGATGATGCGGATCGGCGCGCCCTGATCCAGCATCGCGCGGATCTGGACGGGGGAGGTGTGGGTGCGCAGCAGCACATCCTTCCCGTCAGCCGTTTTATCCGGGAAGTAGAACGTGTCGTGCATCGCCCGCGCGGGGTGCGTCTCGTCCATGTTGAGCGCGGTGAAATTGTGCCAGTCGTCCTCGATCTCGGGGC
>ERZ1066123.116-NODE-116-length-66182-cov-7.326009_pt1 | contig 66182 bp, 62 predicted proteins | sample MGYA00382770_ERZ1066123 | MGnify/ENA primary metagenome ERZ1066123 (study PRJEB33369, sample SAMEA5778353) | biofilm metagenome | biome: Industrial cooling water; feature: Water cooling tower basin; material: Biofilm | place: United Arab Emirates | collected...
AAGGTAACTACATAGTTTAACTGATTATATTTCAGCTTTTTGCACCCATTTCTACATTCCCTTGTAACTCAATGTAATTTAATTTTAAACGTTAAACATTTGAGTTATGGAACAGACAAAAAAATCGACGTTCAAACTGCTTTTCTACCTAAAAAAGAACGATTTGAAAAAGAACGGTAATGCTCCGATTATGGCACGTATTACCATTGACGGAACCCCTAAAACTTTCGGAACAAAGTTAGAAATTGACCCCAATAATTGGGATTTAAAACACGGAAGAGTTCAGGGCAAGAGTGCGCAGGCATTAAGTATCAATAAAAAACTGGATAATATACGTGGGCGTATCGACAAGATTTATGAAGATATGTTGAAGCACGAGGGCTTTGCAACCGCCCAAAAAGTAAAGCTATCGTTTTTGGGTGTTGGCGTAATGGATGATGCAATACTTAAAGTCTTCAACGACCAAAATGAGGATTTTAAAAAATTGGTCGAAAAGGAAGAACGCTCACAAAGCACCTACAACAAGTATATCACAGTTTACAATCATCTTACCACGTTTATAAAGGAACGCTATCATCGTGACGATATGGCTTTTCGGGAATTGACTTCCGATTTTATCCGGGAGTTTGATTTTTACCTCCGGTATGATTTGCAGTCCTCCCACAATACAGTTTGGGTGTACACGATGCCTGTATTAGCCCTTGTGGAACTGGCTATTAAAAAAGGCTTGATACGTGATAATCCTTTTCAGGATTACGAAATCAATATGGAAGAAACCGACCGGGGCTATATCCTTAAAGAAGATGTTGAAAAGCTGATGATGTGCGTACCATCGCACCAACGGTATGAACTTGTAAAAGACCTGTTTATTTTCAGTTGCTTTACAGGACTTGCTTACGCTGATATTAAGAAATTGACAAGAAGCAATATTCAATCATTCTTTGACGGTCATCAATGGATTATCAGCAGGAGAAAGAAATCAGATATTGCTTCAAATGTTCGGTTAATGGAAATCCCTAAACGTATCATTGAGAAATATCAGGGTACGACAAGGAATGAATTTATCTTTCCGGTTCCGACCAATGCAACCTGCAATACTCACATAGGCAAACTGGTTGAAAAGGCAGAAATCATTACGGAGCAAAAAGTAACTTTTCACACGGCAAGGCATACTTTCGGAACAATGTTTTTGACCGAGGGCGTACCGCTTGAAAGTCTTAGCAAAATGATGGGGCATAAAAATATTTCCACCACACAGATTTACGCTAAAATCACAAGCCAAAAAATCAGTAAGGATATGGATTTAGTTACCCCTAAATTCAAGGCAATGGAAGAAGCGTTTATGATGGCAATCTAATCAGCTTTTGAGGGTGTTTCCCGAACTGTGTCAATAGTGTAACTTTAAACTATCGACATAAACAATGGCAACACAAGAAGACTTTGACTTTGAAAGCTTCAAGAAAGAAGCTATATCAGGCTTATATGCCGGCAAAAAGATGACCGGCACTGATGGTGTACTGGCACCGATGATGAAACATTTTCTGGAATCGATGATGACCGGTGAACTGGAGCATCACATTTCCGAGAGTAAGCTGGCCGGTCAGGCTAACCGTAAAAACGGCAAAAGTAAAAAGACCGTACGAAGCCTGAGTTCAGGAGAATTTGAACTTGAAACCGGGCGTGACCGTCTGGGTACCTTTGAGCCAAAAGTTGTTCCCAAGCGCCAGCTGATCATTACCGAGGAACTGGAAGGCAATATCCTGTCGATGTATGCCATGGGCATGAGTACACGTTCGATGCGGGATTATGTACAGGAAATGTACGCCATGGATATCTCTGCTGCCGAGATTTCAAGGATTACAGACAGTGTGCTGCCCGCGGTACAGGAATGGCGTAACAGGCCATTGGAGGCCGTATATCCCTTTGTGTTCCTGGATTGCATGTTCTTCAAAGTCAGGGTAAACGGAGCGGTGGAAACCCGCGCCATCTACAATATACTGGGTGTGGATATTGAGGGTAAGAAAGATGTGCTAGGCCTTTATACCTCCGAAAATGAAGGGGCTAAATTCTGGCTGTCGGTGCTTACCGATCTGAAAACTCGTGGCGTGGAAGATATCCTGATCGCCTGCATCGATGGGCTCAAGGGCTTCCCTGAAGCTGTGGAGTCAATCTTTCCCCGGACCAGGGTGCAGCTATGCATTGTTCACCAGATCCGTTCGTCCATGCGTTATGTTCCTGAGAAAGACAAGAAGGCCGTAATGGCAGATATGAAACCGATCTATCAGGCAAATAACGAACAGCAGGGATATGAAAGATTGCTGGAGTTTGAAGAGAAATGGGGTAAGAAATATCCCCTGAGCTGTAAGTCCTGGCTGGACAACTGGGTCAACCTCTCGGCATTCTTTGAATACGATCAGGTAATCCGCAAGGTTATTTACACCACCAATCCGATCGAGGGTGTACACCGCCAGATCCGTAAGATCACCAAGACCAAGGGGGCTTTCTCTTCTGAACAGGCACTGATGAAACTCATGTACCTGGTCATTAAAAACATCAGCAAGAAATGGACGATGCCAATCCATAACTGGGGACTGGCATTCTCTCAACTTTATATTAAATTTGGTGACAGAATACTTCAGGAGAACAGAGGCTTCTGAGAGGCGTTAATTTTGAATGACACAGTTCACGTTACACTCCCCAGCTTTTATCTAATCTCAATGAGCAGAACTTAACGGTTCTGCTTTTTTTATGCCTATCTTTTTGTGTAGGTAAAGCACATTTATTTTCCTCTACGCAATCCAACGCTGTAAAAGAGCTTATTACCTACTTCAGAAATAGAAAATTGAAAAACGAAACCCTTATCTAACGCTCCCTGCTATTCCATTTTTCAAATCCCTATTACAGGCTATCATAGCCTGGTCATTAATGCCATAAAAATTTAGAACAGAAAATTTCCACAATCAACCGGTAAAAAGGCAGCTAAGTTATAGCGGGCAGCCACCTCACACGCCCAACCAAAAGACTACGGCATAATGGCAAGGCAAAATGCTGGCTTCGCCGAATTGCTGTGTGTTGCCTTGCCACCCTCCGGGACTTATTCCGTTTCCTTTCGGTTTTACGCTGTTGCCCGCTTGGATTATCTGCTTTCTTTTTTCCGGTTTTTCTTTTGGAAAAATTTATGCGAAGCGAAGCGGAGCAAACCACAACGGGAAGCGGGAAACGAGAAAAGCGAGTGAGTAAATAACATTTTTTCAAACATCAAAATTTTAGCATTATGGCACACAACATCAATTTCAACGAGCAAACAGGACGTCATTCATTCTTTAGCGTTCAACAAAAAGCGTGGCACGGTTTGGGGCAAATCGTAGAGCAATACCCAACAAGCGAGGAAGCAATAGTACACGCAGGTTTAGATTACGAGGTTATCAAATCCCCACTGTTTACACAGGGCAGAACAATGAGCATAGGCGAAAACGGAGAACTGATTGAAGCCAATGACATCTTAGTACCTAACAGTTTCGCCACCCTCCGCACCGACACCAATACACCGTTGGGTGTAGTAGGCAAAGACTACCATATTGTACAAAACCGTGAGGCGTTCAATTTCTTTGATGCTATTGTAGGCGGAGGCGAGGGAATATTGTACGAAACCGCAGGAGCATTGGGTAACGGGGAGCGTATTTTTATTACTGCCAAGCTGCCCGACTATATCCGTGTAGGTAACGGCGACGATGTTACAGAAAAGTACATCTTCTTAACCACAAGCCACGACGGTAGTGGAAGTATTACCGCAGCGTTTACACCTATCCGTATCGTATGTCAAAACACCCTGAACGCATCATTGCGGAGTATGACCAATGTAGTGCGTATCAAACACACGTCAGGAGCAAAACAACGCCTCGAAAATGCTCACAAGGTTATGGGGCTTGCCAACACACTAAGCACGCAGTTAGAGAACATCTTTAACGATTGGGCTAAAGTAAGGGTAACAGACCGAGAAGTAAGAAAGCTAATCCAGTTGGCACTTTGCCCGAACAAAGAAACGCTTAACCTGCTCAAAAAAGGTGCGGAAGATGAAGTTTCCACCGTGTTTAAAAACACCGTAGATGATGCCTTTGAATACGCTATGATAAGCGACACCCAACAAATGGCAACTACCAAAGGCACATTATTCGGGGCTTACAATGCTGTTACAGGTTACTTTCAGAATGTACGCAATTACAGGGATGGCGAAGCCAAACTACAATCTATTGTAATGGGCGGTACAGCACAGCTAAAGACACAAAAAGCCTTTGAACTGTGTACAGACTTTGCCTATTCAGGAGCAGAGATTTTCAACTTCAATTAATCATCAAAGGCGACTGCCTGCAAAGGTGGTCGCCTACTAAAAACAAAAGATATGAAAGCATTAGATAAAATGGACAACCTCGATAAAGCGGGCTTGTTGTGCAAATTGTTTCCCGCAGAACTGGAGAACCTGCAAAACGCTATAAAAACGCAATGCGACTACTTCCTGCAAAATGAAACCGCCTTTCGTGAGGGTTGGTATCAAAAGGGATTTTTTACCGCTGAATTTTGGTACAGGCTTGTGCAGAATGCACAAAAAGGCATAGACAAGAATGAACCACTTTGGAAACGCCCGAACTGGTTTACAGACCATTTTTTTGACGGACACAATTCAATTTTCGCTATCCACTGCCTGATTGAATATACAGAGGATGCACAATGCGACCCGCAATTAAAACAGGCGATACACCTGCTTTTCGGGAACGACAAATTTTTACAGATAACCTTAAACGATAAATAATTATGGCTAATTGGTGCAACAACTGGGTTGTTTTTGAGGGAACAGCCGAAGCAATAGAGCAGATAACACAGCTATTCAAATCAATGGCTGAACAGGAACAGAAAGACAACTGCGGGCATTTACCCCATTTCGTACAGGACACGCACGGAGATTATTTCTACAATATCAGTCAGGACAATGAAAGTGCGGGTGTATTCCAGTATGAAACAAAATGGTCGCCAAATACGGATGCCGTTAAGCAGATAGCCGAACATTTCAAAGTGAATTTCACACAGGACTATGAGGAATTAGGATGCTTAGTATATGGTCAGGCAATATTTGAAGAAGGAATACTAACGGATACCTGTTTAGATAGCCAGGACTTTGACAGCTATGAATTAGACGAGGAAACGGACACCTACCATTTTGAGGGAACAGAGTACGACAGCGAATGGGAAATACTCGACAATTTGTTAGAGCGTAAAAGCGAAAATCAATTAAACACCATTAAAATTTAGAACGATGAAACTATCAGATAAAGCGACAGCACATATTTTGGTTAAAGCCAACAGCGAATGGGATAATTGCGAGTTTGCAATTATCCACCTATCCGAAGAATGGAAAACAGAACAGGCAAAACGGCTTGCATTAGTTAAGCCGTTAGAGGGCAATCACTATTTCTGCTCAATGAATTACTATGATACAGCAGTAGATTTTTATAGGACAGGCGAAAACGACAACCCGAATATTGAAGAATTGCTAAACGGTAATGAATGGATATTTGTGGAGCTTGACGAGCAAGAGCAGGAAACGTTTACCGTACCTGAAAACCGACTGGACTGTTACAGGCTTGTATTAAGGGCAAACGGTACAGGCTACTATACAGCATACGGGAAGCATACGAGCGAAGAATTTTGGACGGAAGAATTTTTATTAACCCAATTAATTGCTTAATCAGAAAAATCAAATTTCAAATTATGACACGTTCAAATCTTCACATCAAATTGAGTAACGGTAAATCCCTTGTATGCGTTGCCGACAGCAGCAGCGCACCCGAACAGGGCTATATCGTTGAAAGGCTTTTTTTGCCCTTGTTATCCCTTGATAACAGCGAGCAAGAACTCTTAATGCTTAAAGAGTATTGCACGATGGATGAAAGGCGGATAAACGCATATTACCGCTATTTAATAGACCTTACCACTAAAGAAGTTAAGTTTTTTGAAGAGCATTACAGTTATACCAATGACACTTTCAGGAAAGGAAAGGATATAACGGAAAGATACTACGAGTATTTAAAAACGATTAACTAATACAAGCCGCCTGACCCGAAAAGTCGGGCGGCAAAAAGACAGATCCTCCCGATGGTCGGGCAGTCTTTTTGCTTTAAATTGGTGCAATCCCCTTTAGCAAAATGCACCCTTACAAATCCTTTTCATTTTACCAAACAGGTTGCAGCGTTATTGCGTGGGATATTCGTTATCCCATAATTAGATTAGAGTGATTACTTTCTTTCGTGAGTTCAGCGGAAAAGAAAGTAACAAAGAAACCTGCTATTGCGGAAACTGTTTGTAATATTCTTTTGCTACTTCAGCTACACCTGCACTGAAATAACGCCCTCCGTCGTTTAGTACCGTGATGGCTTTTTTGAGTTCTTCGGGGTCTGCGCCTTTCAGGATATACCCTTTTGCCCCGCTATTAAGCATTTTAACCACATCCTGCACATCATCGTTAATACTAAAAGCCAAGATTTTGGTTTGCGGATATTTTTCAAGCAATGCTTTAGCAGTTTCAAAACCATTCATTACAGGCATATTTATATCAACAACCATTATATCGGGAATAACTTCAATTTGCTCCATTTTTTTCAGTGCTAATTTGCCGTTTTCCGCTTCAAATACGATTTCAAAATTATCGTCGTCCCGTATAAAATCGCAGATACCTTTCCTAAGTAAGTCGTGGTCGTCTATCATTCCTATCTTAATTATTTTTTCTTTACCCATTTTCTTCTTTTGATAAAATTGAAAAATCCGTATTTAGACTTAGATAAATCAGATGTTCTGTCAACGTGAGGTAAGCCATTATTAACCGTAATGTCCCTGACCTTAAAATGATTAAGCCATTCTTTAAAGTGTGCTATTTCGTGAGGCTTGAAACGAACAATTTCCCCGTTTTTAAGAGATACGATAAAAACATCAATGCAGAGAGTGAATGCAGATAGATGGGATGCAGGATAGTCAAATTCGGGGTAAAAAATATGCTCATTCTCCATAGCCTTAATGTTTTAGGTTGTGGATGCCTGGCACAAAAAAAGAGCGCAGGCAACTACACTTACCGCACATTGAGGCACTGGTATGCCCGACAACGAATAAGCGAGCGCCCACGCCTTTTGACGTGAGCGTTCTTACTTATCTGTCCCGTTGTCTAAAAATTACCAGTTTTCAATGTGGGACTTAAAGCAAAAACACTTTAAGTATTTTCTATATTTTCGACAACAAAGATACTAAACTCGTGCCTTTTTGACTGCATATAGTACAAAAAAGATTACAGTCAAACTGATTTTTGTGAAATATAATTCTGTTCAAGTATTGTCAGAATATCGCTTTCCTTATAAATAATCTTACCGCCTATCTGTATATACGGCAGGATATTGTCATCACGGTATTGCTGTAAAGTTCGTTTGCTGATATGGAGCAGCTTACACACATCTTCGCCCGACAGGTATATTTCCCCGTTCATTACAGGACGGTAATTTTTCAATATACTTTCGATACGGGTTCTTAGCAGCGTTATCATTTCCTGATGGGCAATGATTTCGTCATTCTCGAATAAATCCATTTTCAACGGTATTGTACGGCTGTCCGGCTTCGAGCAAAGCCTGTACATCCGAGCGTTTATAATAATTCTTACGGTTCAGTCGGGAATAGGGCAATAGTCCTTTGTCCTTATACGTCTGCAAAGTCCGCTTGGTAATGTTCATCATCAGACACACTTCCTGGTTATCGAGCCATTTTTCTTCTTTGAAAATTGGCGTGTATTTTTTCGTAGCATTTTCGGTCAGTTCCAAAAGTGCTTTCAGCTCATTTTTCATTCCCTCCAGTACGGACTTTTGTATTGTGATTACTTCCATAGTTTGCTCAATTTTGCTGTGGAAGTCGAATTTATAAAGGCTTATTGCAGCGTTGGAGAATGTTGCAGGATTTGGCTTTGAAAGGCAGCGTTTGGCGTTAGTAGTAAGATTTGGTACAAAAAAAGCCCCGAATTTCGGGGCTATGATTTGCTGCTATTTTATTTTGCCAACTTCAGTATTCTATATGCACCTCTTGCCACAATCACGAATACAATTGCCCCAATAATCAAATCCGGATAACTCGAATTGAGCCAATTGACCAATAATCCCGCAATGATAACACCCGAATTGATTATAACATCGTTGGAAGTGAAAATCATCGAAGCCTGCATATGGGCTTCTTTGCTTTTGTTCTTTTGTAATAGATAAAGACAAAGTACGTTTGCAATCAACGCCAAAACAGAAACAACAATCATTGTTTTGAAATCAGGCATCGCTTCTATTCCGATAAAACGTCTGATAACTTCAACAAAACCGATAACGGCTAACAGAATTTGAAAGTAACCTGCAAATTTGGCGATATTGTTTTTTCTTGCAATCGTACCCCCAACAGCAAACAATGCCAAAGCGTAAACAATACTGTCTGCAAGCATATCCAAGCTGTCTGCTATCAATCCCATTGAATTGGAAAAAATACCGAACAACATTTCCAATCCAAAGAAAACGAAATTGATAATCAGTACAGTCCAAAGTAGTTTCCGTTGGTCATTGCTTGTATCTGTTTCAAGAACTGCATTGCTTTCTTCAGTTGAAATCAATGACGTATTCAGGTTTAATGTTTCCAAAGCCGAAAAAATCGGCTCTGGTTTTCCACTATGGTAAACATTTAGTTTTTTACTGGGAATATCAAATTCCAATGACTTTACCATATCGAAATCCTGCAATTTCATACGGATTAATTGCTCCTCACTTGGGCAATCCATTTTAGTTATATTGAATATGGTTTTATTCATCTTCTTAAAGTCTAAATTTTATTCCGCCATTAATGACAAATCCGTCCAATGGTGCATAAATGTCTTTAAATATAGGATTACTAATTGTACCTGTATAAATGTTGCCAAAACGTGTCTGCCTTGTATCAAGGAAATTTTCAAAATTGACATATAACGAAAACCTTTCCCAAATCTTTTCAGCCATAAATCCACAAGTCCAATAGTCTTTTCCTGTTGTTCCATCGTTCAGCTTTTGCGGGCTGAAATAGTAGGCTTCTAAACCAACTTTCCATTTGTCTTCGATTTCATACATTAAAACCGAGTTAATACGGTGTTTTGGGGTTAACGGGCTTTCGGTAGTTGTTGCATTTTGGTGTAACTGTGCATCTGTATAAGTGTACCCTAAAAATAATTTCACATCATCGTAACCGATTTTGATATTGGTTTCTGTTCCTTTTGTATGGATGTAACCAGTAGAGTTTACAAATTGATAGAGATTAGCTGATGGATTTTCAAGTAATAGAGGATTATTCAAATAGGTATAAAAGAATAATTGATTGATACTGAATGACCAACCATCGCCAATATTAGTGCGGTAATTTATATCTGCATTTCCACCATAACTTTTTTCCAGTTTATTGGTTTTATTGTTAATTGGCATTACGTTTTGATATTGTAAGCGTTCGCTTTCTTCGGTAAAGATAGTGGGTGTTTTATATCCAAATCCGCCGCCAATCCTTGATGTTAATCCGTTTGCAATATGGAATAGCGCCGATACTCTTGGCAAGAATACAGCCCCATAATCTATAACATAATCCGTTCTTAAACCTGCTTCCAATTGAAGCCAATCCGTAGCTTTAAAATTATTTTGGACGAAAGCCCCAAATGTGGTTTGGCTATAATCTCTTAACGGAAATACTGTAATCTGCTTTTCTTTAAAATTGTCCGTCCAAATATTAACGCCTGTTACCCATTCTGACTTTTCTTTGCTGTAAGTATAATTAGCTTCCGTAAAAGTGGCTGTTTGCGTTCCCTCAAACTCGTAAGTGGGAATAGCCGTATTGCGGTTAAAATAACTTACACTGTTTTTGATTTGAAAAGAACTGTTTTCATTAATTAAATGGTCAAAAACAAATTGTGTGGAATAGCGTTGTGTTTTGTTTTCTTCAAAATATTGATGCGTATTATCCCCTTTGCCCTTGATGTAAAGTATATCGCCGCCCAAACGGTTCTCTATGGTTGTATTGATGCCAAAATTCAGTTTCATTTTATCATTGAAGTAAACAAATAATTTAGGGTTCAATACGAAGCGTTCAAACTTTGGAATGGCGGAAAAACCAATTTTTGCAGGGTCATAAGCTCCGTTTCTGTTGTGCGAAGCGAAAATAGTTGTTCCAATTTTATTGAATTTTTGCCCATAAAAACCATTAATGTCTAAACCTCTCCCTGATGTTCCGTTGATATGAAAGCGTAAATCTCTTTCATCAGTTGGCGTTTTGGAAATCAAGTTGACTAATCCTGCTATTGCTCCACCTCCGTAAAGTGTAGAAGTTGAGCCTTTGATAACTTCAACCTGCTTTAAATCAAGTGGCGGAATTTGTAATAAGCCCAAACCACTTGAAGCTCCCGAATAAATCGGAAAACCGTCTTTAAGGATTTGTGTATATCGTCCGTCAAGTCCCTGAATACGGATACTCGCATTGGCACTTGTGGGCGACGTAGTTTGTACGTGAATACCTGTACTTTCTGCCAAAAGCATACGAATATCTCCCGGTTTCATATTCCCTTTTTCTCCCAACTCCTCACTTCCAATAAACTCAATACGTGTAGGAATATTTTGTATGCTTCTTGTACTTCGGGTAGATGTAATTACAACACCCTCTAATTCCTCTGAATTTTCTTTGAGCAGAATTTCAATAACATTGGTATCCTTTAGTGGAAATTCTATTTTTTCAATAAACTCTTCAAAGCCTACGTAGCTAAAATGTATCTCCTGTATTCCATCAGGAATATTCGATAATATAATCTGTCCTTTTTCGTTCGAGGTTCCTCCAATTGAGGTGCCTTTTATAGATGTTGTTACACCAATCAAGGGTTCTTTTGTTTCACTGTTTTTTACAACAATGTTTAATGTATTTTGTGCATATACACAAAGGTTGAGTGCCATAAAAAATGACACAATGAGTATTTTTTTCATTGTAAAAATGATACTTAATGTATATAAATAAGCTATGACGATGCAAAGACATCGCTTTTTAATTAATTTGTGCTGAAAGCATTATACATTAAGCAAGTTGCGGGGGACGCAAAATGGAAAATGGAAAATCAGAAACAGGTGGGGTCAGCATATTTCCTAACTTCCGTTGCGGTTCTTTTACTGAATGGACAATAGAGAAATGAAAAGTAGTTAAAACAAATCCTGTACAGGTGTTGCAACTAAAAAAAGGCGAGCAACATCCCTTATTACAATCTTGGTCATCCTGTCCGTTTTGTCCTTGTTCGGTAGTATGCTTCTGCATACATTTATCCTCAATAAAAGTCGGTACTGCTGATAAAAGCAATACATAGGCGGCTAATATTAAAGATATAAACTTCACCATACAAAGTTAAATAAAAATTAATTGCGTTAGCTCACAAATCTTGTGGAGGTAGTTAAAGCGAATAGTTTTTTTATCGAGATTGTTCGGTTTTTACTTCAGGCTGCTGTTTTTCCTTTTTCTCACGGGAATAAACCCACAGTGACAACAGACCGAAAATAATCAGTGCGTAAGCTATCCATTTACCAACCCTTTCAATCAATTTAATGAAAACCGAACTTTCATAAGATGAGAAACCCTCTGCTCCCATAGGGCTGCGCCTGTAAAACTTCCTGCGGTTAATCCAGTAACGAAGTCCCAAGCCTGCAACCAAAAATATGATACCTATAACCAATGATGCGACCATAACAAAAACACTTTATTTCCACTGTTTGAATTTACGAAAAATATTTGTTTCAGCCTGTAAACGATGTGAATTAAATGCGAAAGAGGCTTACCCCAAAAGGCAAGCCTCTTTCATTGTTTATGGAAATAAAACCTTACTCAACACTGAAATAGATTACAAGGATAAGAAATTATTTCTTTTGAAATACACTGCCCGGCTGAAAATTAAAAACGGCTTACCAATCAGATAAGCCGTTTTTTTTTGAATTGAAATACTGCTCTTAATCGCTGCTGTTAAACTGAAAAGTTATCTGCTTTTCATTCCCGAAGCTGTCCGAAATCCAAACGTCAAAAGACTGTGAAACGGCAGACGTTGAAGTGTAGTACAGCCTGAACTGCTCCGTTGGTAATTGGTACAGGTCATTGGGCTGATACGGCGGTTCGTTGTAGTATTGCAATGTTCCCTGCCCGTCAAATTGAAAGTAACGGAGGAAATACTGCGTATTGCTGTAATTGCCTGTACGCTGTATGGTAATGCGTATTTCTACGGTCTGCCCGTTTGCAACATCTTTAGGCACTGGCATTACATTGACCTCGAAAGGAAAATTGTTCTGTATTTCGAGGTCATCATCTTTGCTGCAAGATACCAACGTAACCGAAGCTGTGAGGATTGTCAGGAATACATATAGTGGCAGTAGCCCCGTTCTGAATTTATTGAATATTGCTATCATCGTTTTTACGTTTTAAAAGTTAAACCTTAATCCCACACCTGCTGACGGTCGGAACTGTTGTAAATCCGTACCCCAAAGGATTTTTGTACGCCCTTGCAGGACTAATACAAAACGGTCGGACAGGTACGTTTCAAAAGTGAGGCGACCGCCTGCACCGTAGATAAAATTATCTTCGCTCAATATCTTCGCACCGTCGTACAACATTGTTTCGCCCCGGTTGATGGTTTCGTAACCGACCACACCTGTTACGGCGAAATTCAGCGTGATGTTCTTACGGGCATCGCCCAACAAAAAGAAGCTGTAACCGCCCTCTGCGGAATAGGTTTCCTGCGGTATGCGGAGGTCTTTATACCCGTGGTACTGGTGGGTATATTCCAACGCCCAAAGCTGATAGTTACCATTCTTACCGTTTACCGTCATTGCTGCGCTGATGTAGTAATCATTGCCAATCTTATCATCGGACAATACACCTGCACTTATTTCCAATCCTTTCTGCTTCGGCAGCATTCTTTGCGCCTGTGCAGCCGTGATGCCTATCAGGACAAACAGCACGGTATAGATATACTTTTTCATATTCTTGCTTTAAAGGGTTATTAAAATTTCAGGTGCATATCGTCAATCAAACGGGCTTTGATTAAATCGGAATTTTCGACGTGCAATGTTTGATGCCTGCCACCGTTTTTCTCGAAAATCTCAATCAGCAGTACCTTATCATCGGCAATGGTAAACTGGTCTAACAGGAACACATTTTGTTCGGTCGATTTTCCGGAAATACCGTCCAATGGCTTGTAAGTTCTCAAAGGAGTTAAAGGGCGTTCCTGGACTACGGTGCGTTTAGCTACCTTTTTATCCACTACTTTGAAATTGATGAAATCAATCTCGAAAGGAACATTGGCACGGTTTCTCAATTCAGTATGGAAATAGTATTTGCCGTTATGTATGTAAATCCCTTTTAGTATAAACTGAATGCCGAAACTCTTAGCACCGATATGCTTTACAATGCGTTTGTCTTTCTTGTAAATGGTTTCCAAAAGCAAGCCTGCCAGTGACGGCGAATTGTTGCCCAGTTCTTCAAAAAGCACATCGTTACCTTTGGCTTTATCCACCGCTTTTTGCATCGTGAGCAGGTCATAGCTCATTGCCTCCGGGTAGGAACTGTAATACACGTTGAAACTATAAAAACGTCCGTCATTCGTAATAACGGAAAAATTCGTTTCCGGCTCAAAGTCCCTTACAGATGCTTTTACACGCAACACGTTTTCCGCATCTTCGGCTTTCCCTGCAATAAGGTATTCGCTGCCCAAATCCACGTAACGAATGGCAGTCGGGAAAATCAGGTGCGAGGTTTTATCGTAGGTAACTTCCATACGGTACGGCTCTATCTTGCCCAATGCAAGTGGTGTTCTGATGCTGTCCTGTGCATTAGATTGTGCAGCAAAGCCGAGTATAAGGGCAATAGCCCAAAAGGTTTTTAAATGATTTTTCATTGTTTTATTTATTTGAGTTCAACATTATTTTTTAGATACAAGAAAGACCTGATAGCCTGCTTTGAGTGCAACCTTTGGCGTTCTTACTTTCTTAGCGAAATAGCCCGAAATACCTTGCACTGCACTTTTACTTAGGTCAGAAGTAATTTGCTGTCCAGGAGTAGAACTCATACTGAAGCTCGAACCTGTGGCATTGCCCATATTGGCTACAATGTCCGTAACCGCATTTCTTTCAGGCGAATACGGAACATATAAACCTTGCTGTCCGTCCAAATCATAAATAGTAATATCTACCGGGATGATATTGCCCTCCAGTTCTACCGAAGTAACTTTTAATTGTAACCTGCCATTCTGAAATTTGGCATTAGCCGTTACAATTGTTCCTTTGGGGATGGTACGTTGCGGGGTTTTGGCAGGCTCTAACAGGCGTAAACGCACACCCGTTTCGCCAACTACCGTTTGGGCTTCGTGTACACAGGCTTTGATACTGTTTTTAGGCTGTACCACCTCTTCAGTAGAACCTGCGGTATAGAACCCCCTGTTTTTTGTTTGGCTCCAATCGGCTGCAAAGGCACTGTCCGACGGTTCACGGTACAAGGCTGATACAATGTTCTTTCTTGTTGGTGTGAACGATACAAATTGCTCTTTTTGGTTAGCACCCGCAGCAGCAGGAGTTGCACCGATGGCAGGAGCAGCGTTTCCGGTATTGGCATTTTGGGGAAGATACTTTGCTGCCATTTCATAGGATTTCTCCATTAATTTGAGTTGGTCGTCAACGGTGGCCACAGGTGGCACATCTTTTTCCGACAACTTTGCTTTCAGTTCGTCCACTTGCTTACGGAGTTCCATTGTTTCAGCATTGTCATTATTATAAAATGAACCCAGTGTGCTTTGTGCATTACGGTAGCTGTTCAATGCAGAATTTCCGTTTCGTCCCGAATTTCTGCCACCACCGCCAAAGCCGTTGCTTTCTTCATCTTCTTCAGGTAAGTTTTCTTCATTGTCAGCAGATGCACTGTCTTCAGTATTCCAATAATCAGAAAGCGTGGTTAGCGCATTCCGCTTTTCCTGCTCTTTGCGTTCGAGCATTTCCTGCTCATACGCCTTGCTTTTATCATCGGGCATCCCTGCTCCGGTAGCCTGCGGTACAGCATCGTTCAACCCGATATTTTCAACCGCTTTTTTATCTTTCGACGGTTTAAATATGAGGTACATACAGCCGAGAAATACCACGCCCATCAAAAGGAATATGATTGGCTTTTTGAGCTTATCCTTATTGCTCTTTTTATTATCCGGCAGATTTGATGCTCCGTTTTGGTCTTCTCCCTCAACGAGAAAGCTGACCCTTTTTTCATTTTCTTTCATAAATCTGATTTTTTAAAATTGTTGATACACTATCCTGCAACCTTGCAGGATTTTTACTTTTAAGGACAGGGTTCTCGATATGCTCTATGACCATACCGTTACCGGACTTTGAGGTATCGTACATCACTTTGCCAATGACCGCTACGGTAAGCAGCAGATAACCCACAAAGAAGTACAGCGTATATCGGTGCTGTTTGCGCAAGGGCAACGCCCGCCAACGTTCGTCCAACTTGTCAAAGTATCTGTCCATATTTGCTCTTAATTTTTTCATAGCCTTACTATTTCTGTGTTACAGCTTGAAACGCTTAGGACTTTTACCCGCCTGTTGCTTCGGCGCATCGTTAACCAGTGCGACCGCTTCCGTTAATTTGGGTGCGGACATTACGGACAGGTTTGCCAGTTCCGTTTTTTTGAGTAATTGCCCAAAGCCGTCTTTCTTGGCTATTTCCATTCGGCTAAGAGAGAATTTTCCATTCAGGTATTTTACCCACATATTGCATTCTACACAGGGCTTGTCATCGCCCGACCATTGTAGGTAGCCTGTCAGCAGTAAGTCCTGCTTAGGCAAACTGTCTGCACCTTTTTGGCAGCTTTCGAGGTATTCGCTGATGCTGTCTTTCAGCTTTCCGGCATACGCTCCCTGCGTATGGAAATACCCGTTATATCCTTTGTCGGTAAGGATTTTTGCGAACGTGCTTAAATCTGATAATGCTTCCATAAGATTGTTTTTTTAGCGTTCGATGACCTCTATATCCTTATTTTCCACGACTGCAAATTTTTCAATATTGAAGCCCTGCGGATTATTGTCGGAACGAACGGAGTTGACGAGATAGCAGGAAGTAATCAGGTTACGCCTGGTTACGTTGCTTGACCGGATAATGAACTGTTTGGCATAAGTACGCACTGCATAAGGGTAGTTGTCGAAATTGCACAAGACACTATCCACCTCGATGCGTTGCTGCACGTTCCCCGAAATGATACGGCTGTAATAGCCCTTTTCCGACAAGTCTTTGTAGTAATCAAAAGCACTTTTATCGGCAAGGTTGAATGCCCTGCTCATATTGCTTTCAATAGCGTTCTTGTCGGGCGCAAGCGTAAAGAACAGTTCGTGAAATCTCCTTACGTGTTCCCTTGCCTCAACCGGGCGGTTGATGCTCGCATCCTGCGATAAGGCAAGCATCAGGGATTTGCCGTTATCCAGTACATAGATTTTTTGGCGTTGTTCTTCTGCAAAGCGGTAGGAACGCCATACGGTGTAACCTACCACGCTAATGCAGAGAACCGCAAACACAATGGCATATAATCTTATCTGCCTAAAGCTGTTTTCGATATTTCTTAGCGTTTTAAATTCCATTTTTTAGAATGATTAATGATTATTTATTCATCAGTTTACCGCCGATGTTTCCAACTGTTGAACCTGCGCCTGCTCCGGCGATGTTTCCGGCTTTCATTGCTGTGGAGTTTACATTGCGGGTAAAGTTTCCTGCGCCTCCGGCTTGGATTACCCAACCTGTTACTGTCGGGATAGTGAAGTACCCGATGATGCCGATAATCATAAAGATGATGTACACGGTATTGCTTGTATCAGGTATATAGGTAGGGTCGGCAAGCATTGCTATATCCCGTTCTAAAATGAGGGATTGTATTCTTGCCAACATTGAGCTGAACAAATCCGAAACGGGAAGCCATAGGTAAACGCTGACGTACCTCGTGAGCCATTGCGAGAGCGTGGACTGAAAGCCGTCCCACACGGAAATAGCAAAGGCTATTGGTCCGAGTATGGAGAGGACTATCAGGAAAAACGTTCGTATGGTATCAATGACCAAAGCCGCCGCCTGAAAGAGAATTTCCAATAGATTACGAAACCAATCCTTTATGGCTTTTTCAATCTTATAGGCTTGCCTGTCCATATACATACCCGCCATTGTTCCAATGTCAGAGGGCGACCATCCCAGTTCATCCAGTTTTTTATCAAACTCTTCGTCTGATACCATATAGGCAGTTTCGGGGTTCCTTACCATTGCCTCGTATTCCAACTGGTCTTTCTGCTGTTGCAGCTTGTTCAGGTCAAGCACCTGGTCTTCGAGTATTTGGTGGGTTCCTACTACCACGGGGCTTAATACCGCATTGATGGTTCCCAAAACAATGGTTGGAAAGAACATTATGCAAAGCCCCAAAGCGAACTTGACGATAACAAAATTTTAGAAACAATATGAAAACGGACAACAAATTAGTCGGGACTGGACTTTTGACAGCAATTGCAGCTTCATTGTGTTGCATTACACCTGTTTTAGCTCTCATAGCAGGGACGAGTGGACTTGCTTCAAACTTTTCCTGGCTCGAACCTTTCCGACCATATTTTATCGGTTTAACAATTTTAGTCATTGGTTTTGCTTGGTATCAAAAGTTGAAACCGCAAAAGAAAATTGACTGTAAATGTGAAACAACTGAAAAAACAAATTTTATGCAAACAAAATCATTTTTAGGAATTATTACCCTTGTGGCGGCTTTACTTTTATCATTTCCAATTTACGCTCACATCTTTTTTCCAAAGCCCGAAAACAAAACAATTATTACCCAAAGTTCCAAAATTCAGAAAGTTGAGTTTACAATTAAAGGAATGACTTGTTCAGGTTGTGAACATCATATTAAAACAGAGATTAGCAAACTAAAAGGAATTATCGAAGTTGTCGTTTCCTATGAGAAAAGCAACGCTATTGTCAAGTTTGATAATAAGCAAACCAGTATTGCTGAAATCGAAAAAGCTATCAATTCGACAGGTTATAAATCACTAAAAAGTAAAATTATATCATAATGGAAATTAAATTACAATCAATAATAACTTGCCCAAAATGTGGGCACAAAAAAGAGGAAACAATGCCAACTGATACTTGTCAGTATTTTTATGAATGTAAAAATTGCAAAACAAGGTTAAAACCACTACAAGGCGACTGCTGTGTGTATTGTAGTTATGCCAGTGTTCCTTGTCCACCAATACAAAAGGAAAAAAAATGTTGCTAAATAGAACGCATTTTATATAAATCACATAAAAAATCAGTAGGTTTTACTAATTATTTTTAAACAATTGTAAGAATAACTTATGGCATCAACAGAAAAAACATTATCAGAGGTAATTGAAATATTAAGACTAAGAGGTTATACTGAAGATTTTAACCTATTGGAAGAAAATATCTCATACAAAATAGGAGGCGAAAAGGTCAATTTAAGTGACATAGTTATTGATAAAATTTATCGTTTTACAGGACTGAATGACTTGGAAGATGAAGCTATCTTGTATGCGATGAGAAACCAAAAAGACGGAGCAAAAGGGATTTTCGTAAATGGCTATGGCACGTACTCCGACAGTGTATCGAACAGCATCATAGAGCAAATAGCAGTTAACGAAGATGACAAGGATGATTGGACAATAGAAATTTGAATTAGAATGACTGAATTAGAAAATGTTTTACAACAAAGAAATATAAAACCTACCGCAATGCGCTTGTTGGTGGCAGAAAAATTGATGCAGCAACAATACGCCATCAGTCATAAAGAATTGGCAGAACAGTTCGAAAATGCAGATAATGTCACTTTGTTTAGAACTTTAAAAACATTTTTAGAGCACAAACTTATCCATACAATCGATGATGGAACGGGTGTTGTAAAATATGCACTTTGCCAATCCGGCTGCAGTTGTAATCCTTCGGAGCAGCACACGCATTTCCATTGCTCACAATGCAAACGAACTTTTTGCCTTACAGATGCAGAAATTCCCAACATCAATATTCCTCTAAACTTCAAATTAGAAGGTATCAATTTGGTGCTTAAAGGAAGGTGTGACAGATGCAATTAAAATAATCTGAAACTTTGCAATCCGATTGCACAAATTATTTTTCTATATTTGTACCCTAATGAAATGGTTTCTCACAATATGGACTTTTTACCTGATGGTACTCGCAGCGTTGCCTTGCAGCGATGCAAGCAATCAGTGTGAAGATACCGTTCCTAAATTTGAAACCGCCCAATCTCACGACCATAACCAGGATAGCGACGACAATTGTAGTCCTTTTTGCTATTGCAGTTGTTGCAGTGTAAGCATCGGGTCTTTTAATTTCAAGCCTTTTGAAATCAAGCAACCTAAACTTGCTTTCGTTACTAAAAAAATTACAATCCGTGATTACACCTTAATTTCCCGCTACCAAGGAAATATCTGGAACCCACCCAAGTTTAATGTTTAATTTTTACAGATTTTCCAAATGCTGTTGATGGCTGATGTTTAGCCTTAACTGATGATGCTCCTGTCATTCATTTTATAATGATATGTGCAATCCATTTAAGTTTTCCTGTTTGTTTCAGATAAATCCATAAAGCTTTTGCTTTTGTGATAATAGGCAAATAGTACGTTTTCCATTCCATAGACATTCATAAATCTGTTGGCTGCTTACCACAAGTGGCAAGTATATTTTTTGTAAAATATTAAACAGAAATACGTGTTAGATAACATTATAAAATTCAGTATCAAGAACAAGCTTGTCGTTGGTATAATGACCTTGTTGCTCATTATTTGGGGAGTGTGGAGCGCCACAAAATTACCCATTGATGCCGTACCCGATATTACTAATAATCAGGTACAAATAATTACGGTTTGTCCCACATTGGCGGGGCAAGAAGTAGAACAATTAGTAACTTTTCCTATTGAACAAAGTATTGCCAATATTCCAGATTTAGAAGAAACACGGAGCATTTCGAGGTTTGGTTTGTCGGTAATTACGGTTGTATTTAAAGACAATGTAGATATTTATTTTGCCCGGCAATTAATCAATGAAAAATTAAAAGAAGCCGAAGAGAAAATCCCGAAAGGAATTGGTACGCCGGAACTGGCTCCCGTAAGTACAGGTTTGGGCGAAGTGTATCAATACATCATCCATCCCAAAAAAGGAAGCGAGAAAAAATACGATGCCAAAGAATTGCGCACAATGCAGGATTGGATTGTAGCCCGACAATTGTACGGAACACCAGGAATTGCCGAAGTCAATAGCTTCGGTGGCGAGCTGAAACAATATGAAGTAGCCGTGAACCCGAACCGCCTTAGAGCAATGGGTGTAAGTGTTACTGATATTTTTACGGCATTAGAAAAAAACAATCAAAATACAGGCGGTGCCTACATTGATAAAAAACCAAATGCTTATTTCATTCGTGGAATTGGCTTGGTTACTTCTTTAGATGATGTAAAAAATATCAGTGTAAAAAATGACGGTGGCAGTATTCCTATTTTTATTAAAGATGTAGCCGATGTAAGATTTGGAAGTGCGGTAAGATATGGCGCAATGACTTATAACGGCGAAGTAGATGCAGTGGCCGGTGTGGTAATGATGCTGAAAGGCGAAAACAGTAACGAGGTTGTCAATCGTATCAAAGAAAAACTACCCGTTATTCAAAAATCTTTACCCGATGATATTATCATTGAACCTTATTTAGACCGCACCGATTTAGTAGGCAGAGCAATGAGTACCGTAGAAAAAAACCTGATAGAGGGTGCATTGATTGTCATCTTTGTATTGGTTATTTTCTTGGGAAATTTCAGAGCGGGATTGATTGTCGCTTCCGCTATTCCTTTAGCGATGCTATTTGCTTTAGCCTTGATGAATGTCTTTGGCGTGAGTGCCAATTTAATGAGTTTGGGTGCGATAGATTTTGGTTTAATTGTAGATGGTGCGGTAATTATTGTAGAAGCCACTTTGCATCATTTGGGTTTAAGAAAATCTAAGCAAAAACTTACACAATTGGAAATGGATAACGAAGTTTTTACATCCGCTTCTAAAATCCGTAGCAGTGCAGCTTTTGGCGAAATCATTATCTTAATCGTTTACATTCCTATCTTGACGTTGGTAGGTGTTGAAGGAAAAATGTTCCGTCCTATGGCGCAAACAGTAGGTTTTGCAATATTTGGCGCATTGATTTTATCCCTTACTTATATTCCGATGATGTGTGCTTTGTTTTTATCTAAAAAGCCGATGCACAAAGAAACCATTTCAGATAAAATGATGAATTGGTTGCAAAAAATGTATCAGCCTTTATTAGAAAAAGCCATCAAAATAAAATATTGGTTAGTGGGCATAACCGTTGCTGTATTTGCTTTTACACTATTTCTATTTGGCAGAATGGGTGGCGAATTTATACCACAATTGCAGGAAGGCGATTTTGCCTTTCACTGCATTTTACCACAAGGAAGTTCATTAAGCCAAAGTATCGAAACATCAATGCAAGCTTCAAGAATTATTAAAGAATTTGATGAAGTAAAAATGGTGGTCGGTAAAACAGGAGCAGCAGAAGTACCCACCGACCCAATGCCACCCGAGGCAACCGATATGATGATTTTGCTGAAACCTCAAAGCGAATGGAAAAGTGGCAGAACTTACGATGAATTAGCAGATGCCATTAATGAAAAATTAGAAGCAATACCTGGAGTATTTTTTGAAAAAAACCAACCGATACAAATGCGTTTCAATGAATTGATGACAGGCATTCGACAAGATGTGGCAGTAAAAATATTCGGAGAAAATTTAGATACATTGGCGTTGAATGCCGATAAAGTAAGCAAAGTTATTCAAACCGTAGAAGGTGCTACAGCTCCACAAGTAGAACGTGTAAGCGGATTACCACAAATTAATGTAGAATATGACCGAACTCGTTTAGCCAATTACGGCATTAATGTAGAAGACGTAAACAACGTTGTAAGTACCGCCTTTGCAGGGAAAAGTGCAGGTGTGGTTTTCGAAAATGAAAGAAGATTTGATTTGGTGGTTCGGTTAGATAGTATTCACAGAAGCAGTATTGAAGATGTAAATAATTTAATGATACCAACTTCCACAGGCAATCAAATTCCGTTATCACAAGTTGCTACGATTGATTATAAATTAGGTCCGGCGCAAATAAGTCGTGAAGCAGGAAAAAGAAGAATTGTAATCGGGTTCAACGTTGCAGGCAGAGATGTGCAAAGTGTGGTTGAAGAAATTCAACAAAAATTAAATGCACAGGTAAAATTACCACCAGGTTATTATTTCACTTACGGCGGTCAGTTTGAAAATCTGAAAGAAGCCAGCAATAGATTAATGATAGCCGTTCCTATTTCCTTGTTATTAATTTTTGTGTTGCTCTATTTCACGTTCCGTTCCTTTAAGCAAGCAGGTTTAATATTTACCGCAATTCCGATGAGCGCCATTGGTGGCGTATTGGCTTTAATGCTTCGTGGAATGCCTTTCAGCATCAGTGCAGGAATTGGTTTTATCGCCTTGTTTGGTGTAGCCGTTCTTAACGGAATTGTATTGATAGGCACTTTCAACCAATTGGAAAAAGAAGGAATAAAAGATGTTTTCAAACGAGTAATCGAAGGAACAAAAATAAGACTTCGACCTGTATTGATGACGGCAACCGTTGCGAGCTTAGGATTTTTACCGATGGCACTAAGTAGCAGTGCAGGTGCAGAAGTTCAAAAACCTTTAGCAACCGTAGTAATCGGTGGTTTGGTTACGGCAACTTTCCTTACGCTGTTCGTTCTGCCTTTACTCTACATCATTTTCAATTCAAAAATTAATTTAAAAAGAAAACCCAAAGTGAAACCTATTGCAACTATCATTGTATTGCTTCTGTCATTAACAGGCTTTACAGCAAATGCACAAACACAGCATTTATCAAGTGTTGATGATGCGATAAATATTGCGCTTCAAAATAATCAAGCCATTAAAGCTTCAGATTTAAAAATTGATGCCAGCAAAGCGTTGAAAAAAACAGCCGGAGAATTACCTAAGTTGGATATTAATGCACAGTTGGGACAGTACAACAGCACCAAATTCGACCAGTCTTTTCAGGTGTCACAAACCATTCCTTTTCCGTCATTATTCGGAGCAAAAAAGGAGTTGATTAATGCTGAAATTAAAGGTAAAGAATTGCAGAAGAACTTGAGTGTTTTAGAATTAAAAAACCAAGTACGTACTTATTATTATCAAATTTTGTACTTGCAACACAATCAAAAACAACTACAGGAATTAGACAGTTTGTACAACAATTTCATAGGCATTGCAAAGCTTCGTTACAAAACGGGCGATACCCAAAAAGTGGACATCAGTACGGCAGAAGCCAAGAAAGGCGAAATCAATTTGTTATTAAAACAAAATGAAGTTTTCTTAAATAATGCCGTTGCCAATCTGAAAACATTGATGAATACGAAAGAAGATTTTACCATATCAGGAAATGGAAATTTTCAGCCTTTACAAATTTCAAATTTGTTGGATAATGATGCAGTAGCCAATCATCCTGCTATTCAATCTTTGTATCAGGAAGCAGTTATTGCGGAAAAAACCAAAAAAGTAGAACGGGCACAAGGTTTACCCGATTTTACGATTGGGTATGTCAATCAGTCTTTAATTGGTTTTCAAAATGTGAATGGAGCTGAGAAGTTTTTCAATGGCGGAAACCGGTTTAATTCTGTAAACATCGGCATTGCAATTCCCATTACTTACGGTGCTACCAAAGCCAGAATAAAATCTTTGGATTATAGAAAGCAAGCAGCCGAAGCCAATGCACAACAGCAACAGAGAACGTTGGCAACGCAAATGCAAAATGCTTTGTTGCAATACCAGCAGGATATGAAGCAGTTCAATTATTTTCAGCAAGAAGCTTTGCCTAATGCTAAAGAAATTGTTTCAGCAGCACAATTAGGTTACAAAACAGGCGACATCGGTTATGTAGAATATCTTTTTGCCTTGCAAACCGCAACCGATATTCAGTTGAATTACCTCAAAAGTATTCAGCAGGTCAACCAATCTGTAATCAATATTTATTCATTCATCAATCAATAAGTACAAATGAAATTCAATATAAAAAAAATCACGTTGATGACAGCCATAGCTGTTTTACTATTTGCTTTTTCTGCCTGTAAAAATGATAAGAAAGCAGAAGATAAATCTGCCGAAACCAAAACTGCAGGAAAAGAAGAAGCACCACACGAGGAAGAAACGCCAACCATTGCCACACTTACCGAAGAACAAATAAAAACGGTAGGCATACAATTAGGCACCATTGAACACAAGGAATTAACAGCAACCATCAAAGCAAACGGAAATCTGAAAGTTCCCAATAACAATAAAGCCAACGCCACTTCTTTGTATGGCGGTGTGATAAGAACACTGAAAGTTCAAATTGGAGATTATGTAAGAAAAGGTCAGGTTATTGCAACCATTGCCAATCCGCAGTTCATCCAATTGCAGGAAGAATATTTGAGTACAGCAAGCAGAATTACGTTTGCAGAACAGGAATTAGCAAGGCAAAAAGAACTGAATGAAGGCAATGCAGGTGCAAAGAAAAATCTGCAAAGTGCTACTGCCGAATTAAGCAGTTTAAGAACCCGCAGAGCTTCCTTGCAACAGCAGATACAATTAATGGGCATCAATCCAGGTTCGGTATCAAACGGAAATTTAAAATCCGCATTGGTCGTAACCAGTCCGCTGAATGGTACGGTTAGCAACGTTTTTGCCAAAATTGGAAGTTATGTAGATGTTTCTTCGCCGGTTATCGAAATTGTAGATAACAGTTCATTGCATTTAGATTTACAGGTGTTTGAAAAAGATTTACCACAGGTAAAAGTTGGACAAACTATTCATTTTACTTTAACCAATAATCCTACTGCTGAGTATGATGCTACAGTTTTCAGCATTGGTTCATCCTTTGAAAACGAGAGCAAAACCATCGCCGTTCATTGTCGTGTAAATGGTAATAAAAGTGGTTTAATTGATGGAATGAATATCACAGGAATTGTAAGCCTTAATAATGTAACAACGCCTGCTGTACCAACTGATGCGATTGTAAATGCCGATGGCAAATACTACATTTTTGTACAAACCAATAAAGAAGCAGAAGCCCATCACGAAGAAGGCGAAAAAGAAGGCGACCACAAAGAGGGCGAAGAAAAAGACCATAAAGAAGATAAAACTGCTAAGAATTTTGAAAAGGTAGAAGTGCTGAAAGGCGTATCTGATATGGGTTACACCGCTGTAACTTTTGTAAATGAAATTCCTGCCAATGCTAAAATTGTAGTTAAAGGTGCGTTTTTCGTCAATGCAAAACTAAGCAATGCAGGTGGTCACGAACATTAAAAATTGAACGCTATGGTTTGGTTAAAATTTTATTTGCCGGTGTATTTGGTGTTGTATATTATGGTAGCTTTTGTGCTACCATAATACCGAACCTACAAGCAAACGGGCATCAATCCCATAACTTTTGGCAAAACAGATATTGCACACGACTATATCGGTTTTGTGATGAAAGTATTGATAGCATTGCTTTTCGTTGCGGTATTCATCTATTCGTTCAGCGATAAAATGTATCAATATTTAGTACCGATTTCTTATTTAATGAAAGACGTGTTTTTAATCATTGCATTAATACTGATACACCTTTCATTACTATGGATTTCAGTAGCGCAATATCAAATGAGTAACAGTTGGCGTGTCGGTATTGATGAAAATAACAAAACCGAATTAATCACAAAAGGATTATTCTCTTACAGCCGGAACCCGATTTTTTTGGGAATGATAATCAGTGTTGCAGGAATATTTTTTATACTACCCAATACACTTACATTTTTCCTGATGCTTACTACCTATATCGTTATTCAAATTCAGATAAGACTGGAAGAAGAGTTTTTGGAAAAACAACACGGAGAACAATATTTAATTTATAAAAAAACAACTAAAAGACTACTCTAATGGAACACAAACATAAATACGATGCACAAGGCAAACAGCTTTGCTGCACACCACAGGAAGAAAAAATATATACCGATGCTAATGCTAAAAAATTATTAGAAAAGCATCACAACAATGACGGTCACAACCACGAACACAGCGATGATGACGGTCACAACCACGGAAGTACCGACAAATCTACCTTTCAAATGTTTTTACCTGCCATTATCAGTTTTGTTTTACTGATGATTGCTATTGCTTTTGATAATTGGCTACCGCAATCCTGGTTTACAGGTTGGGTAAGAATTATTTGGTATGCAATAGCCTATTTACCTGTTGGATTTCCTGTAATTAAAGAAGCATTTGAGAGCATCCGCAAAAGCGATGTATTTTCAGAGTTTTTATTGATGAGCATTGCCACTATCGGAGCTTTCGCCATTGGCGAATATCCCGAAGGTGTTGCCGTTATGCTGTTTTACGCCGTTGGCGAAGTGTTCCAAACATTAGCCGTAACAAGAGCCAAAGCCAACATTAAAACCCTGCTCGACCAAAGACCCGATGAAGTAACGATTTTAGAAAATAACCAACCTAAAACTGTAAAAGCAGCAACTGTAAGCATCGGCAATATCATTCAATTAAAACCCGGAGAGAAATTAGGATTAGATGGCGAATTATTATCCGAAACGGCAGCATTCAACACCGCAGCATTAACTGGCGAAAGCAAACCCGACACCAAAACCAAAGGCGAAACTGTTTTAGCAGGAATGATAAATTTAAACACAGTTGCACAGGTAAAAGTAACCACGGCATATACCGATAGCAAGCTTTCAAAGATTTTGGAATTGGTTCAGAATGCTACTGCACAAAAAGCACCAACAGAGTTATTCATCAGAAAATTCGCAAAAATCTATACACCAATTGTTGTGTTATTAGCAGTGCTTATTACTGTTGTTCCTTACTTTTTTGTTGATAATTATTTGTTCAGTCAATGGTTATACAGAGCATTAGTGTTTTTGGTTATTTCTTGTCCGTGTGCTTTGGTTATCAGTATTCCTTTAGGGTATTTTGGTGGAATTGGTGCCGCTTCAAAAAATGGGATTTTATTCAAAGGAAGTAACTTTTTAGATGTGATTGCAGGTATTCAGAATGTTGTGATGGATAAAACCGGAACAATGACCGAAGGCGTTTTCAAAGTACAGGAAGTTAATTTGAAACCTGAATTAAATAAAGACGAAATTCTGAAATTGGTAAATGCCTTAGAAAGTCAAAGTACACATCCTGTTGCCACAGCCATTCATCAATATGTAGGAGAAATTGACAATTCCCTAAAATTAGAAAACACAGAAGAAATAGCAGGTCACGGTTTAAAAGCCAACGTAAACGGAAAAGAATTATTGGTAGGTAATTTCAAATTGATGGACAAGTTCAATATCAGTTATGATTTAGACCCAAGTACGATTGTTTACACTTTAATCGCCATTGCTTACGATGGAAAATTTGCAGGCTACATTACCATTGCCGACAGTATTAAAGAAGATGCACAGATTACAATTGACAAACTAAAAGCATTAGGCGTAAAAACTACAATGTTGAGCGGAGATAAAAGCACCGTGGTAAAATTTGTTGCCGATAAATTAGGAATTAATAATGCCTTTGGCGATTTATTGCCGGAAGACAAAGTAAATAAAGTAAAAGAAATCAAAGCCAAAAACGAAACCGTAGCATTTGTTGGCGATGGCGTGAATGATGCGCCTGTAGTAGCTTTGAGCGATGTAGGAATTGCAATGGGTGGTTTAGGAAGCGATGCCACTATTGAAACTGCAGATGTTGTAATTCAGGATGATAAACCAAGTAAAATCCCAATGGCAATCAATATCGGAAAGCAAACCAAGAAAATAGTTTGGCAGAATATCATTTTAGCATTTGGTGTAAAAGCTGTCGTTCTCGTTTTAGGAGCAGGTGGTTTAGCCACAATGTGGGAAGCTGTTTTTGCAGATGTAGGTGTAGCATTATTGGCAATTTTGAATGCTGTAAGAATACAGAGGATGAAATTTTAGAATTAAGCTTATTCTAATAATGAATAAAACTAACAATGCATAGGAAAGGCAAAAGTTATCAAAAAGTACCTCCGTACAAAAGATACAAAGCTTCTAAACCCTCAAATGGTAATTTGTTGAAGTCGAAAAAACCTTCGCTCTTTATGATACTTTTTGGGATATTTTTAGCTGTGTGCCTTATTGCTTTGATATACATAAAAATTAGACACTATTATATCTATCACTATCACTAAAAATGGACTTATTAGTTCTGTATCGAGCAAAAACCAAAGTTCCAAAAGAGAAACCCGAAAATGCAAATTTCTTTCAAATATGACAGTATTTGGGCTTCTCTATTATTGTTTAAAAAATAGATTTAGGATAACGGATGGATAAATTTTATAACGAAACGCTGGCTAAGCTGGAAAACGAAATCAAAGAATTTGAGATTGAAGCAGACTGTTCGATAGAACGCATTGAAGCAGTTATACAACTTATTATCAAATGTTTATTCGACGTAAAAAAATATATTTTAAAAAGAGGATTTAAGAATGTTGATGAAGAAATTCGCTTTTTTAAATATCAAAAGCCAATTATCGTTTCAAAGCTCATCTATTATAATGCCATCTATAAAATCGAAACGAGAAGACCGTATGGAAATAAGCGTACCAAGAAATATTTTGTCAAAGAACTGAAAAAGCTAAAAAGGTTCTTTGACAACAACCTTGATTTTTACAAGTATTACCGAAGTAATAATTCTTTTGTTGACGAGAAGTTTTTTGTACGTGATAAGCACGATATAAGACTATGGTTAGACACTTTTTATTTTGAGGCAGACCATCGCTTTTCTACTTCGCACGATTATAAGGTTGCCAAGATAATTGCCAATGACCTGATACAAGTTTATTTGGAAGACAGGTTAAATAATATCAATCAGAAAAAGGTTTCAGACAATTCGTTGAAATGGACAGCAAGTAAAACTGCACTCACGGAACTCATTTATGCACTGTACTCCCACGGTGTATTTAACAATGGGAATACAGACATAAAATTGATTGCCAAAACTTTTGAAGATGCCTTTAATATTGAATTAGGCGACTTTTACCACACGTTTATGGAACTGAAAGCCCGCAAAATAAACCGTACAAAATTCCTTGACAATCTGTGTGAAGCACTGATTAAGAAAATGGATGAGCAGGACGAAAAACAGTAAACATATATGTACAACGCCTTTATTCCTCGTGACAAGAAGTCAAAGTAATTAAACTTAAATCGTAAATTTGTTTATTGCTTTTATATTAAATACAAAATGTGGGCAGAGAATAAATATGAATACACTCTTTATAAAAAATATGGTCTGTAACCGCTGCATTATAGTGGTGCAAAATGAATTGGAAAAACTCGGTTTAGGCATTAAGAATATAAAATTGGGCGAAGTAACCTTAGCACAAGAGATAACCCCTACAAAAAAAGATGCTTTGGTAAAAACTTTAGAGCCATTGGGATTTGAGATAATTGACGATAAAAAAAGTAGGATAATAGAGAAGATAAAGAACACTATCATTGACTTGGTACACCATCAAGATAATGATGTAAAAATCAATCTTTCAGATGTATTGAGCGATAAATTGCATCACGATTATAATTACCTGTCCAATCTGTTTTCAGAGGTAGAGGGTACTACTATTGAAAAATACTTTATTGCCCAAAAGGTTGAAAAAGTAAAAGAATTGCTGGTGTACGATGAGTTGTCTTTGAGTGAAATTGCTTTTCGTCTGAACTATTCGAGTGTATCCTACCTAAGCAATCAATTCAAAAAAGTAACAGGACTGACACCGAGCTATTTCAAACAGATAAAAGAAGATAAAAGAAAGCCATTGGATAAAGTGTAAATAAATTTTACAAATCAATTCCAAAATTTCACAATAGCACCCGTTGATATAATAGCCAATTTTGCATTGTTAATTAAAGCAAGCAGAATATGGCAACTAATAATAAAGAAACAATATACATTCCATTGGAGGATGTGGAAAGCGAACATTGTGCATTAATCGTTGAAAAAGGGTTGACACAAGTAAAAGGCATAGAAACCCACAAAGTAGAGCTAAATAACCGCAGGGCAGCTATTACAGTAGATAGCAATGAAACAGTAGGCGAAGCTGTTAAGGCAATTAAAGATTTAGGTTACGGAGTTCCTACGGTTAAAAGTGCTTTTCCGGTATTGGGCATGACCTGCGCATCCTGTGCGGGCAGTGCCGAAAGCATTGTTAAATACCAATCGGGAGTAGTTGATGCTTCCGTGAATTTTGCAACGGGTAATCTTACGGTAGAATATCTACCAAACATGACCAATGCTTCAACGCTGCAAAAAGCAGTACAAGGAGTTGGTTATGACTTATTGATTGAAGACGAAACCACACAGCAGGAAACGTTAGAAGCTATTCACACCGAGAAATTCAGGAAACTCAAAAACAAAACCATTTGGGCAATCATCCTCTCTTTGCCTGTGGTGGTAATCGGTATGTTCTTTATGGATATGCCTTATGCAAACCTGATAATGTGGCTTTTCTCAACTCCGGTACTTGTCTGGTTAGGAAAAGACTTTTTTATCAATGCGTGGAAGCAGGCAAAACATCGTTCTGCCAATATGGATACACTGGTTGCATTAAGTACTGGTATTGCTTACCTGTTCAGTGTATTCAATATGTTATTTGCAGACTTTTGGCATCAAAGAGGGCTACACGCTCACGTTTATTTTGAAGCCGCTGCCGTAATTATCGCATTTATCCTCTTGGGGAAACTGTTAGAGGAAAGAGCCAAAGGTAATACATCTTCAGCCATTAAAAAGCTAATGGGCTTACAGCCTAAAACGGTTATTGTGATAGAAGCTGATGGCACAGAAAGACAGAAGGCTATTGAAGATGTAAGTGCAGGTGATATTATACTCGTAAAGCCCGGTGAAAAGATTGCGGTAGACGGCATGGTCATATCGGGCAATTCGTATGTGGACGAAAGCATGTTAAGCGGTGAGCCTGTACCTGTATTGAAAAAAGAAAAAGAAAAAGTATTTGCAGGAACGATTAACCAAAAAGGCAGCTTCCGGTTCAGGGCGGTAAAAGTGGGCAAAGAAACCATGCTTGCCCACATCATCAAAATGGTGCAGGATGCACAGGGAAGCAAAGCACCCGTACAGAAACTGGTCGATAGGATTGCGGGCATCTTTGTTCCCACAGTGATAGGTATTGCCATCCTGACATTTACGCTATGGTTGATTTTGGGAGGCGAAAACGGGGTTGTTCAAGGTCTGTTGGCAGCCGTTACGGTATTGGTCATTGCCTGCCCCTGTGCTTTAGGCTTAGCGACACCCACCGCTATTATGGTAGGCGTTGGTAAAGGTGCTGAAAATGGCATTTTGATAAAGGATGCCGAAAGTTTGGAACTGGCCAAAAAAGTAAATGCCATCGTTTTGGACAAAACCGGAACCATCACCGAGGGAAGACCACAGGTAACGGGCATTAAATGGCTGAACAATGAGGACACTGCAAAAGAAATCCTTTTGAGCATCGAAAAGCAATCCGAGCATCCATTGGCAGAAGCCGTAGTGAAGCATCTTGGCGATGTAGCGACCACCTCTTTATCCATGTTCGACAGCATTACGGGCAAAGGCGCAAAAGCAGACCATGACAACGAAACCTATTATGTAGGCAATAAAAAGCTATTGGCTGAAAACAACATCACTATCGCTGAGGTATTGCTACAGCAGGCTGTCGAATGGGGCAATCAGTCCAAAACGGTCGTATGGTTTGCCAGCAGCAAAGAGGCACTTGCAGTCATTGCCATTGCCGATAAGATCAAGGAAACTTCCGTTCAGGCAATCCGTGAAATGCAGGAAATGGGCATTGACCTATATATGCTTACCGGAGATAACGAGGCTACGGCGAAAGCCATTGCCCAGCAAACAGGTATCAAACATTACAAGGCAGAGGTTTTGCCACAGCATAAGGCAGACTTTGTAAAAGAACTGCAACAGCAGGGAAAAGTAGTCGCAATGGTTGGGGATGGTATCAACGACAGTACAGCATTGGCAACAGCCGATGTAAGTATAGCAATGGGCAAAGGTTCGGACATTGCGATGGACGTAGCCAAAATGACTATCATCTCTTCTGACCTGACCAAGATACCTATGGCAATGAGATTATCAAAACAAACCGTGGCTACCATAAAGCAGAACCTGTTTTGGGCATTTATCTACAACCTGATCGGTATTCCCATCGCTGCGGGTATCCTTTATCCTATAAACGGTTTCCTGTTGAACCCGATGATTGCAGGTGCGGCAATGGCGCTGAGCAGTGTGAGTGTGGTGAGCAATAGCCTGTTACTAAAATGGAGAAGATAAAACAGTAAATATCACAAATCAAACAAAGAATATCGCAAGGGTTTCGACCTGATTAATGGCGACCTTTACACTATAAAATAACAATACAATGAAACAGTTTAAAATAAGCGTTCCCGACATGCAAAGTACACATTGCCAAACAAGGGTAAGCAACGCAGTCAAGGATATCAACGGTGTACAGATAGACAATTTGCAGGCAGGTGAAATAACAGTTTCGGTTGCATCCGAGGACACAAAGGAGGAAGTCGTAAAAGCCATCGAAAAAGCAGGTTATTCCGTTTCCGGTAAAGAAAATTGCGACACTTCGGAAAAGTCCAAGGGAGGCTGTTGCAGTAAATAAGAATTAATCACTATAAAAAATTAAGACAATGGAAAATAAAGCAATTCAATTCAAAACCAACATCAACTGCGGTGGTTGTGTGGCATCGGTAAAACCTCATTTGGATAAGACCGTAGGTTCGGGGCAATGGCAGGTAGATACCGCCAATAAAGATAAGATACTTACAGTTACATCCGAAGCCGTAACGGAAAACGAAGTGATCGAGACCGTGAAAAAAGCAGGATTTAAAATAGAGGCTTTGTAAGCGTTAACAATCTTCTAAATATAGAATGCCCACTGTTAAAGGATGTAAATCTTTTAGACAGGGGCATTCGTTTTTTATTACCAATGCAAATTATTAAATAATATTTTGGCAAATATTCATTCCACAATCTTCAAAAATGATAAATAAATGGATAAACTTTTGTAAGTGAATAATTTTATTTCTAACTTTGCCGAGTTGAAAAATGTGAGCATACATATCGGGATTATTACGTTGTTCTGTTTGGGCTTCTTTATGATGCCCAGCCAAAGTTTTGCATGCTCCAAACATTCTGCTAAAACAGAACAGAAGTCCTGTCATAAAGAGAAATCTAAAGATAATAAAGAGAAAGATTGCTGCAAGACCAAATCCTGCAAAAAAAGCAAGAAGGAAAACGGACATTGCAGCGGTAATTGCAACGACAAATCCTGCAACAGTACGTCCTATTCTTCAATGGGGCTTCCTATATTCCTTGAGATCAAAACAAAAAGCTATTTTGCAGATGCAAAAAAGCAAAAATTCGGATTCAAAGAAGCCTACTATTCTTCAGGCTATTCCTCTATCTGGCTACCGCCTAAAATAAGCTAAAAACCACCCTGTATAGCCAATGGTGTGACCTGTCGTATCTACACGCTATACCTTCCAATTACTTTTCCGGTAGTGGTGCATAGCTTTTTAGTTTCGTAAATGTTTAGCTACTGCTTTCTTGGCGTTTAATATACTTTAGAAATGTGTTTCTAAAGTATTGCTGTCCGTCATTGTTTTAACAGAACAGAGATGGCGTACGGCCATCAACCTACAAAGAATTTTACCGGACCAACCCGCACAGATACAGCATTGCCGTATCTGATACGACATATTGCTTAGTCAAATCAATTTAAAATATTCAAAATTATCATACAATGAAAAATAGATATATCTCAGGCCTGATGGCTTTATTCACTCTTTTTATGGCAGCATGTAATCAGAACACGGGAAATAAATCGGAACAGGCAAAACAGGACGATCCGGCCAATGTTTCAGCTACACCAGCATCCCAACAGGAAAACCAAGCTGCTAAAAAAGACAATTTTGCAGAACTCTTTTCACATTATCAACATCTTGCCTTAGCCCTATCTTCCGATGACGACAAGGAAGCCGCACTTGCTTCCAAAGGAATTTTAGAAGCTATACCAAATATAAATACCGGGAATTTTACTGCCGAGCAAAATTCCAAGTACGATGAAATCATAGCAGATGTAAAGGAACACGCAGAACATATACAGGAAAACATCGGAAACATTGCACACCAGAGGGAACATCTGGTTAGTCTAAGCGATGACCTGTACGACATTACCAAAACCTTCGGTTCGGAAAAGACCATCTATAAAGTCTATTGTCCGATGTACAACGACGGAAAAGGTGCTTTCTGGCTGAGCAGCATCAAAGAGATCAAGAACCCGTACCACGGTCAGGAGATGCTGGGTTGTGGCGAGATTCAGGAAGAGTTAAAATAGTACCAACAAAATTCCCCGGCATACAGGGCGGAACCTGTATGCCGATTGTAAAACTGAATATGTTATGCTTAATAAAATAATCAAGTATTTTCTTGAAAACAGGGTAATAACATTGTTATTGCTTGTAGCGCTGATTATATGGGGACTATCAACAGCTCCATTTAATTGGCAGGCAGGGGTACTACCGAGAGATCCGGTACCTGTCGATGCCATTCCCGATTATGGGGAAAACCAACAGATCGTTGCCACAGAATGGATGGGGCGTTCTCCCAAAGACATACAGGATCAGATAACCTATCCGCTCACCACCTCACTTTTGGGTATTTCGGGAGTGAAAACCATTCGTAGTACATCGATGTTCGGTATGTCTTTCATCTACATCATTTTTGAAGAGGATGTAGAGTTCTATTGGAGCAGGTCAAGGATTTTGGAAAAACTGAATTCCTTACCGCCCGGCACCTTGCCCGAAGGCGTTCAGCCAGGTCTTGGACCCGATGCTACCGCACTTGGACAGATATTCTGGTACACACTGGAAGGACGAAATCCCAAGACCGGGGAACCTGCTGGAGGATGGAATCCCGATGAGCTCAGGACGGTTCAGGATTTTTATGTCCGCTATTCGGTTTCGTCCGCTGATGGCGTTTCCGAGGTTGCTTCCGTTGGAGGTTTTGTAAAGGAATATCAGGTAGAGATTAATCCCAATGCCATGCGGGCTTTCAACGTTTCCATTATGGATGTGATGGGAGCCATTCAAAAAAGCAACCTGGATATCGGTGCAGAAACGGTCGAGATCAATAAAGCAGAATATCTTGTCAGAGGATTGGGATATATCAAGAACGTATCCGATCTGGAAGAGGCTGTGGTCGGTATTCAGAACGGAGTGCCCGTAAAAATAAAAGATGTAGCATTTGTCAATCTCGGGCCTGCTACCCGCAGGGGCGGATTGGACAAAGAAGGTATCGAAGCGGTGGGTGGCGTTGTTGTAGCCAGATATGGTTCAAATCCACTGCATGTTATTGAAAACGTCAAGGAAAAAATAAAGGAGATAGAAGCGGGTCTTCCGGAAAAGGTACTACCCGACGGTACTGTTTCCAAAGTAACGGTCGTTCCGTTCTATGACCGCTCCGGTCTGATTATGGAAACCATAGGAACGCTTGAAACAGACCTTTCTCACGAGATACTGATCAGCATCATCGTCATCATTATCATTATTGTCAATCTACGTGCATCTGTAGTCATATCGAGTTTGCTCCCCATAGCGGTGCTGACCACATTTATAGTCATGCGGCTGTTGAATATCGATGCCAATATTGTTGCTCTTTCCGGTATTGCCATAGCCGTTGGGGTTATGGTCGATATAGGTGTGGTCTTTGTCGAAAATGTCATACAGCACATGGAAAAACCGGAGAATAAAGGAGTTACCAAAGGAAAGGCATTTGTGGATCTCATATTCAGAAGTGTGAGTGAGGTGTCTACACCTACAATCGTTGCGATGCTGACCACTATTATCAGCTTCCTGCCGGTATTCTTCTTGGAAGCACAGGAAGGTAAACTTTTCAAACCATTGGCCTATACCAAAACAATTACCCTGATATCGGCTCTTGTACTTGGGATGATGATCGTTCCAACACTAACGTATTATTTCTTTTCGATAAAGGTATCTTCAAAAAAAATCCGTAAAATACTGAACATATTGCTTGTCGCCGGAGGAATTATACTATTTCTGGCAACAGGTACCTATATCGCTCTGATCCTGCCATTATTTGGATTGAATAACCTGTTCGCCCATAAATGGAAGGATGAAAAGATCCCGAACTATATCAATGCCGGAATTGCAATATTGGGAGCAGTGTCATTCCTCACTTCCGAATGGCTCCCGGTCGGTCCGCAGGCAGGGTTCATTTCCAACCTGCTTGTTGTAGCGACCTGTATCGCATTGATATTGGGCTTCTTCTCATTGCTTATCGCTAATTATGAACGCCTGATAAGATGGTGCCTGGACAATCGTCTTAAATTTATGATGATCCCTGTCCTGACCCTATTGTTCGGTATTACCATCTGGCTTGGTTTCAATACCGTTTTCGGCTTTGCCGCCAAAGGCTTTGAAACATTGGGATGGAAAAATTTCAGGCAGACCGCCTTCTGGGAAAGTGCATCCGGCAAATTCCCCGGTATCGGACAGGAGTTCATGCCGAGCCTGAACGAAGGTTCATTCCTGTTGATGCCAACAAGTATGCCCCACACAGGCATTGAGCAGAACCTTCAGTTCATAGGAGCGTTGGACAAACGGATCAGCAGCATTCCCGAAGTGGTCACTACAGTTGGAAAATGGGGACGGGCAAATTCGGCCCTCGATCCGGCACCGACCCAGATGTTTGAGAATGTGATCAATTACAGACCTGAATTTATCGTGAATGAAGACGGGCACCGTATGAGGTTCAAGGTGAATAATAAGGATGAGTTCATACTTAAAAATGGAGGCATCTACAATCCCGAAAACGGATTCCGTCTGATTCCTGCCGACAGTTTGATCATTGATGAAAAAGGCGATTATTTCAGGCAATGGAGACCTCACATCAAGACAAGCGATGATATCTGGCAGGAAATAGTTAACGTATCCCATATGCCAGGACTGACCTCTGCACCCAAATTACAGCCTATAGAAGCAAGACTGGTTATGCTTTCTACAGGTATGCGGGCTCCGATGGGGCTAAAGGTATCGGGTCCTGACCTTGAATCCATTGAAGCGGGTGGAAAATTACTGGAAGCTGCTTTAAAGGAAGTTCCGTCCGTACTTCCTTCAACGGTCTTTTATGACCGGGCTGTTGGTGCACCGTATATAGAAATCAAGCTCAACAGACAGAACATGGCCCGTTACGGCATCACTGTGGCTGATTTGCAGGAAGTCATCAGTGCTGCTGTCGGAGGTATGCCACTTACCACTACGGTTGAAGGTCGTGAACGGTTCCCTGTAAGATTAAGGTATCCAAGGGAATTACGGGAGAATCCAGAAGAACTCTCCAAACTGCTTATTCCTACAGCCATCGGAGCACAGATACCGATGAAAGAGGTTGCCGATATCCAATACACCAAGGGGGCACAGATGATACAGAGTGAAAATACCTTCTTACTCGGCTATGTCATCTTTGACAAGGTAGCGAATGCCGCAGAGGTTGATGTGGTCAGGGAAGCCGACAATCTGCTGAAGCAAAAAATAAGCTCGGGAGAGATAAAACTACCTAAAGGAGTCACCTATAAGTTCGCAGGAAACTATGAACAGCAACAAAGAGCCAGCGACCGTCTGATGATATTGATACCATTATCACTTATCCTTATACTGGTCATCCTCTATTTTCAGTTCAAGAGCGTTACGGCATCCCTGATACATTTTTCGGGCGTATTCGTGGCATTCGCCGGAGGTTTTATCTTCCTGTGGCTCTATGGGGAACCTTGGTTCCTCAACTTTTCGATTGGCGATGTGCAGATGCGGGAGCTGTTCCAAATACACCAGATCAATCTAAGTATAGCCGTTTGGGTGGGCTTCATCGCCTTATTTGGCATATCTACGAGTGATGGTGTGCTGATGGGCTCATTCATACACGACACCTTTGTCGAGCGTAATCCACGTACCAGGGAATCCATCAGGGAAGCTGTTGTTTATGCAGGTAGAAGACGTGTCAGACCAGCTGCCATGACCACCGGAGTTACCCTTATAGCCCTTTTGCCTATTCTGACCTCTGTCGGTAAGGGTTCCGATATTATGGTTCCCATGGCCATACCAACTTTTGGCGGTATGCTGATCCAATCCATGACCATGTTTGTCGTACCTGTACTGCAATGCTGGTGGCGTGAGTGGGTCATTAAAAAAGAGGGGCATATTAACGAATAAAACGAAATAAATTATGTCAAAAAATAAGATCAAATATTTAATAACGATGCTTCTGTGTTCGGTCATAACGGGCGTTACGTTTGGGCAGACCGATTCATTGAGCCACTACCTGGAAGTAGCCGCCCGAAACAATCCGGGTGTAAAAGCCAGCTTTTCGGCCTATCAGGCATCGTTACAAAAAATCCCGCAGGCAGGAGCCATTCCCGATCCCCAATTGGATATGGGATTTTTCCTTCAGCCAATGGAGATTATAGATGGAAGACAATACGGGAATGTACAGGTGATGCAGATGTTCCCTTGGTTCGGTACACGAAAAGCAGCCCGTACCGAAATGACACATATGTCCAAAATGGCTTTCGAAGAGTTCCGGCAAAGCAGGGATAATCTTTACCTACAGGTATATACACAATGGTTTATACTATGCCGTTTGCAGGAACAGCTGAACAACAACCGTGAAAATAAAAAATACCTTGAACAGTTGGAACAGCTTGCATTGAGAAAGTTTTCGGCATCGGGAGGAAAAGGCACTACCAATACACCGGTGCCGTCTCCACAGCCTGTAATCACCTCTCAGGGTAGTTCTAACAGTGGTATGTCCGGCATGGGTGGTATGGGAGCTAAAAGCAATCAGCCCGGCAACCGTAACCAGCCCGCAATGGCTCCGATGGGCGGTGGTATGGGAGATAATATGCCCGCATCTTCCGGTATGTCGGATGTACTTCGAATCCAACTGGAAATAGCAGAGATCGACAATAACATAGAAAGTTATCTTTCGGAAATTAAAGCAGCGGAAGCAGCTTTTAATGCCATAATGAACCGTCCTGCACACCATGAGGTCATTTTGCCCGATAGCCTTACCCAAATTCCATTTTCGCTCGATATTGCATCCGCAATGGATCAGATAACTGAGCAGAACCCCATGCTGGGGATGCTGGTCGAAAAAGGAGAAGCTTTTAAGGCCAAAGCCGAAATGGACAAAAAAATGAGCTATCCCATGATTGGCGTAGGGCTTCAGTACATGATGATCGGAAAGCGTAAGCCGATGGGAATGGGTATGGGAATGGATGAGTTACCTATCACCAGTATGAACGGAAAGGATATGATTATGCCAATGGTTTCTTTAACGATACCTATTTATCGTGGCAAGTACAGGGCACAGCAACAGGAAAGTAAATATTGGTGGCAGGCCAGCCGTGATGAATACGACAATACACGGAACTCTTTGGAAGCAGAACTATATCAATCCAAACATCTTTTGGATAATGCTTCACGAAAAATAGAGCTCTATGCAAAGCAGTCCCAGCTTGCCCAGGCTACCTATAATTTAATAACCCAGGAGTTTATTACAGGTAAAAGCGACCTGAGCGATGTGATACAGGTACAACGTCAGTTATTGGACTATCAGTTGAAAAAAGCAGAGGCTATAGCTGAGTATAACACAATGGTTGCAGGTATCCAAAAACTGATTTCATTCAAAGACGATGAACAAGCAAAAACAAATTAGATTATGAAAACCAAGATAATGAACATCATACAAAACAGGTATTTAAAATACGGTACGATCCTTTTGGTCGGCCTGCTGCTGGGCTGGCTGATTTTTGGTGGCTCATCAGGTGAAGTAGATCATTCTACGCACGACCATTCAAAGGAAGGAGCGGAAAAAGAAGTCTGGACCTGCTCCATGCACCCACAGATAAAAATGGATAAACCGGGGAAATGTCCCATCTGTGCAATGGATCTGATTCCATTAAAAACGTCGGGGGGTGGTGATGAGGCCATAGACCATAATGCTATCCAGCTTTCAAAAGAAGCAGTAGCATTGGCTAATATCCAGACATCCGTGGTCAGTCGCCAAAATCCAATTAAAGAAGTACGGCTGTATGGTACGATACAGGAAGATGAACGTCTTTCGCAATCCCAGACATCACACGTAAACGGAAGGATAGAAAAACTGTTCATCAATTTCACGGGAGAAACCATACGTGAAGGACAGACCATTGCCACAATATATTCACCTGAACTACTTAGTGCACAGCAGGAACTATTGGAAGCCGTAAAAATGCAGGGATATCAACCTGCATTATTGGCCGCCGCAAAGGAAAAACTTCGTTTGTGGAAATTGACGGATAGACAGATTGCTGCAATAGAAAAATCAGGGGTAGTGAATCCCCTTGTTGAGATCAAAGCTACTTCAAGCGGGATTGTTACAAGTAAGAAAGTAAACCAGGGAGACTACATTGGTCAGGGTAGCGTATTGTTCAGCGTAGCAAACCTTTCAAGGGTTTGGGCAATGTTTGAAGCTTATGAAACTGATCTTCCATTCTTAAAGGTCGGAGAGAAATTGGAGTTTACCTTACAGGCCATGCCGGGAAAATCTTTCTCAGGTACAATATCCTTCGTTGACCCATTGCTCGACCCCACAACACGTACTTCAAAAGTTAGGGTGGAAACTGCCAATCCGGGAATGCAGCTAAAACCGGGGATGTATGCCAATGCTATCGTAACTGCCGCATTGAAGCAGTTCAATAACGAAATCGTTATTCCAAAATCGGCTGTTCTATGGACAGGGAAACGTTCCATCGTTTATGTCAAACAACCCAATGTTGAATCTCCTGCATTTTTATTGAGAGAAGTAGATTTAGGACCTTCCCTTGGGGATAGCTATGTCGTTACCGGAGGGATCAATGACGGAGATGAAATCGTAACCAACGGTGCTTTCACCATAGACGCAAGTGCGCAGCTGGAAGGCAAACAGAGTATGATGAACAATGACGGCTCTTCGGTAGCAAGTACAGGGCACAATCATGGCACTGCCGAACACAAAGAGCACAAAGGCGAGAAATCCCATGAAATGTTTAAGGTTTCGGGATTATGCGAGATGTGTAAAAGCCGTATAGAGAAAGCCGCAAAAGGAGTGAAAGGTGTAATCAACGCAAATTGGGATATGAAAGCTAAGGTCATACATCTTGATTTTGATCCAAAACAGACATCAAAAAGTAAGATAAGTAAAGCTATTGCCGGAGCAGGACACGATACGGAATTGGATAAAGCCCCAAAATCTGTTTACGATGCTTTACCAAGTTGCTGTCACTATGACCGATAAAAGTATAACACAAAGCGTAAATTCTGCAAAACAAACAAAGAATAACGCAACTTGTAAAATCAAGGGTTTGCCAACTTTGTACTTTTAGAAATTAAGAACAAAGATTTTGAATGCCCTTTGTTGGAAGGTGAAAATCTTTTTAACGGGGCATTCAATTTTCAAAACAATTAATAATAATGAATATGATATTGATAATATTTTATCATATACGCCTGTATAACGACAAAAAAAAGATACAAACTACTGTAACAGAATAATTTTATTTGTAACTTTGTTGCGTTGAAAAATTATAGAATACATATAGGCATTTTGACATTGTTCTGTTTGGTTTTCTTTATGATGCCAAGTCAGAGCTATGCCTGTTCCAAAAATTCAACAAAGACCGAGCAGTCTTCCTGCTCAAAGGAGAAATCCAAAAAATCAGAACATAAAAAAGGTTGCAAGAGCAAATCCTGTAAAAAATGCAAAAGTGACAAATGCGGGGGCGGTTGTTCACACAGCTCTTGCAGGTGCGGTGCTTCAACCACTTCCCTAAATGTCCCAACCGTAATCGAATTAAAGGCAAAAAATCACTTAGCAGCGGCTAAAAAGCACAAATTCGGTTTCAAAGAAGCCTACTATTCTTCGGGCTTTTTCTCCATTTGGCTACCGCCTAAAATAAGCTAAAACTATGGCCTGATAGCCATAGGTGTGTCCTGTCAGAAGCTGTTCCGGCTTTTGCAAATCCCCTATTTGTATCATTTATTCAAAATTTAAAACAGAAATGGGTTTATCAATCCCCCGTTTCTCAAAATGTAATTATTATGAAATCATTATCAAAAATAGTGATGGTAATCGCCGTATTACTATCATCAATAAACGGCTTCGCACAAATCAAGAATGCGAAAACAGAAACCGTAAAGATTTACGGCAATTGTGGTATATGCAAAACCACCATCGAAAAAGCAGGTAACGTAAAAAAGGTAGCCAGTGTTGACTGGAACAAAGATACCAAGATGGCTACGCTCACCTATGACGGCGACAAAACAAATCAGGATGAAATCCTGAAACGTATCGCTTTGGCTGGTTATGACACTGAGAAGTTCCGTGCGCCGGATGACGTATATGCTAAACTGGCTGGTTGCTGCCAGTATGATAGACCAGTGAAGACGGTTGCCAAAAACAAGGAGGCGGGAATGGACATGAATGCCGGACATGGCAATCACGACCATAGCCAAATGGCAGCTAACAAAGATGCAGCCCAAAACCAATCACAGCTAAAGGCTGTATTTGACAACTACTTTTCAGTGAAAGATGCTTTGATAAAAACCGATGCGGCGACCGCATCTGCCAAAGCCGCTGAATTGGCTGCATCCCTTAAAGCAGTCGATATGAATAAGCTATCGGCAGAGGAACATACGGCTTGGATGAAAGTGATGCAGGACTTGACGGCCAATGCGGAAAGCATTTCAAAATCAAAAGATGTTGCAAAACAAAGAAGTGCTTTTGCGGCACTTTCGGGAAGCATCTACACACTGGCCAAAGTGTCTAAACAGGATACTCCCGTTTATTACCAGCACTGCCCTATGTACAACGGAGGTAAGGGAGCCAATTGGCTAAGTAAAGAGAATGCTGTTAAAAACCCATATTACGGCTCACAGATGCTTACCTGCGGCAGTACGGTCGAAACCATTAAATAACAGGTCTGAAAGCTATGGTACAGTACAATGACATGGTGCAGGCGCTTAAAGACCTAAGACAGCGTGGATACAGTATGGACTTTAGTCTGTTGCCGGACTGCCTGTTCTGTGCGTCAAGGAGCCTGAAACTAAAACCGGAGGATTTTACGGTTACGGAAACCCATAGGTTTGAAAGCCTCGACAGCAGTCCTGATAACAATGCCGTGATTTATGCCATATCGTCCAATGATGGTAAGAATAAAGGCGTACTTGTGGATGCCTATGGTGCTTATGCCGAAGAAATGACCCATGAGATGGCAAAAAAATTAAGTGCAACATAACTTTTAAAACCCCTTGTTATGAAGAACAGGACAAATTGGTATGTCATTACGGGAGGCCCATCAACAGGTAAAACTACGGTTGTGAACCTCTTGGCTGAAAAAGGATATAATACAGCCATAGAACATGCCCGGCATTACATAGAAACGATGAGCATCGGCGGAAAGACCGTAGCGGAAATCAGGGAAAATAAGCTGGAATTTCAACAAGGCGTACTGAAAATGCAGATTGAACAGGAAGCAAAGCTCGACCCGGAGGAAGCGGTATTTTTGGATAGGGCTATACCCGATGCCCTTGCCTACTATCGTTTTTTAGGGCTTGAACCGGATGCCCTGCTGAATGCTGCTTTAGCGCATGTTGATTATAAGAAAGTATTTATACTTGACAGGCTCCCGCTTGTAAAGGATTATGCGAGAACCGAAAATGAAAGTGAACAACGCCATATACATTCTCTTATAATCGAAGTTTATAAATCCCTGTCTTTTCCGATTGTACACGTGCCTGTGCTGCCACCGGAAGAAAGGGTTCAGTTCATTCTTAACAATCTATAATATTTTATGCGATTATGAATAAATACACTTGTCCTATGCACCCACAGGTGCTAAAAGACGAACCGGGCAAATGCCCGCTATGTGGCATGGCATTGGTTCCCGTTGGTGGTGCGTCAGTTTCTCATGAACACACATCAAAACATGGGCATTCCGGACATTCTCAACATGGCCATGCTGATGAAAACTTTAATAAACATGAGGGGCATCATACAGGCGATTTCCTCACACGTTTTTGGATAAGCCTTGTCATTACAATCCCTATCCTGCTCCTGTCACACATGATACAGCAATGGTTGGGTTTCTCCCTTGCTTTCAATGGCGATAAATATGTGCTGCTGGCATTGGGTACGGTGATTTATTGCTATGGAGGCTTACCGTTCCTAAAGGGAATGATTGGCGAGGTGAAAGCCAAAGCCATAGGGATGATGACACTTGTTGCCATTGCCATATCCGTAGCCTATGTTTATTCCGTAGCCGTTGTATTTGGCTTGCAGGGTATGGACTTCTTTTGGGAACTGGCAACCCTAATTGACATCATGCTGTTAGGGCATTGGCTGGAAATGCGTTCCCAAATGGCTGCTTCACGGGCATTACAGTCATTGGTGGCTTTGCTGCCCAACGATGTTACCGTGGAACGTGGCGGAGAAGCTGTAAAGATAAAGCTCGAAGACCTGCAAAGCGGTGAAACGGCTATCATAAAACCGGGAGAAAAAATTCCAGCCGATGGATTGGTACTGGAGGGGCTTTCGTATATCAACGAGAGTATGCTTACCGGGGAAAGTGTTCCCGTAAAAAAGGAAAAGGACGGAAAGGTCATCGCAGGCTCTATCAATGGCGATGGTGCGCTGAAAGTTAAGGTAACAGCCGTGGGAAAAGACAGCTACCTGAACAGGGTTATCAATCTTGTGCAGGAAGCGCAGGCTACTAAGTCTAATACACAGAACCTTGCGGACAAAGTTGCCAAATGGCTCACCTTTATTGCCATTGCCGTGGGCATAGGCACATTTGCCTATTGGTATGCAAGCAGTGGAGATATTGCCTTTGCGCTTGAAAGAATGGTGACGGTAATGGTAACGGCCTGCCCGCACGCATTGGGCGTGGCTATCCCGTTGGTGGTCGCCATTTCCACAACGCTTTCGGCGACCAATGGCCTGCTCATCCGCAACCGTACGGCATTTGAAACCACCCGAAAACTTTCCACCGTCATTTTTGATAAGACCGGAACGCTCACCAAAGGTTCCCATGCCGTAGAAAAGGTTATACCGTTAACAGACGAATATAATGCCGATGAGGTTATCCAGTATGCTGCCGCAGTACAGCAAAATTCGGAACACCATATCGCCAAAGGCATTATGGCTACATTGAAAGAAAAGAGCCTTGCCTTATGGAAGTCTGAAAACTTCAGCTATATGCAGGGCATAGGTGTTAAAGGTGTTGTGAACGGGAAAAATGTCGTAGCTGGCGGCCCGAATTATTTCACCGAAAACCACCTTTCCCTGCCGGAAATACCAAGCGAAATCAATCAGGAAGCCGAAACGGTCAACTTTGTCCTCATTGATGACCGGGTAATCGGCATCATTACTTTGGCAGACAGCATCCGTGAGGGTTCGGCACAGGCGATTGAGGAACTCAAAAAAATGGGCATCAAGTCCTTTCTGCTCACCGGGGACAACGACAGGATTGCTGCTGCCGTAGCCGGAAAATTGGGTATGGACGGGTATTTGGCTAATGTGCTTCCGCACAACAAGCAGGAGAAAGTAAAGGAGTTTCAGGCAAAAGGCGAAATCGTAGCAATGACTGGTGATGGTGTAAATGATGCACCTGCACTGGCACAGGCAGATGTGGGCATTGCCGTGGGTTCCGGTACGGACGTGGCTGCCGAAACAGCGGATATCATATTGGTAGACAGCGACCCGAGGGATGTGGTCAAACTGATTGACTTCGGCAAACTTACCTACAAAAAGATGGTACAGAACCTGATATGGGCGGTAGGCTACAACGTGGTGGCAATACCGCTTGCGGCAGGCGTACTCTATCCGAATTTTGTTTTAAGTCCCGCTATGGGTGCTGTGCTGATGAGTGTAAGCACCATTGTAGTGGCTATTAACGCAAGTTTTTTAAAAATCAAAAAATAAATAAAAATGAAAAATCTAACATTATCAATCATTGCTGTTATCATGGCATTTGTAACAGTATCATGCAATCAGGCATCCAACAAAAACGAGCAGTCTTCAAGTGATACTGCTGTTGTATCACAAGAACAGTCAGCTTCCCAACCAAAAGAGGATGATACGGTAGCTGCGTCCGTTGTGAGTGAAACTCCGAGCGGTCAGGAAGCAAAAGCAACAGGAAAAGAAGAAACAAAAAACTTTTCTATTGCGCCCATAGTTACCGATTATCTGTCCTTAAAGAACGCCCTTGTTTCGGACGATGACAAAGCTGCCGCCAGTTCAGGGAAAAAGCTGTTAGCTACCCTGAATAAAGTGGACATGAAAGCCGTTCCTGCCGATAAGCACAAAAAGTACATGGACATAGCGGACGATGCTAAAGAACACGCAGAACATATCGGGGAAAATGTCGGCAACATCCACCACCAGCGGGAACATTTGGCCTCGCTTGGCGAAGATTTGAAAGACCTGATTGATTTGTTCGGTACATCGCAAACATTGTATCAGGACCATTGCCCGATGTTCAATGACGGTAAGGGTGCTGTTTGGTTCAGCGAAAACAAGGAAATCAAAAACCCTTACTACGGTTCTAAAATGCTGACCTGCGGTAAGGTGGAAAAAACAATTAACAGCAAATAAATTTCGGGTTATGGAAAATATGCAAAACAATCACAATGCGGGTCATGCCTCGGAGCATGGCACGCACAATCCAAAACATGCTTCGGGCATGTACAAACGCTTTGCGGTGATGGCTGTCGCCATGTTCGCAGTGATGTATTTTATCATGTACGCCATGATTGACGAGTGGCAGAACCTGATACCCAATATCAATAACCTGTACATGACCCTGCTGATGACCTCGGCAATGCTGCTTATCGAATTAGCGATAATGAAAGTGATGTACCCCAACAGGAAGATGAATTGGGCGATAGCCATCATCTCGGTTGCCGTTGGCATCTTTTCATGGTTTGGTATCAGGGAACAAATCAATGTCGGGGACAAGCAGTTTGCAAAGGGTATGATACCCCATCACGCAGCAGCCATATTGATGTCCGAAAAGGCACACCTGACCGACCCGGAACTGATAGAGCTGCAAAAAAACATACTTAAAACCCAAGCGGAAGAAATTGAACTGATGAAGCGCAAGCTAAAAGAGTTTGAAGAAAGTAAATAATAAAATTTAAAAAACAGTTTCGACATGAGCAAAATAATAATCGGCTTTATTTCCTTATCAGCCCTGCTATTCACCGCTTGCGGACAGGTAGGGTCAAATAAGGATGAAGCGACACAGCATTCGCAGGCAACTCCGGAAAGCCACGGGCATAGTACCCAAATAGGTGAATTGGTTCCATCGGATGAAGTCTGCATGGTCAACGATGCCTATATGGGCAAAAAGCAGTTTGACGTAAAATTTGGCGGTAAAACCTACTACGGATGCTGCGAAATGTGCAAGGAGCGCATTCCAAAGGATGCCAGCGTGCGGGTAGCAACAGACCCCTATTCCCATAAGCAGGTAGACAAAGCTTTTGCGGTGATTGCCGTTACGGGAAACAACGGTGAAGTTTCTTATTTTGAAAACAAGGAGAATTATGCCAAGTATGTGAAAAAACAGTAGACACAAAAAGATGAAGCCACAATAAAATAATTATGACCATAAAGAAGAAAATCATATTGGGGCTGGCTGTCGTCCTGATTGCCATACAGTTCTTTCAGCCCTTACGGAACCAGGCGGTTGAAGTGCCAGCCACCCATATCGAAAGGGTGTACACCGTACCCCAAAATGTAAAGGCTATCCTTGTTCAGTCCTGTTATGACTGCCATAGCAACAATACCCATTATCCGTGGTACAGCCGTATCCAGCCCGGCGCATGGTACATGGCAGAGCATATAAAAAAGGGGAAAGAGGAACTCAACTTTAGCGAATTTGGCGACTATTCTGTCCGCAGGCAGCGAAACAAGTTCAGGGCTATGGCCGGGCAGGTTAAGGACGGGGAAATGCCGTTGTCATCATACACACTAATTCATCGCAATGCAGTATTGTCACCGGAGGATAAGCAGGTTTTGATAGCGTGGTTTGGCACAATGGAAGACAGCATTAAATAAAATTTTTCAAATCATGAACAGATATAATAAAATACCTATAAGAATTTTGCAAACAGTGCTGATACTGCTTTGCACGCAAACGCTGTTTGCACAGAGAGTGGTGCATTACGAGCTGTATGTAAAAGATACGCTTGTCAACTATGCAGGTAAGCAAAAAAGGGCAATTGCCGTAAACGGGCAAATCCCCATGCCCACCCTTACCTTTACCGAGGGCGACACTGCCGAAATAGTGGTGCACAACCAATTGAAAGAAAGCACATCACTTCACTGGCATGGTGTGTTCCTGCCCAATAAAGAAGACGGTGTGCCCTGGCTTACACAAAAACCCATCGCACCGGGCACAACCTACACCTACCGTTTTCCGATTATCCAGCATGGTACGCACTGGTACCATTCCCACTCAGGATTGCAGGAGCAGATTGGCATGTACGGAAGTTTTATCATGAAGAAAAGAAGCGATGATAAGACATTCAGAAAAGGAATTGACGATTTGCCGACCGTTCCAATTATATTAAGTGAGTGGACAAATCTTAACCCCGATAATATCAACCGTATGCTACACAATGCAAATGATTGGGCGGCCATTAAGAAAGGCGCAACACAATCATATGTTGAAGCTATTAAGGAGGGAAAATTAGGGGTAAAGGTAAAAAACGAGTGGAAGCGGATGCTGGCGATGGATGTCAGTGACGTTTACTATGATAAAATCCTAATAAATGGTAGCCATAGCACCGATTTGAAAACAATTGATGGTAAAAAGCTAAAAGCAGGCGACAAAGTCAGATTGCGTGTTTCCAATGGAGGGGCGTCTTCCTATTTCTGGCTGCGTTACGCTGGAGGTAAGATTACTGTGGTCGCCAGTGATGGCAACGATGTCGAACCTGTCGATGTGGACAGGCTGATCATCGCAGTGTCTGAAACTTACGACATAGTTGTAACTATACCGCAAGAAGGATTGTCGTATGAATTCCTGGCTACGACAGAAGACAGGACGCAATCCGCAAGCTATTATATCGGCAGCGGCGTGAAGCAGCTAATATCCCCGCTTCCCAGGCTGAAATATTTTGAAGGCATGAAAATGATGAATGATATGATGAAGATGAACGGCGACCTTGATGATATGGGCATGAATATGAGCCTCAACCAAATGGACATGAATGTGGTCATGTACCCCGAAATAACCGGAGAAGCGAATAAAAGCGACGACCATAGTGCGCATGGCGGGATGGATATGGACAAGGATCCCAACCGCTATAACGCCAATGCATTGGGCGACATCGTGACCCTGAATTATGCCATGCTCAAATCCCCGTATAAAACCTCACTTTCTGGAAGTGCTCCCGTAAGGGAATTGAAATTCACCTTAACGGGAAACATGAACCGTTATGTGTGGAGTATGGATAACAGGGTACTTTCGGAAACCGATAAAATCCAGGTCAAAAAGGGTGAGATACTACGGATCACAATTTTCAACAATTCGATGATGCGCCACCCCATGCACTTGCACGGGTTTGATTTCCGGCTGCTCAATGGCAAAGGGGACAATGCACCCCTGAAAAATATTATTGACATTATGCCAATGGAGACCGATGTCATTGAGTTTGCAGCCAATGAGGAAGGTGACTGGTTTTTCCATTGCCATATCCTCTACCATATGATGGCCGGTATGAACCGGGTTTTTGAGGTTGGAGATTACGAAAACCCCAATCTTCCCGATAAGGCTAAGGCTTACAGGGAATTACAGAGGGAAAGCAATATGCCGCATCTGATGGCTCAAAACGACTTTGCTACCAATGGCAATGATGGGGAGGCGATGCTGCAAACAGCAAGATGGAGCCTAGGTACAGAATGGCGCCTGGGCTATAATGACATGCATGGGTATGAGGTCGAAACGCATTTGGGGAGGTTTATCGGGAAGATGCAGTGGCTGATGCCCTTTATAGGTTTCGACTGGCGCTACCGAAGGATGGGGATTGACGAACAGGAAAAGAACATCTTTGGGCAAAAAAATGAAAAAGATACCCGTCGCGCCGTTAGTTTGGGGTTTGTATACACCTTACCCCTTCTGGTGAATTTTCAGGCTGAGGTATATCATGATGGCATCGTGCGCTTATCGCTGATGCGTGAGGACATCCCTGTCTCTAGCAGACTGCGCGCAGGATTTATGGTCAATACCGATAAAGAATTCATGGGTGAATTCAGGTATATCATAGATAAGAATTTCGGAGTAAGAGCCCACTATGACAGTGATATGGGATTTGGGGTTGGCCTGGCCCTTACTTATTAGCAAGTATGTTCAATCTAAATTATATAACTATGTCACACAAAAAATTTGAAGAATGCATAAGAGCCTGTCTGGCCTGTGCCATTGCGTGCAACCATTGCGCGAGCGAGTGTCTGGGTGAAGAAGAGGTAAAACATCTTGCCAAATGCATCAGGCTTGACCTTGAGTGCGCAGCAATATGCAGGGCAGCGGCTGAGCTTATGAGCCTGGGCAGCAGCTACAGTGTTGACCTTTGCCGACTTTGTGCCCAAATATGCAATGCCTGCGCCGAGGAATGCGACAGGCATGCAGCAATGGGGATGGATCACTGCAGGGAATGCGCCGATGCGTGCAGGGAATGTGCCGAGGCATGCAACACGATGATTAGCTAAAACAATTAAATTTTAAATTATTAACAACAAAAAAACAACAGATTATGAAGAAACCAATTTTATTATTTACGGCAGCAGCCTTTTCATTGATGGTATCGTGCTCGGATGATGATTCGGCCAGTGGGGTACAGTTGCAAAATCATGATGACAATGAGATGATGATGGTCATGCATTCTATGATGGATGAGATGTCGTCCATGGAGATGACGCATGACCCGGACGTGGACTTTGCAGCCATGATGATTATGCATCACCAGGGCGCCATCGCGATGGCTAACCTTGAGATTGAAAAAGGGAAAAATGCGGAAATGAAGGCAATGGCCCAAGCGATCATCACGGCACAGCAGCAGGAAATACAGGAACTTCAGGGAATTCTTGCAGCTTTGCCTGTTGACGGTATGGATATGGATTTCATGGAAGAGCAAATGATGGGGATGGATAAAATGGATGCTATGGCCGACCAGCAAATGATAACAGGAGATATTGACAATGATTTTGCCAGCCTGATGATCATCCACCACCAAGCGGCAATCGACAGCGCTTCATCTTACCTGCATCATGGCAGCAACGGTGAGCTGTCCGCTATGGCCAATGCAATTATCGAGATGCAGTCCGAAGAAATCATAACTTTTAGCAACTGGCTTGCAGAAAACAAAAGGTAATAATCCTTTTGCTGAGAGAAGCCCCTGCGATTGCAGGGGCTTTGTTGTATATGGTAAAGCCAAAAGCATTTGCACTAAAGGTTTTCAGCCGACACCATTTTATGTCTTGGCAGCCCGATTTCCTGCTCCTGCGGATAGGGAGCACGCTGGGTCATCGATACATCCTCACGCAGCTTTTGCTGCGTACGCGAGCTTTCAGCATCGCTTTCCCTGTAGCGAGGGTCAGGGATGAAAGGCATTTTTTCCATCTTTGAGATTGTGATGGTTGGAAAATGGTAATCTACTTCGACCGTGCCTAAAAGGAGATAGCAGCCACCTCCTTTGAAAGGATATCCTTTGAGGCTACCCGTGAAATGCGCCGTGTCGAAAAATTCCCCGTTGGCATCTATCCAGGTGCCAAAATACATAGCGCCCATTTTGGTGGGCACATGCTTGCGCGATACCAGATAAGCAAGCATTTTCACCTGTTTTTTGTGATGATGGACCAAATCGCGTGCCATCACATCCCCAAGTACCGTTAACCACTTCCTGAAGTATCGGCAGGTCTTTTTGTATTTCAGCGATTTTCTCCTGCTCCTGCTTCACAAAGCCCGGCAGTTTTTCCAAAGCCCTTAAAAAATTCATTGCGGCGGTTTCGGGGTCTTTTGCCATCAGACCGTTATTGTAGGTGTACTTGATATTGCCCTCGCCAGTTATAAAAAATCTATTGACCCTTTCGAGTGTTGAATTATCCTTTGGAAGTTCTGTTTTAACCAATAATTGAAACCCGTAGAGGTTGCCTATTTCACGATAGTCGCCTGCCGTGCGGGCTTTATTCGCAATCTCGTTCAGTTTTGCGCCTATTTGTTTCGGATTTGCATTGGGCGGCAAGCCATCTAACAGCACAGGGTTTTCGATTGTACCGTCCGAACGCTTTTGCAGGCGTTGCTGTAAGTTTTCCCAGTCGGTACTCATCCGGCTCAAACGGGATTGAGTGCTTTGCAACATTTCCATATAATCCTGTACCTTAAATTTGGCACTGGATTTAGAGCGGTTGAACGCCTGCTTTTCGCTTTCCAGTCCGGCAATCTGTTTTTCCAGTTTGGCTTTATCCAACAGGTCTGTATTTCCTGACAGGATTGCCACATATTCCGAAAAGTTCATTCCCGATTTTTCGTCCATACTTCCCTCGTCAATCGTTCTTTTGGTCAGGTTGTTAGTCTTTAACTGGTCGATGAAAAGCTGCTTATTATACAGCAGGTTGAATTTGTAACTGTCCAACGATTTTTCAACTGCATAGATAATCACAGCAACTTTATTATCGGCAAAGAATTTGGCAATCTCATTGCCTTTTCTGATTGCCCGCCCGTCCCTTTGGGCAAGGTCAGACGGTCGCCACGGTGTATCTAAATGATGAACGGCAACAGCTCTTTTCTGTGCGTTTACGCCAGTTCCGAGCATACTTGTAGAACCGAACAGTACACGGATTTTGCCCTCGTTCATTCCGTTGATAAGTTCCTTACGTTGCTTATCATTTTTCGCTTCCTGAATAAACCTTACTTCGTGCGCAGGTATGCCGTGGTCCTCCACGAGTTTGCGTTTTATTTCGGAGTACACGTTCCATTCGCCGGGCTTGTAGGTTCCCAAATCGGAGAAAACGAACTGCGTTCCTTTCTGTGCGTTGAACTGGTTGTAATACTTGGCGATATTTACCGCACAATGCGAAGCCTTGTTGTCGGGATGGTCGTCGTATATACCACTTACCATACGCATATCGAGCGACATCTTACGGGCATAGTCCGTCGCAATGAGCATCTTTGCTTTTTCTTCCCTTTGCGATAATGGTTCTCTACCGAGCAAAGTAGCATCGCCCGTTTTGGCAAACTGCATCAGGCTTTGGATAAAGGCTTCTTGGTCGGGCGTTGGCGGTATGTTGTACAATACCTCGTTCTTAGTGGGGCGGTCAATACCAATATCCTTAGCCGTTCTGTAATCCGTGATTTCAGAATAGAACTGTGCCAGTTCCGGCACTTTGATAAAGTAGCGGAAACGCTCTTTTGCTACAATATTGTTAGCTACCGAAAATTCATAATCGGTCGTTTTCCGTGCATAGATAGCTGCCCACGCATCAAAGGAATGAATACCCTGTTTTTCCAATGCACGGAGGCGCAGGTATTTAAACAGCAGGTACAATTCCGTTAATGAATTGCTGATGGTTGTACCCGAAAGAAAGGTTGCACCCATATCCGCATTGGTACGCTCTTGAATGGTGCGGATTGCAAACAGCAGGTTCAGTGCCTTTTGGCTGCCGTCCACGTTCCCCAGTCCGGCAACCCGTGTATGACGGGTGTTGAACATCAGGTTTTTGAACTGGTGGCTTTCGTCCACAAACAAATGGTCTATGCCCATCATCTTAAAGTCCACAATATCATCCTTACGGTTTTCAATATCGTGTTGCAGCGTTTTCAGCTTTACTTCAAGATTTTCTTTCCGCTTGATTACCCCGGCGAGCATTCCCCTTGTCACTTCCTTGCCCTGCGATTTCAGGGCATCGAGATTGCGCTCTACGCTGTCCAGTTCTATTTCGAGGATTTCCTTTTGTATTTCGGGCGATTGCGGTATCATTCCGAACTGGTCGTGCGTAAGTATCACGCAATCCCAATCATTATTTTTAATATCCCCGAAAATCCGCAGGCGTTTTTTCGGCGTAAAATCATCAATACCCGGATAAAAGATTTTGGCGTGTGGATAGGCTTTACGGTAGTCTTCGGCAATGGCAGGTATATTTGCTTTCAGCCCGATAATCATCGGCTTATGGGCTAATCCCAAACGCTTCATTTCCTGCGCTGCGGTACACATTATCAGCGTTTTTCCTGCGCCTACTTCGTGGTCGCAGATAGCACCGTTGTTCAGCTTTATCATCCAAACGGTGTCCTTTTGACTTGAATACAGGTCTTCAATGCCTGCTCCCTTGCGGTCTAATCCCGGAAATTCCTGATGGCTTCCGTCATAGTTTGGGCGAACGAAACAATTAAAGGTATCGTTGTACTGGTCGGTCAGCCTGTTTTTAAACTCATCGTTCTGTGCGTGTAGCCAGTCGGTAAAGGCGGTACGGATTTCGTCAATCTTGGTGTTCGCCATTTGTATGGCTTCCATATCCCGTACTTTAACCTCTTGGTCGCCAACCATTACTTTTTTGGTAATATCAGGCGTGGTATTGACAAGGGCGTGTTTAAGCAGGGCAATACCGTCAAACGTGCGGCTTTCCGCTTTGACCGCATATTTTTCCCAAATGTGCATATTGCCCTGATGACACTTTACGGAAAAGTCGTCGGAGCTTTCGGAGTAATGAACCAGTACATCCGCATCGAACAAATGCGAAGCGAAACGGGTATAAATTCCGGTAGGTATCCACCGTTCGCCGAGGTTAAAATCCAGTTCCTCAAATTCGATACGTTTTGGTCGGGCTTCCTCTAAAGCAGTAAGGCTTTCTTTGGCTTCGGTATCATCGGGATAGTTTTCGAGATAGGCTCTTACTTCATCTGCTTTCTCCACCACGTTGCCTGCAATCCAACGTTCGGCTATTTCATATTCCTGTTGTAGCGGATTGTAGAACAACCGCCCGTGCAGGGCTTCTTTCAGGGTATCGGCAGGCAGGCTGCTGATTTCGGACATAAAGTCCAAATCCACATTTCCGTATTTGTTCAGGAAGGCAGCTAAAGCCTCTTCGGGATTGTCGGTTGCTAACGTGGTAGTAGAGAAACTGACCGGACGGCTGAAAATATCCGCTTTATGGATTATGCCGCCAATGACACGCTCCAGATAGGGGATTTCTTTACCTGCACTGTCTGTTTTTATCAGCTTGGCATTGTCGGCAGTATTGAGATTGCCGTATTTTTTGGTAAAGGCATCGTACAGCAGGTTCAGGGTTTCCCGTTCTTCCCTGTGTTCGGTCTGTTTTTCAGCTTCTTTTTGGTACAGGTTGATATAACTGTCCCTTACGGCTATGTAGGCTTCGGCTCTTGCTTTCTGTGCCGACGGCAATTGCAATGGATGAAAGATAGCTTTTTTGTCTTCCTTATCCACCTCTTGCAAATAGCCGACCCAACCGTTATCCACCACAAGGCAATCATTCCGGTGGAATAATTGCAGTTCGCCGCTATACGGAGCAGGTTCAGGAACGGTGTTAATATCGGTAACGGGAATGGCAGTCTTATCAGACTGGCCATTGCCGTTTATTTGTGAAAACAGGTCGCCGATGGCTTCCTGTTTTTTGCTGTTTACTTGGCTTTTTCCATTGGTAGCACCATTGGATTTTAGCGGTGTATAAGGTTGCTGCCTGGCACTGCTGAACAGGTCGGGTTGACGACCTATTGTGCCTCTTCTTTTGTTACTACTTTGCCTTTTGTTTTGGGTAGTTCTTTTAGGTGGAGCAAGCACCATTACAGGCTCACCCGCACTTTCAAACAGGTCAAAAATGCTTAGTTGTTTTAGTTCCTGTGGGCTTTCCTGATGGACTACCGGAGTGGTTATAAGCTGCGGTTTTTGCTGAACGATTGCAGGGTCTATGACCGGAGGTGTAACCTTTGGTTCAATCGGAATTTGTATCATAGGCTCATCATTGCGTTCGCCTTTGTATAAATTCAAATTCAGATGGTTCCCAAAATCTTCGGAAAGCATTTGTTTCAAATCTTTGGCAATACCCTCAACACCGTCTTTATGCGTATAGATTAAGGCAGGTTGACCGTATGGGTCGGTATCTAATTTTTGGTCGGTATGGATAATTCTTGTACCGTCCTGAAAGAGCGCATTGCCCGGCGTATTGTATTCGGTTGGCTTGCTTTGGCAAAACAGATCTTCCCTGTCGGTCAGATTTTGTTTTGCCGTATTTTTTTGCAGGATAATCAGGTCGCTGCCCACTTCCGTACCTGCATATTCGGTAAACAGATTGTTGGGCAGTCTTACAACCGAAACCAAATTATTATCCTGCATCAACGCCCTGCGTATGGGTTCGTTCTTAGGGCTATTCAGAATGCCCTGCGAAGTGATGTAAGCCAACAAACCACCCTCACGGAGCATATCAGCACCTTTCAGAAAAAAGTAATTGTGTATGCTTCGGGCAGCCTGTTCCTTTGCGCTGTTTCTGCTGCGTGAATAAGAAAGGTCAAATACAGATGTATCGCCGAACGGTATATTACTGGCGATTATATCATAGTTGTTTTGTTCCCTTTCGGGAATTTCCTCAAAACCGTTGATACGGATATTGCTTTCGGGGTAAAGCTGCTTTAAAATCTTGCCTGTAAGCAAGTCTTTTTCATAAGCGGTAACACTGGCTTTCTGATTTTCCGAAAAGGATTGGATGAATGAACCGATACCTGCGGAGGGTTCGAGGAATTTATCAATGTGCAGACCATTGTCCCGCAAGGCAGATGAAATGGCATCTATAACCTTTGGCGGGGTATAAAAAGCCGTCAGCACGGAACTTTTCATACTGTCCACATACCTGCGGTATTGCTTATCGTCTTGGGAATTGTCTTTGAGGAGTTGGTGGAGTTCCTGCGTGAGTGGAAAAAGGTCGTGTTCTGTTTTTCTCCAATGATTGATGTCTATTTCGTTTTCTACGGCGTTCAGAACGAACTTAAGACCGCCAAATCCGCGGTATCGCATCATTAGCAGTCTTTCTCCTACGGTGGCTTGCCGTTTCTCCTTTTCCAGTTTAAAAACAATTCGCAGGGCATCAATATTCTGTTGGAGATGGAACCGCTTACTGAAGCCCATTTTCCTCAATCCATATTGAGATGGTTCCGGTCAGTTCGGTATAGAGTAAATCAAACTCATTTCCGTTGGCGAAATCATCAGTTAATTCATATCCTGCGAAAACAGGCTCACAAACGGGAAACATTTTAAGGGCGAACGGTCGCAGTTCCTCGTCTGCCATTATGGTATCAAATTCATTGCATACCACTTTGAAAACCGTGTCGAACTTGGAGAAGTGCAAGCCCTCAAAAAGTATGTAGTTGGCTATTTCGTCGCATTGCTCAACGGCGTTTCCCGAACGGAAAGCACCCTCATAAGCATTGGCAGCCCACGAAGACCGTTGGTCAATAAATTTTTGGTCGTGTGCCTTTTCGGGAAAGCTGCTGTTTAATAATTCTTGCAGTCGTAATCTGAAATACGACAGGTCTTTTTGCTGTACATCCATACTTATTTTGATTAGAATTTTACTTAAATCCTAAAATTATACGCAGGAGCAAATGCCTTTGATAATGTTGCAGCGTTTGGCTTTGAAAGGCAGGATTTGGCGATTTACAATAGAAAATTGAACTGATTATTTATACAGAATTGGTGCTTGGCTATATGTTTTTTCACAAACTACTTTTGTGGTTTAAATATTTATCGTAATATTGCGATATATTATTACAAATAAGATGGGCGTAACAAAAACAGAAATATTTACAGAACAGCAAAACAGCTTGGCAACCACTTTAAAGGCACTGGCTCATCCTGCCCGTATAGCTATCCTGCAATACATCATCAAGCAGAATGCTTGCATTTGTAATGACTTAGTGGAAGAATTAGGATTGGCGCAGGCTACGATTTCACAACATTTAAAAGAGCTTAAAAACATTGGTATCATCAAAGGCAATATAGAAGGGACAAGTGTGTGCTACTGTATTGCTGAAAATGTTTGGCAGCAGATTAAAAAGGAACTCAATGCTTTCTTTATAGATAATGTAGAGGTTGATAAATGCTGTTAAGCATTTTTTTTAAGCACATTAATCGCAATAAAGCAATATAACAATTAAATAAAAAAATAATGAAACTATCAAACATCAAAGAAATCTTACCAGCATTGGATAATGTTGAATTTCAATTAGAGAACGGAACATTTGTACCCGAACACTTTCACGTTACCGAGATAGGTGTTATTACAAAACACTTCATTGATTGTGGCGGAACAATTAGAAACGAAAAAGTTGTCAATTTCCAATTATGGAATGCCAACGATTTTGAACACCGATTAAAGCCAACAAAGCTATTAAACATCATTAAGCTATCCGAAGAAAAGTTGGGTATTGAAGATGCCGAAATAGAAGTAGAATACCAAAGCGAAACGGTTGGTAAATACGATTTGAATTTTAACGGAAACCATTTTGTACTGAAAAACAAGCAAACCGCTTGCCTGGCAAGTGATGCTTGCGGTATTCCTGCCGAAAAGCAAAAGGTAAAATTATCAGAGCTGAATAATGCTTGCTGTACACCAAATTCGGGATGTTGCTAAACACTAAAAACAAAATGCGATGTATCAAAAACTAATCGAAATCATTAACAACAAAATTGATGTACAAAGCATCAGCGAAGAACGTAAAGCCGTATTACAACCGCTGATTGATTTTATACAGCAAAAAGTAAACGACAGGCAGGATATAAATATCAATTTCATCTGTACCCACAATTCCCGAAGAAGCCATTTATCACAGGTTTGGGCACAGGTAGCGTCAGCACATTTTAATATACCAAATGTACATTGTTATTCGGGCGGTACGGAAGAAACGTCACTATTTCCGAAAGTTGCAGAAACATTGACTAATCAGGGGTTTAACATTTTCAAAATCGCAGATACTAATAACCCTGTATATGCCATAAAATACAGCGATAATGCTTTGCCTGTTATCGGCTTTTCAAAAAAGTACGATAGTCCTTTCAACCCAGTATCAGCATTTACAGCCATTATGACCTGTTCACAGGCAGACGGTGGATGTCCATTTATTGCAGGTGCAGAAAAAAGGATACCTATCACATTTGAAGACCCTAAAATTTCAGACAATACACCGGAGCAATCACAGGTATATGCAGAAAGAAGTTTACAGATAGCAACGGAAATGTTTTATGTTTTTTCAAAAGTCAGTCAATAACCAATGCAACCAAAACTAAAATTTCTTGACCGTTACCTTACCTTATGGATATTCCTTGCAATGGCAGCAGGTATAGGTTTAGGGTATTTCTTTCCGGGAATATCAAAAATTACAAATGCTTTATCCGTAGGCACTACAAACGTTCCTTTGGCAATAGGTCTGATACTGATGATGTACCCGCCATTGGCAAAAGTGGATTATTCATTATTGCCCCAAGCATTTAAGGATAAAAAAGTAATCGGCATATCCTTATTGCTCAATTGGGTTATCGGTACAATATTGATGTTCGGATTAGCCGTTTTGTTTTTACGTAATGAACCCGATTATATGACAGGCTTGATATTGATAGGTTTGGCAAGATGTATCGCAATGGTAATCGTATGGAGCGATTTAGCTAAAGCAAACAGAGAATACACAGCTATGTTAGTTGCATTAAACAGCATCTTTCAGATAATTTCTTATAGCTTCTTAGTTTGGTTATTCATTAATGTATTACCAAGCAAATTAGGAGTAGCCAATTTTAATGTAAGCGTATCAATGAAAGACGTAACCGAAAGCGTATTAATATACTTAGGCATTCCTTTCTTAGCAGGTTTTATAAGCCGTTACGCATTGGTAAAGTCAAAAGGAATAGAATGGTATAACAGGAAATTTGTACCTCGAATATCGCCCATTACATTATATGCTTTACTGTTTACAATCGTATTAATGTTCAGTCTGAAAGGCGATAAAATATTAGAACTGCCAATGGATGTAGTAAAAGTAGCCATACCGTTAATCATCTATTTTGTACTAATGTTTTTTGTCAGCTTCTTTATCAATAAATCTTTAAACGTTCCTTACGACAAAAACGCATCCATCGCATTTACAGCCACAGGAAACAATTTTGAATTGGCAATAGCCGTAGCAATAGCGGTTTTCGGTATTCATTCTCCACAGGCATTTGTGGGCGTTATAGGACCGTTGGTAGAAGTACCTGTACTGATACTGTTGGTAAAAGCAAGTTTATGGCTAAAGAAGAAATATTACTAAAGGTTATTTAAGAACGTATTAGAGCATTTTGAAGCATAAAAAAACTAAAAATGAACCTCCGATAATTCGGAGGTTCATTTTTTACGGCTTGTTCAATATTTGAAGCATCCTGCCGACTTCAATATCCATTCTTGAAAAAGCAAACCATTTTTTGCCCAGGTCTTTGAGCGATGCCCCTATATGGTAGAGTTCTGTATGGTCAATAATCAAAAAACGGTCGTGGGCGTCGGAAAACACTTCAATTTCTATCGGAGGATATTGGCTATTGTAGCGTTGTAAGTCTAACCGTAACTGATTGCTGATACTTTTGGTAAGGATTGTAGCGGTTACATTAGTCTTACGCTTACCCAACAAGGTAAGCACCGTATCATCCACATAATTATCAAGCAGGATAACAGAGCTTTTGGCACTACGGATAATATCGGAAACAAAGGCGTAGGCATCAAAAATCTGCCCGTTGTAGAAAATGCCTTTTTCGCTGTGCAGCTTGTCGCTTTCCAAAGCCTTAAAAATCTCTTCAAATTTTTGGTCGGCTTCCAGTTGCTTTAACTCGATATTGTCCAAACGATGAAACAAAGAAGCGTTGCTGATGAGCATACGCCGCATTTCTACAAAGGCTTCCATTATTTCCACACTCATTTTAACGGCTATATCAGAACGAAGTATGGCAGATGCCATTGCAACGCCTTGTTCCGTAAAAGCATAGGGCAAATAACGTCTGCCGCCGTAATTTAAACTTGAGGTTCCAATTTGGAACCTCAAGTTTTCAACTTCCTCTTCGGTCAGTTGAAAGCAGAATGATACAGGAAAACGCTTAATATTTCTTTTAACAGCTTTGTTCAGGTTCTTTGTTTCTACCTGATATAAGGCAGCGAGGTCGCTATCCAACATTACCTGTTTGCCCCGGATAGTATAAATCAGGTTCCTGATTTCTTTGGGTACGATTGACGGTTTATTTTCCATTGCGTTTACTGCTTTTGTTTTTTTCAAACTCAAAGGAACTTTCAGCGTTTTCTTTCAGAATGATGTAAGCATCGAATTTCTTTCCGGCTTTGCTTGTCATTCCTTTGATAAGAGAGGTTTTGCCTTTATTGACAAGGTTTGTTACATTTTCGATACTGATTTGTACACCGCAGACGGTGCGGAACTGTACCCAGTTACAAGCCTCATCAGGGCATTTCACAATCTTGTCACGGATAATAAGCTGCTGACTTTTGCATTTCGGGCAGGTTAGTTTGGGTTGGTTGGTGCTTGCAATAGAGGTTTGTAGCAATTCATCGGTAATAGATTTGGCATAGGTTTCCATTTCCTTTTGGAATGTTCCGGCATCCGCTTCGTTATTTTCTATTTTCTGTAACGCCAATTCCCATTCGGCAGTCATTGCCACGTCTGCAATTTTCCGGTCTTTTACAAGCCCGTACACCTGCAATCCTTTTTCCGTAGGGATTAAAGAACGTTTATCCCGTTGGATATAATTACGGGTAAACAGGGTTTCGATAATGGCGGCTCTTGTTGCAGGAGTACCGATGCCGATATTTTTGAGGGCTTTGCGTTCTTCTTCGTTCTCAATTTCTTTCCCTGCGGTTTCCATAGCCGACAAAAGCCCGGCTTCGGTGTAAAGCACTGGTGGTTTGGTCTGCTTTTCCAAAACTGCGGCTTCCTTTATGGCAAGTTCGTCGCCTTTATGCAGTTCAGGTAATTCCTGCACTGGCTCTTCGCCGTCATCGGTAAAACTTCCTTTTATGGAACGCCAACCCGCTTCCTGAATTTTACAGCCTTTTGCCGTAAAATCGTAATGCAATACCTGTAATGATACATCGGTTATTTCCTTAACACAGGCTTGCGATATGGCTTCGAGCAGTCGAAGCGCAATCATATTGTAAATCTTGTTTTCGTCTGCATTGAGTACCGACGGCACTTTATCCGTAATCAACAAACCGTGATGGTCCGTTACACGGAGGTCATTCACGATACGTTTGTTGAACCGACCCCACTTGATTTTGGTAAGGGCTTGCTTGCAATCCTCACGGTTCTGCAATGCCCGCACAAGGTTTGGAATTTCAGCCCACATATCTTCAGGGATGTATTTGCTTCCGGTGCGTGGATAAGTGATAAACTTCTTTTCGTACAGGCTTTGGGCAATATTGAGCGTCGCTTCAGCAGATAATTTCAGCCTTTTATTGGCTTCTTTTTGTAAGCCTGTCAGGTCAAAAAGCAAGGGCGGTTGTTCCGTAACGCTTTTGGTTTCTGCCGAGGTAACGTTTGCCTTTGCGCCACGCTGAATAGCTTTAAGGGTATCATCGGCAAGTTGCTTTTCGTCCCATTTGGTTGCGGAAATACTTTTGAAATCAACCTGGGCTTTATTGTGCGTTAGTTGTATCTGCCAATATTTCTTTACCGTGAAATTCTTATTGTCGAGGTAGCGTTTGCATATTAAAGCCAGTGTAGGCGTTTGTACCCGTCCGAGCGAATAGATACCGTTGCCTGCGGCAATGCTCAATGCCTGCGTAGCATTGATGCCCACAAGCCAGTCGGCACGGCTTCTGTCTTGTGCTGCCTGATACAGTCCGTCAAATGCTGCCCCGTCTTTCAGGTTGTCAAAGCCTTGCTTTATTGCCTTTTCGGTAAGCGAACTTATCCAAAGGCGTTCAAAAGGCTTGCTGCATTTCAGGTATTCATAAATGTACCTGAAAATGAGTTCGCCCTCACGACCTGCATCGGTAGCAACGATGATGCTGTTGCTTTGCTTAAAAAGCTGCTCAATAACTTTCAGTTGCTTTAATGCGCCAGTATCGGCGGTGTACCCTTTGTCTTTTTTGACCTTGCGGACGGTCAATAAAAAGGGGTTGGGCAATATCGGCAGGGATGCTTTGTCAAATCCCGAAATGCCGTAATCTTCGGGCATTCCCAGTCCTATTAAATGACCGAATGCCCACGTAACAAAATAGCCGTTACCTGTCAGGTAGCCGTCCTTTTTATCGGATGCTCCCAACAAGCCGGCTATCTCCCTTGCTACGCTTGGTTTTTCTGCAATAATTGTTTTCATATCACACTACATTTTTCTGCCTTTGGATTTTGCAGGCTTGTTGTCCTGTTGTTCCTGCTGCTTTTCGTTTTTCGGTCTTTGCTGCCCGGACTTCAAAGGCTCTTGGACGTTCTTGGTCGCTTCGTTGGTTTTGCCCTCCGAATTAACGGCAGTCTGCGTCTTATGGGTTTCAGCAGGTTCTACTCGTGCTTTATACTGACCGGGAAACTCAAAACTGGTTTTTCCGGTGTCTTTGTCGAAAGTGATATAACCCTTATACGGTTGGTCTTTTTTGTCTTTCAGTTCAACGTATATGGTTTGTCCGGCTTTGAATTTGTTGTACTGCTCATCATCCAATTCTTTACCCCTGAAAGTTCTTGGAGCTTCCTGCGGTTGGCTTTGCTGATTGCTTTGTTGAGTATTCTGTTGGTTCGTTTGCGCTTGCTGATTGTTGTTGCTTCTGTCAAACAGGAACTCAACGTATCGTTTGTCCGCATTGAATTGTACCGTTGCCGAAAATTCCGTTCCTTTCGTGGAAATCATACCCTCTAAATAGAGTGGTTTGCCCTCCATCAGCGTTTGCTTTTGTTCGTCATTCAGCTTTACGCCCTTAATTTCATCGGGAATTTTGATAAACTCCGTGCGCAGTGCAACTACATCATTGGTCAGCCTGTCGATACTGATAATGGACGGCATTAGTTCGCCTGTTTTGGAATTTACGAGATTGACCACACGCCCCATATTGCCCGTTTCGAGCAGGTTTTTCTTGTCTTCGTCCGTAAACTTGTGACCGAAAAACTCAAAGTGGAGGTTAGGTTCTCTTTTGATACCGTGTATTGCCACGATAACATTGCCGTCTTCGCCTTGCTGTAAAGACAGGCGGGCATCTGTGCGGAGGATAGAGCCACCGAGGTTAATACCTATCGGTAAAAGTTCATTGGTTTTGTAACCTCGTAACAAAGGGTCGAGCAGGTTTCTTTTTTCAAGATACTCTTTGCTTAATCCGAGGTTTTTCATTGTGTCCCAATCAATCTGCTCCGGCTTGTAGCGGTATTCGCTTGCTTCCGTTGTTGTTTGTGCTGTTGCCATATTATTTTGATTTTCTTGTTTTTTATCGGGTTGGGGTTCTGCTTTCACTTCGTGTTCTTTAAGCACTTTTTCGCCTTGTGGAGTGGGCTTATCTACGTGCTTTTGTAATTCCTCTGCTTTTTCAGCAGCAACCGGGGCAGGCACTTTGAAGAAAGTAAAGTTTGTAGGGTTCTTTAACTGGCTGAAAAAATTGGAAAAGAAGTTGGAAAAGAAATCACCGCTTTTATCCACACGCATAAACTGGTTTTGATTTTTCTTCGTGGGGTCAACGGTTTCCATTTTCCCGTTTTCGTCTATACTCTTTACTGCCTGGATTTTCATTTTCTCTTTATCCAGTACGAGTAAGATGTCCGAAAGCTGTTCGGGCATTTCCTGTTTATTAGTTGTTTCTTCGCTCATAATCTGAAAATTTCAAAATTTCACGATCGAATGTAAAGGAAGCCTTCACTGATTTGCTTTATGTGGCACTCAAAGGCAGCGTTTGTCACTTATTGGCATCCAGTTTAGGTAACGGAGGGTTAAAACTTTCCCTGATGAACTGATGCACATCGGATAGCTTGTAATACAGTTTTCCGCTAATGGTATAATAAGGGAGCTTACCTATGGAGCGATACCGTTGCAGGGAACGGTTACTGATTTTCAGCATTTGCAATAAATCCTGATTATCCAGTAACTCTTCGCCGTCTATGCTGTTGCGCTTCTTTTGTAAATCGTCTATGTGGTTGCCAAGAATGTCCAGCCTGTCCATTATGCGTTCCATCCACGCCACAAATTCCATTTTGTCGATATTCATACGGGTACGCTTTTAATGATTACCTGATTTCAGCTTTCTGCCTTTCTCGATATAGCTTTTGCCTTTCGCCATAAGCTGCTCCACATATTCATCGGTCGTCTGCACGGCGTTAGCGTTGAGCATTTCCTTGATAGCACCAATCGTATAGTAATACTGCCCGTACATTTTTGAAAAAGCTATCTGCCCGTTGGTGCGCATACGCCACAACGTTTTTTCGCTGATGTGGAGATACTGGCAGACTTCGTGGTTGTTGAGCCACAAACTATCGTAGCTTGTATCTTCCAGTTTGAGGATATATTCGCTAATGGCTTTCAACCGTTCGTTGAGGTGCTTCCATACTTCTTCGTCAACTGTTATAATGTTCATAGCACTGTTGTTTAATATTCACAGGACAAAATTCAGAAGTGTGGCAGTGTTTGTCTGCCAATACGTACCCATTGGTTTGGCACTTTTTTCAAATTTTTTACAATGAGAAAAACCCTTGTTTAATAAGGGTTTTAGCGGGGTTGGGATATTTTGCGGTAGCCTTTTGCCAAAATTTACCAATTGGCAGATATGGGCAAAGAAAAAGGGGCTGTCTCAAAAGGACAGTCCCTTTTTTCATTTCGACAATCTTCTGA
>ERZ1066123.118-NODE-118-length-65553-cov-18.467480_pt1 | contig 65553 bp, 54 predicted proteins | sample MGYA00382770_ERZ1066123 | MGnify/ENA primary metagenome ERZ1066123 (study PRJEB33369, sample SAMEA5778353) | biofilm metagenome | biome: Industrial cooling water; feature: Water cooling tower basin; material: Biofilm | place: United Arab Emirates | collected...
CAGTTGCAGCCGGAGAAGAGCGACACGTTCGAAGCCGGCTTCCGCTTCGGCACCGGCAGCCTGCGCGGCGTGGTCTCGGCCTATCTCGTCAACTTCTCCAACCGCCTGCTGGCCATTCCCCAGGGGCCCGGCATCGTCGGCAACGCGCCGATCCTCTCCAACGTTGGCAGCGTCCGTTCGCAGGGTGTGGAACTTGGCCTGACGTGGCAACCGGTGAAGGCCGTGACCATCACCGGCAGCTATGCGCTCAACGACAACACATATCGCGATGACGTGGTGAACGCTGCCGGCGTGGTGGTGCAGGCGATCCGCGGCCGCACTGTGGTCGACAGCCCGCGCCATATCGGCAACCTGGAGATTGTCTATGACGATGGCAATTTCTATGGCCGCGCCAATGCCAACGCCATGTCGCGCCGCTTCTTCACCTTTTCCAACGACCGGTCGGTGGGCGGGCGTGTCGTGGTGGATGGCAAGATCGGCTATCGCATCACCAGCGACAATCGCTGGCTGAACGGGCTGGCCATCGAAGGCACGGTGACCAACCTGCTCGATCGCCGCTATGTCGCGACCATTGGCAGCAACGGCTTCGGCTTTGCTGGCGACAACCAGACTCTGCTGCCGGCACCGCCGCGCCAGTTCTTCGTGACGCTGCGCAAGGACTATTGATCGACATGGAAAGGAAAACCCCCGCCGGCCAGACGACCGGCAGGGGTTTTCTGTTGCAGCGCGATCAGATCGCGGCGCTGAGCGTGCGTTGCCGGCGGCGTGCGGCGGCGCCGACCAGCCCAAAGCCGGCGATCAGCATTGCCCAACTCGACGGTTCCGGCACGTCGGCGACGTAGACGCGGTCGATCACCACATCCTTTGCCGGCACCAGATCGGTGTCGAACACGAAGGATACATCAAAGAAACCAGCCGTCGTGACCGTCGTCCGTCCCGAAAAATGCTGCCAGGTCTGCACCGGCCCCGTGGACACCAGATAGTCCGCGATCGTGTCTCCCAGCAAGGTGGCCCGGAAGCGCGCATCGCCGGCATTGGCAAAGCCATTTCCCGGTGCGTAGGCCGAAAACCCGAACTGATACGTGCCTGGCGTCAGGAAAATGGACTGTGTCAGCGACTGGGCATTGGCCAGATCGGTGACAAAATAGGCGGCGCGGTCGCCGACCGGATCGGTGCTCGGGTTGGCGCTGTTGTCGGGCGGCACAGGTTCGCCAAAGGCCCCGCCGGGATAGCCTGCGTTCGAATTGTAGAAGATCGCTACCGGCGCGAAGCCTTGCGCGTCGCCACCACCGATCGTCCAGTTGGCAAGGCCATCTTCAAAGCTGCCATTGACCACCTGATTGGTCAGCGCCTGCGCCGGACCGGCCACAAGCATCGCGGCCACAGCCGCACCAGCAAGCGTTCGCATCTGCACACTCCCCCAAACGTCAAGGAAACCGAAACTCCAATGACAGCCTTAATCGAAAGCTAACGAGATGTAAACAGCCTGGCTTGCGGCATGCGGCGTTTCGCTCGGCGGCTTGAAGGCACCGCGCTGGCCGCTTAAGGCAGCGCGCATGGCAAGCGCTCGCATTCCGTTCCCGTTCACCGCCATCGTTGGCCAGGCCGAGATGAAGCAGGCGTTGCTGCTCGCTGCAGTGGAACCGCGGCTGGGCGGCGTGATGGTGTTTGGCGATCGCGGCACCGGCAAGTCCACCGCCGTGCGCGCGCTGGCCGGCCTGTTGCCGCCGATGAAGGTGGTGCCGGGCTGCCGTTACCTGTGCGCGCCGGATGACCGCAGCCCGTGCATCGAAGGCTGTCGCGACAAGGCCGGAAAGCGCACCGAGGAAGCCAGCGTGCCCTTCGTCGATCTGCCGCTGGGCGCGACGGAGGACCGGGTGGTGGGCAGCCTCGATCTCGAACGCGCGCTGGCCACCGGCGAGAAGCGCTTCGAGCCCGGCCTGCTGGCCAAGGCCAACCGCGGCTTCCTCTACATCGACGAGATCAACCTGCTGGAAGACCATCTGGTCGACCTGCTGCTCGACGTTGCGGTGTCGGGCACCAACGTTGTCGAACGCGAGGGGCTCTCGATCCGCCACCCGGCGCGCTTCATCCTGGTGGGCAGCGGCAACCCGGAAGAGGGCGAGCTGCGCCCGCAGCTGCTCGACCGCTTTGGCCTTTCGGTGGACGTGCGCACCCCCACCGACATGGGCGACCGCATCGAGATCGTGAAGCGCTGCGACCGGTTCGACCGCGACCCTGCCGCCTTCGTGGCTGAATTCCACGACAGCGAGCAGCAGACTCTGGACGCCATTGCCAAGGCCCGCAAGCTGTTGCCCAAGGTGCAGGTCAGCGACGACATGCTGGGCCTGGGCGCGCAGCTCTGCTCGGCGGTGGGTGCCGACGGCCTGCGAGGTGAGCTGACGCTGCTGCGCGCTGCCCGTGCCCAGGCGGCCCTGGGCGGCAAGAAGGAGGTGAAATCGCATCATGTCGCCGAGGTCGCGACCATGGCCTTGAGGCACCGGCTGCGCCGCAATGTGCTGGACGACACAGGCTCCACCAGTCGCATTGCCCGCGCCATCGCGGAGCTGATCCCGGCGTGACGCCAGACGCGGCCGCCGACGAGTCCGGCGAACGCTGGGCGCTGGCGCTCAGCGCCATCGACATATTGGTGGCGGCCGGCAACGGCATTGGCGGCATCCTGCTGCGCGCCCGCCCAGGCCCGGTGCGCGATGCGTGGGCGGATGCGTTGAACATGGTCATCCCCACCCGCCGCCTCCCTGCCAGTGCCGACGCCGAAGCACTGGATGGCGGGCTTGACCTGACGGCAACGCTGGCCAGCGGCAAGCCGGTGCACCGCGCCGGCATCCTTGCCGATGCCGCCGGCAAGGTGCTGGTGGTGCCGATGGCAGAGCGGCTGAACCCCGCCCTGGCCGCCCGGCTGGCCACGGCGCTGGACGAGAGCGCGCCGCCGCTGGTGCTGTTCGATGAAGGCGACCCCGAAGACCCGGAGCGTGAGCGCGTGCCCATCGCGCTGGCCGAGCGGCTGGCCATCCACATCGACTTGAACAGCGTGCGCTTGCCGATGGCCGAGTTGGTGGCCGGCGAGGCACCGCCGCCGCCACTGGAGATGCTGGCCGAGCCCGGCGCCATCGCGAAAGACCCGGAGACCGCGCTGGCTGTCGGTGCGGCGGCGCTTGGCATCGCCTCCATCCGCGCGGCCGTGATGGCCGTCCGCGTGGCGCGCGCCCATGCCCGCGCCGATGACCGGCCGGACGCCATCGACCAGCTGCGCGAGGCCGACATGGCGGCCGCCGGCGCGCTGGTGCTGGGGCCGCGCGCCACCCGCCTGCCGCCGCCCGCCGAGGAAGAGCCGCCCCCGCCCGATCAGGAACCACCCGAAGAGCCGCCGCCTGAGGAAGAGCCGCCACCGCCGCCACCGTCTGACGACACGCCGGGGGAGGACCAGGAGCAGCCGGAACCTCCGCCTGTCGACCCCACCGACATGATCCTTGATGCCGCGCAGACGGCGCTGCCCCCGGGCCTTCTGGATGCGCTGGCGGCCGGCACCATCTCCAAGGCGCCCAAGGCCAGCGGGTCGTCAGGGGCCAAGCAGAAGAGCATCACCAGCGGGCGCCCAGCCGGCGTGCGGCCAGGCCTGCCGGGGCGCGGTGTGCGCCTGGCGCTGATCGAGACCATCAAGACGGCGGCGCCCTGGCAGAAGATCCGCCCCAAGCGCGACAATGGCCGGCTGGCGATCCGCAGCGAAGATCTGCGCATCCGCCGCTTCATTGCACAGACGCAGTCGACCACCATTTTCGCGGTGGATGCCAGCGGTTCGGCGGCCTTCGCGCGGCTGGCCGAAGCCAAGGGCGCGGTCGAATTGCTGCTGGCCGAAGCCTATGTGAAACGGGCCGAGGTGGCGCTGGTGGCGTTTCGCGGCACCGAGGCCGCGCTGGCGCTGCCGCCCACCCGCAGCCTGCCGCGCGCCAGGAAGGAATTGGCTGGGCTGGCCGGCGGTGGCGGCACGCCGATTGCATCGGGCCTCGATCTGGCGCGCAAGGTGGCCGAAGGCGAGAAGGGCCGGGGTCGCAGCCCGCTGGTTGTGGTGCTCACCGATGGGCGCGCCAATGTCGGCGGCGGCGAGGGGGTGAGCCCGCAAGACGCGGCCGTGGCCTCGGCCCGTGCCTACCGGACCAGTGGCATCCCGGCTGTCTTCATCGATTGCAGCCCGCGCCCGCGCCCGCAGGGCGCGGAACTGGCGGCCGCGATGGGCGCCCGGCTGGTGACGCTGCCGCGCGTGGATGCCAAGGCGGTGGTGGCGGCCGTCAAATCTGCCACGGCGGGAGCGACCTGATGCGCTGGGACATTGATGGCGCCCGCGTGCCCCACCGCGACTGGAGCCGGTTCGTCGAGGCCGGAGGCATCAGGTGGCACGTGCAGCTGGCCGGGCCGGAGGACGCGCCGCCGTTGCTGCTCATCCATGGCACCGGCGCCACCACCCACAGCTTTGCCGGCCTCGCGCCGCTGCTGGCCGATCGCTTCCGGCTGATCATTCCCGATCTGCCCGGCCATGGTTTCACCCAGAAACTGAACGCCCCCGATCCCGACAATGTGGCCAAGGCCGTGGCGGCGCTGCTTGCGGTGTTGCGGGCTGAACCGGCGATCATCCTGGGCCACAGCGTGGGCGCAGCCATCGCCTTCACCACCACGGCAAAACGGCTGGTGCAGCCGCGCGCGCTGGTCTCGCTGGGCGGGGCGCTGCTGCCGTTCGCGGGGGTGGGCAAAGTCTATCCCGGGCTGGCCAAGGCGCTGTTCGTCAACCCGTTCATGCCGGCCTTCTTCAGTTTCACCACCCGCTTCCAATCGATGCCCGATCTGCTGAAGCGCTGGACCGGATCACACTCCACCCGCGAACAGGTGGCCTATTATGAACGCCTGTTCCGCAACCCCACCCACACCGGCGGTGCGCTGGCGCTGATGGCGCACTGGGACCTGGACGCCATCGAGCGCAGTATCGCCGGCGTCCATTGCCCGGTGCTGCTGCTGCACGGGGAGCGTGACAAGACGGTGCCGCCGGCGACCTCCGTGACGGTCGCTCACCGGCTCACCCAGCATGGCACGCCGGTGGAACATCACGGCTTGCCCGGCCTTGGCCACCTCGCCCACGAAGAGGCGCCGGAGCGGCACGCCGAACTGGTGACGGGCTTCGCGCGGGCGCGCGGGATCCTGGCTTAACGCCCGCGGAACACCGGCGTGCGCTTTTCCACGAAGGCGCGAGCGGCGTCCTTGTGGTCGTCCGTCAGGCCGCAATGGACATGGTGGGTGGCCTCCAGATCGAGGCAGTCATCCATGTCGCCACCGGCAAAGGCGCGGTTGAGATTTTCCTTCATGTAGCGATAGGCGACGCGCGGCCCGGCGGCGAGACGGGCGGCGAGCGCCTGGGCCTCGGCCAGCACGCTGTCTGCCGGTACCACGCGGTTGGTCAGGCCCAGGCGCAGCGCTTCGCCGGCATCCACACGGTCGGACAGGAAATACATCTCGCGCGCTTTCGCTGCGCCCACCAGCCGGGTGAGGAAATAGGTCCCGCCATAATCGCCGGAAAAGCCCACCTTGGCGAAGGCGGTGGTCATGAAGGCGCTGTCGGCCATCACGCGCAGATCGCAGGCCAGCGCCATCGACAGGCCGGCGCCGGCAGCGGGGCCGGGGATGGCGGCGATGGTGGGTTTCGGCATGGCGTGCAGGCGCCCGGCCGTTTCGCGCTGGTTGCGGCGCTGGCGGGCGATGGCGACGTCGATCGGCTCGGGTTCACCGCTTTCGTTGCGGGCGGCCATGCCCTTCACGTCGCCGCCGGCACAGAACGCCCCGCCCGCGCCGGTGATCACGATGGCGCCGATGGCGGGATCGGCCTCCGCCTCGCCCAGCAGCCGTGCCAGCCCATCGAGCATGGCGCGCGACAGCGCGTTGCGCGCCGCCGGGCGATTGAGGGTGAGGGTGAGCACCCCATCCGTCACGCTGGCCAGCAGATCGTCGGTTCCGGTCGCATAGCTCATTGGTCAGTCTCCGGCAGGAAATCGAGGCCGCCGACATGCGCAGGCGCATCGAGGCCGGTGAGGCGGATGGCATCGAGCCCTTCGCCGCGGGGTGAGGTGACGGGCAGGAAATCGAGCGCTCCATTGTCGAGCATGATGCGCCAGCCCTTGCCGTGTGGGCTGGCCGTCCGGTCCAGGATCGTGGCCCAACGCGCGGCGGTCGTGGCAGGATCATCGCAGGCCATCACCGCGCCGCTGATGAACAGGTCTGGCCGGCAATGGCGGTGCCAGCCCGCGCCGGCCCACATGTAGCTGCCCAGCATCGACGCATCCGGGCCATGATGATCGATGGAGAGCAGGCAGCCGCCGGTGTCACGCGGGTGAAGGTGGAGCGCAGTGGCGTGGAGCTTCGAATCGCCAACGGTCAGATCCTCCACGATGCGGACGTTCAGCGCTGCCAGCCGGGCCCGCACCGGGGCCAGATCATCGGTGTCGAGGATCACCATATAGCCGGTGGCGCCGCCGCGCCGCGCCATGTAGCGGCCGGCGGTGGTGTCGGCCTGCGTGGGGGCCAGCGCTTCCAGGAAGGTGCCGCCCAGCGCCCACAACGCATTTTCAAGGCCATATTTGCCCACGCCTGGATCGCGGTAGCAGATGTCTGCCACCACGGTGCGACCCACGTCGGCCTCCACCGGGCCAAGATCGGGTGCCACCAGGGCAATCTGCCGGAGCCTGAGCATCCATCCCCCCAAATGCAGTCGTTGCTGCCGCCCCCCGGTTGCCGCACCATGCGGGCCAAGGGAGACGAATGATGGCGCAAGACGGCCTGACTGTCAGCACCGAAGCCGGCGTGATGGTGATCACGCTGGATCGGCCCGATAAGCTGAACGCCTATACCGATGCCATGGGCCGCGCGCTGGCCCGCGCCGTGCGGGCGGCGAGCGCCGATGATGATGTGCGCGCCATCATCATCACCGGGGCAGGCCGTGCCTTCTGCGCCGGCGCCGATGTTTCGGCCGGGGCCGATGCGTTCGACATGAACGGCGAGGGCGCCGGCAATTTCGGCAGTGGCGGCGGCCGGGACGACAGTTTCATCCACGCGCTGTTTGAATCCGCCAAGCCGACGATTGCGGCCATCAACGGCCCGGCGGTGGGGGTTGGCATCACGCTCACCCTGCCGTGTGACGTGCGCATCTGCAGCACCAGCGCCCGCATCGGTTTCGTGTTCGCGCGGCGCGGCCTTGTGCCGGAAGCCGGCAGCGCCTGGTTCCTGCCGCGCCTTGTCGGCCTGCCGCAGGCGCTGCGCTGGTGCCTGTCGGGCCGCATCTTCGACGCCGAGGAGGCGCGGGCCGGCGGCCTGGTGAGCGAGGTGGTGTTCCCCGGCGAGCTGATGGACCGCGCCCGCGCCATCGCCGCCGAACTCATCGAAGGCACTGCACCGGTGGCCATCGCCATGACCCGCGCCATGCTGTGGCGGCTGGGCAGCGCCGCCAGCCCGGACGAGGCGCTGGCCGTGGACGCCGCCTACAACATGGCGCTGGGCGCCGGCGCGGACGTAAAGGAGGGCATGGCCGCCTTCCTGGAAAAGCGCCCGCCGGCGTTTCCAGGGACGGTGAGCGCCGATCTCCCGCCGGGCTATCCGTGGTGGCAGCCCAAGGCCAAGCGGCGGGCCAAGCCTGAGGATTGACGCCTTTCGCGCCGCCTGCCAGCCTTTTCAGCCATGGAAATCCCGGTTGAATATTATGGGCTGATCGAAGGCGGGGTCAGCTTGCTTGCTGTCCTCGCCTTCGCCGGCTGGCAGCTCTGGAGCCTGCGGGAAAAGCCGGGAGACAAGGACGACGGCGACAAGTGAACGGCCCTCGCGCTGGCCGCTTGCCAAATTTCCTGCGTCAAACCTTCCGCGGCATCCGCCACGGCAGCATCCACTGCACGGCCCCCGTATCAAACCGCCGCATGTTGAGCGATTCATGCACGGCCAGCACATCCTCCCCCCACAGACGGGTGGAGAGGGCGGTGCGGCTGTAGAAGGGTGTGTCTTCCCAGGTGTCGCGCACCCTTGCCGTGTAGCCGGCGTCGGCGCGGGTGAGGCGGTCGAGGCGCCAGGCGGTGCGGGGGAGCACCACGGGGGCGGGCATTTCCATCACCTCGGCCTGGCCGTCGGGCGTGATCTTCAGGGCCATGCCGAAATCGGTGCCGTCCGCCAGCTTGCCTTCATACATAACGGCGGTGGAGCCATCCTTCAGGTGGGCGCGGCTCCATTGCCAGTCGGCAAAGCCTTCCTCCAGCGATTCGGCGCCGTGGTTGGCGTCGAGATAGCCGGTGCCGGACCAGTTCAGCGCCGGATCGGAGAAGGAGACATCGACGCGGCTGCACGGCGCCAGCGGTTCCCACACATGGCGGCCGCCGGGATCGAGGCGGAAGCGGCGCTGGCCGAACACCATCGGCGTCACCCGCACCTGCCCGCGCACGTTCAGGGGGAAGACGGCGCCGCGCTCCTCGATGTCGATGACCAGCACGTTGCCGTCCCAGCGCACCGCCGATGGCCCGATGCGCAGGGTCGTGCGGTCCCGCCACAGGCTGCCGGCCCCGCGCTCCGTCATCGCCCAGCGGCGGCCGCGCTTGCCATAGAGGGCGACGTTCAAACTCACATGGTCTTCCGGCGCGTCGCGGCCGGCAGCCTTGTAATAGGGGGAGAAGACCGAGCCGATGAAGGCGATGATCGTCAGCCCGAACTGTCCGCAGTCGCTTTCGGCGTCGACATACCACCAGCGGTAGCCACCGGGCGCTACATCCTGGTCAAACCGCGGTCCCGAAGGATCGCTGCGCTCGCCAAGCGGCCGGACAAGGCCGCCATCGGCACGCCCGCTCCCGGGTGCGCCGAACCACTGGCCACCCACAGCCCGGGCAGCTTCGTCCTGCTGCCAGGCCGGCGGAAGCTGGCCTGCCACCCGTGCGAGGCCCGACCATAGAGGGCCCCACCGCTGGAAGGGAAAAGCGCCTCGAACATCTTCGGGCCCACGGGATGCATCGCCACCGGCTTCAGATCCAGCCCGCAGCGCGCCAGGACGGCCAGTGTTGCTCTCTGACATTGGGCCATCTCCTCGTCGGTGGGGGGGGAGCCGTCACCTGTTGGCGGGGCGTTGACGATCAACTGGAAGCGTTCGGGGCGCCCTGGAACAGGTGGCGTGATGCCACGGTCCTGCGCGCAGATATAGATGCTGGGTTCGGCCGGCAAGCGCTGCTGCCCGAAGATCTGGCGGAACTCGGCAGCATAGTCGGTGCTGAAGAACACGTTGTGCCGGTCCATCTCGAAGCCGCTGGCGTGCGCCGTCATCATGGTGACGAGGGCGGAGAGCGAGCGTTCGTGGGGCTTCACGCCAGTCACCGCGCCCGCTGCCGCCGGCCCGAAGCGGCCATCGGCGATGGCGGAAATGTCGCTGTTGGAAAGGACATCGCGGGCCGGAATCTCTTCGCCGCTGGCCAGCTTCACCCCGGCGGTGCGACCGTTCCGGACCATGATCTCGGCGACATGGGCGTTGTAATGGAATTTGGCGCCCAGCCGCGTGGCCAGCGCCGCCATCTGGCGCGCCACCTCGTGCATGCCGCCCTCCACCAGCCAGACGCCGCGCGCTTCCAGGTGGGCGATCAGCATCAGCGTGGCGGTGGCCTGGAAGGGATCGGCGCCGGTGTAGGTGGCATAGCGTCCATAGAGCTGGCGCAGGCGCGGATCCTGGAAATATGTGCCCAGCGTGGCCCACAGCGTTGCGAACGGGTTGATCGCAAACATCTCGTGCAGGTGGAAGGGCGCATATTTCAGCGTGAGGCCGATGGGACCCATCGCCGGGCTTTCCATGAAGCGGGTTTCCAGCGCCTTCCAGATGCGCGCGGCTTCGGCCTGGAAGCGGGCCCAACCCGCCGCCTCCGCTGCGCCAGCGAATTCGGCAACGGCGTCGCGGCTGCGGGCGTGATCGGCCCACAGATCGAGGCTGCTGCCATCCTGCCAGGCGTGGCGGGCGAGGCGATCGGACTGCACCAGCGTCAGATGGTCATCGAGGGCGGCGCCGGCATCGGCGAAGATGCGTTCGAACACCGGGCGATGGGTGAAGACGGTAGGGCCGGCATCGATGTGGACGCCGCCCACCTCCACGGTGCGCAGCTTGCCGCCGGGGGCGGCCATGCGCTCCACGACCGTCACGGGCAGGCCGCGCGCGCTCAGCAGCACGGCGGCGCTGAGGCCGCCCATGCCGGCTCCGATGATGACAACGCCGTTCTCGCCTGCCAAATCTGCCATCCGAATCAAGGGACCGTTCGGGGCGGTTTGGCGCATGGCGCAGGCGCACCGTCAAGGCCATGATGCCGGCCAGGGCCTGTTGGGTCATGGTCTGCAGCCGGTGCCGCCGCGTGGTGCCGCCGGTTCGAGCGAAGGTGCGGCACGACCGTGGGGAACAATGGCTGAAGACCGGGCAAAGGGGTGGAAACTGCGCTGGCTGAATGCCCGCAACCGGGTGCTGATGGACCCGGGCTTCCAGCGCCTGGCCATGCGCAACCCCTTGCTGCGCCGCACCGCGCGCCGCCATGCCAACAGCATGTTCCAGGTGATCAGCGGCTTCGTGCAGACCAAGGCGCTCACCGCCGCGGTGGATGCCGGCATCATCCGGCGGCTGGCTGGCGGGCCGGCGACGGTGGCCGAGCTGGCGCAGGGCGCCGGGCTGGAGATGGAGGCCATGGAGCGGCTGCTGGGGGCGGCCCGCGCCATCGATCTGGTGGAACTGGCCGCGCCCGGCCTGTGGGTGCTGGGCCAGCGCGGCGCGGCACTGGCCAGCAACCAGGGCGCGCTCGCCATGATCGAGCATCACAAGATCTTCTATGATGATCTTGCCGATCCCGTCGGCCTGCTGAAGCGCGGGCGCGGCAAGAGCCGGCTGGCCGATTTCTGGACCTATGCGCCGGCGGCGGGCCGCGGCGAGCCGGCCGCGGCCGATGCCGCCAGCTGGCAGGCCGAAGGGGCCGGCGCGGTGGCGCCCTATTCGGCGCTGATGGCGGCCAGCCAGCCGATGGTGGCTGAACAGGTGATCGATGCCTATCGCTTCGATCGCCACCAGTGCCTGATGGACGTGGGCGGCGGCCACGGCGCCTTTCTGGCCGCCGTGGCACAGGCCCACCCGCGGCTGGCCCTGAAATTGTTCGACCTTCCGGCTGTGGTGGAAGGTGCCCGGGCGAAACTGGCGGCGCAGGGCCTGTCGCACGTGGCGCTGCACGGCGGCAGTTTCCGTGATGATCCGCTCCCGCAGGGCGCCGATGTCATCAGCCTTGTGCGCATCTGTCATGATCACGACGACGCGGTGGTGCGCGCGCTGCTGAAGAAGGCGCACGCCGCACTGCCCACCGGTGGCCGGCTGCTGATCGCCGAGCCGATGGCGGAAACGCCCGGCGCCGAGACAATGGGCGATGCCTATTTCGGCCTCTATCTGTGGGCGATGGGATCGGGCCGGCCGCGCACGGCAGGCGCGTATCTGGCGCTGCTGGCCGAGGCCGGATTTTCCAGCGCGCGCGAAGTGCGCACGGCGCTGCCGATGGTGACTCGGCTGATTGTGGCGGAACGCTGACGCGCCGGGACTCGCCCTGAAGACCGGCACGTCATGCCGTCAACCCCAAAAGTGGACAATAAAAGTCCAATTTTTTGCCTTGCCAAGCTGTAACACGGCTTTACAGGTCAAAAGCGCATTGGGTAGATACGCGGCTGCGCGCTCGGCGGGGCAGTTGGTGCCGGGCAAATCCAGCCGCGTGAGGGGTTGAATTGCATGGATACAATGGCCGTGGTCGTGGAAGAGCCGGAGCGCGTCGCGCTGCGCCGACTCGCCCTGACAGCGCCGGATGCCGATGATGTGGTGGTGGCCGTTGACTGGTCGGGCATCTCCATGGGCACGGAAAAGCTGATGTACAACGGCACGATGCCGATGTTCCCCGGCATGGGATATCCGTTGGTTCCCGGATACGAGGCGGTGGGCACGGTGATCGACGCCGGCGCCAACCAGACGGCGATGATCGGCCAAACGGTGTTCGTGCCCGGTTCCTCCAAGTTCGACGGCGCGCGCGGGCTGTTCGGCGGCCAGGCGCGCACGGTGATCACGGGCGCGGCGCGGGTGATTCCGGTGCCGGCCGAGCTGGGCGACAAGGCCGTGCTGATGAGCCTGGCCGCCACGGCGCAGCACGCGGTGGCCGACGGCGAGATGCCGGATCTGATCATCGGCCACGGCGTGCTCGGCCGCCTGCTGGCGCGCCTCGCGCTGGCGGCCGGCGTCGAACCGGTGGTGTGGGAAATCAACGACGCCCGCATGGGCGGAGCAGAGGGATATCGGGTGATCCGGCCCGAGACCGACGAGCGGCGGGATTACCGCTCCATCTACGACGCGAGCGGTGACCATCGCATTCTCGACCAGGCCGTCATGCACATGGCGCGCGGGGGCGAGATCGTGCTGGCCGGCTTCTACAGCGAGCCGCTGTCGTTCCACTTCGCGCCTGCGTTCCGGCGCGAGGCGCGTATCCGCATCGCCACAGAGTTTCAGCCTGACGACCTGGCGACCTGTTTCGCCATGGTGGGCAGCGGTAGGCTGTCGCTCGAGGGCCTTGTGACGCACAAGGTTCCGGCAACAGAGGCTCCGACCGCTTATGGTCAGGCCTTTTCGGATCCCAATTGTCTCAAGATGGTCTTCGACTGGAGAGATATCGCATGAGCATCAATCAACTTCTCGATCAGGTTGCCGCCCTTCGTGAGGAGGCTGCCATCGAACCGGACCCGGTGCACACTGGTGAAGTCACCAAGGAAACCCAGATCATCGCCATCTATGGCAAGGGCGGTTCGGGCAAGAGCTTCGCGCTCGCCAACCTCTCTTACATGATGGCGCAGCAGGGCAAGCGCGTGCTCTTGATCGGCTGCGATCCCAAGAGCGACACCACCAGCCTGCTGTTCGGCGGCAAGGCCACCCCGACCATCATCGAGACCAGCTCGAAGAAGAAGCTGACCGGCGAGGAACTGTCCATCGAGGACGTGTGCTTCCAGCGCGACGGCGTGTTCGCCATGGAGCTGGGCGGGCCGGAAGTGGGCCGTGGCTGTGGCGGTCGCGGCATCATCCACGGCTTTGAAACCATCGAGAAGCTGGGCTTCCACGACTGGGGCTTCGATTATGTGCTGCTGGATTTCCTGGGCGACGTGGTGTGCGGCGGCTTCGGCCTGCCGATCGCCCGCGACATGTGCCAGAAGGTGATCGTCGTTGGTTCCAACGACCTGCAGTCGCTCTATGTCGCCAACAACGTCTGCAAGGCGGTGGAATATTTCCGCAAGATGGGCGGCAATGTCGGCGTCGCCGGCATCCTGATCAACAAGGATGACGGCACCGGCGAGGCGCAGGCCTTTGCCAAAGCCGTGGGTATCCCGGTGCTGGCCAGCATCCCGGCGCACGAGGAGATCCGGCGCAAGTCGGCCAACTATCAGATCATCGGCACCCCCGATGGCCCGTGGGGCCCGCTGTTTGCCGAACTGGCCACCAACGTCGAAACCGCGCCGCCCGTGCGGCCGACCCCGCTCGATCAGGACGGCCTGCTGGGCCTGTTCAAGCCGGAAGATACCGGCGGGAATTTCGTGCTGAAGCCGGCGACCCAGGCGGACATGCGCGGCGGCGTCTACGAGACCAAGCCCAGCCTGGAAGTGGTGTACGACAATGTCTGAGGATCTGGCCCGCACTGATGCGCCGGCGCCTGTGGAAGGGGCTGGCTGCCATGCCGGCGCCGACACGATGCGCGATGCCGCCGCCAAGGCCGGCAAGTCCGAGGTGCTCGACCGCTATGCGGCCGACTATCCCAAGGGCCCGCATGACCAGCCGCAGTCGATGTGCCCGGCCTTTGGCTCGTTGCGCGTCGGCCTCAGGATGCGCCGCACCGCTACCATCCTGTCCGGCTCGGCCTGCTGCGTCTATGGCCTCACCTTCACGTCGCACTTCTACGGGGCGCGGCGCACGGTGGGCTATGTGCCGTTCAACTCGGAAACGCTGGTCACCGGCAAGCTGTTCGAGGACATCCGTGACGCCGTGCACGACATGGCCGATCCGGAGAAGTACGACACGATCGTGGTGACCAACCTGTGCGTGCCGACCGCTTCGGGCGTGCCGCTGCAGCTGCTGCCGGAAACCATCAATGGCGTACGCATCATCGGCATCGACGTGCCGGGCTTTGGCGTGCCAACCCATGCGGAAGCCAAGGATGTGCTGGCCGGCGCGATGCTGAAATATGCGCGCGAAGAGATCATGGCCGGACCGGTGGCGGCGCCTGCCGTGATGCCCGACAAGCCGACCGTGACGCTGCTGGGCGAGATGTTTCCGGCCGATCCGGTGGGCATCGCCATGATGCTGGAACCCATGGGCCTGACCACGGGCCCGGTGGTCCCCACCCGCGAATGGCGCGAGCTTTATGCCGCGCTGGCCTCGCCGGTGGTGGCGGCCATCCATCCCTTCTACACGGCGGCGATCCGCGAGTTCGACGCCGCCGGGCGCACCATGGTCGGCTCCGCCCCGGTGGGCCGCGATGGCACGGCGGCATGGCTTGCTGCGATCGGCGATGCGTTCGGCCTTTCGGCCGATGCCGTGGCCGCGGCGCAGAACCGCTTCCTGCCGGCCATCGCCGGCGCGCTGGCGGCAACGCCGATCAAGGGCCGCATCACGGTGTCCGGCTATGAAGGTTCAGAACTGCTGGTGGCGCGCCTGCTGGTCGAATCGGGCGCCGAGGTGCCCTATGTCGGCACCGCCTGCCCGCGCACCAAATGGTCCGATCCCGATCGCGAGTGGCTGGAGGCGCGGGGCACGCGCATCCAGTATCGCGCCAGCCTTGAACAGGACATCGCGGCCGTGGAGGAATTCCACCCCGACCTGTCGATCGGCACGACCCCGGTTGTGCAGCATGCCAAGACAAAGGCCATCCCCGGCCTCTATTTCACCAACCTCATCTCGGCCCGGCCGCTGATGGGGCCGGCGGGTGCTGGCAGCCTGGCGCAGGTGATCAATGGCGCGCTGCGCAACAAGGACCGGTTCGATGCGATGAAGGGCTTCTTTGGCGGGGTTGGCGAAGGCCATGCCGCCGGCATCTGGGAAAATGTCCCGGTGGATCGCCCGGAATTCAAGAAGAAGTTCGCTGCCAAGATGATCGCCGCCGCCAAGGCGGAAGAAGCCGTGGGGAACTGACGCCATGCTCGTTCTCGATCATGATCGCGCCGGGGGCTATTGGGGCGCCGTTTACAGCTTCACCTCGGTGAAGGGGCTGCAGGTGGTGATCGATGGCCCGGTGGGCTGCGAGAACCTGCCCGTCACCTCGGTGCTCCACTACACCGATGGCCTGCCGCCGCACGAGCTGCCCATCGTCGTCACCGGCCTTGCCGAGGAGGAACTGGGCAAGACCGGCACCGAGGGCGCGATGAAGCGGGCGTGGAAGACGCTCGACCCGGCGCTGCCGTCGGTGGTGGTGACCGGTTCCATCGCCGAGATGATCGGCGGCGGCGTGACGCCGGAAGGCACTACCATCCAGCGCTTCCTGCCGCGCACCATCGACGAGGATCAGTGGCAGTCCGCCGACCGCGCGCTGACCTGGCTGTGGAAGGAATTCGGCCCCAAGAAGATGCCGGCGCCCAAGGTGCGGAAGGAGGGCGAGAAGCCGCTCGTCAACATCATCGGGCCGCAATATGGCACGTTCAACATGCCGTCGGACCTGGCGGAAATCCGCCGGCTGATCGAAGGCATCGGTTGCGAAGTGAACATGGTGTTCCCGCTGGGCACCCACCTCGCCGACATCCGCCGGCTGGCCGATGCATCGGTCAACGTGTGCATGTACCGCGAATGGGGCCGCAACCTGTGCGAGACACTGGAGCGGCCCTATCTGCAGGCGCCCATTGGCCTGAACAGCACCACGTCGTTCCTGCGCAAGCTGGGCGAGCTGACGGGCGTGGACCCGGAACCCTTCATCGAGAAGGAAAAGCACACCACCATCAAGCCGCTGTGGGACCTGTGGCGTTCGGTGACGCAGGACTTCTTCGCCACCGCCAGCTTCGGGATCGTGGCAACGGAGACCTATACGCGCGGCATGAAGGTGTTCCTGGAAGACGACATGGGCATGCCCTGCGTGTTCGCCTACCAGCGCAATGCCGGGGTGAAGCCGGACAACGAGGCGGTGCGCGAATCGATCCGCACCACCAGCCCGCTGATCGTTTTCGGCAGCTACAACGAACGCATGTACATGGCCGAGACGAACAGCCGGTCCATCTATATCAACGCCAGCTTCCCGGGCGCCGCCATCCGCCGCGCGACCGGTACGCCGTTCATGGGCTATGCCGGCTGCACCTGGATCATGCAGGAAGTGTGCAACGCGCTGTTCGATGCTCTGTTCTTCATCCTGCCGCTGTCCACCCAGATGGACCGGGCGGACGCGACCCCCTCGCGCCTGCTGGAAGCGGTGTCCTGGGAGGACGAAGCGCGCTCCGAGCTGGACCGCATGGTGGAGAAGGAACCGGTGCTGGTGCGCATTTCGGCGGCCAAGCGCCTGCGCGACGCCGCCGAACGGGCGGCCCGCGATGCCGGCGAGAAGGTGGTGACGATGGAGCGGCTGCATGCGGCGGCCCGGCTTTACGAGTCGCAGGCGGCCTGAATGAACGTCACGTGACGCATGGCCACAGAACCCTCTTTTCAAACCATTACAAACTTGCCATGAGGGCGCTGAAGGGAATTGGCTGTTTAGGGGTTTTCCCGTAACAGTCTCATCAGCTTTGCGGTGGAATCATCCTACGCCGCGAAGCCGCCGGTCGGGCGAGGCCATGACGGCCCCGTGCGGCGGAACCATCGGAGGAAAAGGCATGAGTGACAACAAGATTGGTCCGGGTACCTACCTGACCGACGCTGAAGCGAAGGAGTTCCACCGGGGCTTCGTCGTCTCGATGGCGTTCTTCGTGATCGTGGCGGTCATCGCCCACTGGCTGGTTTGGGTGTGGCGCCCCTGGCTGGGTTCCAAGCGCGCGTTCGCGGCCACGGAAATCCACCAGATCCAGCAGGCTGACGCTTCCGGCGTCGCTGCGCCCCGGGCTTAAGGAGCGACGACAATGTGGAAGATCTGGCAGACTTTCAATCCGCAGCGCATCATGACCGCGCTGGCCGTGTTCCTGTTCACGCTGGCCATCCTGATCCACTTCATCCTGCTCAGCACCGACCGCTACAACTGGCTGGACGGCGCCGAGCCGGCGGCGGCTGCGGCCATCACCGAAGCCACCCAGGCCGCCTGACACTGGTCAGGCCGGCCGATTGGCCGGGACCCTTGGTGTGATGGGCGGGTTCACTATCGCCCGCCCATCCACCTTCGGACAGCAACCGGTCGGTTGAGACGCTGGCCTGAACGGCTGGTTCTTGGAGGAGGTGCGCCATGGCAGTGCTGAGTTTTGAACGCAAATATCGGGTACGCGGGGGCACGCTGATCGGCGGCGACCTCTTCGACTTCTGGATCGGTCCCTTCTACGTCGGCTTCTTCGGGGTCACGACGATCTTCTTCGCTGCCCTGGGTACGGCGCTTATCCTGTACGGAGCTGCCATCGGTCCCACGTGGAACCCGTGGCTGATCAACATTGCTCCGCCCGATATTTCCTATGGTCTCAAGCTGGCGCCCCTGAAGGAAGGCGGTCTCTGGCAGATCATCACCATCTGCGCGATCGGGGCCTTCTGCAGCTGGGCGCTACGCGAAGTTGAAATCTGTCGCAAGCTCGGCATCGGCTATCATGTGCCGGCCGCTTTCGGCATGGCCATCCTGGCGTATGTCACGCTGGTGGTGTTCCGCCCGCTGCTGATGGGTGCCTGGGGCTATGGCTTCCCTTATGGCATCTTCCCGCACCTCGACTGGGTGTCGAACACCGGCTACCAGTATCTCCACTTCCACTACAATCCGGCCCACATGCTGGCGGTGAGCTTCTTCTTCACCACCACGCTGGCGCTCGGCCTGCACGGCGCGCTCGTTCTGTCGGCCGTCAACCCGGCCAAGGGCGAAGTGGTGAAGTCGCCGGAATATGAAGACACGTTCTTCCGCGACCTGATCGGCTATTCGGTCGGCACGCTGGGCATTCACCGCCTTGGCCTGCTGCTTGCCATGAACGCCGGTTTCTGGAGCGCGGTGTGCATCATCATCTCGGGTCCCTTCTGGTCGCGCGGTTGGCCGGAATGGTGGACCTGGTGGCTCAACCTGCCGATCTGGCGTTGAGGACGGACACGCACCATGGCTTATCAGAACATCTTTACGCAGGTGCAGCTCCGCGGTGAGCTGGAAGCCGGCGTACCTCTTGGCCCGCACAACGATGAACGCTTCGGGCCGTTCGGCACGTCCTGGCTGATGGGCAAGCTGGGCGGCGCCCAGATTGGTCCCGTCTACCTTGGCAAGCTCGGCATCGCCTCGCTGCTCGCCGGGTTCATCGCCATCGAGATCATGGGCCTGAACATGCTGGCCTCGGTGAACTGGGATCCTGTCCAGTTCGTCCGCCAGCTGTTCTGGCTCAGCCTCGAACCGCCGCCCGCCAAATATGGCTTCACCTTCAACGTGCCGCTGAACGAAGGCGGCTGGTGGATCGCCGCCGGCGGTTTCCTCACCGCCTCGATCCTGCTGTGGTGGGCCCGCACCTATGTGCGCGCCAAGGAACTTGGCATGGGCACGCACGTCGCCTGGGCCTTCGCGTCCGCCATCTGGCTCTACCTCGTGCTCGGCTTCATCCGGCCGATGATGATGGGCAGCTGGGCCGAAGCGGTGCCGTTCGGGATCTTCCCGCACCTCGACTGGACCGCGGCCTTCTCGATCCGCTACGGCAACCTGTTCTACAACCCGTTCCACGCGCTCAGCATTGCCTTCCTCTATGGTTCGACGCTGCTGTTCGCCATGCACGGCGCCACCATCCTGGCGGTCGGTCGCTATGGCGGGGAACGCGAGATCGAACAGATCACCGACCGTGGTACCGCGTCGGAACGTGCCGCCCTGTTCTGGCGCTGGACCATGGGCTGGAACGCCACCATGGAATCCATCCATCGCTGGGCCTGGTGGTTCGCGGTGCTGACGACGCTGACCGGCGGCATCGGCATCCTCCTGACCGGCACCGTCGTCGACAACTGGTATCTGTGGGCTGTCCAGCATGGTTTTGCGCTGGAATATCCGGCCACCGGTGTGGTCGATCCGTCCACCCTTCCGGGAGCTCCGCAATGAGTGCGCTGAACAAGTTTGTCGCCATCGCGCTGCCGGCGCTGCTGCTGGCCGGTTGCGAGCTGGGCACCAAGGAGCAGGAGCAGGTCGGCTATCGCGGCACCGCGATGGTCCAGATCAACGATCCGGACTCCAAGGCCGTGGTGGGCGAGGTTCCGGCCCCGCCGTACGAACTGACAGCCGAAATGCTGGCGGGCCAGAAGTCGAAGGAAGCCTATGAGAACGTCCAGGTGCTGGGCGATGTCTCGGTGGACGAATTCAACTATCTGATGCAGGCGATGACCACCTGGATCGCGCCCGATGGCAGTGACATTCCGAATGCCGGCTGCGCCTATTGTCACAACATCGAGAACATGGCCTCGGACGAGAAGTACACCAAGGTCGTGGCCCGCAAGATGTTGCAGATGACGCGCACCATCAACGCGAACTGGACGCCGCACTTTGGCAACCAGGAAAATGCCGGCGTGACCTGCTGGACCTGCCACCGTGGCAATCCGGTGCCGAAGAATGTCTGGTCGACCGCTGTGCCGGATCCGGCCAGGCTGACCGGCAACAAGCGCGGCGGCAACACGCCGGCACCGTCGGTTGCCTATGCCTCGCTGAACTATGACCCGTTCACCGACTATCTGGCCGGCAAGGAGAATATCCGCGTTGGCGGCAAGGCCTTCCCGACCAGCCACGTTGCGTCCATCCAGTCTACCGAGAAGACCTATGGCCTCATGATGCACATGAGCCAGGGCCTCGGCGTGAACTGCACCTTCTGCCACAACTCGAACAATTTCGCGAAGTGGGATGACAGCCGGCCCCAGCGCGTGAACGCCTGGTACGGCATCCGCATGGTGCGGGATGTCAACAACAACTACATCAGTGCCCTGGGCGACGTGTGGCCGGCCAATCGCCGTGGCCCGCACGGCGATCCGCTCAAGGTCAACTGCGCCACCTGCCACCAGGGTGTGAACAAGCCGCTGGGCGGGGTGAAGATGCTGAAGGACTATCCGGCGCTGAAGGGTGCCGCCCCCGTCGCCGCCCCCGCGCCGGTCGTGGCGGAAACCCCGGCCGCGGCGGAAACGGCTGCGGCGGAGACGGCCAAGCCGGCTGCCTGATCGCATCTGCTGCGAACCAGGGGGCCCGGCGTCATGCGACGCCGGGCCCCTTTCGTTTGTGACCGTCCGGCGTGTGCCGCCCTGTCGCACTCAATAGTCCCAGCTTTGTGCCTGCCCCCGGCATGATAGCCTGCATGGATTGACCCCTCGGGAGGGGCTGCTGTCTGGGGAGATGGTCATGGCAGAACGTCTGGATGTGCTGATTGTCGGTGCCGGCTTTTCTGGCATGTACATGCTGCTCAAGTGCCGGGAGCAGGGCCTGAAGGTGCAGGTGATCGAGGCCGGCAGCGGCGTGGGGGGCACCTGGTACTGGAACCGCTATCCGGGTGCCCGGGTCGACATCCAGAGCCTCGAATATTGCTATGGCTTCGACGAGACGCTGGAGCGCGAATGGCGCTGGTCAGAACGCTACGCCCCGCAGCCGGAACTGCTGGCCTATGCCAACCATGTCGCCGACCGGTTCGACCTGAAGAAGGACATTCGCTTCAACACACGGGTGACGGCGGCACACTGGGACGCGGCCGCCGATGGCTGGAATGTCACGCTCGACAGCGCCGAGGTGATCCCGGCGCGCTTCGTCGTGATGGCCACCGGCTGCCTGTCGGTGCCCACCGATGTCACCTTCGCCGGCATCGAGGATTACAAGGGCCGCATCTACCGCACCTCGCGCTGGCCGCATGACGGCGTGGATTTCACCGGCCAGCGGGTGGGCATCATCGGCACCGGGTCCTCCGCCATCCAGTCGATCCCGATCATTGCCGAAAGCGCGGCGCATCTCACGGTGTTCCAGCGCACGCCCAACTATTCGATGCCGGCGCACAACGGCCCGATTCCGGACGCGGATTTCCAGGAATGGCTGGCCGATCCGCGCGCCTATCGTGCCCGTTCGCGTTATACGGTCGGCGGCTTCTGGAATGAACCGCGCGACGAGGCGATTGCCATCCACACGCCGCCGGACGAGATCAAGGCCGAGCTGGAGCGGCGCTGGGCCTGGGGCGGGTTCCGCATCCTGAACGCCTTTGCCGATCAGGCCATCGATCCTGAAGCCAACAAGATCATCGCCGATTTCGTGGCTGGCAAGATCCGGGAACAGGTGAAGGATCCCAAGGTTGCCGAGCTGCTGACACCGAAGGACCACCCGTTCGGCACCAAGCGCCCCTGTGTCGATACCGGCTACTATGCCACTTACAATCGCGACAACGTGAGCCTGATCGACCTCAGGTCAGACCCGCTGGAGCGTTTCACCGAGACCGGGATCAGGACAGCGCACAACCGCTTCGACTTCGATGCCGTCGTGCTGGCCACCGGCTTTGACGCGATGACCGGCGCCATCGAGCGCGTCGACATCCGTGGGCAGAACGGCGAGACCATCAAGGAGCATTGGGCCGCTGGCCCGGAAACCTATCTTGGCCTGATGGTCGCCGGTTTCCCCAACCTGTTCCTGATCACAGGCCCCGGCAGCCCCAGCGTGCTGACCAACATGATCAACAGCATTGAACAGCATGTCGATTATGTTGCCGACATCATCGCGCATCTGAACGCCAGCCAGGCCGGCCGCATCGAGGCGACGCGCGAAGCCGAACGCGCCTGGACCGACCATGTCGACCAGGGGGCCGCCATGACGCTGCTGCCGCAGGCCAACAGCTGGTACATGGGCGCCAACGTGCCGGGCAAGCCGCGCCGCTTCATGGCCTATACCGGCGGGCTGCACACCTATACCGATATCTGCGACGCGGTGAAGGCCAAGGGCTGGGAAGGCTTCCGCATCGCGCGCGGTGACCAGGTGCTGCACGACAGCTGCGAATTCACCAGCTATCCGCCGCCGCCCGAGACCATGGCGCCGCACCTGGTTGAGATGGCCATGGGCCGTGTCGCCAAGTGGCTGGAGGCGCACGGCCAGACGGCGGCCTAGGCCCGCGCCGTCCCCGCGCTGGCCCACAGCCGGGCGATGACACCGGACAGCGCGGCATGGTTGCCGCCGTGATAGGCGTTGCCGGCCGGCAGTTCCGCCACCAGGCGGCGGTGGGCTTCCGGCAGGGCGTGATAGGGCAGGCCGGGCAGCAGGTGATGCAGCGCGTGATAGCGCAGGCCCACCGGCGCCCACAGTTCCGGCAGCACGGCCGGCGGCGGCACGTTCACGCTGTCCAGATACTGGCCGGTGATGGTCATCACCTTGCCGTCGTTTTCCCACAGATGGGCCGCCAGCGTGCGGACCTGGTTGATCGTCATGCTGGCGGACAGCACGGCCAGCCAGATGCCGAAGGCGCGCAGCGGGATGATGCCGGTGACCACCCCAGCCAGCACGGCAATGACGAACAGCGAGGTCGCCACCTCCATGATGGTCCAGCGCGCGGCGTGCGGCCCGGCCGGCGGATCACGGCGGAAATCGGGGTTGATCGACAGTGCCGAAAAGCGCGCCCGCACCACGTCGCGCACCGGCTTCAGCAGCGACAGCGGCGCCAGCAGGCCCCAGCGGATGAGGAGGCCGATCGGGCCGAGGGCGGCCACAGCGACGAACAGCGGCACGCTCAGCTTGGGCTTCAGCGCCAGCGCCATATATTCGGGATCGCGCACCGTGCCATAGCGATTGCGGGCGTGGTGGAGATTGTGGACGCCCTCGTACATGAAGCTGGGAATCATCAGCGGGATGCCGGCGATCAGGTTCCACACCGTGCGATACCCCGGCACGCTGTCGTCCTTCATGTGGGTGATTTCGTGGATGAAGCTGCCGAGGCGGTAGAGCGCCAGCACGGCGACGACGGTCAGCATGGCGGTGGCGGCGAACGGCAGGCCGGGCAGCAGGATCAGCGCCGCCAGCGCGCCCCAGCCGATGGCCGCCGAACCGAGCGTGTCCGCCCAGTATATGGCCGGCCTGTAGGCCCCGAGTTCGCGGCCCAGCGTGGCGGCCAGCTTGATCATGGCCACGTCCTCACCGGCCAGCGCGTTGTTCTCGCGCGGGGCTGATTCGGTCTGGCGGGCAGCAGTCGCAGGGCTCATGGTCGCTCTATTGGCAGAAGATTGCGACCGGTTAAGGGCAGAAAGCGGGCAGGGAAAGTCCGGGAAATGCCGCATGGGCCAAGCCGGCTGATGTCCCTTTGGGACGGTGGTTCCGTGACGTCGAACGGGCCTCGGGCAACCCTCTGGCCCGGCAAAGCCGTGCCGCCGGCTTGCCCGATCCCGCCGGCCGGTCTTGCTGGAGTCGGTTGGTAACGCAATGCGTTACCAACTCGCCCAGCAGCGACTAAATCGTCCGGCTCACCACCAGCTTCATGATCTCGCTGGTGCCGCCATAAATGCGCTGCACACGCGCATCGCGCCACAGGCGGGCGATGGGATATTCGTTCATGTAACCGGCGCCGCCATGCAGCTGCAGTGCCTCATCGCACACGCGGCCCTGCAGTTCGGTGTGCCACAGCTTTGCGGCGCTGGCTTCGGCGGCGGTCAGCTTGCCTTCCACCAGTTTCTGAAGCCCCCAGTCGATATGGGCCCAGCCCACCTGCAGCTCCGTCTTCAGGCCCGCCAGCACGAACTGCGTGTTCTGGAAATCCCACACCGTCTTGCCGAAGGCCTTGCGGTCCTTCACGAACTTCACCGCTTCATCGAACGCGCGCTGGGCGCCGGCCTGGGCCGAGATGGCGATGGACAGGCGCTCCTGCGGCAGCTGGCTCATCAGGTAGATGAAGCCCTTGTTCTCCTCGCCCAGGCAGTTGGTCATCGGCACGCGCACGTCGTTGAAGAAGAGTTCCGACGTGTCGGCGCTGTTCTGGCCGATCTTGTCGAGGTTGCGGCCGCGGCTGAAGCCCTCGCGGTCAGCTTCCACGAGGATCAGCGAGGTGCCCTTGGCGCCGGCGTCCGGATCGGTCTTGGCGACGACGATGATCAGATCGGCATTCTGGCCGTTGGTGATGTAGGTCTTGCTGCCGTTGATGACATAATGGTTGCCGTCCTTCTTCGCCGTGGTGCGCACGCCCTGCAGGTCGCTGCCGGCGCCCGGCTCGGTCATGGCGATGGCGGTGATCAACTCGCCCGAAATCATCTTGGGCAGAATTTTGCGCTTCTGCTCTTCCGAACCATAGGCGATCAGATAATCGGCGATGATGTCCGATTGCAGTGTGATGCCGGCCGACGAACCGGCATAGGCCAGTTCCTCGTCGACGATGGCGTTGTAGCGGAAATCAAGGCCCAGCCCGCCATATTCCTCCGGCACGCCGGGGCAGAGCAGGCCGGCCTCGCCGCAGGCGCGCCAGAATTTGCGATCGACAATGCCCTCTTCCTCATAGCGGTCGAGGTTGGGGATCAGCTCCTTTTCGAAGACCTTGCGCACCGTGTCACGGAACGCGACTTCATCAGGGCCGTAAACGCGGCGATCACTGGCATCGAGCATGGGCTTTTCCTTTCGGCAGACGGGCTTTGCCGACGTTATGTGGCCAGTTTGCGGGGGTCGTCACCTGTCTTGCAAGAGAGGGCGGCAGGGTGCCACACTGCAATTCATGAAACACGCCCTGCTGCTGATCGGCCTGCTGGCCGCCACCCCTGCCATCGCGCAGGAAGATCCGTTCCTGAAGCGCGCGGAAGCGGTGCTGAAGCGGCAGCCGATCATCGATGGCCACAATGACTGGCCGGGCGCGCTGCGCGGCAGCTTCGGCGAAGGCTGGTGGAGCCAGGATCTGAAGGCCGACAGCCGCACCTTCAAGCGCCCGCTGATGACCGACATACCGCGCCTGCACGCTGGCCGGGTCGGCGGGCAGTTCTGGTCCGTCTATGTGCCCGCCACCGTCACCGGCCCGCAGGCGGTGAAATCCACCATCGAGCAGATCGATATCGTGCGCGGCTTCGTGGCCAAGTATCCGGCCGATTTCGAGCTGGCCGCCACGGCGGCCGACATCCGCCGCATCCAGAAGACCGGCAAGGTCGCCAGCCTGATGGGCGTGGAGGGCGGCAGCCAGATCGACAACAGCCTGCCGGTGCTGCGGATGTATCATGCGCTCGGCGTGCGCTACATGACGCTGACCCACACGCGCCACAATGACTGGGCAGACAGCGCCAACGAGCCGGCCCGTGCGCAGCCGCTTAGCGACTATGGCAAGGCGGTGATCCGCGAGATGAACCGCATCGGCATGCTGGTCGACCTGTCGCACGTCTCGCCGGGCACCATGAAGGCGGTGCTGGCGGTGACCAAGGCACCGGTAATCTATTCCCACTCCTCGGCACGCGGCATCGCCGATCATGTCCGCAACGTGCCCGATGACGTGCTGCCGCTGGTGAAGGCCAATGGCGGCGTGGTGATGGCAACCTGGGTGCCCGGCTTCATCAACAGCGCCCGCCAGGCCTGGGAAGCGGCGCGCGCCGGCGAGCGGCAGCGGCTGGCGGCCCTTTACATCGCCGACGTGCCGCGCCAGGCGCAGGCGATGGCGGCCTGGGATGCCGATCACCCGCGCCCACCCGTGGGCATCAAGGACGTGGCCGATCATATCGACCGGCTGGTGAAGCTGGCCGGCATCGACCATGTCGGCATCGGCGGCGACCTTGACGGCATCGATTCGACCCCCACCGGGCTGGAAGGCGTGGAAACCTATCCAGCGCTGATCGCCGAGCTGCTGCGCCGTGGTTATTCGGACGCCGATTGCGAGAAGATCGCTGGCGGCAACCTGCTCAGGGTGATGGAAGCGGCCGAGAAGGTGGCGGCCAGCATGGCGGGCGAACTGCCGCCGGATGTGAAGCCGTAGGTCGGGTCACCCGGGCCGCTGCTGGGCATAAAGGGAGGGAGGGCGCGGCAAAGCCGCGCCGTCGAAGCTGTTCGGCAGGCTTGCGGCCTGCCGCCAGCCCGGCCGTGTTTTGGTGAGTCGGCCGTTAACGCTGCGCGTTATCGGCGCGCCACCCTGCACACAGTAATGGCGGCTGGTGTTGCCACCAGCCGCCACTGTGTCGTGCCCCTCCGAAGAGGTCGTGGGCGTTGCGGTCGGCGCCTGCGCTCACTGCCTCCCGGCAGGAGCTGCGGCGGTTGGCCTCTCGCCACACCACGGCACTTTTTCGCTTCGGACGGACGCGGCGGCGCAAGCGCCAGCCGTGCCGTCCTCTGCCGGACCAGTCGTTTCCGCCCTGGTTGCCCCGCGCTGGCGTCTGCCTTTCGGCATCTGCCGGTCGGTTGACCGTCTGGGCGGGCGTTCCGGCCCCGGCTGCTGCTCCCACCTGCCGGCGTCGCGTTCCTGCTTGCGCAGGTTCGCTGGCGTCTGCAGGCTGGCGTTGCAGCCTTCGGGTTGGCGCCTTTCCCGCTTGCCTGCTGTCTTCGGGTTGCCCCTCTGGCGGCTGCACCTGCGGTCCGGCTTTCCAGCCCTGGCTGTTCGCCTGCTTTCCCACACGTTTCCGCGCTGTCTTGCGACAGGTTTTCTCGCCTGGTTCCACTGGCGTTTCAGCCCATCAGCCTTCGTGATCCAATTCCCGCCATACGGCTGGAATTTACGTGTCCAGATGATGGTAACCGTTTGTTTCCGATGGCGTTTCCGCGTCCCGTCAATTCCCGGCTACAAGTGGATGCTCTCACCATTCGGGTGAGTCGTCAAACTGAAATATTGGCAATTTCGCCTGTGGATAACGGGGATAATGGGGATGGAATCTCCCCTTTACGGGATTCCCCTCATGCAGCTCAGGCCGCCGTCCAGCCGCCGTCCATCGTCATGTTGGCCCCCGTGATCTGGCTGGCCGCATCGCCGCACAGGAACAGCGCCAGCGCCGCCACCTGCTCCACCGTCACGAACTCCTTGGTGGGCTGCGCCTTCAGCAGCACATCCTCGATCACCTGTTCACGGGTCAGGCTGCGCGCTGCCATCGTGTCGGGGATCTGCCGTTCCACCAGCGGCGTCCACACATAGCCTGGCGAGATGCAGTTGGCGGTGATGCCATGCTCGGCCAGTTCCAGCGCGATTGTCTTGGTGAAGCCGGCAATGCCGTGCTTGGCCGCCACATAGGCCGCCTTGAACGGCGAGGCGACAAGGCTGTGGGCAGACGCGGTGTTGATGATCCGCCCCCAGCCGGCGGCCTTCATGCCTGGCACGGCCAGCCGCGTGGTGTGGAAGGCGCTGGACAGGTTGATGGCCAGGATCGCGTCCCACTTCTCGGGCGGGAACTCCTCCACCGGGGAGACGAACTGGATGCCGGCGTTGTTGACGAGAATGTCCACCCCGCCCAGCTGGTCCTGCGCGGCGGCCATCATGTCTGCGATTTCGGCCGGTTTGGACATGTCCGCCCCATGGTGGAGCGCGCCGCCTGCCGCCGCCTGTGCCGCCGCAATCTGGTCAGCATCGCCAAAGCCGCCCAACATCACGCGCGCACCCGCTTCGGCCAGCGCCTGGGCGATGGCGAGGCCGATGCCGCTGGTGGCGCCGGTGACGAGGGCGCGCTTGCCGGTCAGGGACGGGTTCGGGCTGGCCATCAGATCAGCTCCACCGCCATCGCGGTCGCCTCGCCGCCGCCGATACACAGGGCGGCCACGCCGCGCCTGCCGCCGGTCAATTCCAGCGCGGCGATCAGCGTCGAAATTATGCGCGCGCCGGACGCGCCAATGGGGTGGCCCAGCGCACAGGCGCCGCCGTGGATGTTGAGCTTTTCATGCGGGATCTTCAGATCATGCATGGCGATCATGGCCACCGCCGCGAACGCCTCGTTCACCTCGAACAGGTCAACATCGGCCACCGTCCAGCCCGCCTTGTCCAGCACCTTCCTGATTGCCGGCACCGGCGCCGTGGTGAACTTGGCCGGCTCATGGGCGTGGGCGGCGTGGGCGACGATGCGCGCCTTGGCGCCCCAGCCCTCCGCCTCCGCCACGCTCGCCCGCGTCAGCACCAGCGCCGCCGCCCCATCGCTGATCGAAGAGGCGTTGGCCGCCGTGATGGTGCCATCCTTGGCGAACGCGGGCTTCAAGGTGGGGATCTTGTCGATGCGCGCCTTGCCGGGCTGCTCGTCGGTATCGACCAGCACCTCGCCGCCACGGGTCGGCACCGCCACCGGCACGATCTCCCCGGCAAAGGCACCGCTGGCAATCGCCTTCTGCGCGCGCTCCAGGCTGGCGATGGCGAAATCATCCTGCGCGGCGCGCGTGAACTGGTAATCCCGCGCGCTTTCCTCGGCAAAGCTGCCCATCAACCGGCCGGGATCATAGGCATCCTCCAGCCCATCCAGATACATCGAATCCTTCACCGCATCATGGCCAATGCGTGCGCCGCCGCGATGCTTCATCAGCAGATAAGGCGCGTTCGTCATGCTCTCCATGCCGCCCGCCACCATCACCCGCGCCGAGCCCGCCAGCAACGCATCATGCGCCATGATCGCCGCCTGCATGCCACTGCCACACATCTTGTTGATGGTCACCGCCTCCACATGCAGCGGCAAACCCGCGCCCAACGCCGCCTGCCGCGCCGGCGCCTGGCCCTGGCCCGCCGGCAATACACATCCCATCACGATCTGCTCGATGGCTTGCGGCGACACGCCCGCCCGCGCCACCGCCGCCTGCACCGCCGCCGCGCCCAACTGCGGCGCCGTGAGGCCGGACAGCGCCCCCTGAAACCCACCCATCGGCGTGCGGGCATGGCCGGCAATGACAACAGGATCAGACATGATAGGCACTCCGGTTGACGTGCAGGCCTTCTAGTCGCGCGATGTGACAGGCGAAAGCGCAAAAGCCACACTGCCGGCCGCGCCGGCTTTTGACAGATGTGACGATTGTGGCGGGCATGTCTGTTGATTTTGTTGCCTTTATTGAAATTTGCGCTGGTTCCTTGGGTGCCTGGTTGCTGCCTTGGAGCCGTCGCCATGATGACAGGCCTTGGCGGCGTAGGACAGAATTGGGGTCAGGAAGGACGTTGCCTCCGGCGGGCAGGGACTCGTCCCTGCACCCGGTTGTTCTGGATTGCGCCGGGCGCAGCTTTGGTGTGCGTGATGCGCTGTCTTCGGCAGGCGTTGATGTTCAGACCCGGTTCATCGCTGTCCACGCACCCGATATGCGGCTAATTTCATGGAGTTGACCTGATGCTGCGCCGCGCTCTTCTGTTCACGGCCGCGTCTGCCACGCTGGCTGCCGGCGCTGCGGCGAAGCCGGCGCCTGGGCCGCAAGGCGATCTTGCCATCCGCGTTGGGGAGGCGGCGGCGATGACCATCAACGGCCAGCCGGTGCGTGTTCGCATTGCGCCCGATGCCGTGTCCGTCGCCACCCTGAACGGCGATGCGGCGCGCCGGATCGGGCTGAAGCCCAGCATGATCGGCTATATCTATGTCATCGGGCCGGTGCGGATCGGCTTCCGCACGGATGATGCGCGCTATGGCGCCGGGGATGCCGGCTTCCGCAGCCGCACGGCCTTCAGCGATCGGCAGGTGGTGGACGGCGCCGACGGGGTTGCCGGGCCAGCAACCTTCCCGTTTCGGCGGACCATCCTGACCCTGCGCGATCCCGGGCCGGGCGACCGCGCGATCAGCTTTCCGCTCAACAAGGACATGGGCCGCAGCCAGACCGGCGTGAAGATCGAGGTTGATGGCCGTCCGGTCTATGTTGCGTTCAGCTTTGACCGCCCGGAAAGCCTGGTGACCGCGACCGGCGGGCAATGGATTGCCGATGCCAACGGCGGCCGTTTCGATGGCGGCGCCCGCGACGCGCCGATCCTGTACGGCGTGGCGCGCCCGATCCGGTCCCTGCGCCTGCAGCGCCCGCTGATGCTGGGCGAACTGGAAATCCGCAATCTGGCGGTGCGCGTGTCGGACATGGGCAACGCCCAGGGCATATCCGACGGCGCCGAGCCTGACCCCAACGAGATCGTGGTGACCGCCGAAGGCAAGCGCAGGATCCCGAACCAAAGACTGTATGTCGGGATGGACACGATCGGGCATTGCGCGTCGATCACCTATGATTTCGCCGCCGGCACGGTGACGCTGATGTGCCCGGCGCAGCAAGGTTCGGTGCGCGCAAACTGACATTGACCGAATTCAGGACTGCGCGATCCGTCGAAGCCAACGGGCGCAGGCCAAAGGGTTCAGGCCAAAGGGTGCACGGACGAGTCCCTGCCCGCCGGAGGCTCTGCTTCCTGTACTCGAAGAGGCAGCCAAGCCCCGTGTCGGGCACGGGGCGACGGGGCGGGCTGTCTAGGCCGCGCGAACGCCCTGTGCGCCTGAGCCCACGTGGAGCATGGTCTCCGTGCCGTCCCTGATGTGGAAGACCGTCCCCTGCGGCGCGTCGGCGGCGACGGGGACGCCGTGCCAGTCCTGGCCGCCCACGAGGATGCCGCGCAGGACGCGGGCGGTGATGCCGTGGCTGATGGCGAGGATGGGGCGCGCCGGGTCGACCTCGGCCAGCCAGTCGGTGAGGCGGGCGGCGATTTCGGGGAACCATTCGCCGGCGGGTGGGGGCACGCGGAACAGGCGGCGATCGGGGCAGACGATGCTCTCGCCCAGTTCGGCGACGATGTCGGCATAGTAGCGGCCTTCCCATTCGCCGACGTCGATTTCGAGGAGGCGGCGGTCTTGCCGCCAGTTGAAGAAGGGGATGGACAGGTGCTCGCCGACGATGGCGGCGGTTTGCTGGGTGCGGCCTGAGGGGCTCACCCAGAAATCCCGGTCGGGCGCGGGGCCGAGCACGGCGTGCAGCGCTTCGCCCATGGCTTCGGCCTGGGCGATGCCGCTGCGGGTGAGGGGGGTGTGCGCCATGTGGCCCTGCATGCGGGCGGCGGCGTTGAACACGGTTTCGGCGTGGCGGGCGAGAATCAGATCCATAAGGCGCACACTATGGCGTGTTTGCCACACTTGGCCACTATGCCAAGGCGCATGAATGGGTATAGTGCGCCCGGCTGACCAATTGTTAACAGGGACCAGAATGAAGGCCACTGTCGAACGCGCAACGCTGCTGAAGTGCCTGGGGCATATCCAGTCGGTGGTGGAACGGCGCAACACCATTCCCATTCTTTCGAACGTGCTGATCGAGGCGCGCGGCGATGGCCTGCGGCTGATGGCGACCGATCTTGATCTGCAGGTGGTGGAAACCATCCCGGCCGCCATCGACGTGCAGGGCGCCACCACGGTTTCGGCGCACACGCTGTTCGACATCGTGAGGAAGCTGCCGGAAGGCACGCAGGTGGAGCTGGCGGTGTCTGGCGAGCGGATGAGCGTGGTGGCGGGGCGCAGCCGCTTCAGCCTGGCAACGCTGAAGCGCGACGATTTCCCGGTGATCGCGGAGACTGATCTGCCAGTGCGCTTCACGCTGAGTGCGGGCGAGCTCAAGCTGCTCATCGATTCGATCCGCTTCGCGATTTCCACCGAGGAAACCCGCTATTATCTGAACGGCATCCACATCCACGCCACATCCGGCCCGGCGCCCAAGCTGCGCGGCGTGGCGACCGATGGCCACCGCCTGGCGCGGGTGGAACTGGACCTGCCGGCCGGCGCCGCCGACATGCCGGGCGTGATCGTGCCCAGGAAGTGCGTGAACGAGGTGAGGAAGCTGCTCGACGAGATGGCCGCGGATGCGCCGGTGGAGGTGAGCCTGTCGCCGGCCAAGATCCGGTTCCGTTTCTCGGCGGATTCGACGCTGACCAGCAAGCTGATCGACGGCACCTTCCCCGATTACAACCGGGTGATCCCGACCGCGAACGACAAGCTGCTGAAGATCGACGCGAAGGCGCTGGCCGAGGGCGTGGACCGCGTTGCGGCCATCGCCACCACGGAAAAGACCCGCGCGGTGAAGCTGGCGCTGGGCCGGGACCGGGTGACGCTTTCGGTCACCAGCCCGGAAAACGGCACCGCGTCGGAAGACCTGCCGGCCGATTATGCGGCCTCCGACATCGAGGTTGGGTTCAACTATCGCTACCTGCTCGACATCCTGGGCCAGGTGAACGGCGACCAGGTGGACATGCACCTTGCCGATGCTTCGGCCCCCACGCTGATCCGCGAAGGCGATGAGGCGAAGGCGCTTTACGTGCTGATGCCGATGCGTGTCTGAGCGCGGCCTGTGCTTATCGCATCGCGATACGCACAGACTCGCGCCAGACCGGCCGGCGACCAAAAAGGGCGGCCCCGACAGGCCGCCCTTTTCGTGAGTCGTCCGACGGCGCGGCTTTGCCGCGACGGTTTTTCTGACTCTTCAGTTTCTCATCCCCCGTCCCGCTCCGCCAATATCTGTCGCACCGTCGCCTGCATCCGCGCGTTATAGCGGGCCAGCACCGGGTGATCGCCGCCGCTGCCGAAGTGGGTGACGAGATCCTGCCCGGTCCACCAGTGCACGGCAAAGCCGGGCGGTTCGGCCACGATCATGTCGCGGCCATCGGGATGGTTGCCGTCGATGCTGCGGAAGTCGATGGCCACCTGCGGCGCGGTGGAGGGGCAGACGGCGAGCGTGGTGCCGTGCCAGCCGGTGACGATGGCGCGATGCAGATGGCCGCTCACCATGCGGATGATGTGCGGGTGGCCGCGCACCACGGCGGCAAGCCGCTGCACCCAGGGCGCGGCGATATCCTCGGTCATCCAGCCGTTGCCGGTCTCGATCGGCGGGTGGTGCAGCACCAGGATGGTGGGCCGCGTGTCGTCGGCCAGTGTGGCGTCGAGCCAGGCGGCCTGCACGTCGTCGAAGGCGCCGCCGTGCTGGCCTGCCAGCAGCGTGTCGAGCACCACGATGCGCAGCGGGCCATGGGTGACCGCGTATTGGACATGGCCGCTGGCCGTCACCGGCACGTTGTGGAAGACCGCGCGGAAATTGGCGCGATCATCATGATTGCCCAGCGCGAAATGCACCGGGAAGGGCAGCGCATCGGCGATGGCGCGCAAGGTTTCATAGCTGGCGGTGCTGCCGTTTTCGGTCAGGTCGCCGGTGGCGAGCAGCAGATCGGGCGGCGGGTTCAGCGCCTGCAGGCGGGCCAGCACGCTGTCGAGGCGCTGGCGGTTCAGCTCTGCCGGATCATCGGGCTGGAAGCCCAGATGCAGATCCGTCACCTGCGCAATCAACATGGCACACGCCCCTTCCCGCGACATGCTCCAGATACGCGCCGGGCGCGGCGGTTGATGCAATCGCCAGCCAGGTGCAGGCCCATCATCGGCCCGCCTCCGTCGCTGCCGGCTGCACTGTGCTGCGATGCCCCGCTGGCAGCGGGGCACCATCATGATAGGCGTGGCAGCTGTCGCAACTGTCGCTGGCCCTCGGCGCGGCGGCCAACAGGGATGTCACCGGCGCACCGTGGCATTGCCGGCAGTTGGCGACGCCGGGGACCAGCACATCGGTGGCGGCCTTTGAGGTGCGCGCGCCCTGGTGACACGACAGGCAGGCGGCTTCGCCGGTCTTGCCGTTGAAGCTCTTGTGCTGGCCGTGCGGGAAGCGGCCCTGCGGCAGATAATGATTGTTCAGCGTGACCGGCGCGATGGCGAAGCGGTGGGTGATGCTGGCGCTGCCGGTGTTCGTCACGACATGGCAATCGGAACAGATGCCCTTCCCGCCCACCGCGCGGCCGGTGAAAACTTGGACCACCGCCGCATCGGCGCGGCCTGCCACCGGCGCGGGCGCGGCGCTGAACAGTCCCGGTGTGCGGCGCGGGAAGATCTGCACGTCGGCCCGCGCGGTGCGGCTGGCCCAGAAATCGCGGATGATGCCGGCCACCTGTTCAGGCTTGCCGTGCGGCAGGGTGCGCAGCGTGCCGCCATCGCGGGCGAAGGCCAGATCGTGGCAGGCGCCGCAGTGCGTCTCCATGGCGATGGGCTGGAAACGCTGCCCGGCGGCATCGGGCACATGGCAGGCGCGGCAGGGCAGGGCGCCATCTGCACCCGTGGGCAGCCCCTGCTTCTGCGCCATGTTGGCGACCGCGTTGCTGGCCGATTGGTGGAGGGCATGGGGGTAGATCAGGCCCGAATGCTCCTTCGCGCCGTTCAGCGCGGCACGCGTGAACACGGGCTGTTGCAGCGACGGCGTCGCCACCAGCGTGGCACGAAAATCGGGATGTTGTGCCCAGTCAGGCACATTGGCGGCCGGCGTGTCGGGCAGGCGGCGGTTCAGGCTGGCGTGGCAGTCCGTGCAGAAGCTGGCCGCCACGGTCAGCACGGTGGCTTCGCCTTCATGCTCCTTGTGGCAGCTGGCGCAGCGGCCTTCCGGCAGGTTGAACGCCCGGTGCGCGGCGCCCGCGATACCGCCTGCCGCCACGCGCCCCTTTGCCATGCGGGCCGGCAGCGCATGATCGGGCAGGGCATCGGGCATATGGCAGGCCTGGCAGGCGCTGTCGGTCACACTCACGAACGCCTGGCTGTGGCAGGCGCCGCAGTTGTTGGCCAGGCTGGCATGGGCGTTGGACAAGGGCCCGGAGGACCAGACTTCATCGGGCGCAAAACCGCTTTCGGTCGCCGGGCGCGGCTTCGGCAGTTGCAGCCGGCCATCGCCGAACGCCTGTCCCGGTGTGGCGGGCCGCCGCGCTTCAGCCAGCATGGCCTGCGGCAGGCTGGCCCGATCCTCGCCAAGAACGTGCAGCAGCGGCAGCAGCAACATGCCGATCAGCACCACAGCGGCGCCGATCCAGGCCATGCGGCGTTTGGTTGGCAGGGCGCCGGCAAGGCTGAAGATGCCCGCCTCTGCCCCGGCCTGGGCGGCGTCGATCGGCGGCACCACCCGCTCGGCCGTGATCGCCACCGCGCCATCCGCTCCGGCGGCGAGCGACAGGCGGAAAGGGCCGATGTCGATGGCCGGCGTGTCGGCCAGCGCAAGGTCGGCGCGGGTGACGAACGTGCCGCCCAGCTCAACAGGCACGCCGCCCACCGCTTCCACGCTCACCCGGCCGGGGCTGGTGATGGCGATGCGGGCATGGCGCAGCATCACCGCCAGATCGGCAAGCTGCAGATCGCAATCGGTGCCCCGCCCGACGCTGATCTCGGCCCGCGCCAGGGTCCGGGTGCGGACGATGTCACTGCCGTCGGCCCGGCTGGCGATCTGGCGGATGACGAAGCCCATGCCCCGCCTCACCAATAGAGGAAGACGGAGAGGATGTGCGCGACGAGGGCGGCGAGCAGCGCCACGGTGGCCGGCACATGGACATAGAGCCACAGCTCCAGCTGCGCCTTCAGCGCGATGTGGCGGCGGGCCTGCGCCAATGCCGCGGCCTTGCGCTCCAGCAGGAACTGGATCTGCTGCAGCCGGTCATCCGCCTGGCCGGCGTGCCGCCTGGCCTGCACCCGTTCGGCCACCGCGGCCAGCGCGCGGGCATTGCCATCGCTGCCGTGATCGCCGCCCAGCCGCTGGCGCAGCGTGCCGGCGATGGGGGTTTCGGCAAGGCTCATCCGCACCAGCGCGGCGTCGGCAGCGGCCAGCGGCTGGGCGGCGCTGTCGAGCTGCCGGTCCAGCGTGCGGATCGCTTCCAGCATCTGGCTTTGCGTGATCTCGCCGCGATTGGTCGAGAGTCTTTCGGGCAGGCTGCGATAGAGGTGAATGCCCCAGAAGCCGGACAGGATGACGATCATCATCAGCAGCCAGGCCAGGCTGTGGACGTTCCAGCCCAGTTGCCCACCGGCGTGCAGCGTGCCGATGACGATCAGGCTCATCCCCAGCCAGACGTGTGCGCTGGTCCAGCCCTTGAGGCTGAAGGGCTTTGCACCCACGACGCGCTTGCGCACGCCGAGCAGGGACAGCCAGACGATCATCACCGCGCCCAGCGTGCCCAGCGTGTAGCCCAGCCATGTCCCGCCGTTGTGGCGGGGGATGGGATCGGTGAGGGCATAGACGGCAATCACCAGCAGCGTCAGCGCGCCCGACACCTTGGCCCAACGCGCCTGTTTGTGATTGAGGAAGCCTTCGTGCGCCACGTCACGGGGGGCGCGCGCCACGGCCTTGCCGGTCATGGTCTTTCGCGGCGGGGCCTGGGAGGCCATCAGCGCTCCTCCCGGCCCATCAGGGCGACCGAGAGAAATTGTTCGGGCGACACGCGGATGGCGGCGCCGGTGGGGCAGGCGCGCACGCATGCCGGGCCGCCCTCCTGCCCGGCACACATGTCGCACTTGATCGCCTTCTTGGCCTTCTCGGCATAAGCGGGATCGGCCTGCTTCGACCATCTGGCCGGCGGCTCGCCGGGGCCGGGGCCGCGTCCGAACAGGAACCAGCTGAGCAGCCAGGGCTTCTTGGGCGGCACCTTGTCCATGCGGATGACGCCATAGGGGCAGCCCCGCTGGCAGTTGCCGCAACCGATGCAGGTCTCGTCGATATAGACTTCGCCGGTGGGCCCGCGGTGAATGGCATTGGGCGGGCAATCGGCCATGCAGTGCGGATGCTCGCAATGGCGGCAACTGGTCGGCACGTGCAGATGGGCATAGGTGCGCCCGGCCTCGCGGTCGAGGCGGGAGAGGCCGTCGTGCGTATCGGCGCAGGCCTTCTCGCAATTGTCGCAGCCCACGCACAATTTCTCGTCGATCAGCAGCACGTCGGTGGCTTCGCCAACGCCTTGTTCGACGAGGAAATTGGCGACCCCGGTGTAGAGATCGACGACCCCGGAAAAACTGTCCTTCCTGGATTCGATATACGTGTTCATGGCCGTGCGGCTGGCCATTTCGGCGCGGACGCTGTCCAGCAGTTGCGGTCTTGCGGCCAGCAGCGTGCGGAACGCATCCCCCGGGATGCGGATCACGTCGGATTTGACGGCGGCGCGCACGGTGCCGGTGCGCGCTCCGCCATCGATCACGCCCATTTCCCCGACATAGCGCCCGGCCGGCACATAGTTCAGGAACACCGGCTTGCCGCCGATCATCTTCTCAACGACCATCGAGCCGGAGCGGATGATGAAGATGTCATCGCCGGTCTCACCTTCGGTGATGATGGCCTCGCCGGCGCGCACCGTCTCCACGCGGGCGGCGGCGATCACCTCCTCAAGGTCTGCAGGCGTCAGGCCGGACTTGAAGATCTGCAGCAGGCTGCGCTGTGTGGTGACGCGGGTGATCTCGCGCGCGGCCGATGGCACCTGGCTCATCAGCTTCAGGGCGGCGGTGCGGCTGATCTCGACCAGGATGCAGTCGCTGCCGGCGCGGATGGTGGCGCCGCGCCGCCGGCCCGAGATCAGGCCGACCTCGCCGAAGATGCTGCCGGCGCCGATCGGCACGGTTGCCGACGGGTCTGCCGGGTCGACCTCCACCGCGACCTCGCCCTCGACAATGCCGAACAGGGAGGAGCCGGGGGTGTTGCGCTGGAATATGATGCTGCCGGCCGGGGCGCGGATCATGGCCGAATCGAGCATGAACTCGCGCATCTGGAGGCTGCTCATGCCGTTGAGGATGCCAACGCTGGAGCGCACATGCTCCAGCCAGTCGGCGACGCTGCGCCTGCCGCCAGAGCTATTGGGAAGCCCGGCGAATTTCGCCTCCAGGATCGGCTCGTCCGCCGGCTTCAGGTCAAGGTTGCCGTTGATGAACTCGACCACGTCATGGCCCTGGTTCATGCAATGCTTGATCAGCGGATAGCCGGCCAGCGCGCCGACGACATGGATGCCTGGCGCGGTCGTCTCGAACGTCGCGGACAGCTTTGGAAAGGCCAACCGGTCGCTGCTGGCAAACGCCACCCCGCACTGTTCGACAAAGCCGCGCGGCGGGGCGGAGCCCATGCGGGCGATCACCCGGTCGCAGGGCGCCCGCACCTCGCCGTCGCTTGTGTCCAGCGTGATCCAGCCCGGCTCGATGCTGCGGGTGGTGGCCTCGGTCAGGATGGTCAGGCGCCCGGCATCGCGCGCCGCCATCAGCGCCTTCACATTGGCATCCTTGGCGTTGGCAAACTCCGCCGATCGGTTGACCAGGGTCACCTTGTTGTTCTGCGCCGGATCGGCCGCCAGCCCCAGCGCGTTCTCGATACCGGCATCGCCGCCGCCGATCACCACGATATGCTCGTCGGCATATTCGCCCGGATCGTTCAGCTGATACTGCACGTGGGGCAGGTCGCCGCCGGGGCAGGTCATCAGGTTGGGATTGCCCTGCGTGCCGATGGCCAGGATGACCGTTTCGGCCAGCACCTCGTCGCCGTCCGCCAGCGTCAGCCGGTAGGGCGGCGCATGGCGCTGGATTTCGCGTGTCTCGCTGCTGCCGTCACGCTTGCGGGTGACGATCGTCATGATGGAGCCGGCGATGGGCGCGCCGGTGCCGGTGATGGCCGTCACCTCGGCGCGATAGCGGACATTGACCCCGGCGGCGGCGGCCTGCGCGTCCCAGGTGCCCAGCACCGCCTCGCGCTTGCCCGCCTCGAAATCCAGCGGCGATCGCAGCACCAGCTGGGCCGGCGTTGCCATCACATGCTTGCCTTTCTGGTACTTGAAGATCGTATCGGAAAGATGGTCGGTCTTTTCCAGCAGGATGTGGGACAGGCCCAGCCGCGCCGCATGGGCAGCCGCCGACAGGCCGGCCGGCCCCGACCCCACGATGGCGATGCGATATGGCGTCACTATGGCGCTTGCCCCCCGGCTCCTGCCTTCATAGACCATTGGGCCTATCGAATGAATCCTAGCATCTGGTTACGGTTGGGCTAGAGCAAAGCGCCATGCCCGTCGTGGTTTTCATGGGCCCCCTGCGGGAGTTCGGATCGTCATGCTTGCCGAGATCGGCCATTTCGCCCTCATCCTTGCGCTTCTGGTGGCGGCGGCACAGGCGGTGCTGCCGATGCTGGGCGCGGCCCGCGGTGATGCGGCGCTGATGGCGTTCGGGCGCAGCGCGGCGGGGCTGCAGGCAGCGCTCATCACCATCGCCTTTGCCTGCCTGATGATCCTGTTCGGGCAGGCGGATTTTTCGGTCGCGCTGGTGGCGAACCACAGCGCCCTGTCGCAGCCCTTGCCCTATCGGCTGGCGGCGACCTGGGGCAATCACGAAGGCTCGATGCTGCTGTGGGTGCTGGTGCTGGCCCTTTATGGCGCCGGCATCGCGCGCTTTGGCGACAATCTCAGGGCCACGCTGCAGGCGCGCATCCTTGCCGTGCAGGCGATGATCTCGGTGGCGTTCCTGGCCTTTGCGCTGTTCACATCGAACCCGTTCGCGCGCCTGTCGCCGGCGCCGCTCGACGGGGCGGAGCTGAACCCGCTGCTGCAGGACCCCGGCCTCGTCTTCCACCCGCCGCTGCTTTATCTGGGTTATGTCGGCTTTTCCGTCACCTTCAGCTTTGCGGTGGCGGCGCTGATGGAAGGCCGCGCCGATCCGGCGTGGGCGCGCTGGATGCGGCCCTGGGTGCTGGCCGCCTGGGTGCCGCTCACCTGCGGGATCACGCTGGGCAGCTTCTGGGCCTATTATGAGCTGGGCTGGGGCGGCTGGTGGTTCTGGGACCCGGTGGAAAACGCCAGCTTCATGCCGTGGCTGCTGGGCACGGCGCTGCTGCACTCGGCCATCGTGACGGAAAAGCGCGGCGCGCTGGCGGGCTGGACCATATTGCTCGCCATCCTCGCCTTCTCGCTGTCGCTGATCGGCACGTTCCTGGTGCGATCGGGCATCCTCACCTCGGTCCATGCCTTTGCGGTCGATCCCGAACGCGGCGTGTTCATCCTGGCCATGATCATCGGCGCCACCGGCACGGCGCTCGGCCTGTTCGCGCTGCGCGCGCCGCAGATGAAATCGGGCGCGCTGTTCGGCAGCATCAGCCGCGAATCCGGGCTCACCATCAACAACCTGATCCTGATGGCGCTGACGGCCGTGGTGTTCCTCGGCACCTTCTACCCGGTGATCATGGAGGCGGTGAACCCGGCCAACAAGATTTCGGTGGGCCCGCCCTATTACAACCTCGTCTTCGCGCCGCTTTCGGTGCCGCTGCTGCTGCTGGTCACGGTGGGGCCGATGCTGGCGTGGAAGCGCGACGAGGCCGCCAGCGTGGGCCGGAAACTGCTGATCCCGGCGATGCTGGCGCTGGGTCTGTTCGCCGGCCTGTCGCTGTGGCTGGGGCTGGACAAGGCGGCATCGGCCTTCGGGCTGGCGCTGGGTGCCTGGCTGATCCTTGGTGCGGGCCTGGTGCTGGGCAAGCGCTGGTGGGGAGCGGGTGGCTTCTCGTGGCGGCTGGTCCGCACCACGCCGGCGGCCACGGTGGGCCTGGCGCTGGCCCATGCCGGCATCGGCGTCACCACCGCCGGCATCGCGGCCATGAGCGGCTTTGCGGCGGAAACGATCCTGGTGATGCGCCCCGGGGAAACGGCGCAGGCCGGGCCGTTGGCCGTCACCATGGTGGGCGCCGAAGAAGTGCCCGGCCCCAATTACCGCGCGCTGCGGGCGCGCTTTGCCGTGCAGCAGGGCGGCGGCGAGCGCAGCCTTGTCTCCGAACGCCGGCTCTACACCGTCTCGGGCAACCAGACGACGGAGGCCGGCATCGGCGTCTCCATCGCCGGCAATCAATATGTCGCCATTGGTGACGTGCAGTCCGACGGGCGTGGCCAGGGATTGGTGGTGCGCATCTACTGGCACCCGCTGGTGGGCTGGATCTGGTTCGGCGGCCTGCTGATGGCGATGGGCGGCGCCGCCAGCCTGTCGGACCGGCGCTTCCGCATCGGCGCGCCGCAGGTGCGGACAGGGCTTGCACCTGCACTTGTTCCGGCCGAATAAGCCCGCCCATGAAGCGCCTGATCTTCATCCTGCCGATCATCGCCTTTGCCGGGCTGGCGGTGTTCCTGGGCCTGGGCCTGACGAAGGACCCGAAGGAACTGCCCAGCCAGCTGATCGACCGGCCGCTGCCGGAATTCGCCCTGCCCGGCATTGCCGACACGCCGGAAACCCAGCCGGAACTCGCCGGTTTCGCCAGCGCCAGCTTCAAGGGCGAGCCGCGCCTTCTGAATATCTGGGCCAGCTGGTGCGCCGCCTGCCCGCAGGAACACCCGGTGCTGGAACGCATCGCCGCCGAAGGCTTTCCGGTCTATGGCATCGCCTGGAAGGACAAGCCCGAAGACAGCCGGCGCTGGCTGGCGCGCTATGGCAACCCCTATGCCGGCGTCGCTGCCGACGAACAGGGCCGCACTGCCATCGATCTGGGCGTCACCGGCGTGCCGGAAACCTTCATCATCGACAAGAAGGGCAGGGTCCGCTTCAAGCAGATCGGCCCGATCAGCCCCGAGGTGTGGGAAGGCCAGATCAGGCCGCTGATGCAGCAATTGCGGGCCGAGGCATGAGGCGGCTTGTCCTTGCTCTCACGCTGTTGGCCGCATCGCCCGCCGCAGCCGTGTTGCCCGATGAAATGCTGAAGGATCCGGCACAGGAACACCGCGCGCGGGCGATCAGCAAGGATCTGCGCTGTGTTGTCTGCCAGAACCAGTCGATCGACGACAGCGACGCGCCCCTGGCCCGCGACCTGCGGCTGTTGGTCCGCGAACAGATCGCGCAGGGCAAGTCCGACGCCGAGGTGCGCGATTATGTTGTCGAACGTTATGGCAATTTCGTGCTGCTGAAGCCGCCGGTGGAGGGCGACACGCTGTTGTTGTGGGCCGGCCCGTTCGCCGTGCTGCTGCTGGGCGCTGCGGGCCTGGTGCTGTGGCGCCGGAAGGTGCCGGCTGCAACCCCGGATGCCGCCCCGCTGACGGACGCCGAACGCGCCGAGCTTGACCGGTTGGCCGGCCCCCGGAATTGAGACCATCATGACACTCTGGATCATCCTCATCGTGCTGTCGGCCGTCGCTGCTGCGTGGCTGACCATCCCGCTGGTGCGCAGGCACGAAGCGCGGGTGGACGCGCGCGCCGCCACCATCGCCGTGCTGAAGGACCAATTGGCCGATGTGGACGTGCAGCTGGCCGCCGGCGCCATCCAGCCGGGCGAAGCGGAAGGCCTCAGGAACGAGATCCGCCGCCGCCTGCTCGCGGCGGGCCATATCCCGGCTGAGCTTGACCGCACCATGGGCCAGAAGGCGCTTTCGGGCGTGGCGCTGGGGCTGGCCGGGTTGGTCGCGGTGGCGGCCGCGGCGCTCTATGCCTCGATGGGCCGGCCCGATCTGGCCACGGGCGCGGGCACGCCTTCCCAGGTCGCCGCCCCCGCTGCGCAGGAACAGGCGGCGGCCGGCGAGGTCGCGCAGTTGATCGCCGGCCTTGAACAGAAGATGCAGGCCACCCCCGATGATCCGGAAGGCTGGCGCATGCTGGGCTGGAGCTATTTCCAGACCGGCCGCTATGCCGATGCGGTGCGGGCCTATGGCAAGGCGATCGCGCTGAAGCCTGATGGCGAAGGCTATCAGTCGGCCTATGGCGAGGCGCTGGTGCAGGAAGCCGGCGGGCAGGTGACGCCGGCGGCGGCCGCCGCCTTCGCGAAGGCCGCCGCGCAGGATGGGGCGGACGCGCGCGCCCGCTATTTCCTCGCCGTGCGCAAGGCCGAAACCGGCGACCGCAAGGGCGCCATCGAGGACTGGCTGAAACTGCTCGCGGATTCGCCCGCCGACGCGCCCTGGTTGCCGCAACTGAAGGACATCATCAGCCAGACGGCGCAGGCCGCCGGCATCGACATCGCCGCGCGGCTGGCGGCCACCCAGCCGGTGGGCAATGCCAGCGTGCCCGGCCTGCCGCCCGCCGTTGCCGCCGCTGCCGCTGCCGGCGCGCCGGCGCCAGGCGCGTCGGGCGTGATGCCCGGCCCCAGCCGTGATCAGGTGCAGGCCGCGCAGGCGATGGACCCGGCGCAGCGGCAGGCGATGATCCGGGGCATGGTCGATGGCCTGGCCGAAAAGCTGAAGGCCAATCCGAAGGACGAGGCCGGCTGGCTGCGGCTGATGCGCGCCCGTTCCGTGCTGGGCGATCCCGCTGCGGCCAGGGCCGCGCGCGATTCTGCGCTGTCCGCCTTTGCCGGCGATGCCGCCGCGCAAGGCCGGATCAGGGCCGCTGCGGCCGAGATGGGCCTGTGACGGCCAGCCGCGTCTTCGTGCTGTGCGGCCATCCCGACGAAGGCTCGCTGTGCGGCGCGCTGGCGGATGAGGCGGCACAGGCGGCGCGTGCGCGCGGTGCCGAGGTGCGCCAGATGCAGCTGTGCGCGATGGCTTTCGATCCCAATCTCGCCGGTGGCTACAAGACCCGGCAGGATCATGAACCCGACATCCTTGCCTTCCTCGACGCGATCCGCTGGTGCGACACGGTCATCCTCGTCCATCCGCTATGGTGGGGCGCGGCGCCGGCCAAGCTGAAGGGCCTCATTGACCGCGCCTTCCTGCCGGGCATCGCCTTTGCCTATGAAGGCGAAGGACATTTTCCGAAAAAATTGTTCGAAGGCCGAACGGCGCGCGTGCTGATCACCGCCGACACGCCGCCCTGGTATCTGTGGCTGGGCTATCGCAACGGCTGGCTGAACGTGCTCAGGCGCCAGATCCTCGATTTCGTCGGCCTCAAGGTAACGCACATGAAGGTGGTCGGCACCATCCGCGACGCCACGCCGGACCGGATTGCGGGCTTCAAGGCGGCGGCGCGCAAACTGGGCGGCTAGGCTGGCAGCAGTTCCGCCAGCAGCGGGTTGGGGAAGCGGCGGCGCTGGGTGATGGCGTGGAAATCCTCGGCCAGGCCGGGGATGGTGACGATTTCCACCAGCGTGCCGGCGGCCAGTTCATCCTTCACCACGATCGGCGGCACCAGCGTCAAGGCTTCGGATTCGCGGGCCAACAGGCGCAGCATCGCCATGTCGTCGACCTCGGCGAGGATGATCGGCTGGATGCCGGCGGCGCTGAGCAACTGGTCGAAGCCGGTGCGGATGTCGAGGCCCCTGGCCGGCAGCAGCACCGGCAGCTTGGCCAGATCATGGGGGAAGTTCAGCGGTCGGTGCAACAGGCCGGGCGGGCCGACCAGCCCCACCGGCTGGTGATCGATCAGCCGCGAGACGATCTCTGGCGCCACGGCGCCGGCCAGGGCCTTGGCCGGCTGGTTCGACAGCACGACATCCAGCTCGTGCGCTTCCAGCTGGGCCAGCAGGTCCTTCAGCGTGCCTGACACCATCACCAGCTCCACATCGCGGCGGCCGATCAGCGGCGCGATGAACTGGGCCTGGAAGTTGCGCGACAGGGTGGGCAGGGCGCCGATGCGCAGCACCTGCTGTTCGATCCGCACGCGGCCCTTGAGGGTGGCCACCAGCGCGTCGCCGGCCGCGAACACCGTATCGGCATGGTCGAGCGCAATCTTGCCGGCCTCGGTCAGCAGCAGCCTCTTGCCGGCCCGGTCAAACAGCGCGTGGCCCAGCTGCTCCTCCAGGCTCTTCAGCTGCACCGACAGCGCCGATTGTGACAGGTTCAGCCGCTCCGCCGCGCGCGTCAGGCTGCCGGCATGGGCAACGGCATGGAAATAGCGCAGATGGTTGTAGTTGAGCGCGGCCATGGTTTCATTCCATAAAAACGAACGATAAAGCACAATATATATATTTTACGTGAGTGACGCCAGCGCCTAGATGGCCGGTCGATCCCCCGATTGGCGATGGAGCGACCAAGATGACGATCACCCCCCTGTTGTGGCTGCTGCTGGCTGGCCCGGCGCTGCTGCTGGTGCTGGCCGCCCTGCCGGCCGGCGATGCCCGGGCGCTGGCCGGTCGTGCGCGTGGTGCGGCGCTGCTCAGCGTCGCCAGCGCGGTGATCGGCGCCGGCGCGGCCCTGTTTGGCGGCGCGATGGCGACGCCGGCGCTGCCCGGCATCGGCATCCAGTTCGACGCGCTGACCGCCGTCATGTTCCTGCTCGTCAGCTTTGTCGGCAGCATCGTCGTGCATTTCGCGAAGAACTACATGGCGGGCGATCCCGGCCATGTGCGCTTCACCCGCCTGCTCAGCGCCACGCTGGCCAGCGTGCTGCTGCTGATCCTGTCGGGCAACATGGTGATGTTCCTGGCCGCCTGGGTGGCGACGTCGGTGGGCCTCAACCGCCTGCTGCTCTTCTATGGTGACCGGCCGTCGGCGATTCTGGCCGCGCGCAAGAAGTTCATCGCCAGCCGCATCAGCGATGCCTGCCTGGCCGGGGCCTTCTTCCTGCTGTGGCAGGCAACCGGCACGCTGGACTTCGCCACGCTGTTCGCCAGCCTGTCGGGCGTGAACGGCACGGTGCCGGCCATCTTGATCGCCATCGCCGCGCTCCTGAAGTCCGCCCAGTTCCCGCTGCACGGCTGGATCACCGAGGTGATGGAAACGCCCACCCCGGTCTCCGCGCTGCTGCATGCCGGCATCGTCAACGCCGGCGGCTTCCTGGTGCTGCGCTTTGCCCCGCTGATGAGCGAGGCGACGCCGGCGCTCGACATATTGCTGGTGGTGGGCGGCTTCACGGCGCTGTTCGCCAGCGTCGTCATGCTCACCCAGAATGCGGTGAAGGTGGCGCTGGCCTGGTCCACCATCGCGCAGATGGGCTTCATGCTGCTGCAGTGCGGTCTGGGCGCCTGGCCGGCGGCGCTGCTGCACATCGTGGCGCACTCGCTCTACAAGGCGCACGCCTTCCTCGCGTCGGGCAGCGTGATCGACATCGCGCGGGCCAGCTGGTCGCCCAGCCCCGGCGGTGCGCCGCACCCGGCCCGTCTCGCCATGGCGGTGGCCGGCGTGCTGGCGGCGGTGGCGGCTGTGGGCACCCTGTCGGGCTTCCAGATCGCTGCCCAGCCGGGCCTGTTCGCCCTGGGTGCCATCATGCTGATGGGCCTGGTGCACCTGCTCGCCCAGTCGATCGACATGCGGCCCACCGGCTTCGTGATCGCCCGCACGGCGGTGGCCGCGCTGGCGGTGGCGGGCGCCTGGTTCGGCCTGCAGGCCGGCATGGCCGCGCTGATGGGCGGCAGCCTGCCGCAGGATGCGGACCGCGCCGATCTGGTGGCGCTGGCGGCCATCATCGCCGTGGTGGCCGGCTTTGCGGCCCTCACCATCGGCCAGGCCACCTTCATCGGCCGCAAGGGCGCGGTCACGCCGGACTGGGCGCGGGCCTTCTACGTCCACATCAAGAACGGCCTCTATGTCAACACGCTGGCCAACCGCCTGGTGCTGAAGCTGTGGCCCACCGGCCTGCCGAGCCCAGGGCCCGCCCCAAGGTCCACTGGCGCCTGATCCCCCCATTTCCGACCCCCGCTGCGAAAGGTCACCACCATGACGACCATCACCGCTGCCCCGATCACCACCGCCGCCATCACCCTGCAGGAGCCGAGCATGCTGGAAACCGCCATCACCGCCGCCTGCCAGCGCATCGCGCCGCTGTGGCCGCTGAAGCACTTCGTGGCGGTCAACCCGTTCCTTGGGTTCACCGGGCAGAGCTTTGCTGCCACCACCGCCACCATGCGCCGTGTCGCCAAGGTGGACATGCTGATGCCGCGCCAATTCTACCGGGAGGCGCTGGCCGCGGGCATCATCACCGATGCGCACATCACCGCCGCCCTGGCGCGGGTGCCGGCCAACGCCGCAATTCCGGCCGATGCGGCGACGGCGCGGGCGGCGCTGGCTCGCGACTCGGGCGAACGGGCGAAGGGGCCCGCCGTGGTCGCCACCATCGCTGAAGTGCTGGACCGGCTGTCAGCCGGCGACCGGCAGGCCAGCCGCACCGCCTTCATGGTGGACGAGATCTCGCGCTGGTGCGCCAGCTATTTCGATGAAGGCCAGGCCAGCTGGCAGATGCCGGAACGGGCGAGCAGCCCCTGGGCAGCCTGGCGCGAGACGATGCGCCATGATCGCAATGCCGAAGCGATGGGCATCAGGGGCGTGCGCCAGCTGGTGGCCGGCCTGCCCGAGGACCCGGTCGCCGCCATCGATCACATCGTCACCGAAATCGGCATCCCGGCCGCGGCAATGACCGATTATCTGCACCGCGCGCTGTTCGATATCGGCGGCTGGGCGGCCTATGTCCGCTACCTTGTCTGGGACAACAATCTCCATGGCCGCGAAGACACAAGGCTGGTCGAGCTGCTCGCCATCCGCATGGCCTGGGGCTATGCCCTGTTCCGGCAGCGCAGCGACGCCGAATTCCGCGCCGCCTGGGCCGAGGAAATGCGCCAGGCCGCTGAATTGCCGCCCAACTATGACAGCACGGCCGGCCTGTCCGCCGATCCGGAACTGGCGCTCGATCTGCTGTTCCAGGAAGCCTATGAAATCGCCTGGCAGCAGCAGTTGCTCGGCAAGCTGGCGCAGGATGATGCGGCGCCGCAGCCGTTCGCGCTGCCACGCGCCGCGGTGCGCAAGCCGCTGCAGGCGGCCTTCTGCATCGACGTGCGCTCCGAAGTCTATCGGCGGGCGCTGGAAAGCGTGGTGCCCGATGGCGAGACGCTGGGCTTCGCCGGCTTCTTTGGTTACCCGATTGAATATGTGCCGATCGGCCGCGAAACCGGCGGCGCCCAGTGCCCGGTGCTGCTGACCCCGGCCTTCACCATCACCGAGATGGTCGATGGCGCCTCGGCCGACGAGGAAACCGAGGTGCTGGGTCTCAGGCTGCTGCGCCGCCGCGCCGCCAAGGCTTGGAAAAGCTTCAAGCAGTCGGCCGTGTCCAGCTTCACCTATGTCGAAGCCATGGGGCTGGCCTTCGCGCCCAAGCTGGTGGGTGATGCCCTGGGCCTGACCCGCACCGTCTCTGATCCCAACACCGACGGGCTGGATGGCGACATCATCGGCCGGCTCGGCCCGCGGCTGGACCCGCGCGTGGTTGGCGGGCGCATGACCGGCCTCAACGCCGCCCAGCGCCTCGCCCAGGCCGAAGCCGTGCTGCGCGGCATGAGCCTGACGAAGGATTTCGCCCGGCTGGTGCTGCTGGCCGGCCATGGCTCCACCACGGCCAACAACCCGCATGCCTCGGGCCTTGATTGCGGTGCCTGCGGCGGCCACACCGGGGAAGCCAATGCGCGGCTGGCGGCGGACATCCTGAATGATCCGGCGGTGCGCATCGGTCTCAGGTCGAAGGGCATCAACGTGCCGGACGACAGCTGGTTCCTGGGTGCCCTGCACGACACCACCACCGATGCCATCACCATCTTCGATCGCCACCGGGTTCCGCCGGCGCTGCGCGACGACCTGGCCGAGCTGGACCGGCAGCTGGCGCGGGCCTCCACGCTGGCCCGGCGCGAGCGCGCCCGCTTCCTCGATCTTGATGCGCCGGCCGGCGACATCGACACCCAGATCCTGCGCCGCAGCCGCGACTGGGCGCAGGTGCGCCCGGAATGGGGCCTGGCCGGCAACGGCGCCTTCATCGCCGCGCCGCGCCACCGCACCGCCGGCGTCGATCTGGGCGGCCGCAGCTTCCTGCACAATTATGACTGGCAGCAGGATGAAGGCTTCGGTGTGCTGAAGCTGATCATGACGGCGCCGATGGTCGTCGCATCATGGATCAACCTGCAATATTACGGCTCGGTGGTGAACAACCGGGTGTGGGGCGCCGGCAACAAGGTGCTGCACAACGTGGTGGGCACGCTGGGCGTGCTGGAAGGCAACGGCGGTGACCTGAAGACCGGCCTGGCCTGGCAGTCGGTCCATGATGGCGAGAAGTTCCTCCACGAACCGCTGCGCCTCAATGTGTTCATCGAGGCCCCGCTGGCGGCGATGAGCGCCATCATCCTGGAAAGCCAGACGGTGCGCGAACTGGTCGACAACCAGTGGCTGCACCTGTGGGCCATCGACGATACGGGGCGCGTTTCCCATCGCTACCACCGCGACGGGGAATGGACCGCGCTCTGAACCGTCCCTGTTGACCGCCCGATGCAGTGGCTTGGCAGCGTGCCCAAGCTGCTGCATCGTGGCGCGATGACCAGCCGATCTCCGGAACCCGTCTCTGACGCCGCCCTCTGGTTCCGCCGCACGCTGGCGGTGATGGCCGGCCTCGGCCTGGCGTTGGCGATCTGGCAGCTGCAGCAACTGGTGCTGGTGCTGTTCGCCAGCGCGCTGGTCGGCCTGATGATCAGCGATTTCGCCGCGCTGCTGCAGCGGCGCGGGCGGCTGCCCTTCGCGCTGGCGCTGGCGGCGGCGGTGCTGATCCCGTTGATGGCCCTGGTCGTCATCTTTGGCCTGTTCGGGCAGATGATGGTGCAGCAGTTCATCCTTCTCTCCGAACGCTTTCCCGCCGCGGTGGCCCAGATAGAGGGATGGTTGCGCGCCACCCCGGTCGGCAAGGACATCATCGACCAGCTGTCCCAGGCCGCTCCGAAGATGGAACAGCTGATGGGCATCGCCCAGGCCACGCTGGCCAATGTCGGCTCGGCCATCACCGGGCTTGCCGTCGTGCTGGTGGCCGCGCTCTATCTCGCGGCGCAACCGCGCCTCTATATCGACGGCATCATTGCCCTGTTGCCACCGGCCCGCCAGTCGCGCGCGGCCGAAACGGTGGCGGCGGTGCGCGCTGCGCTGACGGCCTGGCTGAAGGGACAGGCGATCGGCATGGCCTTCGTGGCGGTGGGCACCTCGGTTGGCCTGTGGCTGGTGGGTCTGCCGTCGCCGCTCGCCATCGGGCTGGTGGCTGGCCTGTGTGAATTCGTGCCCTATCTGGGCGTGGTGCTGGTGTCCGTTCCCACCGTTATCCTGGGGTTCGGCCAGAGCGTCGAGAGCGGCATCTTCACCATCGTCGCGCTGGTGGTGGTGCAACAGTTGCAGGGCAACGTGGTGATGCCGATCGCGCAAAGCAGGTTCGGCGATCTGCCGCCGGTGCTGACCATCTTCAGCCTGATCGCCGCCGGCACGCTGCTGGGGCCGCTGGGCGTCATCCTCGCGGTGCCGCTGACCGTGGTTGGCATGGCCCTGTTGAAGCAGCGACTGATGCAGCAGGGGCGCAGTTCGCCGCTGGTCGGCAGTTGAGGGCCGCCAGCAGGCCGTCTGGGGGCCGCTGGCGGCTTGCGCGGCGCGCTTGCCCGTGTATCAGCCGGGTTTCCGCTTCACCCGGAATCACCCAAGACCTGTTCGGACAATGGCACAGCACCCGGCCTTCCTGCTTGTTGACCGCACCGCCGTGCTGTTCTGCGGTGTGGCCGCCGGCATCGCGATCGGCCTGGCCTTCGCGCCCCAGCTGACGGCGCTGCTGGGTGGCGGTGCAGCACCACCGGTGGAAACGGCGGACACCACGGCAGCGGCGGGATTGCCGGTGACCGGCCCGCCAAACCCGGCCGTTATGGCCAACGCCGCTGCCGATCCGCTGCCGGCGGCGATTCCCGCCGGCCTTGCGCGCGCCGTTGCCGAAGGGCGGCCTTTTCGCATCGGCGTGTTCGGCGACAGTTTCGGCGATGGCCTGTGGGCCGCGCTGTACAACCAGTTGCCGCGCAAGGACGCCTTTCAGGTGCTGCGCTTCTCGCAGCAGGCCACCGGCTTCACCCGCTATCGCCAGACCAACCTTGAAGAACGGCTGGCCGAGCAGTTGGCGCAAGGCCCGGTGGACGTGGCGGTGATCAGCTTTGGCGCCAACGACGTGCAGGGCATCTGGGCCAATGGCAAGGCATCGGCCCTGCTGTCGCCGGGCTGGCGGGCAGAAGTTGGCGCACGCGTGGCCCGCTATGTCGGGATGCTCACGGCGCAGGGCGCGCAGGTGGTGTGGATCGGCCTGCCGGTGATGCGCGACGCGCGCTATGATGCCGATGTCGCCGGCCTCAACCGCTTCTTTGCCGGCGAGATGGAAAAGCTGGGCGTGCCGTTCATCGACACGCGCGGCGTGGCGGCAGATGCCGACGGCCGCTATGCCTCGCACCTGGTCGATCCGGCCACCGGCGAGCCGTGGCTGGCCCGGGCCGGCGACGGCATCCACATGAGCGGGCGCGGCTACCGCCTGCTCACCGCCAGCCTGGCCCGGCAATTGCGGGCGTTTGCCGCGTCCGCGCGCGGCAGGGAGGCGGTGCCCGAAACGCTGGTGCCAACGCCCGCCCCGCCGGCGCCCCGGCTCGCCAAACAGCGGCTGCCACCGGCCACCATGCCGCCTGAACAGAGCCCGCTCGGCGCGGCCCCGCCCGCTGCGGCCCCGGCACAGGTTGACCCGGAAACCGCGCCGCCGCCCGCCAGCCCGCCCCAGCCTGAAGCTGCCTCGCCCCGCTGATGCCGGCGCTGCTGGCCTCGCTGGCGCTGGCCGCCGCACCCTGCATCGGGGCCTTGTGCCAGCCCGATGCCGTGGCGACGCTGCCGCTCACCCGCGCGGCGCTGCCGCAGGGGCGGCCCTATCACATCCTCCAGGTCGGCGATTCCCACACCGCGGGCGATGGGATCACCGGGGCGCTCAGGGATCTGCTGCAGGCGCGGCTGGGCAACGGCGGTCGTGGCCTGATGCCGGCCGGGCGGCCGCATGCCGGCGTGCGCACGCGCGGCGTCAGCACGGCGATGAGCGGGGCGTGGCGCTCCACCGGCTTGTTCGGGCGCGGCGCGGCCGATGCCTTCCCGCCGCGTGGGCTGACCGGTTACAGCCTGGTGACCAGCACGCCCGGCGCCAGCCTGTCGCTGACCGCCGATCCGGGGCAGGCGTTCACCGCCTTCGGCGTGTGCGTCCAGACGAGCAGCGACGGCCCGAAGCTGGCGGTCACCCTGGGCGACGAGCGGCAGGAACTGGATTTCACCGCCGAAACCGCAGGCACCGATTGCCGCCGCCTGCCGCTGGCCGCACCGGCCGCCACCGCCCGCATCGAACTCTTGTCAGGGCAGGCCATCGTCAGCGGCTGGTGGCTGGAGCGCGCGGAAGGCGTGATCCTGTCCAGCCTTGGCGTACCCGGCTCGCAGTTGCAATTCCTGTCCCGCGCCGATGACGGCGTGGTGAAGGCGCAACTGGCCGCGTTGCCGCCCGATCTCGTCATCCTCGCCTTTGGCACCAACGAGGGTTTTGCCCCCAATGTCGATGCGGCGGCACTGGAAAGCGCGATCCGCGAGCAGGTGGCGCGGCTGCGCGGGCTCCTGGGCGCGGTGCCCATCCTGATGATCGGGCCGCCCGATGCCGCCAGCCGCAATACGGCGCTCAGCGGCAACGCCCCCGGCCCGGCCACCGATTGCAACCCGGCCATCCGCTTCAGCCCGCGCCGCGCGGCGGTCGATGGCTTCGACATCCCGCTGTGGAACGATGCCGGCGGCGATCTGGCGCCGGATCCGGTGGCGATCGTGGGCGACAGCCCTCGCGCCGTGCGCCGCGGTGAGCCGCTGTTCGTGCCGCCCGGCCTGGCGCTGGTAAGCCAGGTGCAGCGCCGGGTGGCGGCCGACCTGGGCATCGGTTTCTGGGACTGGCGGGCGCGGCAGGGCGGCCCTTGCAGCGCCATCCGCTGGATGCAGGACGGGCTGATGGGGCCCGATTTCATCCATTATTCCCCGGCCGGCGGCGCCGAGGTCGCCAGACGCCTGCTGGACGATATCGAACTGGCGCGGGCCGTGACCGGCGCCGGCTACAGTGCCGGGCGGGCGGCGGCGCGGCCCTGATGCTGTTTCCCACGCTCGATTTCGCGATCTTCTTCCTGCCCGTGCTCGTCCTGGTCTGGACGGTCGGGCAGGCCAGCAACGAATGGCGCAAGATCATCCTGCTGCTGGCCAGCTGGATCTTCTATGGCGCGTGGGACTGGCGCTTCGTGCTGCTGTTGATCGCGTCGGCCGCAATCAACTGGAGCGTGGCGCAGCGCGTGCACGCGCGGGTTGAAGCCGGCGAAACCGCGCAACCCTGGCTTGGCATCGGTGTCGGCGCCAACCTCGCCATCCTGGGCTTCTTCAAATATTTCGGCTTCTTCCTCGAGGAACTGGCGCCGATCCTGGCACGCGCCGGTGTCGCGCGCGACCTGCCGGTGATCGAGGTGATCCTGCCCGTCGGCATCAGCTTCTTCACCTTCCAGGGCATGAGCTACCTGATCGACATCGCGCGGCGGCAGACGAAGCCCGCGAGCTTCCTCGACATCACCTTGCTGATGAGCTTCTTCCCGCACCTTGTCGCCGGCCCGATCGTGCGCGCCAGCCACCTTGTGCCGCAGTTCGCGCGCGTGCCCAGCCTGACGCGCGGCATGGTCGCGGCCTCGCTGCTGCTGATCGTCTGGGGCCTGTTCAAGAAGGCGGTGGTGGCGAGTGAACTGGCAACCGGGCTGGTGGATGCCGCCTTCTTCGACCCCGCCGCGCTATCGGGGCTTGATCTGCTGGCCGGCGCCTATGGCTATGCCGTGCAGATCTATTGCGATTTTTCCGCCTATTCCGACATGGCGGTGGGGCTGGCCGGGCTTTTGGGCTATCGCTTCCCGCGCAATTTCGACCAGCCCTATCGCGCGGCGTCGCTGCAGGATTTCTGGCGGCGCTGGCACATCTCGCTGTCCAGCTGGCTCAGGGACTATCTCTACATCAGCCTGGGCGGCAGCCGTGGTGAGGGGCGCGGCGGTGTGTGGTTCGTCTGCCGCAACCTGATGATCACCATGCTGCTCGGCGGCTTCTGGCACGGCGCCAAGTGGACCTTCCTGATCTGGGGCGGCCTGCACGGCGGCGTGCTGGCCATCGAGCGGCTGTGGCGGGAATGGCGCCCATCGGCGGCGCCGTTCCTGCCGAAACCGCTCGCCATCCTGATCATCTTCCACATCGTGGTGGCGGGCTGGATCTTCTTCCGGGCCGACACGCTGGACGGCGCGCTCGCCTATTTCACCCAGTTGGCGGCGTGGCGGCCGGGCATCGCGCTCACGACGCCGCTGCTGGCCGGGCTGATCGCCTTCGGTCTTGCCATCCACGTCACGCCGCCGGCGCTGATGCCGGCCCTGGCCCGGCGCATCGCGGCCTGGCCCGCGCCCGTGCTGGGGCTGGCGGTGGCGGTCGCCGTGCTGATCATCGATGCCATGCGCTTTGAAGGCGTCGCCGCCTTCATCTATTACCAGTTCTGAGGGACAGGATGGCCGACGCGTTCGAATCGCCCGTGGACATTGCGGCAGAGGTGGCACCCACCGCGCTGTCCGGCCTCGCGCAGATGGCGAGCGCGGTGGCCATCGCCGCTTTCCTGCTGCTGCTGTTCAACGCCCACGCGCTGGCCAGCTGGGCCGACGGGCTTGCCCCCGGCCCGCGCACCGCGCCGGTGAACGCCGCCGCACAGGCATTGGCCGCGCAAACGCAGGCGCGCGGCTTCGATGGCCCGCGCGCCGCGCTCAAATCAGGATGGGATGCGGTGAAGGCGCAGCGCTGGCCGCGGCAAGAGGCGGCCAGCCAGCGCTGACGGCGCTTCAGCGCCAAAGCCCTCAGCGCCAGAAGTCTCAGGGCCAGAAGTCTCAGGGCCAGAAGTCTCAGGGCCAGAAGTCTCAGCGGTAGAAGTCGTGGTCTTCCAGCCGGGCGACGCGCGTGCGGCCCTGGAAGAAGCGGTCGAGCCTGGCCCAGTTGGCGTGGAAATACAGCGCGCCCTGGCTGTGGTCCTCGGCTTCGCCGGTCAGCACCGCGCGGGCCACGTCCACCGCCGCCGCCCAGGTATCGCTGTCGCGGTCGGGGTGATAACGGTCGATGTTGAAGAACTGGCGCGGCTGGCGCGCGACGGCGCACACATCGGGCGCGAAGCCTTCGCGCACCCGGTTCACCAGCACGTGGGCAACGGCGATCTGGCCTTCGCGCGGCTGGTTGGCGGCTTCGTGGTGCACCACCTTGGCGACGCACTTGACCAGCCGTTCATCGATGGACGGGGCGGGGGCAGGGTCTTCGGCAGGCGCCGTGGCTTCGGCCGGCACGCTGGATTCGGGAAGGCTGGCAGCCGCAAGGGCGGCGCTGCCGGCTTCCGTGGCATTGGCCACGGCAAAGGTCGAAACGATCAACATGGCCGCACCGGCGGCCAGCATCTGATGACGCGGCGAAAAGGTCACGAAGATTGCCATTATTGCGCCCCTGCGGCGAACGGCGGCCCAACAACACCACCAGCGCGACAGAAACGACCTGCGAAGCGTGCCCGAAAACGCCGGCACCGGCCCCGCCCGATTGCGTGGCGCGGCCCTAGCCCAGCCTTCGCGGACGGGTCAACCGTTCGTTTACGCCCCGCGACGAAGCGATGCCCAGCGGCGACAGGGCGTTCTCACGTCACGCGTCCAGCAGCGCCTTCAGCCGTTCGTTGACCACGCCGGGGGCGGCCTTGCCGGCCATGGCGCGCATCACCTGGCCGACGAAGAAGCCGAACAACTTGTCCTTGCCGCCGCGATATTCGGCCACCTTGTCCGGGTTGGCATCCAGCACGGCCTGGATGGCAGCGTCGATGGCGCCGGTATCGGAAACCTGCTTCAGCCCACGCGCCTCCACGATGGCGCCGGCGCTTGACCCGGTCTCCAGCATCGCCTCGAACACCTGCTTCATCAGCGGGCCGGACAGCGTGCCATCGGCGCCCAGCGCGACGAGTTCGGCCAGCGCGTCGGGACCAACCGGGCTCTCGCCGATATCCTTGCCCAGCTTCTTCAAGGCGCCGAACAGATCGGTGGACACGAAATTGGCCACGCGGCTCGCCACCTCCGTTTCGGGCTTGCCAAGCCGGCGGGCGGTGGCGGCCAGCGCCGTCTCGAACCAGTCGGCGGTCTCCTTCTCCGCCGTCAGCACGCCGGCCAGATAGGCGGACAGGCCAAGCTGCGTTTCATACCGCGCCCGCTTGGCGGCCGGCAGTTCCGGCAGGCTGGCCCGGCAGGCAGCGATGAACGCATCATCGAACACCAGCGGCAACAGGTCGGGATCGGGGAAATAGCGATAGTCGTGCGCGTCTTCCTTGCCGCGCATCGACCGGGTGGTGCCGCTGTTCGGATCGAACAGGCGGGTTTCCTGCACGATGCTGCCCCCGCTTTCGAGCACGTCCACCTGGCGGCGGGCTTCATGCTCCACGGCAGCCATGATGAAGCGCACGCTGTTCACGTTCTTGGTCTCGGTGCGGGTGCCGAACGGCTGGCCGGGCTTGCGCACGGACACGTTGACGTCGGCGCGCATGGAGCCTTCATCCATGTTGCCGTCGCAGCTGCCCACATAGCGCAGCAACTGGCGCAAGGCAGCGACATAGGCACCGGCTTCGGCCGGGGAACGGATGTCGGGCCGCGAGACTATCTCCATCAGCGCACAGCCGGAGCGGTTGAGATCGACGTAGGACATGGTCGGGTGCAGATCGTGCACCGACTTGCCGGCATCCTGTTCCAGATGGATGCGCTCGATCCCCACGGTCTTGCGCGTGCCATCCTCCAGCGCGATCTCCAGCGAACCCTCGCCCACGATCGGGTGATAGAGCTGGCTGATCTGGTAGCCCTGCGGCAGATCGGGGTAGAAATAATTCTTCCGGTCAAAGCGCGACCATGTGTTGATCTGCGCGTTGATGGCGAGGCCGGTGCGCACGGCTTGCGCCACGCATTCGCCGTTGATCACCGGCAGCATGCCCGGCATCGCGGCGTCCACCAGGCTCACCTGCGCGTTGGGTTCGGCGCCAAAGGCGGTGCTGGCGCCCGAAAACAGCTTGGCGTTCGCCGTCACCTGGGCATGGACTTCCAGGCCCACGACGATCTCCCAATCGCCGGTGGCGCCCTTGATGGTGAAGGGGGCAGTCTGCGCGTTCGTCATGCTGTCGGCTATGGCCAGTGGCGCCATGCTTGGCAAGCGGCAGAACGCGCCCGGCACGCTGCCGGCGCGCATCCCCGGCGCATCCAATACCCCCTGCCGGGCACAGGCTCGCGGCGGACTTTACCAGCGCAGTTCAGGCTGTCATATCGTGCAGCGCAACATCGGCTTGCGTCTCTGGCGGTGACTGTTCGGGTGGCGTGCGGCGTTGAAAGGGGGAAGCGTGCAGACGCCGGAGGGCATCGACACTGCGGGGCGCGTTGCATTGGCAAGGCCGGGCATGGCCGGGTGGGTTTTGTTCCCGGCGTTGCTGGCTGCCGGCCTGTTGCCAGTGCTGCTGGCGCCCGTCCTGCCGCTGATCGATCTTTACAACCACGTGTTCCGGTTCGACGTGCTGTCCCGGCTGGGCGGCGATCCGCTGCTGGCCGCCAACTATACGGCCGCATGGGCGCTGCTGCCCAACATCGGGCTGGACGTGATCGCCGCCGGGCTGTTGACGGTCGTGCCGGCCACGGCCTTGCCGCACATCATCGTGGCCTTGATCTGCGTGACGATGTTCAGCGGCGTCGTGGCGTTCAACCGCGCGCTCACCGGGCAGGCGGCACCGCTGGCCGGGCTGTTGGTCTTGCCGCTGCTGTACAGCTGGATCCTGAACTGGGGCTTCGTCAATTTCCTGCTGGGATTGGGCCTGGCATTCGGGGCGGCGGCCTTCTGGCTGCGGCTGCGGGATCGGCCGCTTCTGCGCCTGGCGGTTGCCATGCCGGCGGCGGTGCTCATCTTCCTGTGCCATGGCGTGGCCTTTGCGCTTTATGGCGTGCTGATCGGATCGCTCGAGCTCGGCCACTGGCTGCAGCAGGCGCAGCGGCAGCCGGTGGCCCTGGCCCGCAACCTCGCCATGTGCGCCGTGCAGGCAATCCTTCCCTGGATCCTGTTCCGATCCTCGCGCACGGTCTCGGCCGAAGGCGGGCTCACCAACGCGGACGAGACGGTTGTCCGCCTGTGGAACAGCGGCGGGCTGGCCGAAAAACTGCAGGACCTTCTGCTCTACCGGATCAGAACCATCATCCGGGTGGCGGAGGGGCCCAGCCTGGCGCTCGACGCCGTGTGGATGGGCGCGGCAGTGGTACTGCTGGCCTGGCTGTGGCGCTCCCGGCGCATCGGCTTGTCGGCGGTTGCCCGGCCGGCGATCGCGGTGGCGGCCCTGCTGGTGATTGCCTGTCCGCCGGCCCTGTTTGGCGTCGGGGCCGTGGCGGATCGCATGCCGCTGTTCATGGCGCTGCTGCTGGTTGGCAGCGTGCGCGTGGCACCAGGATTGCGCCTTGATCACCCGGCGGTGATCGGGCTGGCCGCACTGGTGGCGGCGCGGCTGGTGTCGATTGCCGTGCAATGGCAGGGCACCGCGGCCGATCTTGCCGATCTCGACCGGGTGGCATCCCACCTGCCGCCGGCGCAGCTGGTCACCGGATTTGCCGCCGGCGCCCGGCCGCATCCCGATGTGCCGCAGCGGTGCGACATGTATCTGCATGTCATGGCTCTGCGCCACCGGCACATCGTGCCGCTGTTCGCCAATCGCACGCAGCAGCCCATCGCGGTGGCGGGGCGGCTGGAGCAGGCACGGTCGCAGGCCCGCGCAGGCCTTGCCGCCGCCAGGGCAACGGTGCCGGCTGAACACGTGTCAGCCAAGTCGCTGGAGGCACTGGCTGGATCGGGATTTGATTATATCCTCCTCTGTCAAGCCGCGACCGATCGGCCACGGCCTGACACGCCTTATCCGGTCGTGGCGCAAGCCGGCCGCTTCAGCCTGCTCGATACCCGCAGGACCGCGCCGCCATGAGCCGGCCCGAGCCCCTGGGTGCGGCGGGCGGCCTGCTGGGCGAGTTGGTCCGTTTCGGCCTTGTTGGCGTGGCGGTGACGGCGGCCACTGCTGGCGCCTATGTGCTGCTGACGCGACTGGGCCTGAACCCGTATCTGGCGCTCACGCTGGCCTATGCTGGCGCCATGCTGGTGGCCTATCGCGCGCATGATCGCTTCACCTTTCAGCGGCAGGGCGAACGCGTTCAGCCGGCGCACCGGTTCGGCCGCTTCATCGCCGTCAATGCCGTGGGTTATGGCCTGAACCAGCTGTTCGTGTGGCTGCTCGTGGTGCATCTGCGCTGGCCAGACTGGACTCCGGCTGTGCCGATCATGCTGGTGACGCCGGTGGCAACCTTCCTGCTGCAGCGGTGGTGGGTCTTCAGGTGAGGGTTTGAGGAGCGCATGTGGATCTGAAGGAAGAACATCTGCTGGGCGACCAGGTGGAAACCCACTGGTATTACCGGGCCAAGCGCTCCGCCCTGCTGGCGGCCACCCGCAATGTCCCGGCGACCCACGTGCTCGACATCGGGGCTGGCTCCGGATATTTTTCGCGGGCGCTGATCCGCGCAGGTCGTACGCAACGCGCCACCTGTGTCGATCTTGGCTATCCCGGTGACAGCGACGCCCTGGAGAGCGGCGCGCCGATCAGCTTTCGCACCGACATCACGCGATCGGACGCCGATCTCGTGCTGATGATGGACGTGATCGAACATGTGCCGGACGATGTTGCCCTGGTCCGGGACTATGCCGCCAAGGTGGCGCCGGGAACGCACGTCCTGGTCACCGTGCCGGCCTTCATGTGGCTGTGGAGCGGCCACGATGTCTTCCTGGAGCATTATCGACGCTACACATTAATCGGGATCGAGGCGGTGTTGCGCAAGGCCGGCCTTGAGATCGTGGCCGGTCATTATTTCTATGGCGGCGTGCTGCCGATGGTGGCGGCGGTGCGTGCGGTGCGCCGGCTCACCCGGGCGGGGCAGGCCCCGGCCAGCGACATGGGTCGCCTGCCGGCGCCGGCCAATGCCCTGCTGGCTGGCCTGTGTGCCGCCGAAGTGCCGGTGATGCGGTTCAACCGGCTTGGCGGCACCACGGCGATGGTTCTCGCGCGGCGCGGCTGACGTGGCCTCAAGCGCCGATTTCCTCGCGCACCAGGTAGAGTGGGCGGCCCTTCACCTCGATGAAGATGCGAGCGACATATTCACCCAGCACGCCCAGGCCCATCAGGATCAGGCCATTGAAGAACAGGATGACCGACAGCAGCGAGGCATAGCCCGGCACCCTGACGCCGTTGATCAGCGTGTCGGCCACCAGGAAGATCAGATAGGCCACCGCCACCAGCGCGGCGGCCAGCCCCAGATAGGTCCAGATCTTCAGCGGCAGCGTCGAGAAGGACACAATCCCTTCCAGCGCCAGGTTGAACAGCTTGCGGCCGTTGAACTTGGTCTCCCCCGCAGCCCGCGGTGCGCGCACATATTCAACCGCGGTTGTCCGGAAGCCGACGTGGGCGAACAGTCCCTTCATGAACCGCATACGCTCCGGATAGCGCCGCAGCGCATCCGCAACGCTGGCATCCATCAGGCGATAATCGCCCACGTCTGCCGGGATCTGCGTATCGGAAAGCCGGCCGATCAGGCGATAGAACAGCTGCGCGGTGGTGCGCTTCAGGAAGCCATCGCTCGACCGGTCGCGCCGGCAGGCCAGCACGACATCATAGCCTTCGCGCCAGCGCGCCACCATCTCCACCAGCAGCTCCGGCGGATCCTGCAGGTCAACGTCGATGGGCACGACGGCCCGGCCCCGGCTGTGATCGATCCCGGCCGAAAGCGCGACCTCCTTGCCATAGTTGCGCGACAGGTCGATGGCGCGCACCCGCGTGTCGCGGGCGGATGCGGCCCGCAGCGCCGCCAGCGTCGCATCGCGGCTGCCATCATTGACGAACAGGATTTCCCAGTGCGGATCGATTCCGTCCAGAACAGGCGTCATGGCGGCAAGGAAGATGTCGATGCCATCCTGTTCATTGAACACCGGGACAACGACGCTGATCAGCGGCAGGCCGCTTGAAGAAGGTGGCGCGGTTCCGGCGGTGTTCGCGTTCACGGCCGCGCTCTGAACCCGGCGGCGCGCTCAAGGGCAAGGCCGGCATCCAGCACACCGGCCTCGTCCAGCGGGCGACCGATGATCTGCAGGCCCAGCGGCAGGCCCGACGCCGACAGCCCGGCCGGCACGCTCATCGCCGGCAGGCCGGCCAGGCTGGCCGGCACGGTGAAAACATCGTTCAGATACATGGCGATGGGGTCCGCCTTCGCCCCGAACGCGAACGCCGGGCTGGGCGCCGTGGGGGTGAGCAGCACATCGCAGCGTTCGAAGGCCTGTTCGAAATCCCGGGCGATCAGCGCCCGCACCTTCTGGGCCTGGGTGTAATAGGCATCATAGAAACCGGCAGACAGCACATAGGTGCCGATCATGATGCGCCGCTTCACCTCCTTGCCGAAGCCGGCGGCACGGGTGGCGGCATACATGTCCTGCACGTTGCCGCCCGGCGGCGTCACGCGCAGGCCATAGCGCACGCCGTCATAGCGGGCGAGGTTGGACGAAGCCTCGGCCGGGGCGACGATATAATAGGTGGGCAGCGCATATTGCGTGTGCGGCAGCGAAACCGGGACGATCTCGGCGCCCGCCGCCTTCAGCCATTCGATCCCGGCATCCCACAGCGCGGCAATCTCAGGATCCATGCCATCGAGGCGATATTCGGCCGGGATGCCGACGCGCCTGCCCTTGAGACTGCCGGTCAGGCCCGCGGCGAAATCCGGCACCGGCACATCGAGGCTGGTCGAATCGCGCGGGTCGAACCCGCACATCGAGCTGAGCAGATGCGCGCAATCGGTCACGGTCCGGGCCATGGGCCCGGCCTGGTCCAGCGACGAGGCAAAGGCGATGGTGCCCCAGCGCGAGGCGCGGCCATAGGTGGGCTTGATGCCGGCGATGCCGACGAACGCCGCCGGCTGGCGGATGGAGCCGCCGGTATCGGTGCCGGTCGCACCGGCGCACAGCCGCGCCGCCACCGCCGCGGCCGAGCCACCGGACGAGCCGCCCGGCACCAGTTCGGCATCGGACCCGTTCGCCTTCCAAGGGCTGATCACCCGGCCGAAGGCGCTGGTCTCGTTCGACGAGCCCATGGCGAACTCGTCCATGTTGAGCTTGCCCAGGAACACCGCGCCATCGCGCAGCAGATTGGCGGTGACGCCGCTTTCATAGCGCGGCACGAAGCCTTCGAGGATCTTCGATCCCGCTGTCGTCTGCACGCCTTCGGTGGCGAACAGGTCCTTGATGCCGAGCGGGATGCCGGCCAGCGGGCCGGTGCGCTCGCCCTTGTCCACCGCCTTCGCCTGGGCCAGTGCCAGTTCCGGCGTTTCGACGATGAAGGCGTTGAGGTGGCGGGCCGCGGCCATGGCATCGAGATGCGCCTGGGTCAGCTCCACGGCGCTGAACTGGCGCGCGGCCAGGCCAGCCTTCATCTCGGCCAGCGTGAGATCGGTCAGCGCGGCCATCATTCGATCACCTTCGGCACGGCGAAGAAGCCGGAGGCGGCCTCGGGCGCATTGGCCAGCACCTTGTCGGGAATGCCGCCGTCGGTCACCACGTCCTCGCGCCAGCGCAAATTGCCCCCGAGTCCCTTGGGCATGACACTGGCCATCGGTTCCACGCCGCTGGTGTCCACCTCGCCCAGCTGCTCGATCCAGCCCAATATGCCGTTCAGCTGTTCGGTGAGGCCGGGCACCTCGTCGTCGGTGACGGCGATGCGCGCCAGCCGGGCGATCTTGCGGACGGTTTCAGCGGTGACAGACATGGCTCTGCCGCTAGCAGGCGCGCGCGCCGGCAACAAGTGGGCGATCGGGGGCGATGGGGGGCCGGTCAGCTCGGCGCGGCGCGCAGATCAGCTCAGCGCGGCGCGGGCCTGGCCGGCAATATGCGCCAGCATGGCCGGGCTGGCGGCGCCGCCGTCGCGGGCGCGGGCGATGGCGCCCCTGATACGGGCCACGCGCTCGCCTTCCTGTGCCAGCCAGTGGCGGATGCTGGCCTGCGGGTCACCGCCTTCCGGCACGATACGGCGCAAGAGGTCGAGCCTGATCTGCTCGAAATCGCGCACCAGCGCCGCCGTCAGCAGCCGTTCCCACGGATCGGGCGGAGACAAGCCGTGGGCCGCGCCGCGCGCCCAGTCCAGCCCCACGTCCTCGCCGAGCCGCGTGTAGGCCTGCGCCGTCGCCGCCACGTCGAGCCGGCGCTCGGCCGCCAGCAGCGCCACGCCCACCGCGCCGTCCAGGGCCTCGATGTGGATGATGGCGTCGGCCAGCGCCGCTGGCGCGCCTTCGGCCGCCAGGCGGCCCGCCATGCGCTCCAGCTGGCCGCGCACCTCGCTTTTCACCAGCCGGTTGATCACCTTGCCCAGGGCCGCGATGCCGGGCGCGATTGTCGCCACCAGTTCGGACGCGCTGCGCCCGCCGCCCAGCCGGATGAGATCGGACATCTGGGCGCGCAGCACGACCTGTGCCTCGCGGTGCAGCGCGGTTGCCACGCTGGCCGGCACGTCGGCACTGTCGATGGCGGCCCACAGATCGGCAAAGCCGAACAGCGCGCGTGCCGCCACGAAGGCCCGGGCAACATCGGCCAGGCCGGCGCCCAGCTCTTCGGCCAGTTCGAACGGCGTGCCCAGGCCAGCCCGGTTGATCAACTCGTTGGCCAGCTTGGTGGCCACCAGTTCGCGGCGCAGACGGTGGCCCAGGATGGCATCACGGTGCGCGCCCTGCATGGCGGCCGGGAAGGCGGCGATCAGGTCGGGTTCCAGCAGCGGGTCTTCGACCACCTTGCTGGTCACCAGCACGTCATAGGCCGCCATCTTGCCATAGGCCATCACCACGGCCAGTTCCGGACGGGTCAGCCCTTCGCCGGCCTGCGCGCGCTGTGACAGCGCCTCGTCGGACGGCAGGCCTTCCACCCGGCGGTCAAGCCCGGCGCGGCCTTCGAGCACCTGGATCAAGCGCTGGAAGGCCGGCACGGCCGCTGCGCCACCGGCCTGCGCCAGGCTCAGGGCCTGTGTCTGCAGCCGGTTGTCACGCAGCACCAGCGCCGCGACATCGTCGGTCATCGACTTCAGAAGGGCGTCACGGTCGGCGCGCGCCAGGCGGTCGGCCATCACCTCGCCGTTCAGCGCGATCTTGATGTTCACCTCGTGGTCCGAACAATCGACGCCGGCCGAATTGTCGATGAAGTCGGTGTTGATGCGGCCACCGGCACCGCCGGCGCCAACCCGCGCGAATTCGATGCGCGCAGCCTGGGTGAGACCCAGGTTGGCACCTTCGCCCACCACCCGGGCCTGCAGATCGCGCGCGTCGATGCGCACCGCGTCGTTGGCGCGGTCACCAGCGTCGGCATGGCTTTCATGCGAAGCCTTCACATAGGTGCCGATGCCGCCAAACCACATCAGGTCCACCTTCATCTTCAGGATGGCCGCCATCAGGTCGGTGGGCGACAGGCTGTCGGCGGTAACGCCCAGCATGGTCTGTACCTGCGGGCTGAGCGGGATCGCCTTCAGGCTGCGCGGGAACACGCCGCCGCCCATCGAGATCAGCGCCTTGTCATAATCGTCCCAGCTCGAGCGCGGCAGCGCGAACAGGCGCTGCCGTTCGGCAAAGGCCCGCGGCACGTCCGGGCTGGGGTCAAGGAAGATGTGGCGATGATCGAAGGCGGCGACCAACGCGATCGCCGGCGACAGCAGCATGCCGTTGCCGAACACGTCGCCCGACATGTCACCCACGCCAGCCACCCGCACGGTCTCGGTCTGCACGTCGATGCCCATCTCGCGGAAATGCCGCTGCACGGAAATCCAGCCGCCCTTGGCGGTGATGCCCATGGCCTTGTGGTCATAGCCGTTGCCACCACCGGAGGCGAACGCATCGCCCAGCCAGAATCCGTGGGCTTCGGCGATGGCGTTGGCGGTGTCGGAGAAGGTGGCCGTGCCCTTGTCGGCCGCGACGACCAGATAGGGATCGGGCGCATCATGGCAGAACACGCCCGCCGGCGGGATCACGCTGCCATCAGGGGCCAGATTGTCGGTGACGGACAGCAGCGCGCGGATGAAGACGCGATAGGCCTCGGTGCCTTCGGCGAACCAGGCGTCGCGGTCGCCGGCCGGCGGCAGCAGCTTGGGATAGAAGCCGCCCTTGGCGCCGGTGGGCACGATCACCGTGTTCTTGACCTTCTGCGCCTTCACCAGCCCCAGCACCTCGGTGCGGAAATCGTCGCGCCGGTCGGACCAGCGCAGGCCGCCGCGCGCGATCGGCCCGCCGCGCAGGTGGATGCCTTCCACGCGCGGCGAGAACACCCAGATCTCGCGGTGCGGGATCGGGCTCGGCAGGCCCGGCATGGCGGCGGAATCGATCTTGAAGGCCAGCGCCTCCGGCCCGCCGGGCACGAAGAAATTCGTGCGCAGCGTGGCCAGCATGCCGCCCTGGTAGAGGCGGAAGATGCGATCATCATCGATGCTGACGACATCGGCCAGCCCGGCATCGATTCGCCCCAGCACGTCGGCCTGGGCAGCGGCGCGGTCACTCACATCCAGGCCAAAACGGGCTTCGAACAGCGCCACCAGGTCGCGCGTGATCGCCGGATAGCGCTTCAGCGCGTCCACCACCGTCATCACGCCATAAGTGACACCGGTCTGGCGCAGATAGCGGAACCAGGCGCGCAGCAGCGAGGCATCGCGGGCCACCAGCCCGCAGGCCGGCACCAGCGCGTTGAACCCGTCATTCTCGCGCCGGCCCAGCAGCACCTCGACCAGCGCCGGCTCCAGCCGCGCGGCCAGCGCCGGAATATCGTCCAGCACCGCCGGATCAGGCACTTCGCAGATGAAATCGTTGATGCGTCCCAGCCGGCCGTCATCCAGGTCGAAGGGATATTCCTCGATCACCTTCAGGCCGAAATTCTCCAGCACCGGCACCG
>ERZ1066123.121-NODE-121-length-64987-cov-14.782881_pt1 | contig 64987 bp, 73 predicted proteins | sample MGYA00382770_ERZ1066123 | MGnify/ENA primary metagenome ERZ1066123 (study PRJEB33369, sample SAMEA5778353) | biofilm metagenome | biome: Industrial cooling water; feature: Water cooling tower basin; material: Biofilm | place: United Arab Emirates | collected...
GCGAGGAAGGAGGGCACGGCGCCGCGCCCCACCGGGGCGGGGGCGGGCGGGGGGGCCGCCTCGGCGCGCAGGCGCAGGCGCTCGGCCTTGCGCGCCTCCAGGGACACGGGCGGGGGCGGGGGCTCGGCGGAGGCGGCGGCCTCGGGGCCGTCCGCCGGCCTCTGGGACGGCTCGGGGGTGTCGCGTGCGCTCAAGGGGTCACCGGTCGTCGGGAGGGGGCGGGGCCCCGGGGGGGTGGCGCCCGGTCCCGGGCCGGGTTGCGGTCTCGGGCCCGATCCTACAGAAGCGCCCAGCCCTTGGCCAGCAGCGGCGGGGGCGATGGGCGGGGCCTCGCGCCCTCGTGCGGGGGAGGGACATGGCAAGGGTCCGCATCCTCATGGCGACCCGCGACGGAGCCCGCCACCTGCCCGAGCAGCTCGCGTCGTTCCTGGCGCAAGGGCATGGGGACTGGGAGCTGTGGGCGTCCGACGACGGGTCCACGGACGGCACGCCGGAGCTTCTGCGGGACTGGGGGGCGCGGCATCCGGGGCGGCTGGGACGGCTTCTGAAGGGGCCGGGGCGGGGCAGCGCGGCGAACTTCCTGTCGCTCCTGGCGCACCCGGACCTGGCCCCGGGGCCGGTGGCGCTGGCCGACCAGGACGACCTCTGGCTGCCGCACCGGCTGGGGCGGGCGCTGGCCCTGCTGGGGGCCGAGGGGGGGCCGGCGGGCTACGCGGGGCGCACGACGCTGGCCGACGAGGGGCTGCGCCCCCTGGGGCCGTCCTGGATGCCGCCGCGCGGGGCGCATTTCGGCAACGCGCTCCTCCAGAACGTGCTGGCGGGCAATACGATCGCGCTCGACGCGGGGGGGCTGGCGCTGCTGCGGGCGTCGGTGCCGGCGGCGCTGGCGGGGGAGGGGGTGCCGCACCACGACTGGTGGGCCTATCTCGTGCTGACCGGGGCGGGCGCGCGGGTCGTGCTGGATGGGGAGCCCCTGCTCCTCTACCGCCAGCACGGGCGCAACGCGCTCGGGGCGCACCGGGGCGGGCGGGCGGCGCTGGCGCGGCTGGGGGCGCTGGGGGACGGGACCTATGGGGGGTGGCTCCGGCGCAACCTCGCGGCGCTGGGGCGGGCGGAGGGCCTCTTGACGGCGGAGGCCCGCGCCCGGGCGGAGGCGCTGGGTGGGCTGTGGGCGGGGCCGGCCCTGGCCCGCGCGGGGGCGTTGCGGCGGGCGGGGGCCTGGCGGCAGTCGCGGGCGCAGACGGCGCTGGTGGGGGCGCTGGCCGCCCTGGGGCGGCTCTGAGTTGCGCGAGCCGCGCGGCGGTGCTTCGGTGGGCGGGGAGGTGCGCATGGGCGGCGTGGCGATCGTGACGGGGGCGGGGAGCGGGGTGGGGCGGGCCTCGGCGCTGGCGCTCCTGGGGGCGGGATGGCGCGTGGGGCTCTTGGGGCGCCGGGAGGCGCCCCTGCGGGAGCTGGCGGAGGGGCGCGAGGCGCTGGCGGTGCCCTGCGACGTCACGGAGCCGGGGCAGGTGGAGCGGGCCTTCGACGCGGTGGTGGCGCGCTGGGGGCGGCTGGACCTCCTGTTCAACAACGCGGGGGCCTCGGCGCGGGCGGCGCCGCCCGACGAGGTGGCGGTGGAGGACTGGCTCCGGGCGGTGTCGGTGAACCTCACGGGGGCCTTCCTGTGCGCCCGCGCGGCCTTCGCGCGGATGCGGGCGCAGGACCCTCAGGGGGGGCGGATCGTCAACAACGGGTCCGTCAGCGCGCAGGCGCCGCGCTGGGGCTCGGCGCCCTACACGGCGACCAAGCACGCGGTCACGGGGCTGACCAAGAGCCTCGCGCTGGACGGGCGGCCCTACGGCATCGCGGCGGGGCAGATCGACATCGGCAACGCGCTCACGGACATGACGGGGCGCATGGCGGCGGGCGTGCCGCAGGCGGACGGGAGCCTGGCGCCCGAGCCGACCATGGACGTGGAGGACGTGGCCAGGAGCGTGCTGCACATGGCGTCGCTGCCGCTGTCGGCCAACGTGCTCAGCATGACCGTGATGGCCACGGCCATGCCCTTGGTGGGGAGGGGCTGATGCGGGTCGCGGTGACGGGCGCGGGGGGGATGATCGGGCGGAAGCTCGTGGAGCGCATCGCCCGGGAGGGCGTGGCGGGGCGGGCCGTCGAGCGGCTGGTGCTGCACGACGTGGCGGCGCCGCCGGGGCCCCCGGGGGCGGCGGCGCTGGGCGGCGACCTGGGCGCGGACGCGGGGCGGCTCGCCGAGGAGCGGCCCGACGTCCTGTTCCACCTCGCCGCCGTGGTGTCGGGTGAGGCGGAGGCGGACCTCGACAAGGGGTATCGGGTCAACCTCGACGGGCTGCGCGCCCTGGTGGACGCGCTGCGGGCGCGGGACTGCCGGCCGCGCCTCGTGTTCGCCTCCTCGGGGGCGGTGTTCGGGGGGCCGTTCCCGCCGGTGGTCCCGGACGACTTCCCGCCCCGGCCGCTCACGTCCTACGGGGCGCAGAAGCTGATGGGGGAGGTCCTGCTCGACGACCTGTCGCGCCGGGGGCTGCTGGACGCCGTGTCCTTGCGGCTGCCGACGATCTGCGTGAGGCCGGGCCTGCCCAACCGGGCGGCCTCGGGGTTCTTCTCGGGGATCGTGCGGGAGCCCCTGGCGGGGCGCCCCGCCGTGCTGCCGGTGCCGCGCGAGGTGGTCCACACCATGGCCAGCCCGCGCGCGGCGGTGGGGTTCTTCCTCCATGCCGCCGCGCTCGACACGGGGCCGATGGGGGCGCGGCGGGCGGTGACGCTGCCGGGGGTCGCGGTGTCGGTGGCCGAGGAGATCGAGGCGCTGCGGCGGCTGGCGGGGGAGCGCGCCGTGGCGCTGATCGAGGAGCGGCCCGACCCGGCCGTCTGGGCCATCGTGCGCACCTGGGCGGAGCGGTTCGAGGCGCGGGCGGCGCGCGACATGGGGTTCGTGGCGGAGGACAGCTTCGAGGCCATCCTGCGGGCGCACGTGGAGGACGAGCTGGGGGGCGGGGTGCCCGCCTAGGCGCGCTTTTTCCGGCTGGACAGGGGCGCCCGGCCCGGCCGATGGTCGGGAGGGGAGAGGGAGGCGTCGGTTGCGGCTGGGCATCAACCTGCTGTGCCTCACGGACCGGGTGGGGCCGGGGCACGAGGGGGCGCTGGCGCGGCTGCGGGAGATCGGCTGGGACGCGGTGGAGGTGCCGGTCCTGGCGGGCACGCCGGACGACTACGCGAGGCTGGGGCGGGTGCTGGACGGGCTGGGCCTGGCGCGGGGGGCCACAGCCATCGTCCCGGACCCCTCGGCGGACCCCACGAGCGCGGACGGGGCGGCGCGCGCGCGGGGCGAGGCGCACCTGGACTGGGCGCTCGACTGCGTGGCGGCGATGGGGGGGGACTCGCTGGGCGGGCCGCTCCACGCGCCGCTGGGGCACTTCACGGGGCGCGGGCCGACGGAGGGCGAGCTGGGGCGGCTCGCGGAGGCGCACCGGCGGCTGGCGGAGCGGGCGGCGCCGCTGGGCGTCGCGCTGAGCCTGGAGCCGCTCAACCGCTTCGAGACGCACATCCTCAACACGGCCGCGCAGGCGCGGGCCCACGCCGACCGGGTGGGCCACCCGGCCTTCGGGATCATGTTCGACACGTTCCACGCCAACATCGAGGAGGCGGACCCCGTGGGGGCGCCCCTCCTGCTGGGGCCGCGCTGCGGCGTGGTGCACGCCAGCGAGAGCGACCGGGGCATTCCGGGGCGGGGGCACGTGCCGTTCCTGGGCACGTTCCGCACGCTGCGGCGCATGGGCTGGGACGGGCAGCTGGTCATGGAGGCCTTCGGGGCGGGCCTGCCGGAGATCGCGGCGGCCACGCGGGTGTGGCGGCCGCTGTTCCCCGACCCCGACACGCTGTGGACGGAAGGCCACGCCTTCCTGCGGCGCACCTGGGAGGAGGCCGCGTGAGCGCGGCCTTCGAGATGCGGGGCATCTCCAAGTCCTTCCCGGGCGTGCGGGCGCTCGACGGGGTGAGCCTGCGGGCGGAGGCCGGCGAGGTCCACGCGCTGGTGGGCGAGAACGGGGCGGGCAAGAGCACGCTGATGCGCGTGCTGACGGGGGCGCATCCGCCGGACGCGGGGACCATGGCGGTGGGGGGGCGGCCCTTCGCGCCGCGCCACCCCTTGGACGCCGCCCGCGCGGGCATCGCGGTGGTCACGCAGGAGCTGGCGCTGCTGCCCGACCGCACGGTGGCGCAGAACGTCTTCCTGGGGCGCGAGCCCGGGGGCTGGCGGATTGACCGCCGCGCCATGCGGGAGGGCGCGCGGGCGGCGCTGGCCGTGTTCGGGGAGGGGCATGGGATCGAGCCGGACGCCTTCGTGCGCGACCTGCCGGTGGCGCGGCGGCAGATGGTGGAGATCGCCCGGGCGCTGTCGCGTTCCCCCCGCGTCCTGGTGCTCGACGAGCCCACGGCGGCGCTGGACGAGAGGGAGTGCGAGAGGCTCTTCCTGGCCGTGGAGCGGCTCAGGGGGGAGGGCGTGGCGGTGGTCTACATCACGCACCGCATGGCCGAGATCCAGCGGCTCGCGGACCGCGTGATGGTGCTCAAGGACGGCCGCGTCAGCGCGGCCTGGGACCGGGTGCCCGCGCCCGGCGAGATCGTGGCGGCCATGGTGGGGCGGGAGCTGGGGGCCTACTTCCCCCGTCGCGCGGAGGGCGCGGGCGAGGTGGTGCTGTCGGTGCGCGGCGGCTCCAACGCCGCCTTGCGCGACGTGTCCTTCGAGCTGCGGGCGGGCGAGGTGGTGGGGCTCGCGGGGCTCCAGGGGTCGGGGCGGGCGGCGCTGGCGCGCGCCCTGTTCGGGGTGGAGCCCTTCGAGCGGGGCGCCATGGCGCTGGGGGGGCGGCCCTTCGCGCCGCGCTCCCCGCGCGAGGCGGCGGCGGCCGGGCTCGCCATGCTGCCGGGGGACCGCAAGGCCGAGGGGCTGCTGCTGGCGCAGGGGGTCGGGGACAATGGGCTGGTGTCGGCGCGGGCCTTCGCCCGGCTGCTGGGGCGGCCGGACCGGGCGCCGCGCGCGGATCGGGCGCGCATCGAGGCCCTGTTCCGGGAGCTGGACCTGCGGGCGGCGGACCTCGACGCGCCCGTGGCGACGCTGTCGGGGGGCAACCAGCAGAAGGTGATCGTCGCGCGCTGGCTGGCCATGGGGCCGCGCGCTCTGGTCTTCGTGGAGCCGACCAAGGGCATAGACGTGAGCGCCAAGGCGGGGCTCCACGCCATCATGCGCGACCTGGCGCGCGCGGGGGCGGGGGTGCTCTTCGCGTCCTCGGACCTGCCGGAGGTGGTGGGGGTGGCCGACCGGGTGCTGGTGATGCGCGAGGGGCGCCTCGCGGGGGAGCTGCCCGGGGGGGCGACGGAGGCGGAGGTGATGGCGGTGGCCACCGGAGTCGTCCCCGGGCTGGGGCGGGCGGCGTGAGGGTGCGGGCGGGCCCGGGGCCGGTCCTGGCCGTCTCGGCGGCGATCTACGTGGGGGCGATCCTGCTGTCGGGGCAGGCGCAGTACCTCCTGCCCGAGAACCTCGTGAGCGTGCTGGGCCGCGCGGTGGCCCTGGGGCTCACGGCGGTCGGGCAGACGCTGGCCATCCTGGTGGCCTCCATAGACCTGAGCGTGGCGGCGCTGATCTCGGCCTCCGCCGTGCTCGCCTCGGTGGTCATGGACGGCGACCCGGCGATGGTCGTGCCCGGGGTGCTGGCGGTGCTGGCGCTGGGGGCTGTGGTGGGGCTGGTCAACGGGCTCCTGGTCGCCAAGGCGAGGGTCAACCCCCTGATCGCCACGCTGGGCATGGCGCTGGTCATCCAGGGCGGCCTGTCGGCGGTGGTGTCGAACTTCGCGGGCGCCGTGCCGCCGGCGTTCCAGCTGCTCGACCAGGGGAGCCTGCTGGGGGTGCCGGCGGGGCTCGTGCTGCTCTTGGCCGTGGCGGCGGCGGCGTCGCTGATGCTGAACCTCACGCGGTTCGGGTCGGACGTCTTCGCGGCGGGGGGCAACCCGGAGGCGGCGCGGCTGGCGGGCATCCGCACGGGGCGGACGGTGGTGGGGGCGCACGTCCTGTGCTCGCTCTGCGCGGCGCTGGCGGGGCTCTACCTGGCGGCGCGGCTGGGGAGCGGGGCGCCCTGGATCGGGCGGGACGGGGTCTACGACCTCGAGAGCATCGCCGTGGCCGTCATCGGGGGGACGGTGCTCGCCGGGGGGCGGGGGGGCGTCTGGGGGACGCTGGCGGGGGTGGCGGTGTTCGCCATGATCGATTCGCTGTTCAACATCCTGGGCGTGGACGCCTTCGCCAAGCAGGTCTTCCGGGGCGTCATCATCGTCGCGGCCGTGGCGGCCTACGCGGCCGGCACGCGGAGGCTCGTGGCGTGACGCTGGCCGCGCCCCGGCCCTTCGCGGCGCGCCTCAGGGGCGTCAACCCGGTCTGGGCGGTGCTCCTGCTGCTCCTGCTCGCCATCCTCCTGCTCAACCCGGCCTTCGCGGAGCCGCAGGGGTTCATGAACTTCCTGCGCCGCGCGGCGCCCCTGTGCCTCCTGGCGGCGGGGCAGGTCTTCGTGCTGACCTCGGGGGGCTTCGACCTGAGCCAAGGGGCGGTCGTGACCTTCACCGTGGTGGGCGCCTCCATGCTGCTCGACAACGACGAGGGGGCGACGGGGTGGGTGATCCTCGTGCTGCTGGCGGCGGGGGCGGGCGTGGGGGCGGTCAACGGGCTGGTCGTGTCCGTCTTGCGGGTGCCGTCGCTGATCGCCACGCTGGGGACCATGATCGCGCTGGGCGGCGTGGTGATGACCTGGAGCGGGGGGGCGCCCAGGGGCTACCTCACGGACGGGTTCCGGGCCTTCGGGCGCTTCATGTGGCGCGACGTGCCCGTGGTGGGGCTGCTGCCCGCCGCGCTGCTGGTGCTGGTGGCGGGGGGGGCGCTGCTGTGGTGGCTCCTGCACGCGACGACCTATGGGCGGCTGCTGCACGCGGTCGGCGACAACCCTGAGGCGGCGCGGCTCGCGGGGGTGCCGGTGGCGCGGGTGCGCGTGATCGCCTTCGTGGCCTCGGCCCTGTCGGCGGTGGTGGCGGGGGTGCTGCTGGGGGGCTTCTCGGGGGTGTCGCTGGACGTGGGCACGGGGGCGGAGCTCCAGGCCATCACGGCGGCGGTGCTGGGGGGGACCTTGCTGCTGGGCGGGCGGGGGTTGGTGGGGGGGGCGGTCGGAGGGGCGCTGACGTTGTCGGCGCTCTTCACGCTGCTCAACCTCCTGGGGCTGCCGCAGCCGGTGCGGGAGGTGGCGCAGGGGCTGATCCTGATCCTGGCGGTGGCCTTCGCCGTCCGCCGCCGGGGGACGTGAGGCGACAAAAGGGAGGAGAGAGACCATGAAGGCCATCATCGCCGCCATGCTGGCGGCCCTCGCCGCGCTGCCCGCGCTGGCGCAGAACTTCGACGACCCGGCCGAGTTCGCCCAGCAGGAGGCGCAGCTCGCCGCGACCCCGATGGGCCCCGAGGGCGCCCCCTGGGAGCAGTACCTGGAGGACTCGATGGTGGACACCGCCGCCATGGCGGCGGACGGCCCGGGGCCCTACACGGTCTGCTTCTCCAACGCGGGCGTCAACAACCCGTGGCGCGTGGTGGGCTGGGAGACCATGCAGGCGCAGGTGGCGCTGCAGCCCGAGATCGGCGACTTCATCGCCGTGGACGCGGAAGGCAGCGACGACAAGCAGATCGCCGACATCGCCGACCTGGTGGCAGGGGGCGAGTGCGACATCCTGATCGTGTCGCCCAACACCACCGCCGCCCTGACGCCGGCCGTGGAGGCGGCCTGCGAGGCCTTGCCCGTGATCGTCTTCGACCGGGGGGTCAACACGACCTGCCCGGTGACGTTCATCCATCCCGTGGGGGGCTACGGCTTCGGCATCCAGGGCGCGCGGTTCATCGCCGAGAACGTGGAGCCGGGGGGCAACGTCCTGATGCTGCGCATCCTGCCCGGCGTGGACGTGCTGGAGACGCGCTACTCGGCGGGGCGGCGCATCCTGGAGGAGGCGGGGCTCACCATCGTGGGCGCCGAGTTCACGGACGGCGACAACGCCAAGACCAAGAGCATCGTCGAGGACTACATCCAGCGCGGGCAGATCGACGCCGTGTGGATGGACGCGGGGGCCACGGCGGTGGCGGCCATCGAGGCCTTCGAGGACAACGGGCTGGACGTGCCGGTCTTCGTGGGCGAGGACCAGCAGGACTTCCTGCAGAAGTGGCAGCAGCTGGGGCTGACGGCCATCGCGCCGACCTATCCCACCTACCAGTGGCGCACGCCCATCATCGCGGCCGTCCGCATCCTGCAAGGCGAGCCCGTGCCCGGCCCCGAATGGGTGCTGCCGCAGCCGGCGATCACGGCGGGGAACCTGGACCAGTACGTGAACCCGAACATGCCGCCGCTGCACTACGCCATGTGCGGCTGCGAGGGCATGCCGGGCTACCCCCAGGCCTGGGGCGGGCAGTAGGCGGGGGGTCCGGGGGGCCCCGCGGGTCCCCCGGCCTTCTCTTCATGGAGGGCAGGATGGTCGAGCAACACTGGTCGAAGCCCAACGGGATGCTGCCCAACAGCCGCTTCCCCCTGCTCGTGCATCGCGGGGCGGCGCCGGGCGGGGCGGAGGCCGTGCTCGGGCGGCTGCGGGAGAACGGCTGGCTCAACAACTGGCGATACCCGGGCATCTACGAGTACAACCACTTCCACTCGACCACCCACGAAGCCTTGGGCTGCGCGCAGGGCTGGATGGAGGTGGAGCTGTTCGGGGCGGGCGGGACGCGCCTGACGGTGCGCGCGGGCGACGTGATCGTCATGCCGGCGGGCGTCAGCCACAAGATGACGGGGCATTCGCCGGACGTGCTGATGGTGGGGGGCTACCCCGAGGGGCGCGACTGGGACAACGTGCAGGAGGCGCACCTCACGGAGGAGGCGCGGCGGGCGGCGGTCAAGCGCATCATGATGCTGCCCATCCCCGCGCGCGACCCGGCCACGGGGGCGCCCATGGCCGAGTGGATGGAGGCGCCCTCGTCGGTGGACGCGGGGCTGAACGCGATGCGCGACGGGCTCGACGAAGGCGCCTAGGTCGAGCGGAGCAGCGTCAGGCCGGTCTCCAGGCTGGTGGCGACCTCCTGGAAGGCGAGCGAGCGGGCGGGCGCGTGGCGGTCCTGGGCGTCGGCACCACCCGCGAGCCCGACACGGTGGAGGGCGGCCGCTTCAGCCAGGGCCGCGCGCTCCTGGAGGCGCTGCGCGCCGCCGCCTGGGGGGCGAGGGCGAGGTGGGCTGGATCGTCACCAACGCCACCGGCGAGCGCTTCGGGCAGTGGGAGGCGCTGATCGCCCGCGCCCGCTTCTTCCGCACGCGGCGCGAGAGCTTCCCGGTGGCGCACCCCGCCATGGCGGTGGGCGACATCGGCTCGGCCTCCGGCGCGCTGGGGATGCTGGTGGCGCGCGACGCGGTGCTGCGCGGCTACGCGCCGGCGCGCGTCGCGCTCTGCGACGCGGCCTCGGACGGGGGGCTGCGGCCGACGGCGGTGCTGGGCGCGGCCTTCTAGGCCCAGGCGGGCGCCACGACGCGCGCCCGCCATCGGGGCAGCGCCCCCCCCTGGGCCGCGCGGCGCAGCGCGAGCAGCATCAAGGCGCGCTGCGAGCGGAAGGGGGGGCCGCCGGGCGTCCAGGCCGCGACCCGGTCGGCGATGGGCAGGGGTTGAGGATCCAGGTCGGCGAAGGCCTCGCCGAGCCGGCTCGGATCCTCGGTGAAGAGCCCCGCGTCGAAGACCTCCACGGCGGCGAGGTCGCGGAAGGCGGCGCCGGCGGCGGGCGCGTCGGCCGGGTCGCGCATGCGCTCGACGAGCCAGGGCAGCACGGCTTGGTCGCCCAAGGCGCCGACCCGCGAGAGCGCCAGGGCGCGGCCGTCGGGGCGGGCGAGGAGCCGCGAGAGGTGGGGCCGCGCCGCCGGCCCCAGCGCCGCCGCCAGCGCGTCGAGCGCCACGCCGGCGAAGGGATGGGACGGGTCGCGCCAGGCGGCCTCGGCCAGGGCCTCGGCCGCGCCCTTGTCCCCGAGGAGGACGGCGGCCCAGGCGGGCCAGGGCGCGGGGAGGCGGTCGAGGAGTGCTGGGAGCGCATCGCGCCGCCCGACCTCGCCCACGAGGCGCGCGGCGCGGGCGCGCACGCCCGCGTCGGGGTCGTCGAGGAGGGCGCCCAGGCGGGGGCCGGGGTCGGCCCGGTGATGGGAGTGGGCGGCCACGGCCGCGCGGCGGCGCGCGGCGTCGGCCGAGACCAGCCAGCGGCGCACAGAGCCGCCCGTGGCCTCGGGCTCGGCCCACGCCAGCGCGCCCGACAGGCCCCTCTCGCCGTCCGCTCCGGCCGCCACGGCCTCGGCGGCGGCCGCCTCCAGGCGGTCGGTGGCGGCCGCGAGAGCGCAGAGGGCGAACCAGGCGCCCGCGCCGCCCTCCACGTGGGCCTCGGCGCGGGCGATCTCCCAGCCCAGGGGGCCGGCGGCGGCGAGCCCGTCGAGATGCGCCCAGAGCCGGCGGTCGTGGCGTCCCAGCCGCGCCTGGTCCCAAAGCGGCCCCGAGGCCTCGCGGCCCCGCTGCGCCCACAGGAAGGCCGCGTCCTGGGCGTGCTGGAGGGTCAGGGCGGGGATGGCGGCCGGGCCGGGCATCGCGGACCTCCTGCCCCAGCATGGCGCCGGGGCGCAGGTCGCGCAACGCCCGTCAGGCCCGCGCGACCCGCCGCAGCCCGCCCTCCTGCTCCCAGCGCAGCCGCCCCTGGGCGACCATGCGCGCGAGGTGGGCCAGCACCTCGGAGAAGGCAAAGGACGTCTCGTGCGGGTCGAGCGGGCGGGTGAAGAGGACGGGCACGAGGTCGTCGGCGGTGCGGGGCGCGTCGCAGGCCTCCCAGATGCGGTCGCAGCGGGCGGCGTGGTGGGCCTTGAGCTGCGCCGCGCGCTCGTGGAGGCCCCGGAAGGGGAGTCGGTGGCCTGGCAGGACCAGCGCCCCCTCGGGGACGCGGGCGGCCAGGGCGTCGAGCGAGCGCAGGAACTCGCCCAGGGGGTCGCCCTTGGGCTCGAAGGCGAGGAGCGAGACGTTGGGCGAGATGCGCTCGAGCACCTGGTCGGCGGAGAGGAACAGGTCGCCGGAGAGGAACATGAGCTGCTCGGGCGCGTGGCCGTCGCCCGACAGCACCTCCCAGCGCCGGCCTCCCAGCGCGAGCCTGTCCCCGGCCACGAGCCGCTCGTAGGAGCGCGGCAGGGGCGAGAGCATCCGCAGGTAGGCGTGGCCCTGGGTGGCGACGAGCGCGGCGGCCTCCGGGCGCATGCCGTGGCTGGCGTAGAAGCGGCGGAACTCCTCGGCCTCCAGGAGCCCCGGCGCCTCGGTGAAGGCGGTGGCGGTCAGGAAGGCCGTGCGGGAGGTGAGCAGCGGCGCCCCGGTGCGCTCGCAGAGCCAGCCGGCCAGGCCGATGTGGTCGGGGTGGTGGTGCGTGACGACCACCCGGCCCACGCCTCCGCCCGAGAGGGGCGGGGCCGCGAGCAGCGCCTCCCAGGCGGCGCGCGTGGCGCCGTTGGCGATGCCCGCGTCCACCAGCGCCCAGCCGCCCGCGTCCTCCAGGGCGTAGACGTTGACGTGGTCGAGCCGGAAGGGGAGCGCGAGGCGCGCCCAGTGGAGGCCGGGGGCGACCTCGGCCCAGGCGCCGGGCGCGGGCGGCTCGGGAAAGGGGGTCTCCAGGGTCAGCGCCGCGCCAGGGTGGCCACGCGCCGCAGGCCGAGGAGGTAGCCTTCGGTGCCGGCCCCGGCGATGACGGCGTCGGCGCGCAGGGAGACGTAGGTGCGGTGGCGGAAGGTCTCGCGCCGGTGGACCTGGGAGACGTGCACCTCGATCACGGGCCCCTCGTAGGCGTTGAGCGCGTCGAGCAGCGCGATGGAGGTGTGGCCGTAGGCCCCGGGGTTGAGCACGATCCCCGCCGTCGCGCCCCGCGCCTCCTGCACCCAGTCCACCAGCACCCCCTCGTGGTTGGTCTGGCGGAAGTCGAGCCCGTGGCCGAGCTCGGCCGCGAGCGCCCGGCAGGCCCGCTCAACGTCGGCGAGAGTCTCGTGCCCGTAGACCTCGGGCTGGCGCTGGCCGAGCAGGTTGAGGTTGGGGCCGTTGAGCACGAGGATGGGCGGCATGGCCGCACCCTAGCGCGGCCCCGCGGCGGCGCCCACCCCCTGGCCTCCGCCGCCTCCCCGTGGGAGGGAGCGGGCGGAGGACCGGAGCCCATGGACATGCCCATCAACCGCTTCAAGCGCCGCCTGCTCGCGGGCGAGCCGCAGGTGGGGCTCTGGGTGACGATGCCCGGGGGGCTCCACGCGGAGCTCTGCGCGGGGGCGGGGTTCGACTGGATCCTGTTCGACACCGAGCATTCGCCGCAGGACCCGGTGACGGTCCTCGCGGGGCTCCAGGCGGCCGCCGCCTACCCGGTCCCGGCGCTGGTGCGCCCGGCCTGGAACGACCCGGTGCTGGCCAAGCGGCTGCTCGACGTGGGCGCCCAGACGCTGCTCTTCCCCTTCGTGCAGACGCCCGCGGAGGCCGCCGCCGCCGTGGCCTCCACGCGCTACCCGCCCGAGGGGGTCCGCGGCGTCGCCACGATGTCGCGCGCCACGCGCTTCGGCCGCGTCCCCGGCTACCTCAAGGGGGCCGGCGCCGAGACCTGCGCGCTGGTGCAGGTGGAGACGGCCGAGGCGCTGGGACGCCTGGAGGAGATCGCGAGCGTTCCCGGCGTGGACGGGGTCTTCGTCGGCCCCTCGGACCTCGCGGCCTCGCTGGGGCGCCTGGGGGAGCCCTCGCACCCCGAGGTCGCCGCCGCCTGCGAGGACGCCATCCGCCGGCTCGGGGCCGTGGGGACGCCCGCCGGCATCCTCGCCACGGACCCGGCCTGGGCGCGGCGCTGCCTCGACCTGGGCGCGCTGTTCGTGGCCGTCGGCGTGGACGCGGCCATCCTGGCGCGGGGCGCGGACGCCCTCGCGGCCGCCTTCCGGGGCTAGGAGGCGAGGCCGTCCAGCGCCGCCGCCAGGGCGGCGCGGTCGAAGGGCTTGGCGAGGCGCGGCAGGTCCGGGGCGGCGCCCTCGGGCAGGTCCGCGAAGCCCGTGGCCAGGAGCGCGGGCAGGCCCGGCCAGAGGAGCCTCGCGCGGCGCGCCAGCTCCAGCCCCGAGAGGCCCGGCATGGCGTAGTCGGTGACCAGCAGGTCCGGCCGCCAGGCCCCCAGCCGCAGGAGCGCCGCCTCGGCCGTGGGCTCCTCCTCGACGCGGTGGCCGAGCTCGCGCAGCAGCTCCGCCACGGCCGCGCGCGCGCCCTCGTCGTCGTCCACGAGCAGCACGCGGAGCCGCGCCCCCGGCCCCGCCCCGGGCTCGACGGGCGCCTCGGGCTCGGGCACCGCCTCCCCGGCGAGCGGCAGGAGGATCGTGGCCACCGTGCCCTCGCCGGGGCGCGAGCGCAGCAGGAGCCCGCCGCCGGACTGGCGGGCGAGGCCCTGCACCATGGACAGGCCGAGCCCGGTGCCGCGCCCCCTCTCCTTGGTGGAGAAGAAGGGCTCGATGGCGCGGGCGAGCGTGGCCTCGTCCATGCCCATCCCCTCGTCGGCGACCTCGACGGCGACGTGGGGGCCCGGGGCGAGGCCCGGCGCCTCCGGGCCGGCCACGTCCCGCAGGCCGGCCGCGACGCGCACGCGCCCGCCGCCGGGCATGGCGTCGCGGGCGTTGACGCAGAGGTTGAGGACCGCGAGCTCCAGCTGGTTGGGGTCCACGCGGGCCGGCGGCAGGCCGGGGGCGAGCGCCATCTCCACCTGGACCTGCGGCCCGATGCTGCGCCCGAGCAGGTCGGCGAGCCCCGCGAGCAGCGCCGCCACGTCCACGGGCCGCGCCTCCAGGTGCTGGCGGCGGGCGAAGGCCAGGAGGCGCTGGACGAGGGTGGCCGCGCGGTCGGCCGCCGCCTGCGCGCCCTCCACGAGCCGCCGGTCGCGGTCGTCCAGGAGGCGCCGGCGCAGGATGTCGAGCCCGGCCACGATGGGCGTGAGCAGGTTGTTCATGTCGTGGGCCACGCCGCCCGTCAGCTGGCCCACCATCTCGGTCTTCTGCGCCTCGTGCAGCTGGGCGAGCGCCGCCTCGCGCTCCGCCAGAGCCGCGGCGACGCGGGCCTGGAGCTGGGCTTCGGCGGTGTGGCGGTCGTGGATGTCTATGGCGGTGCCCACCCAGCGGCGCGGCACGCCGGGCTCGGACGGGAGGGGCAAGGCGCGCACGGCGTGCCAGCGCCACGCCCCGTCGTGGCGGCGCAGGCGGTACTCGGCCTCGAAGAGGCCGCCCTTGGCGGCGGCGTCCTGCCACCTGGCGATGGACGGGATCCGGTCGTCGGGATGGACGATCATGGCCCAGCGGTCGCTTAGCAGGTCCTCGTCCGTGAGGCCGCTGAAGCGGCGCATGCCCTCGTTGACGTAGGTGTTGCCGACCCCCTCCTCGGAGATGAACAGAAGCCCCGGCAGGGCCTCGGCGGCGGTGCGGAAGCGCGCCTCGCTGGCCGCGAGCGCCTCCTGCGCGGCCCTCTCCTCGGTCACGTCGGTGTGCAGGCCGACCCATTCCAGGACGGCGCCGTCCGGCCCGAGCGTGGGCACGGCGCGGATGGCGAAGCGCCGCCAGGCCCCGTCGCGGCGCCTGACGCGGTGCTCGTGGACGAAGATCTCGCGGGCCGCCACGGCGCCCTCCCAGGCCGCCACCGTGGGAGCCACGTCGTCGGGGTGGACCGCCGCCGTCCACCCGTGGCCCTGGTAGTCCCCCTGCCGCTGGCCGGTCAGGGCCTCCCAGCCGGGCTGCTCGCCCACCATGCGGCCCTGGGCGTCGTTGGTCCACAAGACGCCCTCGACCGCCGCCACGGCGGCGCGGAAGCGCCCCTCGGAGAGGCGCAGCCGGTCGGCTATGGCCGCGCTCTCGCTGAGGTCGGCGAAGCTCACCGCGAAGCCGTCGCCGACCTTGGCCGCGACCAGCCTCAGATGCGCGTCCACCCCGTCGCGGCGGTAGGCGAACGTGCTCGTCCAGGGCTTTCCCGTCTCCACCACCCGCCGGTAGCCGTCGAAGAGCCCCTCGTCGCGGTTGCCCGGCATCTCCCGGAGGAGCCGGCGCCCGACGAACCAGCCTGGAGGCCGGCCGACGATGCGCGCGGCGGCGTCGTTGGCCCAGGTCCAGCGGAAGTCCTCGATGACGCCCGAGCCGTCGCGCAGGGCCTCCAGCACCATGAAGCCGTCAATGCTGGTGTCCTGCACGGCGCGGAAGCGCCTCTCGCTCTCGCGCAGGTCGCGCTCGGCGCGGGCGCGCTCGCTGGCGTCCCACACGCGGTCGGCCACCTCGCGCAGGAGCGCGAGGTCGGCCTCGGGCCAGGCCCGCGGCCTGCCGTGGTTGAGCGCCAGGAGGGCCACGAGCCGGCCGTCCCGCCGCAGCGGGACCGCCGCCGCCGCCCCCGTGCCGATGGCGGCGAAGGCGGCGCGTCCCTCGGCGGACAGGCGCGGGTCGGCCCCCGTGTCGGCGATGGCCACGACCTCGCCCTCGCGGAAGGACACGGGGAAGGCCGCGCCGAAGCCGTCCAGGCGCAGCCTCTCGGGCAGCGGCGGGTGCTCGGCCACGTGGCGGCCCCGCGCGACGATCCACTCGCCGTCCTCCTCCACCTCGAAGAAGGTGGCGCGGCCGACCCCCAGGCCCTCGCAGAGCGCGCGCATCGCCTCGGCCTGCACCGCCTCGGGGTCGGCCAGGTGACGCGTGGCGTCGCCCAGGCGCCGCAGGAGCCGCTCGCGCGCGGCCGCAGCGCGCAGCGCCTCCTCGGCCCGCAGGCGCTCGGTCACGTCCTCGAAGATCAGGGCCACCTGGCGGCGGGCGGGCTCGCCCAGGCGGTGCGCGTGCACGTCGAACGTCCGCCCCATGACCTGCGAGGCCGAGGTGAAGCGCGCAGGCTCGCCCGTGGCGGCCACGGCGCCGTAGAGGTCGATCCAGTGCCGCTCCAGCCCCGGCACCAGCTCCAGCGCCGTGCGCCCCACGGGGTCGCGCAGGCCCGTGTGGCGCTCGAAGGCGGGGTTGGCCTCCAGGAAGCGGTAGTCGCGGGGGCGCCCGGCCTCGTCGAGGAGGACCTCGATCACGCAGAAGCCCGCCCCCAGCGCGGCCACCAGCGCGCGCAGGTCCACGCCGCCCTGCGAGGCGTCGAGGGACGGCGGCGCCGGCGCGTGGATCGTCATGACGCCTGCATGGCCCGACGAGCGCCGGCGTTCAAGCGCCGCCGCCCATGCCCGCCCCTTCGCGCCCCCCGTGACGGGGGCCGCGCGATCTGCTTGAACGGCCCGGCGGGGGCGCGGGGGGAGGCGGCGATGAGGCTCTGGGGGAGGAGCGGCCCGTGACGCCCGACCCCCGCCGCGAGCCGGCCGCGTTCCTGCGCGCCCTCTTCGCCCGCGCGGTCGAGGCGGCGGACCCGATGCGCTTCGTGCCCGCCCACCTGCCGGCGCGCCCAGAGGGCCGCGTGCTGGTGGTGGGGGCGGGCAAGGCCTCCGCGCGCATGGCCGAGGCGGTGGAGGCGGCCTGGGGCCCCTGCGAAGGGCTCGTCGTCACCCGCTACGGCCACGGCCGGCCCCTGCGCGGCATCGAGGTCGCCGAGGCCGCCCACCCCGTGCCCGACCGCGCCGGCGAGGCCGCCACGGCGCGGATGCTGGGGCTGCTGCGGGGCCTGTCGCCCGACGACCTGGTGCTGGCGCTGATCTCGGGCGGCGCCTCGGCGCTCCTCGTGCGGCCGGCCGAGGGCGTCGGCCTCGCCGACAAGCAGGCCGTCAACGCCGCGCTCCTCGCCTCAGGGGCGCCCATCTCAGACATGAACGTCGTCAGAAAGCACCTGAGCCGCGTGAAGGGAGGGCAGCTGGCCACCGCCGCCTACCCGGCGCGCGTCCTGGCGCTCGCGGTCTCGGACGTGCCCGGCGACGACCCCGCCGTGATCGGCTCGGGGCCCACCGTGGCGGAGCGCTCCCTGCCCGGGGAGGCCCTCGCCATCCTCGCCCGCTGGGGCGTCGAGCCGCCAGTCTCCGTCGTCGCGGCGCTGCGGCGGGGCTCCAGCGTCGTGCCCCCGGGCGACCCGCGCCTCGCGCGCTGCGAGACGCGCGTGGTGGCGGCCCCCGCCCAGAGCCTCGCCGCCGCCGCCGCGCTCGCGCGGGACGGGGGCTGCGAGGCCCTCGTGGGCTCCGACAGGCTCGAGGGCGAGGCGCGCGAGGTCGCGGCCCGCCTGGCCGCCGAGGCGCGCGCCCTGCGCGCCGCCCGGCCCCCGGGGGCCCCGCCGCTCGTGCTCCTCACGGGGGGCGAGCTGACCGTGACGCGGCGGGGCGGCGGCGTGGGCGGCCCCAACGCCGAGTTCGCCCTGGCGCTGGCGCTGGCGCTGGACGGCGCGCCAGGCATCCATGCGCTGGCCTGCGACAGCGACGGCATTGACGGGGCGGCCGAGGTGGCGGGCGCCGTGGTCGGCCCGGACACGCTGGCCCGCGCCCGGGCGCTGGGGCTCGACGCGCCCGGGGCGCTCCGCGACAACGACGCCCACGCGTTCTTCGCCGCCCTGGGCGACGGGGTGGTGACGGGGCCGACGCTGACCAACGTCAACGACGTGCGCGCCCTTCTGATCGCCTAAGCGCCCGGAGCCGGGCCTTCGGAGGGCGGGTCGGGCGCCACGCGGTCGAAGCCTGCGGTCACCTCGGCCCCGCTCTCGATCATCAGGCTCACGTAGGTCACGGTGCCGCTGACGCGGGCGGTGGCGTGGATGCGCACCGTGCCCCCCATGAGCCGCCCGTCGAAGGCGCCGCGCACCGCCACGCTCGTGCCCTCCACCTCGCCGCCCACCGAGCCCCTGTCCTCGATGACCACCGACTCGGCCGTCACGCGGCCCTCCACGCGGCCCTGCAGCTCCAGGTGGCCCGGCGCGTCGATGTCGCCCACGACCCGCGTGCCCGCCGCCAGCACCGACCGCCCTGCCGTCTCAGCCGCCGCCATGGCCTCCCCCCCTCGCCCGCCCCGGGGACGATTCCCGAGCGTGGGCCGAAGGGCAAGGGGGCTGCGGACGCTTCGCGCTTCGAGCGAGCCTCCTCGCCAACCTCGCCGCGGTCGGTCGCGGCCGCCCAGGTCCTGGTGCCGGATGGCGGCTACGCCGAGACCTCGGACACCTTGACCGAGGCCCAGAGCGGCATCGGAGGTCCTGTGGGCCTTGGACCGGTCGGCCACCACGGCCCTCGGTCCGCGCGGCGACGGCGCCGCCCGGACGGTCGGCGGCCACGCCGGGGCCGGCGGGCCGCCTCGTCGAGCCATGGCCCCGCCAGCCGGCCCTACAGGCGCGGCGCCACGCCCGGCAGGCGCAGCGCCCTCACCATCTCGCGCAGCTCATGGCGCGCCGCCACCTGGCTGATGTTCAGCGAGGCCACGCCCACGTCGCGCAGGTCCAGAAGCGTGAGCCCGCGCGGGAACAGCTCCCGGAACACCACGCGCTCCGAGAACCCCGGCCCGACGCGGAAGCCGATGCGCCGCGCGAGCCGCGCCACGGCGCGCTCCATGCGGCCCTTGTTGACCATGGCCTGGCTGCCCACGCGGTTCCTGAGGACCACCCAGTCGATGGCCCGCCCGCCCGCCGCCGCGCGCCTCTGCCGCGCGCCCCAGACCATCTCGGCGTAGACCGACGGCCCCAGGATCGTCTCCCCGTCCGAGTCGACGCGGGCGAGCAGGTCGAAGTCCACGAAGCTGTCGTTGAGCGGCGTCACCAGCGTGTCCGCCAGGGCGTGCGCCGCCTGGGCCAGCGGCGTGTGGCTCCCCGGGCAGTCCACCACCACGAACTCGGCCCCGACCCGCGCGAGCGCGGCCGCCACGCGCCCCTCCTCCGGTCCCTCGGGCAGCACGGCCACCGTCGGGCTCGGCAGGTCGAGCCCCTCGCGGGCCAGGTAGCGCGCGCGGTTCTCCACGTAGCGCGCGAGGCTGCGCTGGCGCAGGTCGAGGTCGAGCGCGGCCACGGGATGCCCGAGCCGGGCGAGCGCGCTCGCCAGGTGCATGGCCACGGTGCTCTTGCCCGCGCCGCCCTTCTCGTTGCCGACCACGACGACGTGCGCCATGCCCCCTCCCGTCCCGGCAGGCCTCATAGGCGAGGCCAGGGGCGGCCGGAAGCCGCCGAGCCCCCGTGCCGCTGGGTCAGCCCGGGACGGGTTGACATCCGCCTCCCGAGCCCCGACATGACCCTCGCGGCCGGGGGGCTTGGCCCCGCGTGGCCGCCGGGGCTCACCCGGCGCCGGACCGCCCAGGTTCCCACATCACGCATGGGGCCGCGCGACGCAGGCCCCTTCGCGATCGGCGCGGGGGTCGGCGCGTCGCGCCCCTTCGACGTCAGGCCGCCGCTGGGCGGCCGCAAGGATACTCATGGACTTCGCCTCCCTTGGCCTCGCGCCCCGGCTCCTCCAGGGGCTCTCGGACGCCGGCCTCAAGGACCCCTCGCCCATCCAGGCCGCCGCCATCCCCCCCGCGCTGCAGGGCCGCGACCTCATGGGCCTCGCCGAGACGGGCTCGGGCAAGACGCTCGCCTTTGGCCTGCCGCTCCTGCACAAGCTGCTGTCGCGGGGCCAGAGGCCCGCGCCCAAGACCGTGCGCGCGCTGATCCTCGCCCCCACGCGGGAGCTCGCGCGCCAGATCCACGACGCGCTCCTGCCCTTCACGCGGCTCTCGCACCTGCCCATCGGGCTCGTCACCGGGGGCGTGGGCTTCACCCCGCAGATCGAGAGGCTCGCGCGCGGGCTCGCGGTGCTGGTCGCCACGCCGGGCCGCCTCATCGACCTGATGGACCGCGGCTCGGTGGATCTCAGCCGCACCGAGGCGCTGGTCCTGGACGAGGCCGACCAGATGCTCGACATGGGCTTCATCCACGCGCTGCGCCGCATCGCGCCGGCGCTGCCGCGCGACCGCCAGACCCTGCTCTTCTCGGCCACCATGCCCGCTCTCATGGCGGAGCTGGCGGGCAGCTACCTGCGCGACCCCGTGCGCGTGGAGGTCAACCCGCCGGGCAAGGCCGTGGGCCGCATCGACCAGAAGCTGCACTTCACGGCGACCGCCGCCAAGCCCGACGTGCTCATCGAGCTGCTGAGCGACCGCAGGGGCGAGCGCGCGCTGGTCTTCGGGCGCACCAAGCACGGCGCCGACCGGCTCATGAAGCGCCTGGAGGGGGCGGGCCTGTCGGCGGCCGCCATCCACGGCAACAAGAGCCAGGGCCAGCGCGACCGCGCCGTGGGCGCCTTCAAGGCCGGCGAGATCGACGTGCTCGTCGCCACCGACGTGGCCGCGCGCGGGCTCGACATCCCGGGCGTGGCCCTGGTCGTCAACTACGAGATGCCCAACGTGCCCGAGACCTACGTCCACCGCATCGGCCGCACCGCGCGGGCGGGCGCGGAAGGGGAGGCCGTCGCGCTCGTCGCCCCCGACGAGATGGGCTATCTCAAGGACGTCGAGAAGGCCATGGGATCGAGGATCCCCGTCGCCTCCGGCGCCCCCTGGACCCCCGTGGCCCCCGCCCCGCGCGGCGGCGCGCGCCCCCAGGGGCGGCCCCAGGCCCAGCCCCGGCGCCACGCCGCCCAGCCGCCCAAGCGGGGCGGCAAGCCGGCGCATCGCGGGCAGGGGCGCTGAGCCAAGGCCGGGGGCCGCCTGGTCCCCCGGCCCCTCCCCCTAGGCGACCGCCCGTACCGAGCCCCGGCCCAGCCACCGCTCGGCCAGGCGCGCGATCGGCAGGGGCCGGTCGAGGTGGTAGCCCTGGGCCATGTTGCAGCCCATGTCGTGCAGCATGGCGAGCTCCTCGGCCGTCTCGATGCCCTCGCAGACGACGCGCAGCCGCAGCGCGTGCGCGAGCAGGATCATGGCGTTGACCAGCGCCATGCGGTCGCCGCCCGCGCAGAAGCCCGTCACGTAGGAGCGGTCCACCTTGACGGTGTCGAACTCCAGGTCCTTGAGGTAGCCGAGCGAGGAGTAGCCGGTGCCGAAGTCGTCGAGCGCGGTGGAGAAGCCGGCCTCGTGCAGCTCGCGCAGGCGCTGGGCGACCTGGCGGGGCTCCTCGACGATGATGCGCTCGGTGAGCTCGATCTCGATGCGCGAGGGGTCGAGGCCGCGCGCGGCCAGCGTGGCGATCAGGTCCGGGACGAAGTCGGGCGCGGCGAGCTGGAGGGGGGAGGCGTTGAGGCTCACCTTGAGGTCGGGGTGGCGCTGGAGGTCGTCGCAGACGAGGTGGAGCAGGTGGCGCCCGAGGGGCGCGATGAGTCCCGCCTGCTCGGCCACCGGGATGAAGCGGTCGGGCGTGACGGCGCCCAGCTCGGCCGAGGTCCAGCGCGCCAAGGCCTCCGCGCGCAGCAGGCGGCCCGTGCCGACCTCCACGATGGGCTGGTAGGCCACCGAGATCTCGCCCTGGCGCTGGAGCGCGGCGCGCAGCGCCCCCTCGATGGCGCGGGCGTCGCGCGAGGCGTCGTCGAGGAAGGCCGAGAAGGCCACGGGGCCGGCCGCGTCGCCCCCGCGCTTGCTCTGGCCCTGGGCGAGGTCGGCCTGCCTCACGAGGTCCTCGCCGGTGCCGTCGCGGTCCTGGACGGCGTAGCCGATGGAGGCGCGCACCCGCAGGCGGTGGCCCATGACCTCCACGGGCTTGTCGAAGGCGGACAGGACCTCGGCGGCCAGCGCTGGGGCGCCTGGGCCCGCGCCGGGGCCGGTGGCGACCAGCGCGAACTCGTCGCCGCCCAGCCGCGCCACGAGCCGCCCCGGCCCCTCCAGCGCCTGGAGCCTCCGGGCGATGCGCACCAGCACGCGGTCGCCGGCGGCGTGGCCGATGGAGTCGTTGATGCGCTTGAAGCCCCGCACGTCCAGGAAGACGACCGCCCGCTCCCCCGCGCGGGCGGGCCGCAGGAGGGCCTCGGTGAAGGCGAGGCGGTTGGGGAGCCCGGTGGGCGCGTCGGTGCGCGCGGCGCCCGTGGCCTGCCGTTCGGCCCGCACCAGGTCCTCGGCCGAGCGGCGCGCCAGGACGCCGCCCACGGCCACGGTGATCATCGCCACCAGCACCACGGCCCCGAGAAGCGGCACCATGCGGGCGAGGAGCGCCGCTCCGGGGGCGGGCGCGTCCCAGGCCACGTGGGCCACGGGGCGCCCGTCCGGCCCCAGGAGCGGCAGCGAGATGCCGTCGGCGGGGGCCTGGGCGAGCAGGCGCAGGCCGGTCAGCCGCAGGGAGGACTCGATCTCCGAGAGGGTCGCGTCGGGCAGGCGCCGCCCCATGGCGAGCCGGGCGGCCTCCGCGCCGTCGAGGGCGGGGGGGGGCGGCTCCAGGACCCGCTCCACGCGCGAGGCGGCGACGGCCCAGATGGCGCCGCCGCGGCGAACGAAGTAGGCGGGGGCCTCGTAGGCGCCGGCGGGCACCGCGGCCAGGCGCGCGTCCAGGGCCGCCCGCGCCTCCCTGTCCAGGAGGCCGGCGCGCGGCGCCGCCACCCCGTCGTCGGTCCAGCCGAGGTCCACGGGGAGGGCGCCGCCCCAGAGCACGACGAGGCTGGTGGAGACGCCCGTGTGCGCCGACTGGCCCATGTTGGCGAAGATCCAGCCGAGGTCGCGCCTCTCCGCGGCCCCCGCGGCCTCGTCCCACTTGCTGTAGTCGAGCGCGGTGCCGGCGACGCCGTCCAGGACGGCCTCGAAGGCGCGGGCCACGCCCTGCACCGAGTGGGCGCGCGCCTGGGAGTCGAGCTCGCGCGTCATCCACAGGATGGCGGCGCCGGCGGCGAGCACCAGCGCGGCGACCGTGCCGACCATGAGGGCGGCGATGCGCCGGGGCAGGCCAGCAGCCGTCACCCGTCCGCCCCCCGTCCGTCCCGCCGTGCCATGCGCGCCCCCGACCCTTCGTCCGGGGGCCTCATGCCCCCGGCCGCTGGCGCCAGAGTATCAGGGGAAAGGTGGAGAACCTCCTAACGCACCGCGCGCCCCCCTTAACGAAAAGGAAAGACGCGCGGGCGTCCGGAGAGGGGCGCCTAGAAGCCCAGGCCCGCGTACTTGTTCTTGAACTTGGAGACGCGCCCGCCGGTGTCCAGGAGGCGCGTGCCGCCGCCCGTCCAGGCGGGGTGCGACAGCGGATCGATGTCGAGAGCCAGCGTGTCGCCCTCCTTGCCCCAGGTGGACTTCATCTGCACCACGGTGCCGTCGGTCATGCGCACGGCGATGAGGTGGTAGGCGGGATGGATGTCGGCCTTCACTTGGAGTCCTCCTTCGCCTTGTAGTTGGTGACCTCGGCGATGCGCGCCGACTTGCCCCTGCGGTCGCGCAGGTAGTAGAGCTTGGCGCGCCTGACGCGGCCCCGGCGGACCACGGTGATCTCGTCGATGTTGGTGGAATGCAGCGGGAAGACGCGCTCCACGCCCTCGCCGAAGCTGATCTTGCGGACCGTGAAGGAGCCCGCGATGCCCTGCCCGTGCTTGCGGGCGATGCAGACGCCCTCGTAGTTCTGCACGCGGGTGCGGGTGCCTTCCGTCACCTTGTAGCCCACGCGCACGGTGTCGCCGGGCTTGAAGTCGGGAATCCTCTTCCCGAGGGCGGCGATCTGCTCCGCCTCCAGCTGCGCGATCAGGTCCATCGGACCCTCCTATGTCTGCCCAGGGTTCGGTCCCCGGTGGTGTGCGCGCCTCAGAGCTCTCGGTCGTCCATCGGGCGTCCCCGCCCCGAGTCATGGGATGCGAGGTAGGCCCGCCAGAGATCAGGTCGCCGTTCCTTGGTCAGCCTCTCGGCCTGCCCGCGTCTCCAGGCGTCGATGGCCGCGTGGTTGCCGGAGAGGAGAACCTCCGGAACCGCGCGGCCCTCCCAGAGGGCGGGCCTCGTGTACTGCGGGTGCTCCAGCAGGCCGGAGGAAAAGCTCTCCTCCTCGGCGGATCGCTGATTCCCGAGCACGCGCGGCATAAGGCGGACGGCCGCATCTATCAAGGCCTGGGCGGCGATGTCCCCTCCCGTCAGGACGAAGTCGCCGAGCGACACCTCCCAGAGTCCCGCGGCCTCGATGAGCCTCTCGTCCACGCCCTCGAAGCGCCCGCAGACCAGGAGCGCGCCGGGGGCGGCGGCGAGGTCGCGGGCGAGGCCCTGGTCGAAGGGCCGCCCGCGCGGCGACATGAGGAGGCGCGGGACGGCGGGCGCGCCCTCCAGCGCGGCGGCGATGGCGCGGGCGCCCACGTCGGCGCGGATGACCATGCCGGCGCCGCCGCCTGCCGGCGTGTCGTCCACGTTGCGGTGGCGCCCCTCGCCGTGCTCGCGCAGGTCCGTGACGCGCAGCCGCCAGAGCCCCTCGCGCAGCGCCCTGCCCGTGAGGCTCGCGCCCAGCACGCCCGGCCAGGCCTCGGGGACCAGCGTGACGACCCGCGCGCACCACGCGCCCGCTAGGTCCTCGTCCCCCATGAGGTCGCGAGGCGTGGCCGAGGGGCGCAGGCTCTTGCGCCCGAGGGCGCGGGACGGCGGGCCGGTCATGGGCCGCGCCCTAGCGCGGCCCGGGGCCGTTGGCGAGGCTCAGGTGACGGCGTTGCCCAGCCCGATGATCCCGAAGAGCACCAGCAGGAACAGGATCAGCACGATGATGGCGAGCCACTTGGCCCCCGTCAGCGCCGCCCCTTCGAGCCGCGTCATGCCGAGAAGCCCCGCCACGGCCGCCACGGCGAGCAGGATCAGGATCCATCCGACCATCTTCGTCCTCCTCCATCGCCGCCGCGGCGGCCCGGTCAGGGCGCCAACGCCCGAAGCTTGGCCGCGTTCCCCCTAGGTCGCCTCGGGCGGGTCCGCCACGATGCGACGGCCCGCGAGGTCCACCACGGGCACGCAGGCCCGCGTGAAGGGGATGAGCAGCTCGCCCGCAGGCCCCGCCACCTCCAGGATGTCGCCGGCCCCGTGGTCGAGCACGGCCCGCACGGCCCCGAGCGGCGCCCCGGCGCCGTCCACCACGAGGAGGCCGATGAGGTCGGCGTGGTAGAACTCGTCCTCCCCCGCCGGCGGCAGCCGGGCGCGGTCGGCCAGCAGGTCCGTCCCCTTCAGCGCCTCGGCCTCCTCGCGGCTCGCGATGCCCTCGACGCGCGCCGTGAGCGCCCCGGCCGCCTGGCCGGTGATGCGCAGCGACGGGAAGGCGCGGCCGTCGGGGGCGTGGAGCGGCACGTAGAGGGCGATGGCGCCCGGGTCCTCGCAGAAGGACTTCAGGCGCACCTCGCCCTTCACGCCGAAGGCGCCGCCGAGGCGCCCGACGACGACGCGGCCGGAGAGCCGGTCGGCCAAGGGCTACTCGGTCGCGACGGCCCGGGCGGCCTTCTTCTCGGCCCGGTCCTTGGCGGCCTTGCCGGGCTCGCCCTTCCTCATGTTGGCGCGCGTGGCCTTCTCGCGCAGGCCCGCGGCCTCCAGGAAGCGCGCCACGCGGTCGGTGGGCTGCGCGCCCTGCGCGAGCCAGTGCTGGACGCGCTCCACGTCCATCTTCACGCGCTCCTCGCTGTCCTTGGGCAGCATGGGCGCGTAGGTCCCGAGCTTCTCCAGGAACCGCCCGTCGCGGGGGGAGCGCGAGTCGGAGGCGACGATCGAGTAGAAGGGGCGCTTTTTGGACCCGCCGCGGGCGAGCCTGATCTTCATGGCCATGGGATTATCCTTGCTGGCGTTCGTGGTGCTTGATGACTTCCTGGATGACGAAGGCCAGGAACTTCTGGGCGAAGGCGGGGTCGAGGTCCGCCTTCTCCGACAGCTCCACCAGGCGCGCGATCTGCTGCGCCTCGCGCGTGGGGTCGGAGGGGGGCAGGCCATGGAGCGCCTTGAGCGCCCCCACGGCCTGGGTGTGCTTGAAGCGCTCGGCGAGCGTGAAGACGAGGATGGCGTCGAGCCGGTCGATCGATTCGCGGTGGTCGCGCAGGAGCGTGGCGGCCTGGGAGGCGTGGTCGGTCATGCGCCCCCCTCCGGGCGGGGGTGGCGCCAGACGGCGAAGCCCGCGCCGTCGGTGCCGTCGAACGCCCTCTCCGCCTCGGGGTCGCGCCGCGCGCCGAGCCGCCCGGCCAGCCGCATGGAGCGGGCGTTGGCGGGGTCCACGTAGCTGACGAGCGAGGCGAGCCCCATGGCCCAGGCCCAGTCGCGCGCGGCCAGGGCCGCCTCGTGGGCGACGCCCCGGCCCTCGGCCTCGGGGAGCACCATGAAGCCCAGCTCGGGCTCGCGGTCGTCGGACTCGAAGCCCACGAGCACGAAGCCCAGCAGCGTGCCCTCGCGGTCCTCGACGGCCCAGGCGCCGTGGCCGCGCAGGACCCAGGTGACGACGCAGCCCGCGAAGTCCTCGAAGGCGTCCTCGCGGCCCATGGGCCCGCCCATGCCGTGGGACCGCGGCCCGCCCATGAGGGCGGCCCAGGCCGGGAAGTCGGCGAGCGTGGGCGCGCGCAGCCGCAGGCGCGGCGTCTCCAGCACGGGGACCAGCGCGCGCATGGCGGCGCCGAGGTCGGCGCAGGCGCCGGGGGGCGGCGGGGCCTCGTGAGGGGCGGAGAAGGGCAGGGGGGTCATGCGGTCACCGCCGCCGGCCGGGGGTGGCGGTAGACCAGCACCCTCGGGTTGGGCGCTCCCTCGGGCGGCACGGGGACGGGCGCGTCGGGGTCGGGCTTCGCGCCCAGCCGCTCGGCGAGGGCGATAGAGCGGGCGTTGCCCTCGGCGATGTAGCTGACCACCGTAGGCCAGCGCAGGTCGCGGAAGGCGTGGGCCACGGCGGCCTCGGCCGCCTCGAAGGCGAGGCCCCTCCCTTCGTGCGCGGCGTCCAGCACCATCCAGCCCACCTCGGGCTCGGGGAAGTCCGGCGGCGTCCAGGGGCCGACGAGGGCGATGGCCTGCTCAGAGCCCTTGAGCGTGACGGCGAACATGCCGTGGCCGAACATCTCCCAGTGGCCCAGCTCGGCGGCGAAGGCGCGGAAGGCGCGGCCCTCGTGGCCCTTGGACCCGAAGGCGGAGGCCCGCTCCGACAGCATGAAGGCGCGGAAGGCCGGCCAGTCCCCGGGACGGGGCCTGCGCAGGAGGAGCCGATCCGTCAGCAGCTTCGTCACTTCTTCTTCCCGAACCCCGACAGTCCCGGCGGCAGGCCGCCCCCCCCGCCGAACGGGCCCGGCCCCCCGAAGGGGTTGAGCCCCTTGGGCAGGGTCATCCCCTTGGGCAGCCCCGGCATGCCCGCGCCACCCTGCATCGCCGCCTGCGCGGCGGCCATGTCGGCCTCCGTGGGGCCGCCCCGCCCGAACATCCGCGCCACCGCCTGGCGCAGCATGGCGCCCTTCCCTTGCCCGCCCAGCTTCTTCATCACGTCCGCCATCTGGCGGTGCTGCTTGAGGAGCTTGTTGAGCTCGCTCACCTCCAGCCCGGCGCCCGCCGCGATGCGCCGCTTGCGGCTGGCCTGGAGGAGGTCGGGGTTGGCCCTCTCCTTCTTGGTCATGGAGTTGATGAGCGCGACCTGGCGGCGCAGCATCCGGTCGTCGAGCCCCGCCTCGGCCGCCTGGCCGGCCATCTTGGCCATCCCGGGCATCATGCCCATCACGCCCTGCACGCCCCCCATCTTGAGCATCTGCTCGAGCTGCATGCGCATGTCGTTGAGGTTGAAGAGGCCCTTCTGGAACCTCTTGACCATCCGCTCGGCGGCCTCCGCCTCGAAGGTGGCCTGGGCGCGCTCCACGAGCGCCACGATGTCGCCCATGCCGAGGATGCGCCCCGCCACGCGCTCCGCGTCGAAGGCCTCCAGGGCGTCGAGCCTCTCGCCCAGGCCGACGAAGCGGATGGGCTTGCCGGTGACGGCCCGCATGGAGAGCGCGGCGCCGCCCCGCCCGTCGCCGTCCATGCGCGTGAGCACGATGCCCGACACGCCCACCTTGGCGTCGAACTCCTTGGCGACCTCCACGGCCACCTGCCCCGTCAGCCCGTCCACCACGAGAAGGGTCTCGCGCGGGGCCGCCACGTCGCGCACCTGCGCGGCCTGGGCGATCAGCGCCTCGTCGATGTGGAGCCGGCCGGCCGTGTCGAGGAAGACCACGTCGTAGCCGCCCAAGGAGGCCTGGGCGCGGGCGCGGCGCGCGATGGCGACCGGGTCCTCGCCCGGCACGATGGGGAGCGTGTCTATGCCGGCCTGCTGCCCCAGGATGGCGAGCTGCTCCATGGCCGCCGGGCGGGAGGTGTCGAGCGAGGCCATGAGCACCCGCTTGCCCTCGCGGTCCTTGAGCCTCTTGGCGAGCTTGGCGGTCGTCGTCGTCTTGCCGCCGCCCTGGAGCCCGACCATGAGGATCGCGGCCGGCGGGTTGTCTATGCGCAGGGGCGGCGTCTCGCCCTCGCCGGCGAGCACGCGCACCAGCTCGTCGTGGACGATCTTGACCACCTGCTGGCCCGGCGTGACCGAGCGCGTGACGGCCTGGCCGGTGGCCTTGCGCTCCACGGCGCGCGTGAAGTCGCGCGCCACCTGGAGGTTGACGTCGGCCTCGACCAGCGCCGTGCGCACCTCGCGCAGCGCCACCCCCACGTCGGCCTCCGAGAGGGCGCCCTGCTTGGTGAGGCGGTCGAAGACGCCGCCCAGCCGCTCGCTCAGGCTCTCGAACATCATCCGCCTCCCTCTGGACCCTCCCGATGTGGGGAGGCCCGCGCCCAACGCCAACGGCGCCCACGGGCGCGACGCGCTGGCGGGCGGCGATCCCCCGACGGGGGGACCGGACGGCGTGACGCTGTCCGGGGCGGCCGGCGCCTAGACCGCCCCGCGGGCGAAGTCAACGCCAGGGGGCCGCCCCGGCCCTCTCGCCCCCCGGTTGTCCCCCGTTGCCCCCGCCCAAGGGAGAGGCCATGAAGGCGCATGACGAGCTGGGACGAGATCCGCACGGCCTTCCAGGTCGCGCGCCTGGGCACGGTGTCGGGCGCGGCCGACGCGCTGGGGGTGCACCACGCCACCGTCATCCGCCACGTGGACGCCCTGGAGGCGCGGCTCGGCGTCAAGCTCTTCCAGCGCCACCAGAGGGGCTACACGCCCACGGAGGCGGGCCGCGACCTGCTGGAGGTGGCGCAAGGGGCCGACGACCGCTTCGCCCAGCTCGTGGGGCGGCTCCGGGGCGGCGGCGAGGGCGTGGCGGGCGAGATCGTCGTCACCTCGCTCGCGTCCATGGCGCCGCTGCTGGCGCCGGCGCTGGCCGACTTCCAGGAGGCCAACCCCGACCTCGTGGTGCGCTACCTGACGGGCGAGAGGCTGTTCCGGCTCGAATACGGCGAGGCCCACGTGGCCTTGCGCGCGGGCTCGGTCCCCTCCCAGCCCGACAACGTCGTCCAGCCCTTCCTGCGCCTGCGGATGTCGCTGGTGGGCTCGGACCGCTACGCCGCGCGCTGGGGCTGGCCGCTCTCGGAGGCCGACCTGGCCTCCCACCGCTTCGTGGGCCTCGACGACACGGAGGGGCGCGCGCCGTTCAACGGCTGGCTCGCAGCCCTGGCCCCGCGCGAGCGCGTGGTGTTCCGCGTGCGCGACGACGGGGCCTACCTCGCGGGCATCGGCGCGGGGGCGGGCCTGGGCTTCCTGGGCCACCTGGAGGCGCGCGAGGTGCCGGGCCTGCGCGAGGTCCTGCCGCACCGGCCCGACTGGGTGGTGCCGCTGTGGCTCGTCACCCACGTGGACCTGCACCGGACGCCCAAGGTCCAGGCCGCGCTGCAGTTCCTCAAGGAGCGGGCCCGGGCCTGGGGCTAGGCCCAGCCCACCCCGTCGCGCGGCGCCGCGGGCGCCCCCGCCCCGCCGCGGCTCCGGCCGCCTCACCCCTCGGGCGCCAGGGCCTCCCCTTCCAGGAAGCGCTCGAAGGCGTCGAGGTCCACGGCCTCCAGCATCCCGAAGGCCGCCATCCAGGCCGAGGCCTCGCGCAGCGAGTCGGGCAGGAGCTGGCACCAGGTGATGCGCCCGCGCCTCTCCTGGGCCACGAGCCCCGCCTCGGCCAGCACCTGCAGGTGGCGCGAGACCGCCGCGAGGCTGATGGGGAAGGCCGAGGCCACGTCCGACACGGCCATGTCGTCCTCCAGCAGAAGGCGCAGGATCGCCCGCCGCGTGGGGTCCGACAGGGCCGCGAAGGTGGCGTCGAGCGGGTCGGCCATGGGGGCTTGTCGAGGCGCCCCGCGCCCCGGTCAAGCCCGCGGCCCCCGCGCCCCCCGGGGCGCGGCCCCCGTTGCGTCGGACGGTTAACCGATCCCTACCCCACCGCGCGGTGGGGTAGGGCCCCGTTCACCAGTCCCCGCGCATGATCGCTCCCATGCCCCAAGCCCTGCCCGAATCGTCCACCGTCCTCGCCCCCGCCACGGCCCCCGGCCGCGCCGGGACCTTCGTCCTGCGCCGCTCGGGCCCCCGGCCGCGTCGGGCGGCCCAGGGGCTCGGCGGCCGCGACCTGGGCGGCCTGGGCCCCGGCGCGACGCTCAACCGACCCGTTGACCGTCCGCGGGCGGGCGCCCAGGCCCGACCCCTGGCAGGAAAGCCTCGGCCCGTCAATGGCTTGCGGCCCGTGCCCGACCGCTTGACAGCCGCCCCCGCCTCCCCTAGCAGGCGCGGCGACATCCCAGGGGGACCGATGCCCGATCCCGACCCCGAGGCCGACGCCAGGCGCCTGGAGGCGCTGGAGGCGCGGCTGAGGGAGGCGAGGCCGGCGCCCGAGCCCTCGCATGGGGAGTCGCACTACAGCCAGGCCCAGCTCGCCTGGCGCATGGTGATCGAGCTGGTGGCCGGGCTCATGATCGGCTTCGGGCTCGGCTACGGGATCGACTGGGCGCTCGGCACGATGCCGATCTTCCTGGTGATCTTCATCTTCCTGGGCCTCGCGGCCGGCATCCGCACGATGCTGCGCTCGGCCCGGGAGGTGCAGAGGAAGCGCGAGGGCGCGGGGAGGAGGGACGGTGGCTGAGGACGCGTCTGGGGGGGGCGGGCTGACGTTCGCGCCGCTCGAGCAGTTCGTGGTCCGCCCGCTCGGGGGCGAGGCCGGCGACCCCGTCCACTGGTACACCATCACCAACGCCACGCTGTGGATGGCCATCGCCGTCGCTGCCATCGCCGGGCTCTTCGTCCTGGGCACGCAGCGGCGCGAGATGATCCCGAGCCGGGCGCAGAGCATCGCGGAGCTGCTCTACGGCTTCGTGCGCAAGATGGTCGAGGACGTCGCGGGCCGCGAGGGGCTGCGCTACTTCCCCTACATCTTCACGCTGTTCCTGTTCATCCTCTTCGTGAACTACCTGGGGCTGATCCCCACGTCCTTCTCGCCCACCTCCCAGATCGCCGTCACGGCCGTCATGGGCTTCGGCGTGTTCGTCGCCGTCACCGTGCTCGGCTTCGTGCTGCACGGCGCGAGGTTCCTCGGCCTCTTCTGGATGACCGACAGCCCGCTGATCCTGCGCCCCGTCATCGCCGTGATCGAGCTGATCTCCTACTTCGTGCGCCCCGTCAGCCACTCGATCCGCCTCGCCGGCAACATCATGGCCGGCCACGCGGTCATCAAGGTCTTCGCGGGCTTCGCGCCGCTCGTCCTGATCTCGGCCTTCGGCGTCGCCGTGACGCCGCTGTCGATCCTCGCCATCGTCGCCATCTACGGGCTCGAAGTGCTCGTCGCGGGCATCCAGGCCTACGTCTTCACCATCCTCACCTGCGTGTACCTCCGGGACGCGCTGCACCCGGGCCACTAGGCCCCCACCTCGGGGCCCCCGGCCCGACACCCAAGGAGACAGACGACATGGAAGGCAACATCGCCAACATGGGCCAGTTCATCGGCGCGGGCCTCGCCGCCATCGGCTCGGGCGCGGCGGCCATCGGCGTGGGCCACGTGGCCGGCAACTACCTCGCCGGCGCCCTGCGCAACCCCTCGGCCGCCGCCTCGCAGACCGCCACGCTGTTCATCGGCCTGGCCTTCGCCGAGGCGCTCGGCATCTTCGCGTTCCTGGTGGCCCTCCTCCTGATGTTCGCGGTCTGACCCACGGCCCGCGGCCCCCGGCGGGGCCGCCCCATCCCGGAAGGCGACCATGGAACAGGACCAGGGGCAGCAGCCCGACGGCCAGCCCGCGGCGGCGGCGGTGGACCCCGCCGGCCAGGCCACGGAGGCGGGCGGCTACGCCACGGGCACGCTCGCGCCGGCCGAGGCGGAGAGCCCCGAGGGCATGCCCCAGCTCGACACCTCGACGTTCGACAACCAGATCTTCTGGCTGCTCGTCGCGCTGGCCGCCATCTTCGTGATCGTGCGGCGCGTGGTCATGCCGCGCCTGGGCTCGCTCCTGGCGGCGCGCGAGGACGCCGTCGCCGGCGACCTCGCCAACGCCGAGCGCCTGCGCGACGCCGCCAAGGCCGCCCAGGGCGCCTACGACCGCGCCCTCGCCGACGCCCGCGCCGAGGCCTCGCGCATCGCCGCCCAGGCCCGCGCCGAGGTCCAGGCCCAGCTCGACGTGGACCTGCGCGCCGCCGACGCCCGCATCGCCGAGCGCGCAGCCCGGAGCGCCGAGACCCTGCGCGGCATCGAGGCCGAGGCCTCCACGGCCGTCGCCCAGGTCGCCCGCGAGGTGGCCCGCGCCGCGCTCGCGGCGCTCGGGGGCCGCCCCGACGACGCCGCGCTGGACGCGGCCCTCGCCGCCCGCACGCAAAGGTAGTCCCATGCGCCGCCTCCTGCCGCTCGCGCTGCTCCTTCCCGCGCCCGCCTGGGCCGCCCCGGGCGAGTACGGCTTCTTCTCCCTGCGCAACTCCGAGTTCGTGGTCATCATCGCCTTCCTCGTCTTCGTGGCGATCCTCTTGTGGTTCCGGGTGCCCTCCACGGTGGCCGCCATGCTCGACCGCCGCGCCGACGCGATCCGCAAGGAGCTCCAGGAGGCCCGCGCCCTGCGGGAGGAGGCCCAGGCGCTGCTGGCGTCCTTCGAGCGCCGCAAGGGCGAGATGGCCGAGCAGAGCGCGCGCATCGTGGCCGAGGCGCGCGCCGAGGCGGGCCGCGCCGCCGAGGCCGCCCGCGAGGAGGCCGCCCGCTCTGTCGCCCGCCGCCTGGCCTCGGCCGAGGAGCAGATCGCCGCCGCCGAGGCCAAGGCCGTGCGCGCCGTCAAGGACCGCGCGGTGGCCGTGGCGCTCGGCGCCGCCGAGGAAGTGCTGTCGCGCCAGCTGTCCCAGGCCGACGCCGCGCGGCTCATCGACGAGAGCATCGAGACCGTGGGGCGGCGCCTCAACTGAGGCCGGCCCCCGGGGACGCAGCGCGACCGAGGCGAGCTTGGCCAAGGAGGCCCGGAAGCGCGCATCCGGGCGGGGCAGGGCGGTCATCGCCGGCAGGCGCGCTCCACGGGGCACTCGCCCAGCCCGCAGGCGGCCTCGTCGCAGAGGCGGCAGATGCGGTCGCCCGCGGCCGCGTCGGAGGTCAGCGCGGCCAGCAGCGCGTCCACCAACGCGAGCAGCGGCGCCGCGCCCGCCGGCGCGTCGCGCTCGGCCAGGGCGAGCGCGGTGCCCGCCTCCTCGGCCCTGAGCGCCAGCACCCGGTCCCGGAGGGCCGCGCCCTCGGGGGTGAGCGCGAGGCGCACCGCGCGGCCCTCCCGCTCGCGCCGCAGGAGCCCATCGCGTTCGAGATCGGCGAGGAGCCGGGTGGCGACGGGCTGCGTCACGCCGACGATGGCGGCCAGCTCCCCCACGCCGAGGCCCGGGGCCGCGCCCACGCTGACGAGCGCGGCCGCGCGCGAGGGCGAGAGCCCGGCGCCGAGGGCCACCGCGCGCGCCTGCCGGTCGTGGAGGGCGAGCGCGAGGGCGCCAAGGCGGTTGAGCAAGGAAGGGCGGTCCATGCGTCATTCATACATTCGGAATGAATGATTGACAAGAGCGAGGAGGGCCGCCGCGGGGGCGGCCTCCTCCGTCAGCCGCTGGGGACGATGACGATCTCCACGCGGCGGTTCTGCTGGCGACCCTCGGCCGTCTGGTTGGAGGCGACGGGCGCCTCCTCGCCGCGGCCGATGGTCCGCACGCGCTGCGGCGCCACGCCCGCCGACACCAGGACCGAGGCCACGGCCTGGGCGCGACGCTCGCTGAGGTCCTGGTTGTAGGCGGCGGCGCCCACGTTGTCGGTGTTGCCGATCACGTTGACGGTGGTGTTCGGGTAGCGGTTGAGCGAGGCCGCCACCGTGCGCAGGTCGTTCTGGAGCGAGGCCGTCAGCGTCGCCGAGTCCGTGGCGAAGAGGATGTCCTGCGGCAGCGTCACGATGAGCTGGCTGCCGGTGTTGACGATGCCGACCTGCGGCCCGAGGCTCTGGCGCAGCTCGGCCTCCTGGCGGTCCAGCGCGTTGCCGACCACCCCGCCGATGGCGGCGCCGGCGGCCGCGCCGATGGCGGCGTTGCGCAGGGATTCCTCGCGGTTGTCGCCCGCCAGGGCGCCCGCCAGCGCGCCGAGCCCCGCGCCCAGGACGATGCCCCCGGACTGGTTGTTGTTGACCTGCCCAGGAACCGGCTGGCAGGCGGCGAGGGCGAGCGCGGAGCCGGCCGCGAGAAGGATGGGGGTGCGAAGCATGGTCTGTCCTTGATCGAGGGCGCGCGGCCCGGTGCCGCGCCTCTATCGGGCGAGCCGGCGCGATATGCGATAACGGCGCCGCGCCGTCACGGTTCCCCGCGCGGCCCCGGTCAAGGCGCCTCGGCGCGGGCCGCTTCGCGGGCCAGCATGGCGCGCTTGACGGGCAGGCCCCAGCGGTAGCCGCCCCAGCCGCCCCCCTCGCGGATGGCGCGGTGGCATGGGATGAGGAGCGCCAGGGGGTTGCGCCCCACCGCCGTGCCCACGGCGCGCACCGCGCGCGGCTGGCCGATGCGGCGGGCGAGGTCGCCGTAGGTCGCCACCCGGCCCGAGGGGATGGCCAGGAGCGCCTCCCAGACCTTGATCTGGAAGGGGGCGCCCAGGACGTGCAGGGTGCCGCGTCCGCCCAACGCCGCCTCGACCAGGGGGGCGACGGCGGGGTCGGGCCGCGCGCCCGCGCGGGGCCAGCGGGCGAGCAGGTCGGCGCGCACCGCCTCCACCCCCGCCTCGGCCGCGAAGCCCAAGGCCGCGAGCCCCAGGTCGGTGGCCAGGGCCAAGGCGGGTCCGAAGGGCGTGTCCACCACCGCCTCGCGCAGGACGAGCCCGTCGCCCCCTTGGGCGTAGGCGCCGGGCGTCATGGCCTCCCAGCGCAGGAACAGGTCGTGGAGCCGCGACGGCCCCGAGAGCCCCACCGCGCCCGCCACCTCCAGCACGGCCCGCCGTTCGCGCAGGAGCGCCTTGGCCTGGGAGAGCTGGAGGTGCTGCTGGTAGCGCTTGGGGCTGACGCCGGCCCACTGGGAGAAGAGGCGTTGGAAGTGCCCCGCGCTCATGCCCATGGCCGCCGCCAGCTCGTCGAGCGGCAGCGGCGCCTCCGCCCGGTCGAGGAGGTCGAGCGCCCGGCGCATGACCTTCCAGTGGTAGCCGTCCTCGATCGCCCCGCCGTCCATCGCGCCCTCCCTGCCCCCCCTCCCTAGGGGGCCGCGTCCCTCCGCGCGACCCGGAACCTGCGCAGACGCTTGGCAGGGGCGGCGCCTGCGGGCATAGGGGCGCCATGTCGCGCCAGCTCTCCTTCCACGAGATCAGGGAGTGCTTCGCGCGCCTCCAGCGCATCAACCCACGGCCCAAGGGGGAGCTGGAGCACCGCAACGCCTTCACGCTTCTGGTGGCCGTGGCCCTGTCCGCGCAGGCCACGGACGCCTCCGTCAACAGGGCCACGCGCGACCTGTTCCCGGTCGCCGACACGCCCGCTCGGATGCTGGCCCTGGGCGAGGAGGGCCTGGTCCCCTGGATCAAGAGCATCGGGCTCTACCGCAACAAGGCCAGGAACGTCATCGCCCTGTCGCGCCTCCTGGTCGAGCGGTTCGGGGGCGAGGTGCCCTCGTCTCGCGCCGCGCTCGAGTCGCTGCCCGGCGTGGGCCGCAAGACCGCCAATGTCGTGCTCAACATGTGGTGGGGGTTCCCCTGCCAGCCCGTGGACACCCACGTCTTCCGCGTCTCCAACCGCACCGGGATCGCGCTCGGCGCGGACGTGGTGGCGGTGGAGCGCGGCCTGGAGAACCACGTGCCGGTGGAGTTCCAGGGCCTCAGCCACCACTGGCTGATCCTCCACGGCCGCTACACCTGCCTCGCGCGCAAGCCGCTCTGCGCGCGCTGCCCGATCGCCGACATCTGCACCTTCGAGGACAAGACCGCATGAGGCCCCGCATCAGCGTCGTCGGCATCGGCAACGCCATCGTGGACGTCTTCGCCCCCGGCGACGACGCCTTCCTCGCCCGCATGGGCATCGAGAGGGGCATCATGCAGCTCATCGAGCGCGACAGGGCCGAGGCGCTCTACGCCGCCATGGAGGAGCCCCGCCAGGTGCCCGGGGGGTCGGTGGCCAACACGCTCGCGGGGCTGGCCAACCTCGGGCTGTCCACGGCCTTCATCGGGCGCGTGGCCGACGACGCCCTGGGCGGCTTCTACGCGAGGGCCATGGAGGAGGGGGGCGGGGCCTTCCCCAACGCGCCCGTGCCGGGGGCCGCCCTGCCCACCTCGCGCTCCATGATCTTCGTGAGCGCCGACGGGGAGCGCAGCATGAACACCTATCTCGGCATCTCGGCCGAGCTGGGCCCGGAGGACGTGGCCGAGGGGGTGGCGGGGGCGGCGGACCTGCTGTTCCTCGAAGGCTACCTCTACGACAGGCCGGCCGGCATGGCCGCCTTCGCCAGGGCGGCCGAGCTGACGCGCCGGGGCGGCGGGCGCGCGGGCATCGCCCTCTCGGACCCCTTCTGCGTGGAGCGCCACCGCCCCGCGTTCCGCCGCCTGGTGCGCGACCTCGACTACGTGATCGGCAACCGCCACGAGTGGGAGTCGCTCTACCGGACGGACCTCGAAGGGGCGCTGGCGCAGGCGGCGGCGGAGTGCCCGCTGGTGGTCTGCACGCGCTCGGGCGACCCCGTGGTGCTGATCCGGGGGTCCGAGCGCGTGGAGGTGCCGGTGCGCCCCGTCACGCCCGTGGACGCCACGGGAGCGGGCGACCTCTTCGCGGCGGGCTTCCTCTACGGGCTCGCGCGGGGGCGCGACCTGGCCACGGCGGGCCGCATGGGCTGCGTGGCCGCCGCCGAGGTCATCGGCCACCTGGGGGCCCGGCCCGAGGCCGACCTCCGGGCGCTGTTCCGCGCGGAGCGGCTCCTCTAGGGCGGCTCACGCGCCTCCGTTCCATCGCCACCCGATCCGGTCGAGGAGCGGCCCCCAGGCCCCGACGAGCGGCCTCAGCCTGTCGCCGTCCAGGCCCCCCTGCGGCACCCAGGCCTTGCAGGCCACGCCCAGCAGGCGCGGCAGCAGCAGCGGCCCGAGGTCGCCGTCCGTCCCCACCGCCTCGGCGCCGAAGAGGCCCATCACCCCCCGCACGCGCGCGCCCACGTCCTCGGCCCCCGGCGGCACCACGCGCCAGTCGGCCGTGGCCTCCAACGGCACGGGCGTGCCGGCCCCCCAGTCGTCCGGGTCCTCCCCATGTGCCGCGTCGAGCCTGACGTGCCGCTCGGGCGCCATGACCACGTCGTGGCCCGCCCGCGCGGCCGCCACCCCGGCCGCCGTGCCCGAGCGGGCGAACACGAGCGCGCCCGGCACCTCCGCGCCGTCCCAGACGGCCACCGGGGTGTCGCCCGCGAGGCGCGCGAGCATCCAGTCGCGCACCTCGCCCGGCCCCGCGAGCCCCCGCGCCTCGCGCAGCCCCGCCACGGCCGGAGAGCCCGCCCAGGCCCCCTCGGGCAGCCCGTCGCCGCCCAGGTGGACCGGCGCCCCGGGGAACCAGGAGGCGAGCTCGGCGAGGAGGGGGGGCAGGACGTCCCAGGTGGCCCCCATGGCCGGGTTGACGAGCGCGCGCGGATAGCCCTCGGGGCCGGCCTCCAGGCCTCGGTCCTCGGGGTCGCGCAAGGCGGGCAGCGCCGCCGTCATGGCATGGGCGCCCGCCGGCAGCGACAGGCCCGGGATCACCTGGATCCCCAGCTCGCGCGCCCGCGCCAGCACCGCCTCCACGTCCGCTCTCGCGTAGCTCCGCCCCGCCCGCGCGCCGCCCCCGCGCAGCCCGGGGATCAGGCAGCCCTCGCCGCGCACCGCCGTCCGGCGCCACAGGTCGGGGGCGGTCTCCGTCTCCCAGCGGAAGGCGTCGTCGCCCGCCCCCGTCCACAGGAGCCGGTTGAGCCGCAGGAGCGCCATGAGGTCGAGGAGGCGCAGGATCGTGGCGGGCTCGAAGGCGTGGCGCACGCAGTCGAGCTGCTGGCCCCGGAAGGGGAAGCGCGGCGTGTCCTCGATGCGCCCGGCGGGCAGGCCGCCCAGGGCGAGGAGCGCGAGCAGCGCGATCCCTCCGTGGAGCCGGCCCGCCCGGTCGCCCGCCCAGAGCGTGACGCCCCCCCGCGCCACGTCCAGCCGGAAGCCCTCGGGCGGCAGCGTCAGGTCGTGGCGCAGCGCCAGCGGCAGCCCGCCGGGCGCGGCGAAGGGCAGCCCGAGCCGCCCGGCCAGCCGCGCGACCGCGGCCAGCGCCTCGTCCTCGGGCAGCAGGAGGCCCGCGGCGCCCACGGCGCCGTCCCCGGGCGACCAGAGGGCCGGGGGCGGCACCAGCGGCAGGAGGCCGGGAGCGAGCGGCTCGGGCGCGCGCCAGCGCGGGGGCGGAACGGGCAGGTGGGGCAGGGGCAGCGTCCGGTCGTCCTCCAGCCGCAGGTACCCGCCCTGGGGCAGCCAGGCCCGGTTGAGCGGGCGCGCCCCCGATGCGTAGGCCAGCACCACCTCCTGGGGCGCCCCGGGCAGCAGGTCCGGCAGCTGCACCTCCGCGTAGCCCGCGAGCGACCGGATGGGCGTGCCGCCGGACACGACCCGAGCAGGCCCCAGCAGGGAGAAGCACCACACCGGCGCAGCCAGGGGGGCCGGCGAGCCCACCCGGCAGCGCACGGCGTCGCCCTCGATGGCGGCCTCGTAGGTCAGGGTTGGGATCAGGGCGGGGGCGCCCGGGGCGTCGTCCATGGGGGCACCTCCCCCGCCAGTCCTAGGCGCCGCCTCGGCCTGCGTCCAGCGCGGCCCCCCTGTCGGACGGGGGCCGAACGGCGTAACCCTGCCGCCGACGCCCCCCGGAGCCTCCCATGCCCCTGACCGACACGCTGCGCGCCACCTCCACCTGGGCCGAGATCCACCAGCAGCCCGACCTGTGGGAGTCCTGGGCGGCCGCCCCGGCGCTCGCCCAGGCGCGGGACTGGCTGAAGGGGCAGGCCCCGCGCGAGTTCTGGCTGATGGGCGCGGGCACCTCGGCCTACACCGGCGACATCATCGCGGCCGGCCTCGAAGGCGCCGCCGGCCCGCGCCTGCGCGCGGTCCCCACGACCGACCTCGTGGCGCGCCCGCGCGCGTTCCTGCCCACCGAGGCGCTGGTCGTCCAGTTCTCCCGCTCGGGCGACTCGACCGAGAGCGTGGGCACGCTCGACGCGCTCGACGCGCTGTCGCCGGCCACCCCGCGCCTGCACGTCACCTGCAATCCCAAGGGCGCGCTGGCCACGCGGCCCGCCCCCGGCCCGCTCCACGTCCTCCTGCTGCCCGAGGCGGCCCACGACGCGGGCTTCGCCATGACGTCGAGCTTCACCACCATGATGCTCTCCGCGCTCGCCCTGTTGCTGCCCGAGGGCGCCGCGCCGCTGCCCGCCCTCGCCGCCCGCCTGCGCGTGCTCCTGCCCGCCATCGAGAGGCGCGTGGCGGCGACGCCGATGCCCGACCGGCTCGTGTTCCTCGGCACCGGCCCCCTTATGCACGCCGCGCGCGAATGCACGCTCAAGGTGCTGGAGCTGACCAAGGGCGCCATCCCGGTCCTGTGGGACTCGCCGCTCGCCTTCCGCCACGGCCCCAAGAGCTTCGTGCGCCCCGGGACCGAGATCGTCCTGCTGCTCTCCCCCGACCGCCACGCCGCTCTCTACGAGGCGGACCTGCTTGCGGAGCTGCGCGCGCAGTATCCCGCCAACCGCCTCACCACGGTCGGCCCCGGCGGCGACCTCGACCTGCCGATGCCCGAAGGCGCGGCCTGGGGCGCGGCGCCGGCCATCGCCTTCGCGCAAGTGCTGGGGGCGGCGCTGTCGGACCGGCTGGGATTCCAGGTGGACGCCCCCTTCCAGGGCGAGGCCACGCTGAGCCGCGTCGTGACGGGCGTGCGCCTCCACGGGCCATGAGCCGGGCCATGATCGCCGCCGGCCTCGACCTCGGGGGCACCAAGATCGAGTCCCAGGCCTTCGGCCCGGACTGGACCCTCCTGCGCCGCCGCCGCCGCGACACGCCGCGCGACTACGGGGCGCTGGTGGCCGCCCTCTCCGAGGAGGTCGCCTGGGCCACGGGCGGCGACGGGGCGGTGCCGGTGGGGGTGGCCCAGGCGGGGCTGGTGGACCCGCGCACGGGGCTCGCCTTCACGGCCAACCTCTGCGCCATGGGCCGCCCCTTGCCCGCCGACGTGCGGCGGGCCACGGGGCGCCCCGTGGCCTTCGTCAACGACTGCCGCGCGCTGACGCTGTCGGAGGCGCTCCTCGGCGCCGCGCGGGGGATGTCGCCGGTCGCGGGCCTCATCCTGGGGACGGGCGTGGGCGGCGGCCTGGCGGTCGGGGGGCGGCTCGTGGAGGGGCCGTCGGCCACGGGGGGCGAGTTCGGCCACGTGTCGCTGCCCGCCGACCTCGTGGCGGCCCATGGCCTGCCCTTCCTGCGCTGCGGCTGCGGGCGGATGGGCTGCACGGAGACCCTGATCTCCGGCCCGGGCCTGCTGCGCGTGGGCCTGGCGCTGGGGGCCGGGGCGGGCTCGCCCGAGGCCCTGGTCGCGGCCCGCGCCACCGACCCCGGGGCCGCCCGGGCCTGGGCCGTCTGGTGCGCGCTGGTGGGCGACCTCCTGCACACCCTCACCTGCGCCTTCGACCCGGAGGCCATCGTGGTCGGCGGCGGCCTCAGCCGCGTCCCCGGCCTCCTCGACGACCTCGCGGCCGCGCAGGCGCGGGCGCAGATCCCCGGCTTCCTCACCCCGCGCCTCCTGCTCGCCGAGGGGGGCGACGCCAGCGGCGCGCGTGGCGCCGCCCTGTTCGCCAGGGAGCATCATGCCTGACGCCCTCGCCGCCGTGCTCGCCCGCTCCCGCGCGGGGGAGGCCGCCGCCATCCCCTCGGTCTGCTCGGCCCATCCCGAGGTCATCGCGGCCTCGCTCGCGCTGGCGCGCGACCTCGGCCTGCCGCTCTGCCTGGAGGCCACCTCCAACCAGGTCAACCAGGACGGCGGCTACACCGGCCAGCGCCCGGCCGACTTCGCGCGCGAGGCCCGCCGCGCGGCGCAGGCCGAGGGCCTCGACCCCGCCCTCCTCGTGCTCGGCGGCGACCATCTCGGACCCCAGGCCTGGCGCGGGCTCCCGCCCGAGGAGGCGCTGCCCAAGGCCCACGCCCTGGTGCGAGCCTATGCCGAGGCGGGCCTCACCAAGATCCACCTCGACTGCGCCGAGGGCTGCGCCGGCGAGCCCCCCCACCTCCCCGACGACCGCGCCGCCCCCCGCGCGGCCGACCTGGCCCGCACGGCGGCCGAGGCGGCCTCGGGCGGCGAGGCCCTCACCTTCGTCGTCGGCACGGAGGTGCCCCCGCCGGGAGGGGCGCGCGCGGGGGAGGGGGCGCCCGTCCCCACCTCGCCGGCGGCCGCGCGCGCCACGCTCGACGCCCACCGCGCGGCCTTCGGCGACCTCGCCCCCCGCATCGGCGCCCTGGTCGTCCAGCCCGGCGTCGAGTTCGGCGCCCTTGCGCTCCACCACCTGCCCGACGCCGACCCAGGCCTGCGCGCCGTGGGCCTGCCGCTGGAGGCGCACTCCACCGACTACCAGCGCCCCCAGGCCTTCCCCCGCCTCGCCGCCCTGGGCTTCGCCGTGCTCAAGGTCGGCCCCGCGCTCACCTTCGCCTGGCGCGAGGCGCTCTACGCGCTCGACTCCCTGGCCCGGGTCGCCGGCTGGGGCGAGGGCCGGCTCGCGGACGCCATGGACGACCTCATGGTCGCGGACCCCTCCTGGTGGCGGGCGCATCTGGACCCCGCATCGGACCTGCGCGTCCAGCGCGTCGCCTCCTACGCCGACCGCATCCGCTACTACTGGCCGCGCACCGAGGCGCGGGCGGCCGTCTCCGCCACGCTCGCCGCCCTGGACGGGCGCCCGCTCCCCGACCCCCTCCTGCGCGGCTTCTTCCGCGAGCCCATGCTCGCCCGCGCCGAGGCGCTGCCCGGCCCGCGCCCCCAGGCCCTCCTGCGCGCCGCCGTGCAGGACGCGCTGCGGCCCTACTTCACCGACGCGCCATGACGTGGCTCGCCCCCGCCCGCGTCTTCGACGGCGAGCGCCTGCGCAGCGGCTTCGCCCTTCGCCTGGAGGGCGGCGCCGTCGCCGACCTCGCCCCCCTCGACCCGCGCATGGGGGCCGCGCCGCTCGACGCCACGGTCACGCCGGGCTTCGTGGACCTGCAGGTCAACGGCGGCGGGGGCGTCCTGCTCAACGACGACCCCACCCCGGCCGGCATGGCCGCGATCGCCGCCGCCCACCGCCCGCTCGGGACCGTGGCCCTCCTGCCCACCCTCATCACCGACAGGCCCGAGGCCATGGACCGCCTCGCCGCCGCGCCCTCGCTGCCCGAGGGCGCCGTGGGCCTGCACCTCGAAGGCCCCCACGTCGCCCCCGCCCGCCGGGGCACCCACGACCCACGGTTCATCCGCCCTCTCGACGAGCGCACCCTTGCGGCCGTCCGCCGCCTGCGCGCCGCGCGCGTCCCCGTCCTCGTCACGCTCGCCCCCGAGGCGGCTTCGCCCGAGGGCATCACGGCCCTCGCCGCCGCCGGGGCGGTCGTCTCGCTGGGCCACTCCGACGCCACCTATGAGGAGGCGGTCGCCGCCCTCGCCGCCGGCGCCACCGCCTTCACCCACCTCTTCAACGCCATGTCGCCCCTCGGCCACCGCGCGCCCGGCATGGTCGGCGCCGCGCTCGCCTCCCGGGCGGCCGTGGGGATCATCGCCGACGGCATCCACGTCCACCCCGACATCCTGCCCCTCGCCCTGCGCGCCCGCCCCGCGCCAGGCCTCTCCTTCCTCGTCTCCGACGCCATGCCCACGGTCGGCGGGCCCCCCGCCTTCCGCCTCTACGGGCGGGAGATCAGGGTGGAGGAGGGCCGCCTCGTCAACGCCGAGGGCGGCCTCGCCGGCGCCCACACGACGATGGCCGAGGGCGTGGCCCGCCTCGCGGCCCTGGGCCTGCCCCACGAGGAGGCGCTGCGCATGGCCATCACCGTCCCAGCCCGCCTCATGCGCCTCCCCGGCCTCGCCGCCCTCGTCGGTCGCCCCTCGCGCGACCTCTTGCGGCTGGGTCCGGACCTCCGCCTCCTCGGTCCCTTGACCTGACCGTCAGTTCAAACGCCCGTGAGGCGCCCCCAGGGGAGTTGCGCGCTTCGCGCGAATGTCATCAGACGTGCCCCGTTCCCCACCCGTTCCCCGAGGGCCGCCGTGCACCGCCGTGACGCCGTCATCGACGACAAGGCCTTCGCCGCCCTCGACGCGGTGCTCGTGGACGGCTTCGCCATCTGCGCGCTCCTTCATGACGAGGCGGGACACCCCGACGACTACCGCTTCCTGCGCGTCAACTCGGCCTTCGCCGCGCTGACGGGGCTCGGGGACGCGGAGGGGCGCACCGCCCGCGAGCTGTCCCCGCGCCTCGCCGACCGCTGGATCGAGGCCTTCGCCCGCGCCGGCGACGGGCGCGAGAAGGTCCATGTCGAGGGCGGCGTGTCCACCGGCCAGACCTTCGAGGTCTGGGCCGCCCCCGTCGAGCCCGCGCCCTGCTTCGCGCTCATCTTCCGCGACGTCTCGGCGCGCGAGCGCCTGGCGGCCGAGCGCGAGGCGGCGCTCGCGGAGGCGCGCCAGCTCCTGCAGGAGCTCAACCACCGCGTCATGAATAGCTTCGCCAGCATCGGAGCGGTGGTCGCCATGGAGACCCGCGCGGCCTCCGCCGAGGCGCGGCCCGCGCTCGAGAGGCTGGGCTCGCGCATCCAGGCGCTGGGTGCCCTGTACCGCCGGCTCGGCGCCGCGCCGCGCGCCGATGGCGTGGAGGCGCGCGACTACCTGGGCGGCATCGTCGAGGCCCTGGGGGCCTCGGTCGGCCCGCCCCTGACGGTCGCGGCCGCCGTGGACCCGCTCTGGCTGCCCACCAAGGCCGCCGTGCCCCTGGGCCTCGTGGTCAACGAGCTGGCCACCAACGCCGTCAAGCACGCCTTCCGGCCGGGGCAGGGGGGCCGCGTGGACGTGCGCCTGGACCGGCGCGACGGCACCTGCCGGCTCGTCGTCGAGGACGACGGGGCGGGCGTGGTCGCGGGCCGCACCAACGGCATCGGCCAGAGCCTCGTGCGCGCCTTCGTGGCCGAGCTGGGCGGCAAGGTCGCCGTGGACTCCTCCGACCGGGGCACCCGCGTCGAGGTGACCTTCCCCACCCCGGGCGAGCCCCGGCCCAGCCTGTCGTGACGCCAGAGGGCGCCTCCGGCGCGCCCCGCCCGCGCCAGCCGCCCGCCACGCGCCTGGAAGCCCATCTCGGACCCTGCCCGGCCGCCCTCCCGGCCCGGCGCGTCCTGCGGCCGCCTGGCCCCCCATGGCCCCCTTGCTCAACCGGTCCCTGCCTGTCCGGCGCCCATCCCCCGCCCTCCGCCGTTCCGGGCCGGCTCGGCCCGATGGACCACTCGCTGCCTATCCGCTAAGCGGTTCGTGAACGGCGGCCGAGAGGAGCCCCCATGAAGATCGCCATCCTGGGCGGCGACGGCTTCGTCGGCTGGCCCACCACGCTGCACCTGTCGGCGCTCGGCCACGAAGTCCACATCGTGGACAACCTCAGCCGCCGCTGGATCGACACCGAGCTGGGCGTCCAGAGCCTCACCCCCATGGACTCCATCCAGGAGCGCTGCCGCATCTGGCGCGAGGTGACGGGGCGCACGATCCGCTTCCACCTCCTCAACCTCGCCACCGAATACGAGCGGCTGAAGGCCTGGCTCGCCGAGCACCGCCCCGACGCGGTCATCCACTTCGCCGAGCAGCGCGCGGCGCCCTATTCCATGAAGACCGACCGCCACAAGGTCTACACCGTGGACAACAACGTCGGCGCCACCCACCACCTGCTGGCCGCGCTGGTCGAGACGGGGATAAACGCCCACCTCGTCCACCTCGGGACCATGGGCGTCTACGGCTACTCCTCGGTCGGCGCGCCCATCCCCGAGGGCTACCTCGACGTGGAGATCGACACGCCGGCGGGCAAGCGGGGCCAGCAGATCCTCTACCCGACCCGTCCCGGCTCGGTCTACCACATGACCAAGAGCCTCGATCAGATCCTCTTCCAGTTCTACGCCCAGAACGACGGGCTGCGCATCACCGACCTCCACCAGGGCATCGTCTGGGGCACGCACACCGACCAGACGCGGCGCCACCCGCAGCTCGTCAACCGCTTCGACTACGACGGCGACTACGGCACCGTCCTCAACCGCTTCCTCATCCAGGCCGCCATAGACTACCCGCTGACCGTGCACGGCACGGGCGGGCAGACGCGCGCCTTCATCCACATCCAGGACTCCGTGCGCTGCATCGAGCTGGCGCTCGGCGACCCGCCCGCCCGGGGCGACCGCGTGCGCATCTTCAACCAGATGACCGAGACCCATCGCGTCCGCGACCTGGCCGAGCTGGTGGCGCGCCTGACGGGCGCGCGCGTGGCCTACCTGCCCAACCCCCGCAAGGAGGCCGACGAGAACGAGCTGGTCGTGGACAACAGCCAGTTCCTGGCGCTGGGGCTGAACCCGACGCGGCTGCAGGAGGGGCTGCTGACGGAGGTGGTGGACGTGGCCAAGAGGTTCGCCCACCGCATCGACCGGAGCCGGGTCCCGGCGGTGTCGGCCTGGACCAAGGAGATCGGCGAGAGGGTGGACCGGGACCCGGAGCGGCGGGCGGTGCGGGCGGCGTCCTGAGCGCCCCTACTCGGCCGCCAGCGACAGCGCCCGCTTGACCGCCTCCGGCTCGCGCTCCAGGACGCGCAGGAGGACGGCAGCGGGGCCCTGCAGCGCGCGCCGCCCCTGCTCCAGCTTGCGATACCCTGACAGACTCATGCCCAGCAGAGGCGCCATCTGCGCTTGCGTGAGCCCGGCCTTGGTCCGCACGTCCCTCGCGGACGGATAGCTGTGCAGGATGCCTACGGAGGTGTCCCCGCGCGCGTAGGCCAGGGCTTCCTCCAGGCTCTGGATCAGGTCGGCCTCGAAGCTGCTCATGTGGTCCTCCGATGCTCCGCCTTTAGCTCAGCGGCGACTCTCGTGACGGCCTTCCTGCCCTCGGGGCTCAGGTCCGCGGCCTGGTTCTTGGCGTAAACCAGCAGGACGTAGACAGGCGCGTCCCGGTCCATGACGTAGTAGATCACGCGCGCTCAGCCCCGCTTGCCGCGCCCCAAGGCGGGAACGCGCATCTTGCGCACGCCCCCGGTCCCGGGGATCACGTCGCCAGCCTCCGGGTTGGCGGCCAGGAAGTCGATCACCGCCGCCTTCTCCTCTTCGGTGAACAGCCTGTCGGCCTGCGCGGTGAAGATGGACATCTCGATGACGCTTTGCACGCCACTAAGTAACCCATTGGGCCACGGAATTCAATCCGGACTGCCGGACCCGCAGAACCCCTCGCCGCGCGCCACACCCCGCGCTAGCTCCGGCACATGACCCCCACGCTCCCCCTCCGAGACGGCCGCTCCATCCCCCGCCTCGGCTTCGGCCTCTGGGAGGTGCCGCGGCGCGAGACGGCGCGCGTCGTCGTGGACGCCCTGGAGCTCGGCTACCGCCTCGTGGACGGCGCCGCCATCTACGGCAACGAGCGCGAGATGGGCGAGGGAGTCCGCGCCGCGGGCCTGCCCCGCGACGACCTCTTCGTCACCACCAAGGTCTGGAACGACCGCCAGGCCGACGCCCGCCGCGCCGTCGGCGAGAGCCTCGACCGCCTCGGACTCGACCGGCTCGACCTCGTGCTCATCCACTGGCCGGCGCCCTGGCGGGGCACCTTCGTGAAGGCCTGGCGCGACCTGCGCGCCTTGCGCGACGAGGGCGCCGTCAGCTCCATCGGCGTGTCCAACTTCGACGCCGCCCAGATCGACTGCCTCGCGGCGGAGACCGGGGAGACGCCCGCGCTCAACCAGGTCGAGCTGCACCCGCGCCTCCAGCAGCGCGCGCTGCGGCAGGCGCACGAGGCGCGCGGCATCGTGACCCAGCATTGGACGCCACTCGGGCAGGGCAGGTCGTTCGCCGACGTGCAGCCCATCGCGCGGCGCCTCGGCCGCACCCCCGCCCAGGTGATCCTGCGCTGGCACCTGGAGATCGGGGGCTCGGTGATCCCCCGCTCGACCAACCGCGACCGCCTGGCAGAGAACGCCGCGCTCTGGGACTTCGCGCTCGCGCCCGAGGACCACGCCCTCATCGCCGCCCTCGACCGGGGCGAGAGGTGCGGACCGGACCCCGCCACCGTCGGCTGACGGCTTGCCTCGCCCGGCCCGGCGCCCCATGCAGCCCCCATGCGCCGCGCCTACGTCACGCTCGTCACCAACGCCGACTTCGCCACAGGCGCCGCGGCCCTCCTGCGCTCGCTCCGCGAGACGGGCACGACGGCCGACCTCGTCGTCCTGCACACCGCCGCCGTCCCCGACGCCTCGCTGCGGGCCCTGGAGGCGCGCGGCGGCGCCCTCGTGGCCGTGGACCTCCTGCCCACCTCCGCAGCCTTCAACGAGCGCCATGCCCGCGACCGCATCCACCGCGACCACCCCTTCACCAAGGGCGCCAAGCCCCCCTTCCACACCCCCCTCGACAACTTCGCCAAGCTGCGCCTGTGGCAGCTCCCCCACGACCGCGCCGTGTTCCTGGATGCCGACACGCTGGTGCTGCGGCCCATAGACCGCCTGTTCGACTACCCCGAACTCTGCGCGGCCCCCAACGTCTACGAGAGCCTCGCCGACTTCCACCGCATGAACTCGGGCGTCTTCACGGCCCGCCCCGACCCTGCCACCTTCGACCGCCTCATGGGCCTCCTCGACGCCCCCGGCGCCCACTGGCCGCGCACCGACCAGACGTTCCTCCAGTCCGCCTTCCCCGGCTGGCACGGCCTGCCGGTGCTCGACAACCTGCTCCAGTACGTCTGGCTCAACCTCCCCGCGCTGTGGTCCTGGGAGGACGTGCGCGTCGTCCACTACCAGTACGAGAAGCCGTGGACGGACCACGCCAAGGCCGACGCCTTGCGCCCCCTCGTGGACCTCTGGCGCGCCTATGCGGGCGACGGCCCCATTCCGGACCTCTCGGCCCTGCCGCCCCCATGAGGATCGCCCTCACCGGCGCCACGGGCCTCGTCGGCCAGTTCATCGCCCGTCGCGCCCTCGCGGACGGCCACGCGCTCGTGGCGCTCGGCCGCCCCTCCTCCTGGGGCGGCGAGGCCCGCCCCTGGCGCCTGGGAGAGCCCGCGCCGCTCCAGGGCTGCGACGCCCTCGTCCACTGCGCCTTCGCCCATGTCGCCGGCCGCTACCGGGGGGGCGAGGGCGACGACCCGGCTGGCTTCCTGGCCCTCAACCTCGATGGCACCCTGCGGCTCTGGGAGGACGCCGAGGGCCTGCCGACCGTGTTCCTCAGCAGCCGCGCCGTCTACGACGGCCAGCCCCCGGGCACGCCGCTGCACGAGGGCCTCGCGCTCGCCCCCACCTCCCTTTACGGCCGGGCGAAGGCCGCCGCCGAGGCCGCCCTCCACGCCCGAGGGGGCGCGTCGCTCCGCGCCACCGGCGTCTACGGCCCGCCCGCCCCGGGCCAACGCCACAAGTGGGCCGACCTCTTCGAGAGCTTCGCGCGCGGCGGGCGGATCACGCCCGCCCGGGCCACCGAGGTGCATGGCGACGACGTCGCGCGCGCCGCGCTCCTGCTGATCGGAGAGGGCGGGCCTTTCAACTGCTCCGACCTCATCCTCGATCGCCACGACCTCCTGCGGCTCTGGTCCGAGGCGAGCGGGGTGACGGGTCCCCTCCCCGAGCGGTCCACGGACTCCCCCAACGAGATGTCCTGCGCGCGCCTCCGGGCGCGCGGCTGGGCGCCCGGCGGCCTGCCGCTCCTGCGCGCGGCCCTGGCGGCGATGGCTAGCGCCCGAACAGACCCCTGAGCGCCACGCCCAGCAGTCCCGTCACGCTCGGCGCCTCGCGGCCGAGGTAGGGCAGGGGCCGGCACACCTCCACGGCCGCCACCCCCACCCGCGCCGTCAGCGTGCCGTTGACGACCCCCTCCCCGAAGCGCCGCGACAGCCGGCTCAGGACGGTCCCCCCCGCCACCCCGTGGATCAGGTCGTCCCCCACCGCCACCGCCCCCGTGGCGAGCAGGTGAGTCATCACCGCCCGGACGAGCCGCCAGGCCTCCACCGTCCCCGACCGCCCGCCATAGACCTCGGCCACGCGCCGGATCATGCGCAGGTTGGCCGCCAGCGCCGCGGCCACGTCGGCCAGGGGCAGGGGCACCACCGCCGTCACCAGCGCCACCTGCCGCGCGGCCGCCGCCACCTCGCGCTCGGCCAGCGCGTCGAGGGGCTGGACCAGTTCGCGCTCCGCGAGCCGCAGGAGCCCGTCGGCGTCCAGCACCTCGCGCTCCAGCTCCCTGACCCTCTGCGCCCCCCGCTCGAGCGAGGGCCGCGCGCCGTAGAGCGCGAGGAGGTCCGCGACCACCCCCCGCGCCTCCGCCACCGATCCCGAGGCCAGCGCCTCGGCCGCCGCGCGCTGCGTGCGGTCTATGCGGGCCAGCCGCCGCAGGGCCAGCAGCTCCCGCCCGGCGATGGCGAGGGCCACGGCGACCAGCGCCCCCAGGAGCACGGCTGCGATCCAGCCCAGCACGGGACGGGAGGCCACCAGCTCCTCCACCCAGGCGAAGGCCGCCACCGAGGCCGCGAACAGGAGGAACGAGCCCAGGAGCCCCCAGAACCACCGCGCCAGCCCCGAGGGCTCGCGCCCCATCGCGGCCATGGCCCGCGCCATGGCGGGCGGCGGCGCGGCGTCCTCCACCGGAGGCGCGAGGTGCGGGGCTGGCGCCTCCTCGGGCGCCTCCTCCAGCTCGATGACGACGGGCTCCCTCACAGCCGGTCCCCGAAGAGGAACTCCGCCGCCTTGTCGAGCCGGATGTGCGGCGGCCCCTCGCCGGGGCGCAGCGTGAGGGGGGCGGGCTCGAAGGCCTCCGCGCGCAAGGCCACCCCGCCCCCGGGGGCGAGCAGGCTCAGCGGGTCCTCGGGCAGACCCCCCGCGTGGACCGCCACGACCCGGCCGCCCACGCGCCCCTTGACCACGTCCAGCGTCTCGCCCTTGTGCTCCATGCGGTCCTCCACGGTGGTGCGCAAGCTGGCGATGGCCATGGCTTCCGTCCGCGCCCCCGCGAAGGCCGCGCGGTCGCGCGCCTCGCGCAGGATCGCCTCGGCCAAGGCCGCCAGGCGCGCGTGCTGGGAATGGTGCAGGTGGTCCGCCTTGGTCGCGGCCAAGAGCACCCGCTCCACCCGCCTCTGCCCCAGCCATCGCGCGAGCCACGCGCTGCCGCCCGGGTTGAAGGCGCGCAGCAGCGCCGCCATGGCGTCGCGCAGGTCGCGAAGCTGCGCCTCCCCGCGCGCCGCCGCCCCCAGAGCGTCCACCAGGACCGCCTGCCGGTCAATGCGCCGGAAGTGGTCGCGGAAGAACGGCCCCACGACCAGCCTCTTGTAGCTCTCGAAGCGCCGCTCGCACTCGCGCCACAGGCTGCGCCGCCCGGGGTCGGCCGCCGGCGGCAGGGGCGCGAAGGTCAGCGCGGGCGAGCCCTCCAGGTCGCCGGGCAGGAGGAACCGCCCCGGCGCGAGATACGAGAACCCCGCCTCCCGCGCCCGCGCCATGGCCTCGGAGTAGGCCTCCGCGAGCCCCTTGAGCGTCGGCTCCTCGGCCTGGGCCGCCCCGTCCACGGCCGCGACGGCCCGCAGGAACGCCTCCGAGCCCGGCCAGCCCCGCGCCCGCTCCAGCGCGTCCGCCGACCAGCCCGCGAAGTCCTGCCCCATCAGCGCGAGGTCCAGGAGCCACTCGCCCGGGTAGTCCACGATGTCGAAGTGCAGGACGCGCGGCCCCCCCATCCCCAGCGTCCAGCCGCGCGGCGCGAGCCGCAAGCTCAGGCGCAGCTCGGCCACCCGCCGCGTGCCCTCGGGCCAGCGCGGCTCGGGCGCCGTCAGCGCCGCCAGGTGCTCCTCGAAGGCGAAGCGCGCCACCGCGTCGTCGGGCTGGGGCTGGAGCCAGGCCGCCAGGATGCGCCCCTCGGCCGCCGCCCTCAGCTGCGGCATCCGCCCCCGGTCCATGAGGTTGGCGACCAGGGAGGTGATGAAGACCGTCTTGCCCGCCCGGCTCAGCCCCGTGACGCCCAGCCGCAGGCTCGGCTCCTGGAGGGGCGCGGCCACCGCCTCGGCCATGTCGCGCGTGGCGTCCCACGTCGCCTGCCAGATGCCCGCCACCGCCGCCCCCCGTCCATCCCGGCCTACCTAGGCGCACGGGCGGGGAGGGAACAGGGGCTCAGGCCGCGCGGGGATGGGCCGCCTCGTAGACGGCGAGCAGCCGCTCCACGTCCACCGCCGTGTAGCCCTGGGTCGTGGACAGGGAGGCGTGGCCCAGCAGCTCCTGGATGGACCGCAGGTCGCCCCCGGCCGCGAGCAAGTGCGTGGCGAAGCTGTGGCGCAGCGCGTGCGGGGTGGCCGTCGCCGGCAGGCCCAGCGCGAGGCGCGCCCGCTCCATCGCCCGCTGCACCAGGCGCGGCGACAGCGGCCCCCCCCGCACGCCCCGGAAGAGCGGCCCCCTCCCCAGTTCGAACGGCTGGAGCCCTGCGTAGAGCGCCACCGCCTTGCGCGCCTGGGGCAGCGTGGGCACGAGCCGCTCCTTGCCCCCCTTGCCCCGGATGCGCAGCACCTCGGGCAGCCGCGCCTCGCGCCCGGTGAGCGACAGGGCCTCCGACACGCGCAGCCCGCAGCCGTAGAGCAGCGTCACCACCGCCGCGTCGCGCGCCGCCACCCAAGGGGCCGCGTCCTCCTCCGCGACGGCCGCGATGACCGCCTTGGCCGCGCCTTCCGTCAGGGGGCGGGGCAGGCGCCGCTTCGGCCGCGGCCCCCGCGCCGACAGCGCCGCCGTCGCGTCCACCCCCTCGCGCTCCGCCAGCCAGCGGCAGAAGGACCGCACCGCCGACAGGCTGCGCGCGAGAGAGCGCGCCGACAGGCCCCGCCCGCGCTCGCGCGCCATGAAGGCCCGCAGGTCCGACGACTGCAGCCGCCCGATGACCGCGACCCCAGCCGCCCCGCCGTGGTGCTCCCCCAGGAAGCCCAGGAAGCGCCGCACGTCGGCCCCGTAGGCGGCGGTCGTCGCCTCCGCCCGCCCGAGCCGCGCCCTGCCCTGGCCCAGCCACTCCGCCAGGGCCGCCTCCAGCCCCGCCGAGGCCTCGGTCACGCCGCCAGCCACCGCCGGAGCGCACGCTCCAGCACGCCGCCCAGGAAGGCCAGGAGGTCCGTCCCCTGCTGGGGCGAGAAGTGGTGCGGGTCCTCGGCCCCCATGACCAGGAGCGCCGGCCTCTGCCCGCCCCCGAGGTCGAGCCTGAGGCACGCCTCCGACCCCACGTCCTCCCAGCGCCGCCCGTGCACGGCGCCGTCCTCGGGGCGCAGCTGGCGCAGCGTCACGGCGCGGGCCTGCCCGCCGCGCGGCGCCAGGTAGCGGTCCACGCCGCCCGGCTGCACGATCAGGAGCACCCCGCCCAGCTCGCCCAGGGCGGGCGCCTCCTCGGCGTGGGGGCTCTCCAGCACCAGCCGGATCGTGTCCACCTTGAGGATCTGCGCCACGTCCCCCGCGAGGTCCTTGAGGAACCCCTCGAAGCGCGTGGCGTCCAGGAGCCGCAGGACGGCGCGGTGGATCATGTTGGTGCCCGCGAGGTTGTCGTAGGCCGCCGCGATGACCGCCCGGTGCGTGTCCTCCAGCCGGTCGAGCCGCGCCTCCAGCCGCTGCATGGCCAGGCCGCGCAGGTCCACGATGTTGTGGCCCATGGCGCGCTCGTTGGCGACGACCAGGGCGCGCATGAGGTCCTTGTCGTCGAGCACCGCGTCGGGGTTGGCGAGGATCACCTCGCGCACGGCCTCGCGCGTCTCGTCGTCAATGCGGGGTCGCCCCATCGCCATGGCCCTGCTCCGAATGCGACCCCAGCCTCGCGCACGACCCTGAGGGTGCCGGGAGTCCCGGCGCAAGGGCTTCGCGCCACGGCCGCGCCGTGACTGCCCGGGCGTGGCCGCCGCGCCCCGCCCGCGCGGCCGGGCACCCTTGCCGGGACGCAGGGAACGGAACATATGTGGAACCCTGAGAGGCCCCCGATGCCCGGTCCCCGTCCGCGCCCGCCCCGCCCGCTCCCCGACGTCGCCCTGCCCGACGGCGACCCCTTCGGCCTGGACCTGCTCGACGCCCCCTCGACCGAGGCGCCCCAGCCCGCCGGCGCGGGGCCCGAGGACGACGGCCCCCGCTTCGCCGCCGGCGCGCGCGTGGCCGTCCTGCCCTTCGGCGCCATGGACCGCCCGCTCGACTACCTCGCCCCCGAGGGCGGCTGCGCCGAGGGCGCCTTCGTGGAGTGCCCCCTCGGGCCCCGCCGCATCACCGGGGTCGTCTGGGGGCCGGGCCTGGGCGACTTCCCGGCCGCGCGGCTGCGCGCCGTCTCGCGCGTCCTGGACGCGCCCCCCCTGCGCGCGCCGCTGCGCTCCTTTCTCCAGAGGGCCGCCGACTACACGCTCACGCCGCTCCCGGCGATGGTGCGGCTGGCCACGCGCGCGCCCGGGCTGACCGAGGGCGCGGCCACGCGCAGCGTCTTCCGCCTCGGCCCCCGCGAGGCGACGCGCCTCACCGACGCCCGCCGGCGCGTGCTCGAGGTGCTGCGCGAGGCGCCCGTGGGCCTCATGCTGGGGGAGCTCGCGCAGGCCGCCGGCGTCGGCACCGCCGTGGTGCGCGGCCTCGTGAGCCAGGGTGCCGTGCTGGAGGAGGAGGCTCCGCGCGACCAGCCCTATCCGCACCTCGACCCCGACCTGCCGCCGGGCATCGCGCTGACCCCCGACCAGATGCTCGCGGCCGCCTCGCTCCGCATCGGCGCGGAGGCCCGCGCCTACTCCACCACGCTCCTCAAGGGCGTCACGGGCTCGGGCAAGACCGAGGTCTACCTGGAGGCCGTGGCCGAGGCGCTGCGCCAGGGCCGCCAGGCGCTCGTGCTGCTGCCCGAGATCGCGCTCACGGGCGCCTTCCTCGCCCGCGTGGAGGCCCGCTTCGGCGCCCCGGCCGCCGAATGGCACTCGGGCCAGACCCAGGCCGAGCGCCGCCGGCTCTGGCGCATGGCCGCCTCGGGCGGCGCCTCCCTGGTCGTGGGCGCCCGCTCCGCCCTGTTCCTGCCCTTCCGCGACCTCGGGCTCGTCGTCGTGGACGAGGAGCACGACACCTCCTACAAGCAGGAGGACGGCGTGCTCTACCACGCCCGCGACATGGCCGTGCTGCGCGCCAGCATCGAGGGCGCCCAGGTCATCCTGGCCTCCGCCACCCCCTGCCTGGAAAGCTGGCACAACGCCGAGACGGGCAAGTACCGCCGCCTCACGCTGCCCGCCCGCGTGGGCCTCGCGGTCCTGCCGCGCGTCACGGCCGTGGACATGCGCCTGGAGGACACCCCCAAGGGCACCTGGATCGGCCCCACGCTCCAGAAGGCCGTGGCCGCGCGGCTCGAGCGCGAGGAGCAGTCGCTCCTCTTCCTCAACCGGCGCGGCTACGCGCCGGTCACGCTGTGCCGCGCCTGCGGCCACCAGATGGGCTGCCCGACCTGCGACGCGCGCCTGGTCGAGCACCGCTTCATGAGGCGCCTCATGTGCCACCAGTGCGGCGAGTCCTTCCCCATCCCCCACGCCTGCCCCGACTGCGGCGGCGAGGGGCGCATGGCCCCCGTCGGCCCCGGCGTGGAGCGGCTGTCGGAGGAGGTGGCGGCGATCTTCCCCACCGCGCGCGTCGCGGTGCTGTCCTCCGACCTCTTCGGCTCGGCCCGCTCGCTCAAGGACGCCATCGAGAGCATCGCGGAGGGCGGCGCCGACATCGTCATCGGCACCCAGCTCGTGGCCAAGGGACACAACTTCCCCAAGCTCACGCTCGCGGGCGTGGTGGACGCGGACCTCGGCCTCTACGGCAGCGATCTCAGGGCGGCCGAGCGCACCTTCGCGCTCATGCGCCAGGTGGCGGGGCGGGCGGGGCGCGGCGACGCGCCCGGCGAGGCGCTCCTGCAGACCTACCGCCCCGATCATGCCGTCATCCAGGCCATCCTGTCGGGCGACGACGAGGGTTTTTGGCGCGCCGAGCTGGACGCGCGCCGCCTGGCCTCCATGCCCCCCTTCACGCGGCTCGCGGGGGTGATCGTGTCGGGCGAGGACGCCCAGGGCGTCATGGACAAGGCCGTGGAGCTGAGCCGCGCCACGGCCCCCCTGCGCGCCATCGGCGCCGAGATCTGGGGCCCCGCGCCCGCCCCGGTCGCGCGCGTGAGGGGGCGCCACAGGGTGCGCCTGCTCGTCAAGGCCGAGAGGGGCGCGCCGCTCCAGGAGGCCCTCGCCCAGTGGACCGGGGCCGTGGCGCTGCCGGGCGACCTGCGGCTCTCGCTGGACGTGGACCCGCAATCATTCATGTGAAGGCCCTGGCGCGACCGCCCAGGGGAAGGGCGCCGCGCAAGGGGACCGTCGCGGTTTTCCGCCGGTCGCGCGCCCTGGCCCGCGCGGGGTCTCGACAAGCCGGCCCACTTCGATGTATGCAACCAGAGAGAGAATGACCCGGCGTCGCGCCCGGGCCGACGTTGGAGTGCACCTGATGAAGACGATCGCCGCCGGCCTCCTGGCCCTTGCCGCGTCCCTGGCCTCGGTCCCGGCCCAGGCCGCCACGATCCGCTACGCCGATGCCGCCAGCATCGTCGTTGACGGGCCGCGCGGCACGTCCAACGGTCGCGCCGACATCACGGCCTCGCTGGGGTCCACCCTCAGCGCCCCCGGCGCCCCAAGCTTCTTCGAGTTGGGATACGGTGCCATCGTGGACTTCACCTTCGGCGGCCTGTTCCGCGACTTCGTCAACATCTCCGAGGTCACCTTCGGCAAGGTGGCGAGCCTGCCCGAGTCGGTGATCGTGCAGCTCGGCCGTGGCGGCGTCTTCACAACGCTGGCCACCCTCAGCAACCTCGATTCGCAGGGCGCTGCGGGGGCTACGCTCACCTTCGCCGGCCGCTTCGACACCGTCCGCCTGATCGACACCTCGCCGGTGCGGGGGCGCACGGGCGGCTTCGACGTGGACCGCATCGCCGTGGCGGCGGTGCCGCTGCCGGCCGGGGGCATGCTGCTCCTGGGCGCGCTCGGCGCCCTGGCTCTGGGGCGTCGGCGCAGGGCTTGACTCTTCTTCGAAGGCCCGGGCATCCCTAGATCGGTTTCCTCCCGGCCCGAGGCCCGTGATGCAGCCGTCCCCCGCCCGCGACCGCTCCCCTGGCCGCCCGGAGCGGGAGGGCGCTGACCCCGATGTGAGATGACGCGGAGGCCCCTCCCGCGCTAGGCCACGCCCGGGGAGGGCTCGGCCCGGCCGCCCCGCCCCAGCCCTGGGCCGCCGGAGCCAAGGCCCATCGTGACCGCCACCCCCGCCCCCCTCATGCGCCGCGCCCTCCTCCGCAACCTCCTGGCCCTGGGGCTGGCCGCCGCGCTCGTGCTGACCTTCGCCGCCGTGCACGGCGAGTGGAGCCCCATGCACCGCTGGAACCGCGCCTTCGGCGACGCCTCCTTGGTGCTCGTGGCGCTGGCCATGGGGCTCGGGCCGCTGGCGCGGCTCCTGCGCGTCGCCACGCCCCTGCTGGCGCTGCGGCGCGAGCTCGGCGTGCAGGCCTGCCTCCTGGCCCTGGTCCACGCCACCATCATCCTTCTGGGCTGGGTCCAGCTCGACCTCATGCGCCTGTTCGGCTTCGAGTTCCACCCGGGCCTGGGCCGCTACGTCATGGTGCAGCCCGGCTTTGGCCTGGCCAACGCCATCGGCCTCGTGGCGCTGGTGGTGGCGGCGGTCCTGGCGCTGACCTCCAACGACATCTCGGTGCGCCGCATGGGCGCCTCGGCCTGGAAGTTCCTCCAGATGGGCGTGCTGCCGCTGTGGTGGCTGGCCGTGGCCCACACCGCCTACTTCATGTTCGCCCACTTCCTGAGCTTCCACCGCATGACGCCCGAGCCCAACCCCCTGCAATGGCCCTTCGTGGCCCTGGTCCTGCTGGTGCTGGCGCTGCGCGGCGCGGCCTTCGTGCAGACCCTGCGCCGCGCGGGCGCCCGGCCCGACGCCCCGCCCCCCGGCCCGACGCCGGCCTGAGCGCTCCCCCAGGGGGTCCCCGGGGGCCCCCTGGCGCGGCCCCTTCCACGGCCCTATCTCCGGGCCCGGAGGTGTCCGCCCATGCTCAGCTCTCTGTTCCGCGACAAGTCCGCCATGGTCTCGCCCGCCGACGCCCTCAAGGGCCGTCCGCACCCCATCCCCACCGCCACGACGCACGCCGTGCTCGGCACCCGCCTCGGCGCGCCCGTGCCAGAGGGGATAGAGGAGGCCGTCTTCGGCATGGGCTGCTTCTGGGGCGTGGAGCGCTTGTTCTGGACGCTTCCCGGCGTCCACGCCACGGAGGTGGGCTACGCGGCGGGCCACACGCCCAACCCCACCTACGAGGAGGTCTGCACCGGCCTGACGGGCCACAACGAGGTGGTCCGCGTGGTCTTCGACCCGAAGGTCACGAGCTACGACGACCTGCTGAAAGTCTTCTGGGAGGGCCACGACCCCACCCAGGGGATGCGCCAGGGCAACGACCGGGGCACGCAGTACCGCTCGGGCATCTACACGTTCAGCGACGCCCAGAGGGAGGCCGCCGAGCGCACCCGCGCCCTCTACGAGCCCCGCCTCAGGGCCGCCGGCTACGGGCCCGTGACCACCGAGATCCGGCCGGCGGGGCCTTTCTACATGGCCGAGGACTACCATCAGCAGTACCTCCACAAGAACCCGCGCGGGTATTGCGGGGTGGGCGGCACCGGGGTGAGCTGCCCGGTCGGCGTGCCCGCGTGACGCGCTCCGGCGGCTGCCAGTGCGGCGCCCTGCGCTTCCGCCTCGTGGGAGAGGTGCGGGGCGTCCATCTCTGCCACTGCCGGATGTGCCAGAAGGCGGTCGGCAACGCCTTCGCCGCCCTGGCCCCCGTGGGGGACGCCAGGCTCGAATGGACGCGGGGGGAGCGCCGGCTCTGGCGCTCCTCCGACCACGCCTCGCGCGGCTTCTGCGCGACCTGCGGCACGCCGCTGACCTACGAATCGGCGCGCGGCACGGCGCTCTGCGTGGGCGCCTTCGACGACCCGGCCTCGCTGCCGCCCGAGACCCAGGACGGCACCGAGGGCCGGCTCCCCTGGACCCACGGGCTCGACGCCCTGCCGGGCGGCCCCACCGACATGAGGGACGCGGCCGGCGCCCCCCTCCCCATCCGCTCCAACCAGCACCCGGACCGGGACACGGCCTCCTGGCCCTGAGCGCCCGGGGCCTTCCGTCCCGGGGCCGCGCAGGGCCGGGGCCGCCAGAGCGAGGCCCCCATGCACTCCGCCCTCACCACCGCCCCCACCAAGGCCCAGGCCGACGCGCTCGCGGCCGCCGTGGACGCCCTGGAGCCCTTCGCGCTCGGCGTCTTCGAGGTGGAGGACGGCTCCGGGCTGCATGAGGTCGGCGCCCACTTCGAGGAGGCCCCCGACGCCGTGGCGCTCGACCTGCTGGCGGCCGTCCATGGCGCCCGGCCCTGGGCGGTCTCCCTGGTGCCGGACGTGGACTGGGTGGCCAAGGTGCGCCGCGACCTGCCGCCGGTGGTCGCCGGGCGCTTCGTCGTCCACGGCGCCCATTCGCTCCCCGACCTGCCCCCCGGGCTGCCCATCCTCGTGGAGGCCGCCATGGCCTTCGGGACCGGCCACCACGCCACCACGCTCCTGTGCCTGCGCGCCCTCGACCGCCTGGAGGCGGAGGGCCTGCGGCCCCATCGCGTGCTCGACCTCGGCTCGGGCACGGCCGTGCTCGCCATGGCCGCCGCGCTCGCCTGGCCCGGGGCCCAGGTGACGGCGTCGGACAACGACCCCGTCGCCTTCGACACCGCTTGCGCCAACGTCGCGGCCAACGGGCTCGGCGTCGCCTGCGTCCTGGCCGAGGGCATGGCCGACCCGGCGCTGCTCGGCCCCTGGGACCTCGTGGTGGCCAACATCCTCAAGGGGCCGCTGGTCGAGCTGGCCCCCGCCGTCGCGGCGGCGCTGGCCCCGGAGGGGCGGCTGATTCTCTCGGGTCTCCTGGCCGAACAGGCCGAGGACGTGGAGGCCGCCTACGCCGCGTTCGGCATCAATCCCCGGGGCCGCGAGGCGATTGGCGACTGGGCGGCGCTGGAGCTGGGGCGCGACGCCTAAGATTCGGCGAAAACAAGGGGCTAAGGCCCTCTTGCCACGATCCTGCCACATTCGCGGCCGATAGGGGTCTTGATCCGAGGTGGGGGCCTTGGGGACGACACGATGACGCAAGCCACCTTCGACCGCCGCCTCGGCGCCCTGGCCAAGAAGCATCGCCGCATGGCCGAGGGCGTCACCTATCGCCTGGGCCGCGACGGGCTCATCACCGCGCAGCCGCGCCGCCGCCTGCCGCGCTTCCCGCTGCGCTCGCTGCTGCTGCTGCTGGCGGCCGCCTTCGCCTTCAAGGCGTTCCTGCTGGCCTCGCTGGGCGCGGACACCTACCTCAGCCGTCTCGACCGCCTCGCGGACGGCAACCTCGCCGAGCAGGCGGGCGCCTGGGCCATGGCGCCCGACCCCGTGACGGTGGCGCTGGCCGACGGCTTCCGCGCCATCCTGCGCTGACGGCCAAAGGGCCGCCCCGGGGGGGACGGCCCTCGATGTCCGCGCGGGGGGAGCGCTCAGCGGCGGAAGCGGCCGAGGTTGTCCAGGTCGGCCCGCGTCAGGCCGATGTCGTCCAGCTCGTGCGCCGACAGACGGGACAGGGCGCGCCGGGTCTGCCGGGCGTCGCGCCATTCGGCCAGACGCCAGGCCGCCCGGGCGACCCATTGGCCCCAGGCCGAGGACGGCTGCGGCAGACGGGTGGCGAGCATGTCGAGGGCGGTCATGACCTTTGTCCTGATTGATAGGCGTTTCGGATGATGGGCAGATAAGCGACGCCCCGCGCCGCAAACAGGGGCTCCGGCGCATAACTCTCATGCGTCCGGCGCAGGGCTCCGTGCGCCATTCCGTCACCCATGCGCCGGCGTCGCATCCGAGCCGGGAAACGTCGCCCCCCGGCGCCCTTCGTGGCGGCACGGTGGCAACGCCGTGGCGGGACGGTGACGGCGCCGTCTGGCTGGGTGTCCCCTCGCGTGCTAGCCGTGGCCCGGCGGCAACGGCGGGGCGGGAAACGGTGGGGGCGGTCCGCGTCATGGGGCTCGACCCGGGGCTCCAGAACCTCGGCTGGGGCGTCATCGAGGTCGAGGGGCCGCGCCTGCGCCACCTGGCCAACGGCATCGTCCATTCGGACCCCGCCGCCGACCTCGCCACGAGGCTCCTGCAGCTCTTCGACGGGCTCTCGGCCGTGGTCGGCGCGCAGCGGCCCGACCGGGCGGCCGTCGAGCAGACCTTCGTCAACCGCGACGGGGCGGGCACGCTCAAGCTCGGGCAGGCCAGGGCCATCGCGCTGCTGGTGCCGGCGCGGGCGGGCATCCCGGTGGGGGAATACGCGCCCAACGCCGTCAAGAAGGCGGTCGTGGGGGTGGGGCTGGCGCAGAAGGGGCAGGTGGACCACATGGTCAGGCTGCACCTGCCGGGCGTGCCCATCGCGGGGCCGGACGCGGCGGACGCCCTCGCGGTCGCCATCTGCCACGCGCACCACCTCGGGACCGCCGCGCACCTCACGCGCGCCATCGAGGCGGCCGAGGACAAGGCGGCGGAGGCCCGCGCCAGGGCGGCGGTGCGGCAGGTCTTGAGGAAGGCGGGGCGATGATCGGACGGGTGGCGGGCAGGCTCGTGTATCGCGGCGGCGACCACGTGCTCATCGACGTGCGCGGCGTGGGCTACATCGTGTTCGTCTCCGAGCGCACGCTGGCCGCGCTGCCCAGGAACGGGGAGGCCTGCGCTCTCTTCACCGAGCTTCAGGTGCGCGAGGACGCCTGGACGCTCTACGGCTTCGCGACGCTGGTGGAGAAGGAGTGGCACAGGCTGCTGCTGACGGTGCCGCAGGTGGGGGCCAAGGCGGCCCTGTCCGTCCTGGGGGCCCTGGGGCCGGACCTCCTGGGGCGCTCCATCGCGCTCGGCGACTGGGCGACGCTGGCGCGGGCCAGGGGCGTCGGCGCCAAGACCGCCCAGAGGATCGCCAACGAGCTGCGCGACAAGGCGCCCGCCGTGATGGCCATGGCCTCGCTGGTGGGCGCCACGGTCGCCACCACCCACGAGGCGGACGCGGAGGAGATGGCGGCGGCCGAGCCCGTCGCCGCGGCCCCCGCCCCCCGCGCGGCCCCGCGCGAGAACGTCCAGGCCGACGCCATGAGCGCCTTGGCCAACCTGGGCTACGGGCCGTCCGACGCCGTGCAGGCCGTGGCGCAGGCCGTGGACGCGAGCCCCGACGCGGGGGTCCAGGAGGTCATCCGCGCCGCCCTCAGGCTGCTCGCGCCGAAGGGATGAGCCTGCCCCCTGGTGGAACGGAGCGGGAACATCTAGGGTGACGCCATGGCACGCTTGGTCTCCCCCACGACGCACCCCGAGGACAACCCCGACAAGGCGCTGCGGCCCCAGGGGCTGAGCGAGTTCATCGGCCAGGAGGAGGCGCGGGCCAACCTGCGCGTGTTCATCGAGTCGGCCAAGATGCGCGGCGAGGCCATGGACCACACGCTGTTCCACGGGCCGCCGGGCCTGGGCAAGACCACGCTCGCGCAGATCATGGCGCGCGAGCTGGGCGTGGGGTTCCGCATGACCTCGGGGCCGGTGCTGGCCAAGGCGGGCGACCTCGCGGCGATCCTGACCAACCTGGAGGCGCGCGACGTCCTCTTCATCGACGAGATCCACCGCCTGAGCCCGGTGGTCGAGGAGGTGCTCTACCCCGCCCTGGAGGACTTCCAGCTCGACCTCGTGATCGGGGAGGGGCCGGCGGCGCGCACCGTGAGGATCGAGCTCCAGCCCTTCACGCTGGTCGGCGCCACGACGCGGCTGGGGCTCCTGACGACGCCCTTGCGCGACCGCTTCGGCATCCCCACGCGGCTCGAGTTCTACTCCGTGGACGAGCTGTTCGAGATCGTCACCAGGAACGCCCGCCTCCTGGGGGCGCCCGCCGACGACGAGGGCGCGCGCGAGATCGCGCGGCGCGCGCGAGGGACGCCGCGCATCGCCGGGCGGCTCCTGCGGCGGGTGGTGGACTTCGCCCTGGTCGAGGGCGACGGGCGCGTCACCAAGGCCATCGCCGACATGGCGCTGACGCGGCTGGGCGTGGACGACCTCGGGCTCGACGGGCAGGACCGGCGATATCTGCGGCTGATCGCCGAGAGCTACCTGGGCGGCCCCGTGGGCATCGAGACCATGAGCGCGGCGCTGAGCGAGGCGCGGGACGCCATCGAGGAGGTGGTCGAGCCCTACCTGCTCCAGCAGGGGCTGATCCAGCGGACGCCGCGCGGGCGGATGCTGACGCTGGGCGCCTTCCGGCACCTCGGCCTGGAGCCGCCCAGGGGGCAGGGGGAGCTGCTGCTCTAGGGGGGGCTCCAGGCCGGGGGGCGCGCGGTGGGGCGCGCGGACGAGGGCCTTGAGGGCGGCCGTGAGGGGGCGGAGGTCGCCCGCGAGCACCGCCGCCTCGCGCAGCGCGAGGAGCGCGTCGAGGTGGCGGCCGAGCGCCACGGGCTCCAGCTCCGCGACGAGGCGCAAATTGGCGAGGCTGCGGCGGCGCAGGAGGTCGGAGGAGGGTGCAGGGGGGATTCGGGTGTCCATGGGGCCAGGTTGCGCCCGGATGGTGAACGAATCCCTAGGCCACCGCGCGGTGGGGTTAAGGAAGGGTTGACGTGATATCACTCCCCGGTTAGGGATATCAAGGCAGCCCCGGAGGGTCCTGCCATGGCGCAGATCGTCGTCCGTCGCCTGCCAGACGCCGTCCATGCGGCGCTGCGCGACCGCGCCCGGCGGCAGGGCGTCAGCGCGGAGGCCCTGGCGCGCGACATCTTGGCCAGGGCGTTGCTGCCCGACGCGGCGCGCGAGCCGGGCGCGGACTTCCTCGCCCGCCTTTCCGCCATCTGGGAGGGCGCGGACCTGTCGGGCTTCGAGGTCGCGCGGGACGGGGCGCCGCCCGAGCCGCCGACCTTGGAGGACGCCCCGTGATCCTTCTCGACACCAACGTGGTCTCGGAACTGATGCGGGGGCAGAAGGCGGAGAGGCGCGTGCGGGACTGGATGCGGGATCGGGAGCCGGCCGGCCTCCACCTGGCCGCGATCACGGTGGCGGAACTGCGGTTCGGGGTCGCCGTCCTGCCGGAGGGCCGGCGCCGCACGGACCTCTCCGCGCGGCTCGACGCCACGCTCGACCACTTCGGGGGGCGCATCCTGCCCTTCACGGGCGCCACCGCCGGTCCTTACGGGCGGCTCATGGCGCAGGCGCGGGCCAAGGGGCGCGCCGTGGGGCTGGCCGATGGGCTGATCGCCGCCACGGCGGCGGAGCACGGGCTGGCGGTGGCGACGCGCGACGTCGCCCCCTTCGCGGCCGTGGGCCTGAGGGTCGTGGACCCCTGGGGCGGGGCGCCTTAGGTCGGATGGGGCGAGGAGGGCGAGCGATGCGGGCATGGGTCCTTCTGGCGCTGCTGGCGGGGCCGGCGGGCGCGCAGGTGGCGAGCGTGGACACGCCGCAGGGGGTGGCGCGGGTGGAGGGCGACCCCGGCGACGGCGGGCAGTGGCTGTCGGTGGGCGGGGCGCGGGCCTACGGTTTCGCGGACTTCCCCTATCTGTGGATCGAGGGGTCGGCGGGCGCCCTGATCCTGGTGGGCCTGTCGGAGGGGGGGACGGCCTGCCCGTCGCTCTATGCCTGGGTGGACGCCTCCAGGCCGGGCTTCCCGGCCACCGACACCTTCGGCACCTGCGGGAGCGCCGACGGCATCGCGCAGGACGGCGGGACCGTGTCGGTCAGGATCGGGTCGGGGGACGCCGAGCGCCCGTGGAGCCTCTTCACCTGGGACGGCAAGGGGGCGGTGACGGAGACGCCGCTCGGGCAGGAGCCCTCGGGGAGCCCGCCGGGGGCGGGGCCGGAGGCTTGGGTGGGGCGCTACGCCTTCGACCTCTTCCGGTCGTCGGACTGGCGGGGGCCGATGGTGGCGCTGCTCGGGGAGGAGGGCTACCGGGCGGCGCAGGGGGCCATCCAGACGGCCTCGCCCATGGAGCGGCAGGGCGCGTGGGTGGTGGGGTCCGGCTTCGACCCCCTTTCGGGCGGGGACGTGGGGGGCGCGGTGGCGCTGGGCGAGGACGGGCGCGTGCTGGTGGCGCTCTATGGGCAGGGGGCGCCGGTGCTCTACGGCGACCCGGGCGGGCCGCTGCCGCCGGGCGTCGCGGAGGCGATGGCGCGGTGACGTTCTCCTGGCCCGTCAGGGTCTACTGGGAGGACACGGACGCGGGGGGCGTGGTCTACCACGCCTCCTACCTGCGCTTCCTGGAGCGGGCGCGCACGGAGTGGGCGCGGGGCAGGGGGCTCGACCAGGGGGCCCTGCTGCGGGAGGGGGGCGTCGCGCTGGTGGTGGCGCGCATGGAGGTGGAGTGGCTGCGGGCGGCGCGGCTCGACGACCTGCTGGAGGTGAGCTGCGCGGAGGGGGAGGGGTC